>Ga0164308_10001932_pt1 | contig 11054 bp, 7 predicted proteins | sample Whisoiple_246_MG_FD_109983 | JGI IMG/M metagenome (GOLD analysis project Ga0164308, IMG submission 109983) | Soil microbial communities amended with fresh organic matter from upstate New York, USA - Whitman soil sample_246_MG | ecosystem: Environmental > Terrestrial > Soil > Unclassified >... | reverse complement strand
TGTCCGGGCTGAAATCTCAGGTGACCAAACTCGCGAGAACGTACAAGCCTTACGGCCCAGTACTTTCCGATGCGATCAACGACCAGCTGCGTACGGTCCTCGGACCGTCCGGCAAGCGCCCTGCGGCAATCGCGGAGCGGGTCAAGAAGACATGGGAGCTCGGCGACGGCTGGGTCAAGCACGTCACCGCCGAGGTTGCACTCGGCACCCGTGAGGGCTCCAGCGTCCGCGGCGGCAGCCTCGGTGGGCTGCACGACGGTGCGCTGGCCGACGCTGCGACCGTCGACAAGGTCATCGACGCCGCCGTGACCGCGGTGGCGGGACGGCGCGGCATCGCTGTCGCGCTTCCGTCGGCCGCCGGCGCTGCAGGCGGGGGTGTGGTGGACTCCGCGGCGCTCACCGAGTTCGCCGAGAAGGTCACCGGCCGCGACGGTGTGTTGGCTTCGGCCGCCCGCACGATCCTCAACCAGCTCGGGTTCGATAACGCCGTCTCCGCTCCGGAGACCTCGACCGACGCCGAGCTGATCGACCTGGTCACCACCGAACTCGGTTCGGACTGGCCACGTTTGGTGGCACCGGTGTTCGACGCCCGCAAGGCGGTGCTGTTCGACGACCGGTGGGCCAGCGCGCGCGAGGACCTTGTGAAGCTCTGGCTGATGGACGAGGGCGAGGTCGACGCCAACTGGCCGCGGCTCTCGGAGCGGTTCGAGGGAGCCGGTCACGTCGTCGGCAAGCAGGCGTCCTGGTGGCAGGGCAAGGCTCTGGCCGCGGGCCGCAACGTGCACGCGTCGTTGTTCGGCCGCGCCGCTGCCGGTGCGGAGAACCCGGGCAAGGGCCGCTACAGCGACGAGATCGCCGTCGTGACAGGCGCATCGAAGGGCTCGATTGCCGCTTCGGTGGTCGCCGGACTTCTCGACGGCGGTGCGACCGTCATCGCGACCACGTCCAAGCTCGACGACAACCGGCTGGAGTTCTACCGCAATCTGTACCGCGACAACGCCCGCTTCGGTGCGGCCCTGTGGGTGGTGCCAGCCAACATGGCGTCCTACTCCGACATCGACGCGCTGGCGCAGTGGGTCGGTAACGAGCAGAGCGAAAGCCTTGGGCCGAAATCGATTCACCTCAAGGACGCGCAGACACCGACGCTGCTGTTCCCGTTCGCGGCACCGCGGGTGGCAGGCGACCTTTCGGAGGCCGGCTCTCGGTCCGAGATGGAGATGAAGGTTCTGCTGTGGGCCGTTCAGCGGTTGATCGGCGGGCTGTCGCACATCGGCTCCGAGCGCGATATCGCGTCGCGGCTGCACGTGGTGCTGCCCGGTTCGCCGAACCGCGGCATGTTCGGTGGCGACGGTGCCTACGGTGAATCCAAGTCGGCACTCGATGCGGTCGTGACCCGGTGGAGCGCCGAGTCGTCATGGGCACAGCGAGTCAGCCTGGCGCACGCGCTGATCGGCTGGACCAGGGGCACCGGCCTGATGGGCGCCAACGACGCGATCGTCAACGCCGTCGAGGAGGCGGGTGTCACCACCTACTCGACCGAGCAGATGGCGGCGATGCTGCTGAATCTGTGCAGCGTCGACTCGAAGGTCGCCGCCGCGCAGGAGCCGTTGAAGGTCGACCTGACCGGTGGGCTCGGCGATATCGACATCGACATGTCCGAGCTGGCGGCCAAGGCCCGCGAAGAGATGGTGACCGAAACCGCCGACGAGAGCGATGAGCAGGGCAGCACCATCGCCGCGCTGCCGTCGCCGCCGCGTGGCTTCACCTCCGCAACCCCGCCGGCGTGGACCGACCTGGACGTCGATCCCGCCGACCTGGTGGTGATCGTCGGTGGCGCCGAGCTCGGCCCGTACGGCTCGTCGCGGACCCGCTTCGAGATGGAGGTCGACAACGAGCTGTCGGCAGCAGGCGTTCTCGAGTTGGCCTGGACCACCGGCCTGATCAAGTGGGAGGACGACCCGAAGCCGGGTTGGTATGACGCCGAATCCGGCGACCTGGTCGACGAATCGGAGTTGGTCGAGCGTTATCACGACGCCGTTGTGGAGCGGACCGGCATCCGCGAGTTCGTCGACGACGGCGCGATCGACCCCGATCACGCGTCACCGCTTCTGGTTTCGGTGTTCCTCGACAAGGACTTCACCTTCGTGGTGTCGTCGGAGGCCGACGCACGCGCATTCGTTCAGTTCGACCCGGAGCACACCGTTGCGACCCCGGTGCCGGACAGCAGCGACTGGCAGGTGACTCGCAAGGCGGGCACCGAGATTCGGGTGCCGCGAAAGACAAAGCTGTCGCGGACGGTCGGCGGTCAGATCCCCACCGGGTTCGACCCGACGGTGTACGGCATCAGCGCTGACATGAACACGTCGCTGGACCGGGTGGCGGTGTGGAACATCGTCGCGACGGTCGACGCGTTCCTCGGCGCGGGCTTCACCCCGAACGAGCTGATGCGCTGGGTGCATCCCGCGATGGTGGCGAGCACGCAGGGCACCGGTATGGGCGGCATGACGTCGATGCAGACGATGTACCACGGCAACCTGCTCGGGCGGAACAAGCCGAACGACATCCTGCAGGAGGTCCTGCCGAATGTCGTTGCCGCGCACGTCATCCAGTCCTATGTCGGTAGCTACGGCTCGATGATCCATCCGGTCGGTGCGTGTGCGACGGCGGCGGTGTCGGTCGAGGAGGGCGTCGACAAGATCAAGCTTGGCAAGGCCGAGCTCGTGGTCGCAGGCGGCTTCGACGATCTGACGCTGGAGGCGATCATCGGATTCGGTGACATGGCGGCCACCGCCGACACCGAGATGATGCGCGCCAAGGGCATCAGCGATTCGAAGTTCTCCCGCGCCAACGACCGGCGCAGGCTTGGCTTCCTCGAGTCGCAGGGCGGCGGCACGATCCTGCTGGCCCGCGGCGACCTCGCGCTGCGGATGGGCCTGCCGGTGCTGGCAGTGGTCGGATACGCGCAGTCGTTCGCCGACGGCGTGCACACCTCGATTCCGGCGCCCGGGCTCGGTGCCCTCAGCGCGGGCCGTGGTGGCAAGGAGTCGCTGCTGTCGCGGTCGCTGGCCAAGCTGGGCGTCGGTGCCGACGACATCGCTGTGGTGTCCAAGCACGACACGTCGACGCTGGCCAACGATCCCAACGAGACGGAGCTGCACGAGCGGCTCGCAGACTCGATGGGCCGCTCTGACGGCGCGCCGCTGTTCATCGTGTCGCAGAAGAGCCTGACGGGTCACGCCAAGGGCGGCGCTGCGGTGTTCCAGATGATGGGCATGTGCCAGATGCTGCGCGACGGGGTCATCCCGCCGAACCGCAGCCTGGACTGTGTGGACGACGAGCTGGCCGGCTCCGAGCACTTCGTGTGGGTGCGCGAGACGCTGCGACTGGGCGAGAAGTTCCCGTTGAAGGCGGGTCTGATCACCAGCCTGGGCTTCGGTCACGTCTCGGGCGTCATCGCATTGGTGCACCCGCAGGCGTTCATCGCGGCGCTCGATCCCGAACAGCGACAGGCCTATCAGGAGCAGGCGAGCGCGCGGATCTTCGCCGGGCAGCGGAGGCTGGCCTCGGCGATCGCCGGCGGCACACCGTTGTATGAGCGGCCTGCGAGCAACCGCCGGTTGGACGACGAGGCGCCGGAGAATCGGGCAGAGGCCGAGATGTTGCTCGACCCTGCGTCCAGGCTCGGCGAAAACGGCGTGTACACGCGGTGAGCGCTTGCACGAATAGCAGATAGCGGGAGCTAGTGTTCCTCGGATGAGCATCGTTGGCGTCGGCATCGACCTTGTCTCGATCCCCGAGTTCGCGGAGCAGGTCGACCAGCCGGGAACGGTGTTCGCGGAGACGTTCACGCCCGGTGAGCGCCGCGACGCCGCGGACAAGAGTTCGTCGGCGGCGCGCCACCTGGCGGCCCGGTGGGCGGCCAAGGAGGCAGTGATCAAGGCGTGGTCGGTCTCGCGGTTCTCGAAGCGACCGGTGCTGCCGGAGGGCATCCACCGCGATATCGAGGTGGTGACCGACATGTGGGGTCGGCCGCGGGTTCGGCTGACCGGTGCGATCGCCGAGCACCTGGAGAAGGTGACGATCCATTTGTCGCTGACGCATGAGGGGGACACCGCCGCCGCGGTCGCCATCCTCGAGGAGCGCTAGATTTCTCCCGCGACCGTGCGTGTCTGCACGCGACACGCCGCAATATTTTGTACAACTGCGCACGCTCGCGGTCGATGAGCGACCCGCTAATGTCGTCTCCATGAGCGATCTGGTGGAGCGGGTGCGCGACGTGCTGCCCTCGGTGCGGCGCGACTTGGAGGACCTGGTGCGCATCGAGTCGGTAGGTGCCGACCCGGCGCGCAAGCACGAAGTCGAACGCAGCGCCGATGCGGTCGCAAAGCTGTTGACGCAGGCGGGCTTCGGCGACGTCCAGATCGTCAGCGAGGGCGGCGCGCCTGCCGTCATCGCACGGCACCCGGCGCCTGACGGCGCGCCGACGGTGCTGCTGTATGCCCATCACGACGTCCAGCCCGAGGGAGATCCCGGCCAGTGGGTGTCACCGCCCTTCGAGCCGACCGAACGCGACGGCCGTCTGTACGGTCGGGGTAGCGCCGACGACAAGGCAGGCATCGCAACGCATCTGGCCGCATTCCGCGCGCATGGTGGCCGTCCGCCGGTCGGTGTGACGGTGTTCGTCGAGGGCGAGGAGGAATCGGGCTCACCGTCGCTTGGTCGGCTGCTGGCGGCGCATAAGGACACACTGGCCGCAGACGTCATCGTCATCGCCGACTCGGACAACTGGAGTACCGATATCCCCGCGTTGACGGTGTCGTTGCGTGGACTGGCCGACTGCGTCGTCGAGGTCGCCACGCTCGACCACGGCCTGCACTCGGGTTTGTGGGGCGGCGTGGTGCCCGACGCGTTGAGCGCGCTGGTTCGCCTGTTGGCTTCGCTGCACGACGACGACGGCAATGTCGCGGTCGAGGGTCTGCACGAGGCGACAGCAGCCGACGTGGACTACCCGGCGGAGCGGGTGAAGGAGGAGGCCGCGATGCTCGACGGGGTCGCCGAGATCGGGTCTGGCTCAGTGCCGCAACGACTTTGGGCCAAGCCGGCGATTACGGTCATCGGCATCGACACTACGCCGATCGCGTCGTCGTCGAACACGCTGATACCGCGGGCGCGCGCGAAGGTCAGCATGCGGGTGGCGCCGGGCGGCGACGCGCGGGCCCATCTGGACGCACTGACCCGTCACCTGGAAAAGCACGCACCGTGGGGAGCGCAGGTCACCGTCACACCCGGCGACGTCGGCCAGCCGTACGCCATCGACGCAACCGGACCGGTCTACGACGCCGCCCGAACGGCCTTCCGGCAGGCATGGGGCAGTGAGCCCGTCGATATGGGTATGGGTGGCTCGATCCCGTTCATCGCCGAGTTCGCCGAAGCTTTCCCGTCGGCGAAGATCCTGGTGACCGGCGTGGAAGACCCTGGCACACAAGCTCATAGCATCAACGAGAGCCTGCACCTCGGAGTGCTCGAGCGCGCCGCGACGGCCGAGGCGCTGCTGTTGGCGAACCTGGCGTCAGACCGCTAGGTCGCGTCGCAGAGCCGCGTCCACTTCCGTGGCCGTCGTCCTGCCGGATTCGATCGCCCCGTCGACCAAGCATGACCACACGCCCGCGAAGTCCGCTCCGGGGCGGGATCGCCCGCGTCTGCTTCGGGTTCCGAACCCGGCAGGCGTGGTGCGGCTGTACGACAGCGCGTAAGGGCATGTCGCGGAAGGCACTAGCCCCGCTGGGGCCGCACGACGCAGCCTCATCAAGCAGGGGAGGGAGGTCCGGGGGTATCTGTCCGGGCCTCCCGTGTCGGTCGCGTCAACCGGTCTTGGTCAACTGGACAGCCCAGGTGCTGATTGTTCCAGCAAGAGTATTGTTGTCGATCGTTTGCGTGTCGCCCTCCCGAGACGTAGCGGTCCAGGTATCGCCTTGCAAGTGATAGTCCAAAGGCTCGTAGGGACCAGGTATTTGGAAGCGTTTGCAGTCGGCGCCACAAGAAGTGATGACGACAGGCCTTGGTTCCGGCCCTGGGACAGCCAGGTATGTCAGCTGGTAGGTGCCGTCAGTTAGTTCGGCCGATGCGGGGCTGGCCAACCCGATTGCACAGCCTGCAAGGACAGCGCCGACGGCAAGTCCGCGAATAGTAGTAGTCATGATGTGGTTACTCCCTTTTAGAAGTTGTTTGACGATCCGACCGTCGCGCTCAGCGAAGATGTGCGCTCAAAGAGACACGCCCGCCGAAGCGACGTATTTCGAAGCCGGGAATTCTCGCGGGTTTGCAGAGTCAACCGTCCTTGGACAGTTGAAAGTTCATCGGATCGCCGCCTCCACAAACGGCCCCGTATACGAGCGAGTTGTTGTCGACCGTCCAGACGCATTGGGGGTCGCTGCCGATCCAGTTATTGCCTTGAGGGTGAAAATCAACGATTTTCCCGTTCGACAACAGCACCGTCAAACAGTTCTCACCACATGAAGTAACTACCCAACGAGTTTGCGCCCCTGCGAACAAGCCGTCGGTGGCGGTAGCGGTATAGGTGCCTGGATCTAGTTGAGCCGAGGCTGGCCCCGCCAACCCAACCGCAGCGCCGACTAACGCCACGCCAGCGAGCAGTCCTCGAGTGATGGTCATCATTTGCTTCCCCTCCGTATCGCCTGGCCTCCCCAGTCAGACAACACACAGAGGTATCACAGGTATTAGCTGCTCGTCTCAAGAATGAGCAAACTTTCGGCTCGTCCTTGTTGTCGAGAACGAATATCACGATGGTCGTCGGATTGGTGTCTCTGCCAGCGGTGCGTCGTCTTTGCTCGCTGTCAGCGCTAGCTGTCAGCACTTGCCCACGCAGTGAAGGTTCCCCATCGTGTGGCAACTCCACCCGGACGTCTTGTGCGACGCCGGCCCAGGCTCGAGGCTGAGGAGTGCGGCTTCCTTCCATGTCGCCGCTGACGCCCTGAGTGCAGCTAGACCGCCCTATTGCAAAGAGATGAATCCCGTTGTGGCACAACCGGTATAAGGATCACATTGAGTATTGGAACCCCAGGGGCGGCGGACCCTCCCCCCGGGCGCAGAACCGGCGCGTAATGCGTCTAACCGATCCTTTACGGGTTTAGAGGTTGCGTCGCTACCTGTTGGGTGATTTCGATGCGATTGAACGCTGGTGTTAGTAACGTCCTGAGCTTCCTCGTGGAGAATGGCCCTGCTGCATCAGGATGTTGGCTAGGGTTCGATGGATCTGGATACCAACCCGCTGGTGTCGTCATCTTTTTGGGACCCCCTCCTCGCAACGCTGCAATACGCTGGCCCATTGCAGCTACATGTTGTTGAGGCGTTCCGCACAACCTCTAGGCCGCGCCGTGCTCGTCGATGTACTTCCGGATCTTCGTTGACGTGTGTGCGGCCTTGACGTTGTACTGGGCGACCTCGATCTTGCCCTTTTCGTCGACGACGAACGTGGAGCGGATGACGCCCTGCACCGTCTTGCCGTACATCATCTTCTCGCCATAGGCGCCCCAGGCGGTCAACACCGTGCGGTCGGGATCGGACAGCAACGCGAAGGTGAGCTTCTCGTCGTCGCGGAACTTGGCGAGCTTCTCCGGCTTGTCGGGGGAGATGCCGACGACGTCGAGCCCGGCGTCGTGCAGTTCGGCGAGCTTGTCGCGAAAATCGCACGCCTCCTTGGTGCATCCCGGTGTCGATGCCGCGGGATAGAAGTAGACGATGACCTTGCGGCCGCGGTAGTCGGCCAGGGACACCTTCTTACCGTCGGCGTCGGGCAGGCTGAATGCGGGGGCTTTGCCGCCCACCTCCAGGCGTGGGGTCTGTGCCACCAGTGATCCCTTTCTCATCCACCGGTGCGTCAGGGTTGGCACCGGCTGATCTAGGGTAGTGCGGCAAGGCAGCGCGGACGCGGGCAGCGCACGAGCCCCGTGCGGACGATGGAGGACGACAGTGGCGGATCGAGATCCCGAAACCATCCGGCAGGACATCGACGCGGCTCGCGACCAATTGGCCCTGACGGTCGACAACCTCGCCGAGCGTGCCAATCCACGCAGAATCGCCGACGACGTGAAGTCGGGCGTGCTGCGCTTCGTCAAAAAACCGCCGGTCGCGATCTCGCTTGCCGGAGTCGGCGTCGTGCTCGTGGTGCTGTTTGTTCGCAAGCTCAGGCGTTGATCAGCCTGCTCTCAGCGGCTACGCCGATCGCGTAGCCAGTCACCAAAGGAAAAGCCGGGCGGGTTGGCGCTGCGGCCGAGACGGCTGCAGTTCCGGATGGCGGCTGGTTCTAGCGAGTCCGCTACCTGCACAGCAACACCGTTTGAGGCAGGGTGGGCTGACCCATCTGACGACCGCGTCGCATCGAACGCTAACATCAGCTAAGCCTCCCTTCCTCACCTCGAGCTGCGTACGGTTGCACCTGCAACAACCTCCAGCTAACAGCAGACTAACACAGCCGTTCGCCTTTATGCAGCTTGATACGGTGTGCTTGCGACCGGCGTAACAACTCCGTTACCTGATCGTGTTTCGGGATCTGGATAGCTTGGCTTGCCATCGGTGGTGCACAGCACATATTGACGGTTCGGTGCGTTTTTCCTGCGTGATCGCTGGCACTTGGAAACCTGGCAACCACCGGTCGATGGCAGGGTCCTCATCGGAGGCTTCGTCGCCGTTGTTAGCGCAGGTAAAGGCCGGACGGGGATGCAGTGGTTGGTTCGTCCATTTCAGAGTTTGCCAGGCTGTTGCCAGGTACCGTTGGGTTGCTGCGTTGCAACGCTCGAGAGGGATCCGCCATGCGGAAGGCACTCCATCCCTATGTGATGGCCGCGGTGGCCGTCGCGGGAGCCAGTGCCCTTGCCGTCGCCCCCGTCATCGCTACGCCGCCCGACATCAAGATCGTCAATCCGCAAGTCCGGCCCACCGCGAGCCCCTTCGACGTCTACCGAGACGCCGTCGAACACGTCCTGGCGAATCTGGAGGCCCTGCTGGGTGCTGCCCTGGCCGGGCCGGAGTTGACCGGTTTGGATCTCGAATTCCTCCTCGACGGTGTCATCGGGGATCCGACCATCGACTTCACAAGCCTCCGGGATTCGCTCGCGCGCAACATCGACGAACTGCCGGCCCTGCTGGATAGCACGCGGAGCAGCATTTCTGACGCCTTGCAGGCGGCGCTCGTCGACTTTGCCGCAGGCCGACTCGATTTGGCGGTGGGCCAACTACTCAGTGCGAGCGTGGACGCGGTGGTTCAGGTGGTCAACCTCGCGACGACTTCCGTGCGCCCGCTGCTGGGTGAGCTGAAAGAACCGGTCACTCGGCTTCAGTCCGACTTGACCGCCGCACTGCTCGGTCCGGTGGTGATTGGAGTGGGCACAACTGCCCAGGCCGTTCAGGGCGTCATCGCCGCACTGAAATCCGGCGAGCCCGAGCGCGTGCTGAATGCCGTCGTCGCCGCACCGTCCCTGATCGCAGATCGCCTGCTCAACGGGGGATACCAAACCGTTCCGGGGTCCGAGACATTGACGACCGTCCCTGCGCCTGCGGAGCCCGAGCGAGTCGTGACGCTGAACGTCGCCGCCGATCCTTCTTTCGGTCAGGAACGGCGGCCTGGCGAGGAACAAAGGAATGCTCAGGATGCCGACAAGGGCACCAACAAGGACGTGATGGCGACCGATGGTGCGATCCAGGCGCCCGACGACAGCGGGCCCCGCGCCAGGCCGTTCGGGTCGAACTCCACCGGCCGAACCGGTGGACTAGCCGGGATGAGCACACTGCGTGACGGCGTCCGCGACGGCATCGAGGGGTTCCGCGACGGAGTTCGCAATGTGGTGAAGACGGTCACGGGACGCGCCGACACGCACGGTGACGGCACCACCGGCAGCGTGGCCGAATCTCCCTGATCGGTAGCTGAGGCATAGACCGGCGGGTTGCCACCTGTCAGCATGATTCCATGTCCGCGCGGGTGGTCAGCCGTGAGCCGCAAGCGGCCGAGATCGCCGCCTTCTTGACGTCGGTTGTTGCTGCGCCCTGCGCTCTCGTCATCGAAGGCGAGCCCGGCATCGGCAAGACCACCCTGTGGCTGGAGACGATCGAACGGGCCGAGGCCGACGGCTTCCGTGTGATGGCCGCGCGGCCGGTCGATGCGGAGTCGGTGCTCGCGTACACGTCCTTGGCCGACATGTTGGACGGCGTCGACACCGCGATTCTCGCGGAGTTACCTGAACCGCAACGTCTTGCGCTCGACCGCGTTCTGCTGCGCGGCGACGGCGCGGATTCCCCAGCCGACCAGCGCGCGGTGGCCGCGGGCTTCTTGTCCGTCGTCATGATTCTTGCGGAGAGGACGCCGGTCCTCGTGGCGGTAGACGACCTGCAATGGCTGGACTCCTCGAGCCGGCTCGTCATCGCGTTCGTGGCACGCCGACTTGCCGGACGGATCGGCGTGGTCGCCACAGTGCGTACCGGCGACAACGACAGCGCGGGACTCTGGTTACAGCTTCCGCGCCCCGATTCGGTGCGGCGGATCACCGTGCCGCCGATGAGTGTCGGCGCGCTGCACGCGGTGATCTCGGACCGACTGAAGCGTTCGTTTTCGAGGCCGACGATGTTGCGCATCGAAGAGGCCTCCCGCGGCAATCCGTTCTATGCCCTGGAACTTGCCAGGGCGATGAGCGGCCGCGAGTCCAACACCGACTTGTCCCTGCCCGACAGTCTCCGGGACTTGGTCCGCGCGAAAATCAGCGGCGGGGTCGCCGATTTCGATGACGCCTTGCTGGCCGTTGCGTGCCTGGCGACGCCGACGATGAGCCTCGTTGCCCGTGCACTCGGCGTAGGTGTTGATGATGTCGCCGCGCAGATCGAGGACGCGGAGAGCCGGGGGATTGTCGACATCAACGGTGAGAAGCTCCGGTTCAGTCACCCGATCTTCGCTCGGGGCGTGTACAACGAGGCGGCCGAGGAGCGTCGTGCGCAGATGCACCGTCGACTGGCCGACGTCGTCGCCGAACCGGAGTTGCGGGCCAGGC
>Ga0164308_10001930_pt1 | contig 11058 bp, 9 predicted proteins | sample Whisoiple_246_MG_FD_109983 | JGI IMG/M metagenome (GOLD analysis project Ga0164308, IMG submission 109983) | Soil microbial communities amended with fresh organic matter from upstate New York, USA - Whitman soil sample_246_MG | ecosystem: Environmental > Terrestrial > Soil > Unclassified >... | reverse complement strand
GGGGCACCTCTGAGCCGCCGCGGGCCCGACCGGTCTCTGGCCTCGTCGACGGAGCGGAATGACCCGCGCTGGCAGCCCTGCTCGGTGCTCGCGTCATCGAAGTGGCGTCCGCTCCGACGACGTTCCGAGTCGATCGTCACTACATATCCGGGCTCGCGATCGGTGCCGATGTCTCGGCCCCGCACGTCCTGGCGCCGCGGGTGTCACTCGCATCCGGGCGGTGGCCAGCCGGCCCGGACGAGGCGATCGTCACGCCCGACGGCCTGGAGAAGGGGTTGCCGACATCCGGGACGGTGGGGGTTCGCGCCGTCGGTTCCACCGGCGAGCTGCCCGAACGCGTCGTGACGATCGTCGGCGTCGGCCGGGGCTTCGAGGCACAGGGCGCCGGCTCGATCCAGGCCGGCGACCTCGTCACGACCGCGGTGGCATCCGACTACGCCTCGCGCGCCTGGCTCGTCGATCGTGACCGACCGATCACGTGGGGCGAGGTCGAGCGCCTCAACACCTACGGCATCGGGGTGTACAGCCGCTACGTCGCCGAGCACCCCGAGACGATGACGCGCGTCATCCCCGACGCGTCGTCGCAGGGACCGAGCACGACGACGCTGGTCATCGTTCTCGCTGCTCTCGGGCTCGTCGTGCTCACGACGCTGCTGGCCGGCCCCGCCTTCGCCGTCGGTGCTGCCCGCCAGCGCCGCACGCTGGCCCTCGCGGCCTCCAACGGCGCGACGACGCGTCAGCTGCGCCGAACGGTGCTGGCCCAGGCCATCGTGCTCGGCGTGCTGTCGGCCGCCGCGGGCACCGTCGTCGGGGTCCTCGGCGGGGTCGGCACCGTCCTGGTGACGCGCCGTCTGCGCCCCGACCTGTTCTTCGGGCCCCTCGAGGTGCCGTGGCCGGCGGTGGGGCTCGTCGCCGTGGCGGCGATCGTCAGCTCGGTCGTCGCCGCCGTTCTGCCGAGCCGGGGCCTTGGACGCCTCGACGTCGTGTCGGTCCTGCGCGGCCAGAGCGTGTCGCCCCGCCTGCGGCGCCGGGTTCCGGTCGTCGGGGCCGTCCTCGTCGCGGCCGGCGCGGCGACGGTGACCTGGGCGTCCTACCGCCGCCCACAGATGGAGTTCCTCGTCTTCGCAGGCGGTTCGCTCGCGGTGGTCGTCGGCTCGCTGCTCATCGTGCCGCTCGTCCTCTCGCTCGTCGCGCGGGTCGCGCACGTGCTGCCGCTCCCGGTCCGGATGGCGGCCCGCGAGGCCGGCCGGCAGCGTGGACGGGCCACCCCGACGGTCGCCGCGATCATGGCCGGGGCGTCCGCGCTGACGGTGGTCTGCATCGCCATGCAGGCCGACACGGTGCGCGCCGCACGCGACTACGTGGCGATGCAGCCGGAGGGCCTGGCGCGCGTGCAGGGCGGCTTGTCGGACATCCGGGTCGACGATCTCGCCCGAACCGCCCGCCAGACCGCCCCCGAGCTGCACACGCTGGTGCTGCGCGACCTCACCGGCTGGGACCAGCACGACGGCAGCACGGTCGTGGCCGCCCAGCGTCCCGGCTGCTCCCTCGCGCAGACGCTGCCGCAGCCGGTCGGCGGCAACGTGGCCCTCCCGCCGCCGGACACGCGGTGCCAGACGATCGCCTCCTTCAGCCGCGACATCGTCGGCGGAGCATCGCTGCAGACGGCATCGCTGGAGGAGCTCGACGCCTTCGTCGACCTCACACGCTCCCAACACGATGCGCTCGCGGCCGGTGCCGTGGCGGTCGTCGACCCGGCGGCCGTGGTCGGGCTGCCGTTGCCAACCGCGTTCGCCGCGGCGCGCGACATCGACCACGCGCGCCCCATCCTGCTCGACGAGAGGGAAGGCAGAGCGACGTTCGCGCGGTGGCGCGTCCGGATCGCCCCGTCCGGGGTGTGGCGCACCCCGAGTGCCGCCGAGGTCACGAACGTGGTGCTGCCGGTCGTGCACCTGACGAAGGAGCAGTGGCGACGCACGATGCTGCTCTACAGCACGGGTGCCGGGATCGTCACCCCCGCCACGGCGGAGCGCCTGGGCCTCCCCCCGTTCGCGTCGACGCTCCTGGTCCGCGCGGACGGTGGCATCAGCCCCGACGTGGAGTCGCGCGTCAACGACGCGATCCGCGCCGTGCAGAACGATGCGCACCTCGTCGTGGAACGGGGCTACCAGCGTGACGACACGGTCGCCCTCCTCGTCGTCTTCGGCGTCATCGGGCTCGTCATCCTCGTGGCGACGCTCATCGCCACGGCCCTGAGCCAGGCCGAGAACGCTCCGCTGCTCGGCACGCTCGCGGCGGTCGGCGCGACGCGGCGCACCCGACGGGCCCTCGCGGGCTCGCAGGCGCTCTACCTCGGCCTGCTCGGAGCGGCCCTGGGGCTGCTCGTCGGGCTCGCACCGGGACTCGGCCTCGCCCGCGTCGTGCTGACGAAGATCACCGAGGACGGGACGCCGCTCCTGCCCGCCTCGCTCGACGTCCCGTGGCTGCAGATCCTGCTGCCGGTGCTGCTCGTGCCGCTCGTGGCCGGCGCGCTGGCCTGGGTGTCGATCCGCACGGCGCCGGTGGTGGTGCGCCGCACCACCTGACCGGCCCCGCCCCGAGGACCGGGGCCCGCGCGAACCGACGGGGGACGCGCGGGCCCCACTCCGACCCGGTGAGGCAGGATGGAGCGCATGAGTGACGACGCCAGCATCGGCACGACCACCGACGACGAGCAGCGTGTCGTCGTCGTGACCCCCGACGGCATGGGCGTCTCCGCCACGCCGGTCGGCGACGCGTCGGACGGCTCAGGAGAGCGCCGCGGCCAGGACCGCGAGGAGCACGAGCCGACCAACCCGGCCGACCTCGTCGAGGAGCCGGCCAAGGTCATGCGCATCGGGTCGATGATCAAGCAGCTGCTCGAGGAGGTGCGCAACGCCCCGCTCGACGCCGCCGGCCGGCGTCGCCTCGCCGACATCCACCACCGCTCCATCGAGGAGCTCAAGGACGGCCTCGCGCCCGAGCTCGTCGCCGAGCTCGACCGGATCGCCCTTCCCTTCCGCGACGGTGAGCCGAGCGATGCCGAGCTGCGCATCGCCCAGGCCCAGCTCGTCGGCTGGCTCGAGGGCCTGTTCCACGGCATCCAGACGGCCCTCGTGGCCCAGCAGATGGCCGCCCAGCAGCAGCTGCAGCAGATGCGCGCCCTGCCGCCCGGGCCCGGCACGTCCTACGGCACGCCGCCCGGCCTGCGTCCGCACGACGGCCCGCACCCGTCCGAGGCCGGCGACCCCGGCCCCACCGGCCAGTACCTCTGACGCCCCGACGCGCGTCGGTCCCGCCACGATCCAGCCGCGGCGTGACCGTTGCGGCGTCAGCCCGTCCCGCGCCGCAACCATCCACCCGCGGCGGCCGTGCCTTGCCATCGCCGCGACAGGACGCCACCGGGCGCGTTGTCGCGGTACCGGCGGCGTCTGGAGCGCAACAGGACGCCACGTGGCGCGGTGTCGCGGTGCGCCCGTCGACCCGCGTCGCTCAGGCGTCGTCGAGCCGGCGCTCGTACCGCCGGAGCACCGGGAACGGGGCGAACGACGAGCGCGACGTGACGTCGGTGGCGCGCCACCCGCGTCGGGCGTAGAACCGCACGGCCCGCACATTCTCGTCGAAGACGCGCAGCGACGCTTCGGCATGGCCGGCGCCCCGCAGCCGGTCGAGCAGCTCGTCGTGGGCCCGGCCGGCCAGGCCCGTGCCCCACGTGTCCACAGCGGTTCCGAAGTGCAGCAGCTCGGAGCCGCGCAGGGCCGCGAACCCGCGAATGCGGCCCTCCTCGACGACGGCGAAGCAGTCGACGTCGGCCCCGTCGATCTCGCGGGTCCACCGCTCGCGGATGCGCTCGGTGGGGAACGGGTGCGTGTCCTGCGGGAAGAAGTGCCCCATCCCGGCGACGGCTCCCTCGCGCTGGACGTCGAGCAGGTCGTCGAGGTCGTCGTGGCTCAGGCTGCGCAGCACCGGCATGCGCCGACCCTAGGGCACCGACGCGTCAGAGCCAGGAGGAGCGCTCGCGCTCGGTCGGGTTGACCGACGAGTCCCACTGCCGGAACGGCCGCTCGAGCCGGTAGCGGAAGTCCGGTTGCCGGGCAAGCACGACGGCCTCGGCGTTGCCGGGGTTCTCGAGCGACTCGAAGTACTCGACGCTCCAGTGGAACCAGCGCATGCAGAAGAGGCGCATCGTCAGGCCGTGCGTCACGATGACGACCTCGCCCGGCGCGTGCTGGGTCTCGAAGTTGCGGAACATCGACTCGAGGAACGTCGAGACGCGGTCGTAGACGTCCGAGCCTGACTCGCCGTGGGTGAACCGGTAGTAGAAGTGGCCGTACCGGTCGCGGAGCGTCTTCTGCTCGGCGATCTCGGCTGGGTCCTGGAAGTTGGCCCAGTCCTGCTCTCGCAGACGGGGTTCCACCCTGATGTCACGCTCGGCGACGGGCAGCGCCATCGCCTCGAGGGTCTGACGGGTGCGCAGGTACGGGGAGACGTAGACGTCGAGGCGGTCGCCGTCAAGGAGCTCCCGCACGGCCGCGCCCGTTGCCTGCGCCTGCTCGATCCCCTTGGCGGTCAAGCCGATCCGGTGGTCGGGCACCGTCTCGTAGATCGTGTCGTCGACGTTGGCGAGCGACTCGCCGTGACGCACGAGGATGATCCGGTTCGGCCGGTGCTCGACACCCACGCCCCCCACCCTAGGGGCGCAGAGCCGGCTGATCACGGACGAGGGCGGGCACCTCTGACACCGGCGTTCGCATTCGGTCGCCCCCGGGCGGCCCAGGGCGCGACGAGGAGGAGCAGCCAGGCGAACCCGACGACGAAGCTGCCGACGAGCACGGCGACACCGGCACCGCTGCCGAGCACCCGCTGGCCGAAGAGGAGCAGCAGGACGTACGCGACGAGCAGGACCACGACGACGTGGCGGCGACGAGCTGGACCCATGGCTCCTCCCTTCTGCCCCGATGGCAGCAGACGCAGGTGAACACGCGGTGCCGACGCGGTGTCGGCGCGTCGGAGTCCAGCCGGACACTTCGGGCGGTGAGCAGGCTCCCGGACCGGACGCGTCGGGCAGTTAGGGTGAAACGGTGCGACACGTGCGGGACCTCGTGCGGGATCTCCGGTCCGGCGACAACCCCTGGTTGCGTCGGGGCTCGCACGTGCTCAAGTGGCTCGCCGTCCTCGCGGCCTGCTACCTCGGCGGGGTGGCTGCGACCAACCTCGCCCCGACCATCGTCGAGACCTCCCAGTACCGGGCGGTCCTGCGCCTCGACCCGATCCCACGGCACACGCCGGTCCTGCACTCCCCCACGATCATCGGCGACGTCGACGTCGCGTTCGCCTCGCCGATCATCGCGCCCGGGCTCGACGTGCAGGTCGCCGTGCGTGAGGAGATCACCAACCTCTTCACCCGGCCCGGCGTCGACATCCGGTCGCTGCAGCCCTCGGGCGAGGAGATCTCCGCCGCGGTCACCCAGGCCGCGGTGGGCGTCGGCCTCCGGTTCCTCCTCGGCGCGCTCGCCATCGCCGTCCTGCTGTCCCTCGCGTCGCACTACATGCGCCAGCGCACCACCCGCCGCCAGCACGTGGCGTTCGTCGCCTCGGCGATGGTCGTGGCGTTCGTCGCCACCTTCGGCGGCATCGCCCTGACGTACCAGCCGACGCGGTTCGCCGAGTACCGCACGACGGGCGTGCTCGGCGTCGTGCAGCGCAACGCCGGCCTGCTCGCCGACGTCGAGGCGCGCGCCGCGCAGGTGACGCCGTACTTCCGCAACCTGCTGGCGGTCACCCAGGCACTGCAGCAGAAGTACGTCCAGGGCAGCGTCAACGAGCCGGTGTCGGCGCGCATCCTGCTCGTGTCCGACATCCACGGCGCCAACCAGTACGCCCTCATGAAGACGATCGTCGAGGAGGAGGGCATCGACGCCGTCATCGACAGCGGCGACCTCATCAACTTCGGCCGCGTGCAGGAGGCCGAGGCGGCCGGGATCTTCCGGTCGATCCAGGGTCTCGGCGTGCCGTACGTCTTCGTCAGCGGCAACCACGACCAGTCCTCGGCGTCCGACCGCGCGCTCGTCGCCCGGCTCGGCCGCATCCCCAACGTCGTGCTGCTCGAGGACGCCAAGGGCGCGCTGCGCGAGCTGTCGTTCCACGGCCTGCGCATCACCGGCTTCAACGACCCGCGCTACTTCGGCGACGACAACGCCGACCCGGTCGGCAAGGAGAAGCCCTCGGTCGACCGCTACAACGCGACGATGGCCGACCAGCCCGAGCCCGACGTCGTCGTCGCGCACGAGCCGTACGCGACGCAGGGCGTCGACAAGGGCCGCATCCTCGTCAACGGCCACATGCACACCCCGAAGCTCGACGGCAACCACATCCAGGTCGGCACCTTCACCGGCGGCGGCGTCGTCGCGCACTACGCCGAGGGCCAGGGTCAGGAGCTCAACGGACAGCCCTACGCCTTCGACATCCTCGCGTTCGGCAACGCCTGCGAGCTGAACTCGCTGACCCGCTACACGTTCCGCAACCTCCTCGAGGGCAGGCCTGCCTACGACAGCGTCGAGGTCATCAGCGGCAGCCGCATCGACTCCTACGAGCCCGACAAGACGACGCCGCAGCCGGGCGAGACGACGCCGGCCAAGCGCACGTGCGGACGCGTCGACGACACGACGCTGCGGACGCTGCCGGCGCCGGCCCCCGAGGGCGCCGGCGCGACGACCGCCCCGGGCGGGTCGACGACGCCGGCCACGCCGACACCGACGACCTCCACCGTGGTGCTCCCGCCCCAGCTCATCCCCTGAGGCTGCGCCCCTCGGGGTCCAGCCCGTGGTTCGGCCCGTCGGGCCTCAGCCCTTGAGGTCGGGGAACTGGTCGTCGCGCCACTCGTTCTCGGGCTGGGAGGCGCCCGACGCGTCGAGGTCGTTCTCGCGGCCGCGCAGCTCGACGCGGCGGATCTTGCCCGAGATCGTCTTGGGCAGCTCGTAGAACTCGATGCGGCGCACCCGCTGCCACGGCGCGAGCTTCGCGCGGGCGTGGGCCAGGATCGAGCGCGCCGTCTCGGCCCCCGGCTCGTGGCCGGGCGCGAGCGCGACGTAGGCCTTGGGCACGGCGAGGCGGACCGGGTCGGGCGCGGGCACGACGGCGGCCTCGGCGACCGCCGGGTGCTCGATGAGGACCGACTCGACCTCGAACGGGCTGATCTTGTAGTCGCTGGCCTTGAAGACGTCGTCGGTGCGCCCGACGAAGGAGATGTAGCCGTCCGCGTCGACCGACGCGACGTCGCCCGTGTGGTAGAAACCGCCGGCCATCGCCTCGGCGTTGCGCGTCTCGTCGCCCTGGTAGCCGGTCATGAGCGGGACGGGCCGCTGCGACAGGTCGAGGCAGATCTCGCCCTCGCGGTTGCCCGCCGAATCCGGTTCGGTGACAGGCTCGTTCGTGACGGGGTCGACGACGACGACCGGGTAGCCGGGCAGCGGCCGGCCCATGGAGCCTGGCTTCACGACCGACCCCGGCGTGTTGCCCACCGACAGGGTCATCTCGGTCTGGCCGTAGCCGTCGCGGATCGTCAGACCCCACGCCTTCTCGACCTGCGCGATGACCTCCGGGTTGAGCGGCTCACCCGCGCCGATGACCTCGCGCAGCGCGCCGGGCCCGCCCGTCAGGTCGCTCTTGATGAGCATCCGCCACACGGTCGGTGGCGCGCACATCGAGGTGACCTCGTGCTCGCGCAGGACCCGGAGCAGTGCCGCGGCGTCGAAGCGGGCGTAGTTGTACACGAAGATCGTCGCCTCGGCGATCCACGGTGCGAAGAACGAGGACCACGCGTGCTTGGCCCACCCGGGGCTGCTGATGTTGAGGTGCACGTCGCCGGGCCGCAGGCCGATCCAGTACGCCGTCGTCAGGTGGCCGACCGGGTAGGAGCGCTGCGTGTGCTCGACGAGCTTGGGCCGGCTCGTCGTGCCCGACGTGAAGTAGAGCAGGAGCCGGTCGTCCGGCCCGGTGCCCGGGTGCGGGGCGGGCCCCGTCTCCGACGCGTGCGCGTCGGCGTAGGCGTGCCAGCCCTCGGACGTGCCGCCGGCCGGGTCGGCGCCGACGGCGACCCGCACGTAGTCGCCGGGCAGGGCGTCGAGCTTGTGCACCTCCGACGCGTTCGTCACGACCGCGCGCGCCGACACCCGCTCGATCCGGTCGGCGAGGTCGCCCGGTCCGACGGCGGTCGTCGTCGGCACGATGACGGCGCCGAGCTTCATGACGGCGAGCATCGTCTCCCACAGCTCGACCTGGTTGCCGAGCATGAGCACGACCGAGTCACCCCGGCCGACGCCGAGCGAACCGAGCCAGGCCGCGACCCGGTCCGAGCGCCGGGCCATCTCGTCGAAGGTGACGGTGGCCGACGACTCGTCCTCCTCGACGATCGTCAGCGCCGGCTTGTCGTTGCCGCGGGCGATGGCGTCGAACCAGTCGACGGCCCAGCAGAACCGGCCGCCGAGCTCGGGCCAGGCGAACTCGGCGACCGCGCGGGCGTGCTCACCCCGCAGGACGAGCAGCTGGTCACGGGAGGCGCGGTAGGCGTCGGTCGCGTCGGTCGCGTGGGTCATGAGTCCGACTGTGCCACGCGGACGCCCCCTCCAGAAGGGGTCGGACGCGTGACGGACGCGTCAGTACGTGTCGTCGCCCGCGGTGCCCGGGCGGCGGCGCTCCTCGGCGAGCGCGGGCCGGTCGCGCGGGTCGCGCCGGCCCTCGCGGATCACCTGCGTGTCGTCGACGGACGTCGCACCGCGCCCGTCGGCGGGGTCGTCGTACCCGTCGTCGTACCCGTCGTCGTAGGTGTCGGCGACCGCGCCCCGGCCGTGGGCGCGGCGCCGCAGGTCGTCCTCGTCGATGAGCCGGTTGACGAGCTGTTGCACCTCGTTGCTGCGCGGGATGTAGCGCAGGTTCTCGTCGGGGCTGTCGCCGGCCGACTCGATGTGGAGCGACCCCGACCGGATGATGCGGTCGAGCAGGGTCTGCTCGAAGCTGACGTCGGTGATCTTCGACAGCGTGATGTCCTTGCCGCGCTTGGTCAGGATGCCGCGGCGCACCATGACCCGGTGCGAGGTGACGACGTAGTGCGTCGTGCGCCAGCGCAGGTAGGGCACGACGACGGCGGGGATCGCCACGACGACGAGCACCACGACGGCGATCCACTGGATCGTGTTGCCCTTGCTGTCGTTGGGCGTCCACGCGACGGTGAGGACGCAGAGCGCGACGAGGACGAGCCCGACGAGGGTCGGGCCGACCACGGTCAGCCAGTGCGGGTGCAGGTCGCGCTCGACCCGCTCGCCGCGGGCGAGGACGTTCTCGGGGAAGCCCATCGGTTCTCCTGTGGTCACGGTCGCTGTCACGGTCGCGCGGCGACCCCTGTCGCCAGCGTAGGCCGTGGGAGGGGGGTCGGGCACGGCGCGACACTTCGGCTCGCGGGCCGGTCGCGGTGGCCCTACCGTCCGGTATGGACGTGTGATCAGGGGCACACACGACGTGCCGGAGGACCTGTCGACGCCCGCGCTCTGCCCAGTGATCGATCCACGAAGGAGTGTGTCGTGAGTAGCAGGTCTTCCCTCGGTCGCCGCCTCGCCGGTGCCGGAGTCAGCGCACTGTCCGCCGTCGCCGCAGCCCTCGCGCTCGGTGCCCCCGCGTCCGCCGCCGGAGCGAGCTACGTCGCCCTCGGCGACTCGTACTCGTCGGGCACCGGCACCCGCACGTACATCAATGACGGCACCTCGTGCCAGCGCTCGGTGTACGCCTACCCCTCGCTCGACGCGTCGAGCCTCGGGCTCGCCCTGACGTTCCGGGCCTGCTCGGGCGCCACCGTCGCCGACGTGACGGGCAGCCAGCTCTCGGCGCTGTCGAGCAGCACCGCCTACGTGACGATCTCGGTGGGCGGCAACGACGCCGGGTTCGCCGACGTCCTCACCGAGTGCGCGCAGCCGGGCTGGATGAGCGACTGCAACGGCGCCATCGACGGCGCGCAGAACATCATCACCAACACCCTGCCCGGGCGCCTGACGACGCTCTACACCTCGATCCGCTCCAAGGCGCCGAACGCGAAGGTCATCGTCGTCGGCTACCCCCGCATCTTCAACGGCGAGGACTGCAACGCCTTCACGTGGTTCAGCCCGGCCGAGGAGACCCGCCTCAACGCCACCGCCGACCTGCTCAACAGCAAGACCTCCTCGATCGCGGGCTCCAAGGGCTTCACCTTCGTCAACCCGACGTCGAAGTTCGTCGGCCACGCGGTGTGCGACAGCCCGGAGTGGCTCAACGGGCTGTCCAACCCGGTCAGCGAGAGCTACCACCCGAACGTCGCCGGCCACCGCGACGGGTACGCGGTCGTCACCAAGCCGGCGTTCGGCCTGGCCGTCCGGCTCTCGTCGGCGGCCGCGCTCGCCCAGGCCGAGGCGTCCGGCCCGGCACTGGCGCGCGACGCCGCGCGCTACGCGTCGCTCGACCGCACGATCACGCCCGAGCGGTTCAGCGTGCCCGACCTGACGTCCGCCCGGGCGAAGGCCGCCGCGCGCCGGGCCGGGGTCGACCTGTCGAGCCGGGCGAGCATCGACGCCGCCGACCGCGTGTGGAGTGCCCGCCAGGCTGCGGCGCACGCCCGGGCGACGTCGGGGCCCGCCACCCGCTGACCTCGCCGCGCGACGGGCTCACCCGCACCACACCGATCAGTCGCCGACCCCTGCCGGTCAGTCCGGCGGGGGTCGGCCGTTTCTCGGTGTGTCGCGGGGACAGGTGCGGTGGCTAGGGTGGCGCGCGTGCACTACGACGACATCGTCATCGGGGCCGGCCACAACGGCCTGACCGCCGCCGCCTACCTCGCCCGCGCCGGTCGACGGGTCCTCGTGCTCGAGAAGGGTGAGCACGTCGGCGGGGCCGCGGTGTCGGCCCGCGCCTTTCCCGGCGTCGACGCCCGCCTGTCGCGCTACTCCTACCTCGTGTCGCTGCTGCCCCGGCAGGTGCTCACCGACCTCGACCTCGACCTGCGGCTCATCCGGCGGCGGT
>Ga0164308_10001929_pt1 | contig 11064 bp, 12 predicted proteins | sample Whisoiple_246_MG_FD_109983 | JGI IMG/M metagenome (GOLD analysis project Ga0164308, IMG submission 109983) | Soil microbial communities amended with fresh organic matter from upstate New York, USA - Whitman soil sample_246_MG | ecosystem: Environmental > Terrestrial > Soil > Unclassified >... | reverse complement strand
TCGTCGCCGATCTGCACGCCGGCGAGCGTCGGGAAGGCGCAGTCGTCGAGCTCCATGACGACGCCCTCGAGCGCCTTGAGCGCCGGGGTGATCTCGAGGAGCCTCAGCTCCACGGGGGTGTCGGGCCCGAGCAGCGCACCACTGGCGATGCGGAACAGGAGGCTGTAGCCGATCTGGCCGGCGGCGCCGGTGACGGCGACCTTGACAGGGGTAGTGCTCACGGGGATGGCCCTTCACATCGGTCTGGCGCGTGGACGCTCCGACGCTACCAGCGTGCGTAGGGCGGTCCGGCGCCGCCCGGGTGCGGCCTTGGTCACCCCGACCTTCACCCCGACAACCACCCCGACAACCACCCCGACAACCACCCCGACGCGGCGTCGGGGTGTGCACGCGGCCTCGGCGTCAGGACGCGGCTCTCGGGCGCCGGTAGCGGCCCACCGGGGTCGGTGGCTTGGACCGCTTGGCCCCGTAGTGCGGGTAGCGGGCGGCCATCTGCAGCTCGGGCCGGGCGAGTACGGGTCGCTCGAGCGGCAGCGCCCGGCCGGTGCTCTCCCACTCGCGCAGCACGGCACGCAGGTGGGTGATGGCGTCCTCGATGGCGCCACCGTGCAGGGGCCGCAGCGCGGACACCCACCCGCACACGCAGGAGGCGAACCACTGCGCTCCCACGGCCGAGGCCTCGATGACGATGTCGTAGTGCCCGAGTCGCGAGGCGCGCTCTCCGGGGGCCAGACCCGCGGGCTCCCTGCCGTTCGTCGACGAGACCGCGGGGATCACCGAGGTCGTCGTGCCGGGCGTGGTGCTGTCGGTCATGCGACCCGCTTTCGGTGCGGCCCCGAGGCGGAACCAGTACCTCGACGGTACACCGGTGGGTCGAGGCCCTCCGCCGCCGCGGAGCGGGCGGATGGGCGTGTCAGCGACCGAGGGCCAGCGTGGCGAGGGCGAGGATCCAGCTGACGAAGCTGCCGACGAGGAAGTACTCGGTGACGTCGTCGATGCCGGCAGGGCCGCCGCTGTAGCTGCCCGACCCGGTGCGGACGCCGCCGCGCGCCGCTGCCTGAACCTCGGGAAAGCGGAGCAGTCCCTTGGCGGCGATGACGAACCCTGCCGCACCGAGCTCGCCGGCGAGCCCGAGCCCGAGGATGACGAGACGCTCCATGGGCCCGAGGAGGCGGCCGCCCTTGAGACGGTCCGCAGGGTCAGGGTCGGCCGGCGCGGCGAGCTGGTCAGGGCGCAGGGCGCCGATGGTGAGCAGGATGAGCCGGACGATGACGTTGGCGGTGGCGACGTTGAAGGCGACGAGCCCGGCGACGAGCAGGACACGGGCGGGCGAGTGGGACGTGCCGCCGGGGAGGTCAGCCCAGTGCAGCCACGTCGCGAGGGCGCCCCCGGGTGCGCTGGCCGCCCCGGAGAAGAGGATGAGGCCGACCACGACCACGGCGAAGACCGCGAGCGCCTCGAGCGCGCGGCGTCCGGTTCGCTGCGCGTGGCGGGACACCTCCATCCACGCCGCGCAGCCGGCGAGGGCGAGGGCGAGGGCGAGGACGTCGGGCCACGACGTCAGGCCGGCGACCCATGCCAGGGCGGCGACGACGACGGGCGCGGCCACGTGGGCGGCGAGCCGCGACCGGCGCCACGACGAGGAGCGGACGAGGTCGGCGACGCCGAGGCCGACGAGGACGACCGACAGCCACGTCACGACAGCCGCCCGAGGGCGGCCATGGCGTCGAGGGCGACGCCGACGCCGTCGCGCCGCACCCGCTGCGACACCGCGGACGCGCTGATGCCCAGCCGCGTGGCGACGTCGTGCTGGCTCTGGCCGTCCATGAGTCCTCCGAGGATGTCGCGGGTCGTCGTCGACATCGACCCAACCATGAAGTCCAGACAGTCGAGGGCGGCGCGCAGGGCCGTCACCGTGTCGGGCGGTTGGCCGGCGTCGCCGGCCTCGCCGGCCTCGCCGACCTCGCCGGCCCGGGACGCGCCGGGGGAGTAGCCGGTGCGAGCGGTCCTCGACCGTGCCCGGGTGGCGCGCTCCTCGATCTCGACGATCGCGTCGCGCGCCGCCCAGTACCCGGGCCCGTCGTGGATGCCGCGGGCCGCGTCGAGCGTCGAGACCTCGCCTCGGCCGACGCCGAAGCGGACGTCGGCCAGCGGGTGCAGGTGAGCCCGGACGTGGAAGCTGGCCGTCAGCGCGTCGCCGACGGTGGCGAACACGCCCTGGAACTCGTCGCCGAGCGTGATGACGAGAGGGTCCAGCGGCGTCGAGGAGGAGTTGGCCGCGACGATCGCCGCCTCGAGCGCGTCGTGCAGCTGCTGGCGGTCGGGATGGAGCCGCGAGTCGACGACGTCCCCGATGAGGACCACCGGTGAAGTCTCATCCTTCAGCCTTGGCATATGAGGATCATACCTTCATAGCGCATCAATGAACGTATGTGCTTCATAACTCACGAATGAAGGCCGGGGTTGAAACGAGCGACGACGTCGTGTCAGTCCAGCACCGGGCGCCCCTCGGCGTCGCGCGCCGCGTTGTCGACGTCGTCGGTCGAGCCGTCGATGTCGAGGTCGGCCTTGTCCTCACCGGTGATCCAGGCGTACGTCGCGCCGGCGATGAGGCCGCCCACGATGGGCGCGACCCAGAACGCCCAGAGCTGGGCAGGCGCGTCGTTGCCGTTGAAGAACGCGACCGCCGTGGAGCGTGCCGGGTTGATCGAGGCGTTGCTCACCGGGATCGCGACGAGGTGGGCCAGCACGAGGCCGAGCCCGATGGCGAGCGGCGCGAAGCCCTTCGGGGCGTCGTCCTTGGTCGCCCCCAGGATGATGTAGACGAAGAACGCGGTGACGAGGGCCTCGACGACGAGGACCGCGCCGAGCCCGAAACCGCCCGGGGAGTGGGCCCCGTAGCCGTTGGCCGCGAGGTTGCCGGTGGTGGGCAGGCCCTGCGAGCTCCACAGACCGGCGAGAGCGCCACCGGCGAGCAGGCCGCCGACGACCTGGGCGACGAGGTAGGCAGGGACCTCGCGCCACTCGAACCGCCGAGCGATCGCGATGCCGATGGTCACCGCCGGGTTGAAGTGCGCGCCCGACACGTGCCCGACCGCGTAGGCCATCGTCGTGACCGCCAGGCCGAACGCGAGGGCGATGCCGAGGTGGCCGATGCCGAGCTGGACCGGGGCGGAGTCGCTGAGGGCCTGGCGCACGAACTTGCCGTTGAAGATCGCCGAACCACAGCCGATGAACACGAGCCAGAAGGTTCCGAGGGCCTCGACCGCGAGGCGCGAGCTCATCTTGGGGGTGTACATCGTGCTCCTCCAGCGGACGTCGACGTGTTGACCCCGGGCTGATGCCGGTGCCCCGCAGCGTAGTGCGGGGGTCCTCTGATGCGGGGGAACTCGCGCGCCCGGCCGTGCAGGGCGTGGCCCCGGACCTATCGAGAGCGACCCTCGAGGAAACGGCCGAGCGCCTCGCGCCAGTCGCGGATCGGGTCGATGCCGGCGTCGGTGAGGGACGCGTGGGACAGCACGCTCCAGGCCGGGCGGGGAGCGGGGCGGGGGAAGGCGTCGGACGACGTCGGCAGCACCCGCTCGGGGTCGAGGCCGTTCAGCTCGAAGGCCGCCCGAGCGAGCCCGAACCACGTCGTCCGACCACTCGAGGTGCCGTGGTGGGCGCCGAACGGAGCGTCGGCGGCCACGAGGCGCACGACGAGGTCGGCGAGGTCGACGGTCCACGTCGGCTGGCCCACCTGGTCGTCGACGACCGACACGGTGTCGCGCTCGGCAGCGAGCCGCAGCATCGTGGACACGAAGTTGGGGCCGCCTGCCCCGTACAGCCAAGCGGTGCGCACGACCCACGACTCGGGGCAGAGTGCGCGCACCGCCCACTCGCCGGCCACCTTGGTCCGCCCGTACGCGGAGCGGGGGGCGACCGGGTGGTCGACGGCGTACGGCTCGGTGGCGGTCCCGTCGAAGACGTAGTCGGTCGAGACGTGCACGAGTCGCGTGCCGCCGCGGCTGCAGGCCCGGGCGACGTTGGCCGCACCGACCGCGTTGACGGCGAAGGCTGCCGCCTCGTCGGTCTCGGCGTCGTCGACCCGCGTGTACGCCGCGGTGTTGACGACGAGGTCGTGGCCCTCGACGGCTGCGACGCACTGGGCGGGGTCGGTGACGTCGAGGTCGGCGCGGTCCATGGCCGTGACGACCCAGCCCGCGGCCCGGAGCGCCGGTACGAGGTCGTGGGCGAGCATGCCGCTCGCGCCCGTCACGAGCGCGCGACCGGCGCCGGCCGCGTCGGGGGCGCCGGTCATCGGCCGAGCCTGGCGTAGGTGCGCTCGGCTGCGACCTTGGCCGACTGCCACCACTCGCGGTTGGCGCGGTACCACTCCACGGTCTGCTCGAGGCCCTCGCGGACGTCGGCGTACCGAGGTCGCCAGTCGGTCTCGAGCCGCAGCTTCGTGGCGTCGATGGCGTAGCGCAGGTCGTGGCCCGGCCGGTCGTCGACGTGGTCGAACCAGTCGGCCGGCTTGCCCATGATCTCGAGCAGCATCCGGACGATGTCGAGGTTGTCGCGTTCGCCGTCGGCGCCGATGAGGTAGGTCTCGCCGAGCCGGCCCTGCTCGAGGATCGCGATGACGGCGTCGTTGTGGTCGTCGACGTGGATCCAGTCGCGCACGTTGAGCCCGGAGCCGTACAGCTTGGGCCGGATGCCCTCGAGCACGTTGGTGATCTGCCGCGGGATGAACTTCTCGACGTGCTGGCGGGGGCCGTAGTTGTTCGAGCAGTTCGAGACCGTGGCGCGGATGCCGAACGAGCGGATCCAGGCGCGCACGAGCAGGTCGGCGCCGGCCTTGGTGGCTGAGTACGGCGACGAGGGGTTGACCGGCGTCTTCTCGGTGAAGCGCTCCGGGTCGTCGAGCTTGAGGTCGCCGTACACCTCGTCGGTCGAGATGTGGTGGAGGCGCTTGTCGTGACGGCGGATCGCCTCGAGCAGGGTGAAGGTGCCGACGACGTTGCTCTCGACGAACGGCCACGGCGAGTCGAGGGAGTTGTCGTTGTGCGACTCCGCGGCGAAGTGCACGACGACGTCGTGGTCGGCCACGAGCGGGTCGACCAGCGACGCGTCGGCCACGGACCCCTCGACGAGCCGCACCGAGCCGTCGCCGCCCAGATCGGCCAGGACGGGCGCGAGCGACCGACGGTTGGCCGCGTAGGTCATGGAGTCGAGCACCGTCAAGGTCCAGTCCGCACGCGTCTCGCGGGCGCGGAGGACGAAGTTCGAGCCGATGAACCCGGCACCGCCGGTCACGAGGACGCGCATGAGGCGAGGGTAACGAAGCGGGGTGAACCCTCGCGGCCACCTCCCGTTTCCCACCCCTCGATATGCTGCGCGGCGTGAAGATCTCGGTCATCGGATGCGGATACCTCGGGGCGGTCCACGCCGCGTGCATGGCCGACTTCGGCCACGACGTGGTCGGTGTCGATGTCGACCCCGAGAAGGTCGACAAGCTCGCCGCGGGCATCCCGTCGTTCCACGAGCCCGGCCTCGCACCGCTGCTGCGCCAGGGCGTCGACGCCGGCACCCTCGTCTTCACGACCGACAAGTCGCGTCTCGCCGACGCCCGCGTCCACTTCATCGCTGTCGGCACACCGCAGCGTGGTGGCAGCTACGCGGCCGACATGAGCTACGTGTGGTCGGCCGTCGACGACATCATCGCCAACGCCCAGCCACACCCGGACGGCCCGATCGTCGTCGTCGGCAAGTCGACGGTCCCCGTCGGCACCGCCCAGGCGATGGCCGACCGGTTCGCCGAGGCCGGCCTCGACGCCGTCGTCGTGTGGAACCCGGAGTTCCTCCGGGAGGGCTTCGCCGTCAAGGACACCCAGCACCCCGACCGGGTCGTCTACGGACTGCCCGACGACGTCGAGCGCGGCGAGCTCGGGCGGGCGCTGCTCGACGAGGTCTACGCGCCGATCATCGCCTCCGAGACGCCGCGTCTGCTGCTGAACTACCCGACGGCCGAACTCGTCAAGGTGGCCGCCAACTCCTTCCTCGCCACGAAGATCTCCTTCATCAACTCCATGGCCGAGCTGTGCGACGTCGCCGGCGCCGACGTGTCCAAGCTCGCCGAGGCCATCGGCCACGACGACCGCATCGGGCCGAAGTTCCTCCAGGCCGGCATCGGCTTCGGCGGCGGCTGCCTGCCCAAGGACATCCGCGCCTTCATGGCTCGTGCCGGCGAGATGGGGGTCGACCAGTCGCTGACCTTCCTGCGTGAGGTCGACTCGATCAACATGCGGCGTCGCGACCACGCCGTCGAGCTCGCCTCCGAGATGGCCGGCGGCCGCCTCGTCGGCGTCAAGGTCGCCGTCCTCGGCCTCACCTTCAAGCCCGACAGCGACGACGTGCGTGACTCCCCGGCCCTCGACATCGCCGGACGCCTGTGGGGTCGCGGCGCCCACGTCGTGGCCACCGACCCCGCTGCGTCGGGCATCGTGCGGCGGATGCGCCCCGACCTGCACATCGTCGACACCGTCGACGAGGCGCTGGCCGGCGCCGAGCTCGTCATCCTCCTCACCGCGTGGCAGGAGTACGTCCGGCTCGACCCGGCCCGGGCCAAGACGCTCGTGGCTATCCCGCGCGTCATCGACGGACGCAACGTCCTCGATCCGCAGACGTGGTCCGAGGCCGGATGGGACTACCGGGGGATGGGCCGGCGCGCCAGCACCGCCTGGTGACCCCGATCGCGACCCGAAACGGCGCACGTGGACCCGCCCCGCATGAGGGGCGCAGCCGCCCCGCGCGCGAGTCGCATAGGGTGATGCTCCGTGAAGGGGATCATCCTGGCCGGCGGCAGCGGCACTCGACTGCACCCGATCACGCGCGGCGTCAGCAAGCAGCTGATGCCCGTGTACGACAAGCCGATGGTCTACTACCCGCTGTCGACGCTGATGATGGCCGGCATCCGTGAGGTGCTCGTCATCACGACGCCGTGGGACGCCGACCAGTTCACCCGGCTGCTCGGCGACGGCTCGCAGTGGGGCATGTCGATCAGCTACGCCGTGCAGCCGAGCCCGGACGGACTGGCCCAGGCCTTCATCCTCGGCGCCGACTTCATCGGCCGGGACACCGTCGCCCTCGTCCTCGGCGACAACATCTTCTTCGGCCCGGGTCTCGGCACCCGGCTCGCCGAGCACACCGTCCTGACCGGCGGGCACGTCTTCGCCTACCGGGTCGCCGACCCGACGGCCTACGGTGTCGTCGAGTTCGACGAGTCCGGGCGTGTCGTGTCGATCGAGGAGAAGCCCGAGAGGCCGCGCAGCAGCTTTGCGGTCCCGGGCCTCTACTTCTACGACAACGACGTCATCGAGATCGCGGCCGGTCTCACGCCGAGCGCCCGCGGCGAGCTCGAGATCACGGCCGTCAACGACGCCTACCTGCATCGGGGCGACCTCACGGTGAGTGTGCTGCCCCGCGGCACCGCCTGGTTCGACACCGGCACCTTCGACGGCCTCATCGAGGCCAGCCAGTTCGTCCACGTCGTCGAGGCCCGACAGGGCCAGAAGATCGGCTGCGTCGAGGAGATCGCCTGGCGCAACCGCTGGATCGACGACGCCGGCCTGCAAGTCCACGCCGACGCCCAGCTCAAGAGTGGGTACGGGCGCTACCTGGCCAATCTTCTTCTCGACGGCCACGACGACAAGGACCACCCCTGATGGACATCCGACCACTCGCGATCGGCGGTGCCTTCGTCGTCACCCCGCGGCAGTTCCCCGACGACCGGGGGGTGTTCCTCGAGTCCTTCCGCGGCGACCTGCTGGCCGAGGCCGTCGGCCACCGGCTCGACGTCGTGCAGACGAACGTCTCGGTGTCCTCGCGGGGGACGGTGCGCGGCATCCACTTCGCCGACGTCCCCGTCGGACAGGCCAAGTACGTCACGTGCGTCGCCGGGTCCCTCCTCGACTACGTCGTCGACCTCCGCGTCGGCTCACCGACCTTCGGACGCTGGGAGGCGGTCCGGCTCGACGCCGTCGATCGCCGCGCCGTCTACCTCGCGGAGGGGCTCGGCCACGCCTTCTGCGCCCTCGAGGACGGCACGGTCGCCCACTACCTCTGTTCCGCGGCCTACAACCCCGCGGCCGAGCACGGCATCAACCCGCTCGACGACCAGATCGGCCTCGAGCTGCCGGCCGATCTCACCCCGCTGCTGTCACCCAAGGACACCTCGGCGCCCAGCCTCGCGGACGCGCTCGCCTCGGGCCTGCTGCCCACGTGGGAGGCGTGCGTGGCGCACGGCCGGACCCTGGCCGGGGATCCGGCGCCGTGACGCCCGTGCCGGCCGGCCGCGTCGTCGTCGTGTGCACCGGCAACGTGTGCCGCTCGCCGTACATCGAGCGGCGTCTCGCCCATCTGCTGGCGGACACCGGCCTCGTCGTGACGAGCGCCGGCACCCGGGCCATGGTCGGCGCACCGATCGAGCCGGGGTCGGTGGCGCTGCTCGAGCGGGTGGGTGCCGACGCGGGAGGGTTCGCCTCGCGGCAGCTGACCCCGGCGATCCTGGCCGAGGCCGACCTCGTCGTCGCGGCCACCCAGAATCACCGCTCCGACGCCGTCGCGCTCAACCCGCGCGTCCTGCGCCGCACCTTCACCCTCGGTGAGCTCGCCGACCTCGTCGCCGACACCGACCTGTCGGACGTGGCCGCCGAGGCCCTGGCCGACGCGTCCGACGGCTCCGGTGCCGCGACACCGTGGGTGACGCGCGTCGCAGAGGCCGCGCGCGACCGCCGCGGGTTCGTGCGGGCCCGCCCGGCCGAGGAGTCCGACATCCCCGACCCGTACGGGCGCGGTGCGGAGGCGTACGCGCTCATGGGCGCCGCCATCGAGGACGTGCTGCCGGTCGTCGCCGGGGCGCTGCGCCCGCCGACCCGCTGAGGACCTCCCGCCCGCGGACGCGGCGTCGGGTCGGGCCGGGCCGGGCGTCAGTCCTGGTAGGCGTTGAGCTCGTCGTTGCGGATGGCCTCGCCGAGGTCCTTCATCTTGACCTCGTCGACGATGTCGATCGACGCGCCGGCCGGGCTCGTGCCGAACCCCGTGAACGGGGCCGTGATGAACCGGATGTCGCCGCCGCGGATGTCGCGCAGGGCCAGCGCCTCCGAGCGCATCGTGCCGACGTCGAGGTGCTGGTCGACGGTGAGGTTCTTCGTCGCGGCGTCGGCGAACTGGCTGAGCTTGACCGGGTTGAGCAGGACGTCCTTGTTCAGCGTCTTGAGCATGAGCGCCTTGATGAACGCCAGCTGGCGGCGGCCGCGGGAGATGTCGCCCTCGGAGAGCTGGTGGCGCTCGCGGACGAAGGCGAGGGCCATGTCGCCGGTCATGTGCATCGTGCCGACCTGGAAGTCGTAGCCGTTGTCCTTGCTCGGCTCCTCGACGTTGACGTCGACCCCGCCCACGGCATCGGTCATGGACTTGAACTGCTCGAAGCCGAGCATCGCGACGTGGTCGACGCGGATGCCGAGGAGGTCCTGCATCGTGCGCACGAGCAGCGGCGCGCCGCCGAACGCGTACGCGGCGTTGAGCTTGTTCTTGCCCCGACCGGGGATCGAGACGTAGAGGTCGCGCGGGAAGTGGATGAGCGTGACGCGCGAGTGGTCGGCCGGGATGTGCACGAGCACCATGACGTCGGACCGGGCGCCGACGCGGTCGGGGCCGGCGTCGTTGCCGATGATGAGGTAGTTGGTGCCGTTGCCGGCCGGCTGCGTCACGACGCTGCCACCGGGCAGCGTCGGCAGCGCACCCGGCCCGGACGCGTCAGGCAGGAGCAGCTCCTGCTTGACGTTGGCGGTCACGAGGTGGTTGAGCCATGCGAGGTAGCCCCCGACGGCGAGGACCGGCACGAGCAGGAGAACGAGCGCGGCGACGAGCACCGTGCGGTTCCGACGCTTCTCGCGCCGGCCGGTGCCGTCCTCACCGCCGCTGTGGCCCCCGTCGTCACCCCCGGACCCACCGGTCCCGGACGAGCCGGAACCCCCGTCGGCGAGCGCGTCGGCGTCGACGCGGTCGCGGTCGAACAGCTCGCTGGCGGACCCGCGCGTCGTCTCCACGCCGCCAGTGTAGGTGGCCGGTTGCGCCCGTTCGGGCACATTCGGGTGCCTGCCCCGCTGCTGCCTACACTGTCGGCCATGTCCGGAGCAGGAACCCGTCGACGGTCCGACGTCACTGTCGTCCTCCTCGGCGTCCTCGCCTTCGCCGCGTACGTGTGGGTGCTCGCGCAGGCGACCCCGTTCGTCGTCACCGTCTTCGGCTTCGCCTCCGACTACCGGCCGAAGCTCTACGCCGCCTACCTCGCCGTGCTGACCGGGCTGCCCGGCCTGCTGTGGACGCTGCCGCGCGCCATGCGTCCCCCGCAGCAGCACGTGCCGGCGTCACGCGTGGCGACGACGCGGCGCGAGGCGGTCGCCGCCGGGCCGCGCCACGGGCGCACCGACCTGCTCGGCCTCGCCCTGATCCTGCTCGCCCAGGTGCCGCTGCCGGCGCCGTGGGGCCCGACCGGCAAGGCGGCGACGGTCGCCAACATCACCCGCTCGCCCGAGATCGTCCAGCTGAGCGCCTCGTTCGCGACGTACTCGCTCGCCGTGTTCGCGGCCGGCCTGGTGGCGGCGGTCATCGCCAAGGTCTACGCCCACGCCGCGGCCCAGCGGGTCCTCGCGATCATCATGGCCGTGGGCGCGCCGGTCGTCGCGTGGGTCCTGGTGCTGCAGGCCTTCAGCTGACCCGGAGGGCGAGCCGGACGGTCGGTGCTCGCCTCACCCGTCGCGTCCGAGCAGGGCGTCCACCTCGTCGCGCATGCGGGCGTGGAACCGGGCCTCGGAGAACTGCCACGCGTGCGCCCGGACCGCGTCGGCGTCCCAGCGGCGCACGCCTGCCTCGCCGATCGCGTCCCGGACGGCAGCGGGAGTCGGGGTGGAGAAGAAGATGCCGTTGACCGACTCGTCGATGGTGTCGAGATAGCCACCCCCGTGCAGGGCCAGGGTCGGAACCCCGAACGCCGCCGCCTCGAGCGGCGTCAGGCCGAAG
>Ga0164308_10001928_pt1 | contig 11065 bp, 12 predicted proteins | sample Whisoiple_246_MG_FD_109983 | JGI IMG/M metagenome (GOLD analysis project Ga0164308, IMG submission 109983) | Soil microbial communities amended with fresh organic matter from upstate New York, USA - Whitman soil sample_246_MG | ecosystem: Environmental > Terrestrial > Soil > Unclassified >... | reverse complement strand
GTCGTCAGCGCGATCGTGGCGGCACGGGGCGGCAGCTCTCGCTTGGTCGCCACGGCGGCGATGAGGGCCGCGTTTCCGGCCTGCTCGGGGTCGAAGGTCTCGGTCACTCCTGCAGCGGTGATCGTGCACTGCGGGTTGACGACGCTGTCGAGCAGGAAGCGGCCGCCGAACCAGCCCGCCGTCGCCAGCAGTCCGGCGACGACGAGCAGCGTGATCGCCCGCCGGCGGCGCCGCGCGGGCGACCGCGTGACGGGTCGGCTCGGCCCGGCCCGGTCGGGGGCGGGTCGCGTCTTCGACATGGTGGAGGGACGTCCTTCGTCGGGTGCCGGCGGCGCGGCTGTGGCGTGTGGTCAGTCGTTGGCGTGCAGGGCTGCGTTGAGCGTGATGCCGGTGCCCGCGCGGTCGCGAGCCTCCACGGCCCCGGTGACGCTGTTGCGGATGAAGAGGATGTTGCTCGACCCCGACAGCTCGCGCGCCTTGACGACCGAGCCGTCGGGCAGCGTCACCTTGGTGCCAGCGGTGACGTAGAGGCCGGCTTCGACGACGCAGTCATCCCCGAGGGCGATGCCGATGCCACCGTTGGCCCCGACGAGACAACGCTCACCGATGCTGACGCGTTCCGTGCCGCCGCCGGAGAGCGTGCCCATGATCGAGGCGCCCGCACCGATGTCGGACCCGTCGCCGACGACGACGCCCTGCACGATGCGCCCCTCGACCATCGAAGCTCCGAGCGTGCCGGCGTTGAAGTTGCAGAATCCCTCGTGCATGACCGTGGTGCCGGGGGAGAGGTGCGCGCCGAGGCGCACGCGGTCGGCGTCCGCGATGCGCACACCCTGTGGCACGACGTAGTCGGTCATCCGTGGGAACTTGTCGACGCCGTAGACGGCGACGTGGCCACCGGCCCGCAGCCGCACGCGCGTCTGCTCGAAGCCGTCGACGGCGCACGGGCCGGCGCTCGTCCACACGACGTTGGGCAGCGCGCCGAAGATGCCGTCGAGGCACAGCTCGTTGGGGCGCACGAGGCAGTGTGAGAGCAGGTGGAGTCGCAGGTAGGCGTCGGACGTGCCGTCGGGCGCGGCGTCCAGGTCGATCTGGAGGCGCACGACCTCGGTGCGCACCGCACGCAGCGGATCGGACCCGACGAGTGCGTGCAGCTCGTCAGGGGCGCTCGCGTCGTCCGGGGCCGTGCCGAGCGCGGGGGCGGGGTACCAGGTGTCGAGCACCTGACCACCGTCCGTGACCGTCGCCAGTCCGAATCCCCATGCACCGCGCTGCTCAGACATGGGCCCAAGGGTAGGGGTGTGCGGTCGCGCCCGCCCAACCCGGCTCGCGAGCCGGGCGAACCGTGTGACGACGGGACCACTCGAATCTCGAGTGGCCCCGTCGTCACGAGCGTGATGACGGAGCTCTGGAATCTCGAGTGGCCCCGTCGTCACACGAGGGAGGCGGCGGCCGGGCGGCTGTGGCCGCTAGCCTTCCCCGTATGCCGTCCCCGACCGATGACGCCAAGGCCACCTCCGACACCCCGCTCGACCTCTCCACCGACGTCGTCACGCTGACCGCGGCGGTGTGCGACATCGAGTCCGTGAGCCAGGGCGAGGCCGCCCTCGCCGACGCGATCGAGGCGGCGCTGCGCCCGCTCGCCCACCTGCACGTCGAGCGCGACGGCAACACGGTCGTGGCCCGCACCTCGCTCGGCCGGACCGAGCGCGTCGTGCTCGCCGGCCACATCGACACGGTGCCGCTGACCGCCACGCCCAACCTTCCGACCACCCTGGTCGACGGGCTGCTCCGGGGCCGCGGCACCGTCGACATGAAGGGCGGCGTCGCGGTCATGCTCCGCATCGCCGCCCAGGTCACGGAGCCGACGCGTGACCTGACCTTCCTCTTCTACGAGTGCGAGGAGATCGACGGGCGCTTCAACGGTCTTGCCCGGCTCGCCGAGCACCGCCCAGAGCTGCTCCAGGGCGACTTCGCAGTGCTGCTCGAGCCCACCGACGGCGCGGTCGAGGGCGGTTGCAAAGGCACTCTGCGCGTCGACGTCGTGACGAAGGGTGTGGCGTCGCACTCCGCGCGGCCGTGGAAGGGCCACAACGCGATCCATGACGCCGCTGGCGTGCTCGCCCGCCTCGTGGCCTACGAAGCGGCCACGGTCCCGGTCGACGGTCTCGACTACCACGAGGCGCTCCAGGCGGTCGGCATCACCGGCGGGATCGCGGGCAACGTCATCCCCGACCGGTGCACGGTCACCGTCAACTACCGCTACGCACCTGACAAGGACACCGAGCAGGCACTCGCCCACGTGCGCGAGGTCTTCGACGGCTTCGAGGTGACGCTCGGCGACGCTGCCGACGGCGCCCGCCCCGGCCTGCACCTGCCCGCTGCGCAGGCCTTCATCGAAGCGCTCGGGGTGCCGGTCAACCCCAAGGAGGGCTGGACCGACGTCGCCCGGTTCTCCGCGCTCGGCATCCCGGCCGTCAACTACGGTCCTGGCGACCCCAACCTCGCGCACATGGACGACGAGAGCTGTCCCGTCGAGCAGTACACCGCCGCCGAGGCCGCCTTGCTGCGCTGGCTGACCTGAGGCGTCGGCAAGGGCACCAAGGTCTCGGGCACACGCCGGACGCATAAGGTGACGCTGTGAGTGACGAGCAGGAGGGCACGGCGCGACCCCAGGCGGGTGCCCGCCGGCAGACCGGTCCGGTGACCCTGCGGCGCGGCCGGGTGCCGGCGACGACGACCGACCAGCGGCTCCTGCAGGGCCCGACCCCTGTCGACTGGCTGCACGCCGACCCGTGGCGGGTGCTGCGCATCCAGTCGGAGTTCGTCGAGGGCTTCGGCTCGCTCTCCGAGCTCGGTCCGGCAGTGGCGGTCTTCGGGTCGGCGCGCATCAAGCCCAGCGACCCGGCATACGCCATGGGGGTCGAGGTGGGACGCCAGCTCGCGGAGGCCGGCTACGCCGTCATCACCGGCGGCGGGCCGGGCGCCATGGAGGCCGCCAACCGGGGCGCCTTCGAGGCGCGGGGCACGTCGGTGGGGCTCGGCATCGAGCTGCCCTTCGAGAGTGGTCTCAACGAGTTCGTCGACCTCGGCATCAACTTCCGCTACTTCTTCGCGCGCAAGGTCATGTTCCTCAAGTACTCCCGCGGCTTCATCGTGCTGCCCGGCGGTTTCGGCACGCTCGACGAGCTCTTCGAGGCGGTGACCCTCGCCCAGACGCGCAAGGTGACGGAGTTCCCAGTCGTGCTCATGGGCATCTCGTACTGGCAGGGCCTCATCGACTGGCTGCGCGACACCGTGAAGGGCAGAGGCATGATCGGGCAGGAGGACCTCGACCGCCTCATCCTCACCGACGACCCGGCCGAGGCGGTCGCCGTGATCACCGGCTACGAGGAGCTCGCCCCGTGACCTGGTTCATCCTCTTCGTCGGCGTCGTCGTGGTGTGCCTCGTCGCGGCGCTCGTCCTCGGTCTCGTCGGCGGCGGCTCCGTCGGCGGCCTGGGCGGCGACACCCGCAGCCTCTCGCACGAGCCGCTGCCCGACGAGCCGATCGCCGACTCGGACTTCGACGACCTCGTCTTCGATGTCGGCCTGCGCGGCTACCGGATGAGCCAGGTCGACGGTGTGGTCGACCGCCTCCGGCGTGAGCTGCGCGAGAAGGACGAGGAGATCGCGGTCCTGCGTGCCGACACAGGCGTGACCCATCCCGGTACCCGAGAGAGCACCCCAGGCAACCGAAAGAGCGATCCCGGCAACCGAGAGAGCGCTGCGCCTCGGCCCGGGGCGACCGAGGCTCCGGACGGCGCCGAACCCCGGTCATGACCGAAGTCCTCTCCCTGCGGCCCCGCCGCCAGTTCGTGCTGTGGGTGCTCGCCAGCTATGCCCTCGCGCGGGTCGTGACGACGACGATCCTCGTCGTCGTCCTGGGACACCAGGTGCCGAGCGGCATGACCGGCGGCGAGGACGTGCCGGTCGGCTACTTCCCCTTCACGGCGCTCTGGGACGGGCAGTGGTACCAGCTCATCGCCGAGCACGGCTACCCCTCGACCCTGCCGGTCGCCGACTCCGGCAAGGTCGGTGAGAACGCCTGGGCGTTCTATCCCCTCTTCCCCTACCTCGCGCGCGCTGCCATGGGGGTCACTGGCCTCGGGTTCCCGGTCGTCGCATCGACGATCGCCCTGCTGTGTGGCTTCGCCGCGGCGGTGCTCATGGGCCTGCTCCTGCGCGGCCGCATCGGCGACCCGGCGGCATACCTCGTCGTGGCGCTCTGGGCGAGCTTCCCCGCGTCAGTCACGCTGCAGCTGGCCTACACCGAGTCGCTCGCGATGCTGCTCCTCGTCGGCTACCTCTACGCGCTCTCGAGGCAGCGGTGGCTCGTGGCGGCGGTCGTGGCGCTGCTCGTCGGGCTCTCGCGCCCGATCGCCGTGCCACTCGGCGTCGTGACCCTCGTCGTGCTCGTCATCCGGTGGCGGCAGCGCGCCGAGCGGCCGATCCCCACCCGCGAGTATGCCGCGATGGCCGCCTCGCTCCTCGGTTGCGGCGTCGCCGGGCTGCTGTGGCCGGCGATCGCGTGGTGGCGCACGGGAGTCAGCACCGCCTACACCGACACGATGGCGGCGTGGCGGGGGTACGCGACGGTCGAGCCCTTCACGCCATGGCTGGACAAGGCGCGCTACTTCCTCGGTGACACGTGGGGACCGGTGTGGCTCGTGGTGGTCCCGCTCGTCCTCGTCGCCATGGTGGCCGGTCCCTGGGCGTCGCGGCTCGGCGCCGACCTGCGCACGTGGTCGCTCGCCTACCCGGCCTACCTCGCCGTCGTTCTCGACCCCTACACGAGCATCTTCCGCTACCTCGTGCCGCTCTTCCCGCTGCTCGTCGTCATGCTCGGTGCCGGCTGGGCCGACGCACGCGGCAACGGCTGGCGGCGGCTGCTCTGGCGTGCCGTCCCGCTGCTCGCACTCTTCGTCGTCTGCCAGTACTGGTGGACCGACGAGCTCTGGCGGTTCGTCCCGCCGAGCGACTTCCCGCCGTGAGCGCCGCCCAGACCCGGCGTGCCCACCAGCCGATCCGGCAGACCACGAAGGAGCGTCAGCGTCGCGCCGCGTCCCCGGTCCCCGTCAGTGGCCGGTGTAGGTGGGCTTCTCCTTGGCAAGGAAGGCGTCGACGGCAGCGCGGTGGTCGCTGCTCGACCCGGTGAGCGCCATCAGGTCGGCCTCGTGGGCGAGGGCGTCCGCGAGGTCGGCGCCTGCCGAGTGGGCGACGGCCCGGCGGATGGCGCCGTAGGCGAGCGTCGGGCCGTCGGCGAGGGTCCGGGCCAGCTCGCTGACGGCCTGCTCGAGCTCCCCGGCCGGCACCACCTTCGTCACGAGGCCCAGGGCGAGCGCCTCGTGGGCCGGTACGGTACGCGGCAGCAGGAGCAGCTCCTTCGCCCGAGCCGGACCGACGAGCCGCGGCAGGGTCCACGAGGCGCCCGAGTCGCACGACAGCGCGATGCCGGCGAACGAGGTGTTGAGCCCCGCCGCCTCCGACGCGATGCGGAAGTCGCACGCCAGCGCGAAGGACAGCCCGGCCCCCGCAGCAACCCCGTTGAGGGCGGCGATGACGGGCTTGTTCATCGTCGAGAGCGCAATGACGATGGGGTTGTAGTGCTCGGTGACGGTGGTCGCGAGCGTCGAGTCGGCGTCGGCGAGGCTGCGCACGTGCTCCTTGAGGTCCTGGCCGACACAGAAGGCGCGCCCCGAGCCGGTCAGCACGACGCACCGCACGCTCGGGTCCTCGGCGACGCGGGAGATCGCGGCGACGAGGGCGTCCTTGAGGGCCTTGTCGAGGCTGTTCATCGCCTCCGGCCGGTTGAATCGCAACCACGCGACACCGGCATCGATCTCGACGAGCAGCGGAGCGCCCTCATCGGTCGACTCGGTCTCGTCCGGGTGGATGGGTGCGGTCGGGGATGACTCGGTCATGGCCGCAACTCTGGCCCATCCGCGGCGCCGACGGAAGCCGCACACCCCTCCGCCTGCCCTTCAGCTCATCCCGATTAGGTCTGGCCATACAGACACGGAATAATGTTGCAGAAGCACCGAGGATTCCTAGGGAAGGGGAACCATGGCAGCAATGAAGCCGAGGACCGGAGACGGCCCGCTCGAGGTCGTCAAGGAGGGTCGCGGCATCGTGCTGCGCATGCCCCTCGAGGGCGGTGGGCGTCTCGTGGTCGAGATGACGCCGGATGAGGCCGCGGCACTTCGCGACGCGATCCAGGGTTGTGCCGGCGTCAGCTGACCCCCACCCGATCCAGTCACCATCCAGTCAGTCGACGGCCCCCGACCACACGGTCGGGGGCCGTTCGCGTGTCTGCGAGCACGCGGCATACCCCCGCGGCCGGCCACGGGGCCGCCCAAGGCCCACGGACGTCAAGACCGGGGCGGTATGCCCTCCGCCTGGCCCGCGCCCCGTGGCGCCGCCGCGTATGGGCGCGAGGTGGAAGGAGCGGGGTGCGATCAGCGCTTGACGGCGACGAGCAGGCCGTCGCCGACGGGCAGCAGGGCGGTGACGAAGTCGTCGCGGTCACGGATCGAGCGGCCGACCTCGCGCAGCGTTCGGGTCTCGGGGTCCCGGTTGGCCGGGTCGGCCTCCTTGTCCGACCAGGTCAACACCAGGGTGCCGCCCCGGCGCAGGAGCCGGGCGCCCTGCTCGACGTAGTCGGGGTACTCCTGCCGGTCCGCATCGACGACGACGAGGTCGTACGCACCGTCCGTCATCCGGGGAAGGACCTCGAGCGCGCGCCCGGCGATGACCCGCGTGCGCTGGTGAGCGAAGCCCGCAGCGGCGAAGGCATCGCGCGCGGCGCGCTGGTGCTCGGTCTCGAGGTCGATCGTCGTGAGGATGCCGTCGTCGGGCATGCCGCCGAGGAGCCACAGCCCTGAGGCGCCCGCGCCGGTGCCGATCTCCATCACGGCCTTGGCGCCGGTGGCAGCGGCGAGCAGCTGCAGCGCCGCGCCGACCCCGTTGCCGACAGGGCGGGCTCCCAGCTCCTCGCCGTGGCGCCCCGCCTCCTGCACGTGCGCGCCCGGGGTGACGAACTCCTCGGCGTGCGACCAGGCTGCCACCTTCTGGGTGCTCATGCCGGCCAGCCTACTGTGACGCGTCCCAGGGGCAGGGGAGGGCGGTGCCTGCGACGGGTAAGGATCTGGTCATGGACGAGGTGACGAAGCACGGTCGCGACGACACGCGTCACGACAACAGGCACGAAGACCCGCGCGGAGACATGCACCAGCCCGCGCACGACGACGCGCACGACGACCGGCCGACCGCCGATCATCGTCGACCACGCGGTGTCGACGACCAGACCGTCGAGGCCCTCGGCAAGCTGTCGGAGGCCCTCGAGGTGGTCGAGGACGCGCGCGGTCACCTCTACGGCTTCCACCGGCTCACCGGCACGGCCGACCTCACCCTCGGTGAGGCGGTCGAGCTGTTCCGGAAGGCCGGCCACGACGAGCTCGCCGACCGCCTCGACACCGAGCTCGTCGGTCGCAACGTCATCGAGGGCCGCTGGACCTTCCAGATCGTCGAGGAGTACGACGACGACTACTACGCCACGTTCAAGCGGCTCGAGGAGCAGGCTCGCGGCGACCTCGTCGGCGGCCGGCGGCACCTCTTCGAGGCCGAGATGAAGGAGGAGCGCCGCACCCGGGGTCGCGCCCACCACGAGGCTGTCCCAGGGGGGTCGGCTGCGGCCGGGTCGCCGCAGAACCCCCGCACGTAGCCGCCACACAGGATTCACAGGCCCCTGACAGGTTGCGATGTGCGCACTCATGGGTGACATCGAGAGGCTGATCGGGAACGAATGAGAGGGAGACGACGTTCTCCACCTCACAGCCCCCGTGAAAGGCGTCAGCCCATCGTGTCCTCCAGCGTGACCAGCAGCCAGCTCCCCGTCACGGACGAGCCCGATGCAGCCTGGACTCCCCCCACGTGGGAGGAGATCGTCGAGCTGCACTCGGCGCGCGTGTACCGGCTCGCCTACCGCCTCACCGGCAACCCGCACGACGCCGAGGACCTCACGCACGACGTCTTCGTGCGCGTCTTCCGTTCACTTCACTCCTCCCGGCCCGCCACCTTCGAGGGCTGGCTGCACCGCATCACGACGAATGTCTTCCTCGACAAGATGCGCCGCAAGCAGCGCATCCGCTTCGACGCCCTCCCCGAGGACGCCGCCGGGCGTCTGGCGAGCCTCGAGAAGGGTCCGGAGCAGACCTACCACGACACCCGCTTCGACGACGACGTCCAGCGGGCGCTCGACGCCCTGGCTCCGGAGTTCCGCGCGGCCGTCGTCCTCTGTGACATCGAGGGGCTCTCCTACGAGGAGATCAGCGCGACCCTCGGGGTCAAGCTGGGCACCGTGCGCTCACGCATCCACCGCGGCCGCGCCCAGCTGCGCGAGGCGCTGGCCCACCGCGCTCCCGACGTCGTCGCCGCCGGTTCGTCGCAGGCTGGCCAGCCAGAGACGCGCACCGCCCGCCCCGGTCTGCGCCTGCCCGGTCGACGTGTGGCAGCAGGGACTCGCTGATGCAGCCGGAGGTGACGCCGTGACGCCACACCTACGCGGACAGGTGCGGGCCTACGTCGACCGGTCGCTTCCCCCTGCGCTGATCCACCTCTACGACAAGCACCTCGTGTGCTGCGCAGTGTGCCGCCACGCGGCCGACCAGGAGCGCCGCATCGTCGCGGCGCTGCAGTCCGACACCGGCGTGCCGATGAGCCTCCGCTCGTCGCTCATGGGCCTCGCGTCGACACCGCCACCCATGGAGGAGCCGATCCGCGCGAGCGGCCCGCGCATCCCCGTTCCACCACTCGGCTTCCGTATGCCGTCGGGGCCCTCCCACGACCCGGTGCCTACCGTGCGTCCCACCGCGCCTCCCCTGCACCGTTCGCCGATGCGCGCCGCCGTCGTGGCCTCGATCGCAGCCGGTGCGTCAGTCGCTGCGGCGTGGGGGCTGGCCGTCTCGCCCCTCCCCGGGGCTCGCACGACCACCTCCCCGGTGCCGGTCGCCCGCTTCGGCGAGTCCAGCTTCTTCGGTGCACCGCGCGGGGGGACGGCGACCTTTCCAGCACCCTCCGGCCCGTCGGCTCAGACCGTCGCAGGCTCGGGGCTGTCGGCCGCTTCCCCCTCCACGTCCGGGCCTGCGAGGTCGACCGGCTCCACCGGGGCACGGGGCTCGGGCACCGTGCCCTACTGGGTCGTGCGCACGCGCGCGAGTGCGCTCGTCGCCGAGGTGGGCCCGGTGCGCCTCTCGGTCGCACGTTCGGCACAATCAGGCCCATGACCAACGAGTCGACGACGCCCGGGGCAGAGAACCCTCGCGACGTCCAGCCGGACGAGACGGGCATCATCGACCTCGAGCACACCCGCCCGGTGCCTCGCACCGAGGCCGCTGCCCTGGGGCAGCAGGAGCAGGCTGGCGCACCGGACGACCCGTGGTTCGACGTCTTCGGTCCCGAGCACCCTACGCAGGGCCCTGGTGTGCCGATGCCTGCGGACCGGGCCTGGGGGAGCGACCGGGCGGACGCGCTCGCAGAGCAGGCCCACCGGGCGTCCTACGCACCGCCCCGGATCCCCGCCGGGCCGGCGGCGGCAGAGGACGGTGCCACCCACCCGGCCCCGGCCGGGAACCGCGCCCTCGGCGGCTCGGACGAGGGCTTCGGGTGGCCTGCCCCGTCCGGTCAGGCGTCGACCTTCACCGATGCGCCCCCCGGCTGGGGAGAGCCCGGAGACCCCGACGGCACGACGCCTGCCCGACGCAGGCGCTCGCGGTCCGGGCTGCTCGTGGCCGGCGCCGTCGCACTGTGCCTGCTGTCGGGGCTCGTCGGCGGAGTCGCCGGTCACCTGCTCGACGACCGGGTCGACCTCGCCGGCTCCACCCTGCCGCAGCCGGGCCCGGGTGCCACGGACCGACCCGTCGGATCCATCGCCAGCATCGCCGCCACGGCCCTGCCCAGCGTCGTGACCATCAAGGTCGACGGTGGTGCGGAGGGTGCGGCCACCGGCTCGGGCTTCGTCATCGACGCGAAGGGCCACATCCTCACCAACAACCACGTCGTGGAGGGCGCTGCCGCGGGTGCCATCGAGGTCGTCCTGAGCAACGGCGACACCGAGAAGGCCACGATCGTCGGTCGCGATGCCAGCTACGACCTGGCCGTGCTCAAGGTCGGCCGCCCCGGCCTCACCCCGCTGCAGCTCGGCCCGTCGGCCAAGGTCGTCGTCGGAGACCAGGTGATCGCGGTGGGCGCGCCCCTCGGTCTCGACCAGACCGTCACGACGGGCATCGTCAGCGCCCTCAACCGGCCCGTCACGCCGGGGTCCGGCGGCGGCGACGTGACGTCGTACATCAACGCGATCCAGACCGATGCCGCGATCAACCCCGGCAACTCCGGTGGTCCGCTGCTCGACCTCAACGGCAAGGTCATCGGTGTCAACTCGGCCATCGCCAGGGTGCCGGGGGCGAATGGCACGACCGGCGGCAGCATCGGGCTCGGGTTCGCCATCCCGAGCGACCAGGCCCGCCGCACCGCCGACCAGCTCATCTCGACCGGCAAGGCGACCCACCCGGTCATCGGGGTGCAGCTGGACCAGACCTTCAGCGGCGAGGGCGCCCAGGTGTCTGCGAAGTCGACCGCTATCACGGCGGGTGGCCCAGCCGACAAGGCGGGAGTCAAGCCCGGCGACGTCATCACCGGCTTCGAGGGCAAGCGCATCCGCACCCCCGACCAGCTCATCGTCTCGATCCGCTCGCGGGCGGTCGGCGACACCGTGACGCTCACCGTGAAGCGTGACGGAAAGCAGATCGACCTGCAGATGACCCTCGAGGCTGATCCGGACAGCTGACGTTCGGGCGACATCCGTATGATGACGCAGCCAGGGTCGCAGGGAAGCGAGGACGTGTGTTCGACATCAACGGCTGGGAGCTGCTGCTCCTCGGTCTGCTCGCCGTCCTCGTGCTCGGTCCCGAGCGCCTTCCGGAGTATGCCGCGAAGTTCGGACGCTTCGTGCGCCAGGCCCGCAGCATGGC
>Ga0164308_10001927_pt1 | contig 11067 bp, 8 predicted proteins | sample Whisoiple_246_MG_FD_109983 | JGI IMG/M metagenome (GOLD analysis project Ga0164308, IMG submission 109983) | Soil microbial communities amended with fresh organic matter from upstate New York, USA - Whitman soil sample_246_MG | ecosystem: Environmental > Terrestrial > Soil > Unclassified >... | reverse complement strand
GCCGGCGCTCGGCGACCGGTTCGTCCCCAAGCCGACCCGCCCGCTCTTCCACGATGACGCCGGAGAGCGGTGCCTCAACGTCGGTGGTGGCGGTGCCGACTGGGCCGACCACTGCCGCCGCTGGGCCGACGAGGAGGCCGGCGAGTGGCTGCGGCTGCTGTACGTCGCGATCACCCGCGCGAAGTCGCAGGTCGTCGCCTGGTGGGCGCCCACCAAGAACGCCGTCGCCTCGCCGCTCCACCGGATGCTGATGCGCGACGCCGAGTCCGTCGAGGTGCCCGCCAGCCCGCCGGTGCCCGACGACGACGAGGTCGTGGCGCTCTTCGCCCGCTGGCGCGACCGCGGCGGCCCGTCGCCCGAGCCCGCCACCCACGCCGACCCCGGTGCCGAGCCGCCCGCCGACGACCCGCCGGGGCTCGCCGCCCGCGCGTTCACCCGCGAGGTCGACACCGAGTGGCGGCGCACGTCGTACTCCTCGCTCAGCAAGGTCGAGGCCGGCGGCGCCACGGTGAACAGCGAGCCCGAGGTGGTCGGCAAGGACGACGAGTCGCTCGAGCCCGAGCCGCTTGCCGTGCCGGAGCAGGTCGCGGGGGACGCGCCGTCGCCGATGGCCGGGCTGCCGGTCGGTGCGACGTTCGGCTCGCTCGTGCACGCGGTGCTCGAGCACACCGACCCCGGCGCTCCCGACCTGCGCGCGGAGCTGCTGCGGCACATCGACGACCAGCTCGGGTGGTGGCCGGTCGACCTCGACCGCGAGGAGCTCGCCGACGCGCTCGTGGCCGTCTGCGACTCGCCGCTCGGACCGCTCGCCGGCGGCCTGACGCTGCGGCAGCTGCCGCTCGCCGACCGGCTGCGCGAGATGGACTTCGAGCTCCCGCTCGGCGACGGCCGCCTGGGTGCCGTCGGGCCGCTGCTGGAGCGGCACCTGCCCGACGGCGACCCGGTCCGCGCGTACGCCGGCCAGCTCGCCGGGCCGCTCGGTGACCAGACGCTGCGCGGCTACCTCACGGGCTCGGTCGACGTCGTGCTCCGGCTCCCCGGCCCGACGTACCTCGTCGTCGACTACAAGACCAACTGGCTCGGCCCCGCCGACCAGCCGCTGACCGCCCACAGCTACCGCCCCGAGGCGCTCGACGGCGCGATGGGCCACTCCGACTACCCGCTCCAGGCGCTGCTCTACGCCGCGGTGCTGCACCGGTTCCTGCGTTGGCGGCAGCCCGGCTACGACCCCGAGCGGCACCTCGGCGGCGTCCTCTACCTCTACCTGCGCGGCATGTGCGGACCCGAGACGCCGCTCGTCGACGGCGCGCCCTGCGGCGTCTTCGCCTGGAAGCCCCCGGTCGCTCTCGTCGAGGAGCTCTCCGACCTGCTCGACGGAGGTGCGTCGTGACCGAGCTCTTCGAACCGGTCGGCGAGCACGACTGGCGGATCGCCACCGGCGCGACCGGCCTGCTCGCCGACCTCAACGCCGCCGGCGTGCTCACCTCGTCCGACATCCACGTCGCGACCCGCCTCGGCGCGCTCGGGGGCGAGGACGACGAGCGGGTGCTGCTCGCGGTCGCGCTCGCCGTCCGCGCCGTGCGCCGCGGGTCCGTGTGCCTCGACCTCGCCACCGTGCGGGAGACGGCCCCGGAGCTCGCCTGGCCCGAGGGCTGGGAGGCGGTCATCGAGGCGTCGCCGCTGGTGGAGGCCGGTGCGCTGCGCTGGGAGCTCGGGCTGCTCTACCTCGACCGCTACCACCGGCTCGAGACCCAGGTCCACGACGACCTCGCCGCCCGGCTCGCGCTTGCTCCACCCCAGGTCGACGAGGCCCGCCTGGAGGCCGCGCTGGCGAAGGCGCAGGCCGGCCACTTCAGCGCGGAGCAGCGCGCCGCCGTCGTCGCGGCCGTGCACCGGCGCACCACGATCCTGACCGGCGGCCCGGGCACAGGGAAGACCACCACGGTCGCCCGGCTGCTCGCCGTGCTCGCCGACCAGGCCGGGGGTCGCCTCTCGATCGCGCTCGCCGCGCCGACCGGCAAGGCGGCCACCCGGCTGCAGGAGGCCGTGGTCACCGAGCTCGACGCCGTCGCCCGCAGCTGGCCCGAGGCGCGCGACCTCGTCGGCCGGGTCGACGGGCTCACCCTCCACCGCCTGCTGGGCTGGCGGCCCGACAACGCGACCCGCTTCCGCCACGACCGGGCCAACCGGCTGAAGTACGACGTCGTCGTGGTCGACGAGTCCTCGATGGTCGAGCTGACGATGATGGGCCGGCTGCTGGAGGCGCTGCGCCCGGAGAGCCGGCTGGTGCTGGTCGGCGACCCCCGCCAGCTGACCTCCGTCGGTGCCGGCGCAGTGCTCAGCGACCTGGTCACCGGCTATGCCGAGCGCGCCGACTCCCCGGTCGCGGCGCTGACCGAGAACTTCCGCTCCGAGCAGGACATCAAGGCGCTCGCCGCCGCGCTGCGCGACGGCGACGCCGACGACGTGCTGCGGGTGCTGCGCGCGCCGTCCGAGCAGGTCTCCTTCGTCGAGGCCGGCGACGAGGCCACCATCGAGGCGGCCCTGCGGCCCGACTCGGTCTCGGCCGCCCGCGCCGTCTGGGAGGCCGCGAGCGCGGAGGACCCGGCCCGCGCGCTCGACGAGCTCGACCGCTACCGCCTGCTCTGCGCGCACCGCGAGGGACCCTACGGCGTACGCCGCTGGAACCACCTCGTCGAGCGCTGGCTCGCCGAGGAGGTCGGCGTCGACGCTCATCACATCACGGGTGACCGCTGGTACGTCGGCCGGCCGCTGCTCGTCACCAGCAACGACTACGCCCTCGACGTCTACAACGGCGAGACCGGGGTGGTGGTCCGGCAGGGCGGGCGGTCGCGCGCTTTCGTCGCCGGGTCGGAGCGGCTCAAGGAGTTCGCGCCCGGCCGGCTCGACGCCGTCGAGACCATGCACGCGATGACGATCCACAAGAGCCAGGGCAGCCAGGCCGACCGGGTCACGGTGCTGCTGCCGGAGGCGGGCTCGCGGCTGCTGACCCGCGAGCTGTTCTACACCGCGGTGACCCGGGCCAAGCGGCACGTGCGCGTCGTCGGCTCCGAGGCGGCCGTCCGCGCGGCGGTCGCGACCCGCGCGCAGCGGGCCACGGGGCTGCCGCAGCGCCTGGCCGGGGAGTGAGAAGCGGAAATCTCGTCGCAACAGCGTGCGGCTATGGTCGAGGCATGCCGTACCTCCTGCGCGTGGAGCTGCCCGACGTCCCGGGTTCCCTGGGACGGCTCGCGGGCGCCATCGGTGAGGCCGGCGGCGACATCGAGGCGATCGAGATCGTCGAGAAGCGCCACGACGGCACCGCCGTCGACGACGTGCTGCTCGAGACCACGTCGATGCCCGACTCGATCGTGTCCGCCTGCAACGCCCTCGACGGCGTCCGGGTCATCTGGATCAGCCGGTACGCCGCGGGCGGCAACATCTTCCTGGACCTCGAGGCAGTGGAGGAGCTGACCGCCGACCCCGAGGTGGCCCTCGACCGGCTCATCGACCTGCTGCCGGTCACGTTCCGCGCCGACTGGGCCGCGCGGGTCAACAAGGTCGACGGGGTCGTCTACACGACGGCCGCGGCGCCCGACGACCTCGCCTGGGTGCAGGTCGAGCGCGCCGCCCACCTCGAGAGCGACGACGACAACGCCGTGCTGTGCGCGGCACGCCTCAACAAGTCCGAGGTCGTGGTGATCGGCCGCCGTGGCGGCCCCGACTTCCTCGACTCCGAGCTCGCCCGCCTCGGCCACCTCGTCGGCCTGGCGATGTCGATCTCGCGCACGGCCAAGGCCCCCGCCCACTGACCCGATGCGGTACGGGGCGCACCTCCCGCTGATCGACCTCGACGGTCGCGGCTGGACGGCGCCGGGCCTGGCGTCGTACGCGCGGACCGCGCACCGGCTGGGGTTCGACGCGCTCGCGGCCAACGACCACCTCACCTTCCGTCGCCCCTGGCTCGACGGCATCGTCGCGCTGTCCGCCGTGGTCGAGGCGAGCGGCGACCTGGACCTCGTGACGTCGGTCGCGCTGCCGGTGGTCCGCGGACCGGTGGTGCTGGCGCGGGCGGCGGCGGCGCTGGACGCGCTCTCCGGCGGTCGGGTGGTGCTGGGTCTGGGCGCCGGGTCGTCCCCGGCCGACTACGCACTCGTGGGCGCTGACTTCGACCGGCGATGGACGCTCTTCGAGGACGCGGTCGATGAGGTGCGGGCGGACCTCGGCGACGGTCCGCCGGTCTGGATCGCCAGCTGGGGCTCGCCGGCGGGGCTCCGCCGGGTGGCCAGGCTCGGGGACGGATGGATCGCCTCGGCGTACAACACCACGCCTCCGGACGTGGCTCGCGGCCGGGAGGTCCTGGCGGAGCGGGCCGGGCGGCCGCTGGACTGTGCGGTCGCCACGCTCTGGACCTGGGTCACCGACGACGAGCGGCAGCGCCGCGCCTGGACCGCGCGTCTCGCCGAGGTGCTCGGTCGCACGCAGGACGAGCTGGCCGGCCGCCTGCTCGTCGGGTCACCCGAGGAGTGCGCGGACCTCCTCGGCGCCTACCTCGCCGCCGGCGTCGACCTCGTGCTCCTCTGGCCGGTCGCCGACCACGAGCCGCAGCTCGATCGCGTCATGGCCGACGTCGTGCCCCGCGTGCGGTGACGTCGCGCAGGATCTCCGTCATCGCACGCACCGGCGCCGCGGGCGTGCCGGTCGGGTGCGCGACGCCGATGCGGCGCGTCGGCGTGGCGCCGGCGAGGTCGCGGACCGCGACGCCGGGCAGCGGGTGCGCTGCCGCGAGGCCGGGCACCACGGCGACACCGAGCCCGGCGGCGACGAAGGCCTGCACCGCTCGGTAGTCGTCGGTGTTGAGCTGGGTGCGCGGCTCGAACCCGGCCGACCTGCAGGCATGCAGCAGGATCCGGAACCACGTGCTCCCGATCCGGCCGCCCACCCAGGCCTCGCCCGCGAGGTCCGTCAGGGCGGGCCGGGCGCGCCGGCGGGCGAGGCGGTGGCCTTCGGGCAGCAGGACCCGGTAGGGGTCGTCGAGGAGCGGCGTCAGCGACAGCCCGGGCGGCACGCCGCCGGGCAGCAGAGGGTTCTCGTAGATGACGGCCAGGTCGAGCTCGCCCCGCTCCAGCCGCGGGACGAGGCCCTGCATGTGGTCGTCGATCATCGTGAGCACGACCTCGGGGGACTCCACCCGGAACCTCGCGATCGCGGCCGGGACGAAGGTCGTCAACGCCGTGGGGAAGCTGCCGACCCGGAGCCGCCCGGCGAGCAGGCCGCTGATCTCGGCCAGTGCCTGTTCGGCGTTGTCCAGGTGGGTCGTGACGGCTCGCCCGTGGCGGACCAGGACCGACCCGGCCTCGGTGAGCTCGACCGGCCGGGTTCCCCGGTCCACCAGCGCCAAGCCGACCTCGCGCTCCAGGGCGGCGAGGTGCTGGCTGACCGCGGACTGGGTGATCCCGAGAGACCGGGCCGCGGCCGAGAGCGACCCGTGCTCCGCGACCTCGCACAGCACCCGGATCGCGCGCACCTGACCTATTAGCTTCACTTCACTCCTTCAAGGCATCTGCGTTGATGCTAATGGTCTAGGTTCCTACCGTCACGGCATGACGACTGACGCAACCACCACCCAGATCGACCCCGACAAGCTGATGGCGTTCGTGTTCCGCGCCGTCGACGAGGTCGGCGCCACGCTCAGCTGTGCCCTGGTGCGCCTCGGCGACCGACTCGGCTACTACCGCGACCTCGCGGCCCACGGGCCCACCACGCCGGAGGAGCTGGCCGCTCGCACGGAGACCGGCCTGCCGTACGCCCGCGAGTGGCTCAACGCCCAGGCGGCGGGCGACTTCGTGGAGTACGACGCCGGCTCCGGCCGCTACACGCTCCCGCCCGAGCACGCCGTGGCGCTGACCGACGAGTCCAGTCCGGCGTACCTGCCCGGGTTCTTCCAGATCGCCCTCGGCACCGTGCACGACGCCGGCCGCGTGATCGAGGCCGCACGGTCGGCGGGCGGCGTCGGCTGGCACGAGCACGTCGGCGACGTGCACGAGGGCTGCGAGCGGTTCTTCCGGCCGGGGTACGCCGCCAACCTCGTCGCCGGCTGGCTGCCTGCACTCGACGGCGTGGTCGAGAAGCTCGAGTCCGGGGCCAGCGTCGCCGACGTCGGCTGCGGCCACGGCGCGTCGACGCTGCTGATGGCAGCGGCGTTCCCGGCGTCGACCTTCGTCGGCTCCGACTACCACGCGGCCTCGATCGCGACCGCGCGGGAACGGGCGGGGGAGCTCGGCGGCCGGGTGCGCTTCGAGGTCGCGGCCGCCACCGAGCTCCAGGGGGAGGGCTACGACCTCGTCACGATGTTCGACTGCCTGCACGACATGGGGGATCCCGTCGGCGCGGCCCGTCAGGTGCGCCGGGCGATCGCGCCCGACGGCACCTGGATGGTCGTGGAGCCGGCCGCGGGCGACCGGGTGGAGGACAACCTCAACCCGGTGGGTCGTGCGTACTACGGGTTCTCCACCTTGTTGTGCACGCCGGCGTCGCTGTCCCAGCCGGTCGGTGCCGCGCTCGGCACCCAGGCCGGTCCCGCCCGCATCCGGGACGTGGTCACGCAGGCCGGCTTCACCCGGTTCCGCCTGGCCGCCCAGACACCCTTCAACAACGTCTACGAGGTCCGTCCCTGAGGCTCCGCGCTGGAGCGCGGGTCAGGGGACGGACCCGATGCGGGTGACGAAGACCGAGCCGAGCACGGCGGCGAGGAACGCGCTGAGGTAGACGGCGCCGTACCCGACCGAGAAGCCGTCACCGTTGGTCTCGGTGACGCCGCCGGCGGCCTCGACCGCGAGCAGGATCGCGCCGGCGACGAACGGCGCGAAGACCTGCGGCAGGGCGTTGGCGATGTTGATGACGCCGAGGTCCTTGCCGCGGTCCTCGGCGCCCGGCAGCACCTGGGTGATCAGCGCGAAGTCGACGGAGACGTAGATGCCGTAGCCGACGCCCATCAGCACGGCGGCGAGCACGGCCGCGGGCCAGGTCTGCACGACGGCGAGCAGCAGCGTCGCGGTGCCGGCCACCAGGCCCGACCAGATCACGAACACCTTGCGCTTGCCGCTCCGGTCGCTCCAGATGCCGAAGAGCACCGCGGTCGCCATCACGACGACGCCGTACACCGCGGTCAGCAGGAAGACCTTGTCGTCGGCCGTGTCCTTGCTGAAGCCGAGCACGTCCTGCATGTAGTAGAGGAGGTACAGCAGGCCGAGCGCGTTGCAGAGGTTGACGAGGAAGCGCGTGATCCAGGCCCACGCGAAGTCGGGGTGGGCGCGCGGCGACACCCAGAAGCCGCGCAGGAAGGAGCCCCAGTCGAACGCCGCCGGGCGCTCCTCGGGCAGCAGCGGGACGTCCCGCGAGTCCAGGCACCAGGGGATGGTCAGGACGACCAGCACGCCGGCGGTCACGAGGTAGCCCGCGGTGATGCTGCCGGTCGCGGACGCGATGCCGGTGCCGGCGATGACGCCGACGGTCTGGGCGATCGCGAGGATGCCACCGATCCGGCCGCGGGACCCGACCGGCACCTGGTCGGGGACGGTGGCGGTGACCGCGGCGAGCATGGCGTTGAGCGCGGCCTGCACGCCGCACCAGCCGAGCGCCATCACGACGACGCTGTCGGCGGCGCTGAGCACGAGCAGCGACGCGACGCCGCCGGCCGCTCCGCCGATCACCCAGGGCAGCCGGCGGCCCATTCGCAGCGTGGTGCGGTCGGAGAACGCGCCGAAGACCGGGTTGCACACCACCGACACGAACGCGCCCAGCCCGAGCACCAGCGACAGGATCTGCTTCTTGCTGTCCGCGTCGATGGCCTCCGCCTGCTGCGCGAGCAGCACCTGGATCGGGCCGAAGAAGCCCGCCCACAGGCCGATGCTGGCGAGCGTCAGGAACGCGACCCACCGCGCGGGCGGGTCGGTCGTCGGCTCGGCGAGGGCGGAGCGTCGTACGGCGCCCAGCGCGGCCCCGTCGTCCGGGGGAGTGGCGGTCGTCACGGGCACATTGTGGGTGCTGGTGGGACAGAGCACCGGGGAACCGACGTAACGCTGGCCCCAGGCGTGTCGCTGTGCACAACAGACATCACCTATCACTCGGGAGTCTCTCTCATGAAGCCATTCCTGCCCGCGCTCGGTGCGCTCGTCCTCGTCGGCACCGGCCTCGGCGCGTTGTCCGCGCCGGCCGTCGCCGCCGGGGAGATGTGCGGGAACCTGCCTGCGACGCTCGTCGTGCCGGCCGACCAGGGCGCCGTGCCGTTCGAGGGCACCGCCGGTGACGACGTCATCTTCGTCACCGGCACCGCCGAGGTCCGCGGCCTCGGGGGCAACGACGTCATCTGCGGTCCCACGAACGCGCCCGCGTCCACCGGTGGTCACTGGTTCGGTGGCGACGGCGACGACACGCTCACCTCCACCTCCGCGTCGCTGGACGGCGGTGACGGCAACGACACACTGACCGGTGCGGCCGGCACGCTCGACGGTGGCGCCGGCAACGACGTGATCACCGGCAACGGGACCACGGCACTCATCGGCGGCGACGGCGCCGACACCATCACCGGTACGTCGGGCACGCTCGACGGCGGCGCCGGCAACGACGTCCTCACCGGCAACGGCGCGACCGCCATCACGGGTGGCGACGGGGACGACACGCTCACCTCGACGACCGCGACCCTCGACGGAGGCGCCGGGAACGACAAGCTCAGTGGCGGCGGCAAGACGCTCGACGGCGGGGCCGGCAACGACCAGGTCCGCGGCGGTGACGGCGACAACACCGTGCTCGGCGGCCCCGGCGACGACGTGCTCTGGGGCGGCCCCGGTGCCGACGTCCTCGACGGCGGCGACGGCACCGACGTGATCCACGCCAGCGGCCGGGACCGGATCCGCGTGGGCGGCCCCTCCCGCACCACGATCGACGCGACCGCGCGCACGATCGACGGCCCCGGTGGCCGCGACACCTACACGGGCTCGCCGATCATCTGGGCGCCCGACGTCACCGACGAGACCTTCATCGGCAGCAACCGTGCCGACGTCTTCATCAGCGGAGGTGGCGCCGACCTCATCTACGGCTCCGGCGGCAACGACCGGCTGAGCGCAGTCCAGCCGACCCGCCTCGAGGGCGGCCCGGGCGACGACGACATCACCGTCGCCTTCGGCGGCCGGGTGCGCGCCGGTGCCGGTGACGACCGGATCCGCACCCTGCTCACCACCGACGACGCGCCCGAGGGCGTGAAGGCGCAGCCGTTCAACATCGAGGGCAACACCGGCGACGACATCGTGTACGCCGCATCGCTCATCACCGGCGGTGCGCTCGTGAACCCGGTGCCCGCCGACCAGATGTGGAGCGGTCGGGTCCGTGGCGGCGTCGGCTGGGACCGCATCGTCTTCACGCCGATCAGGACGGCCGTGAACGCCAACATGCTCACCGGTCAGGCGACCTGGGCGGGCGGCACGATGACGCTCTCCGGGGTGCAGGCGCTGTGGGGCACGCCGGGCAACGACGTCCTCGTCGGCAACGGCGGGCGCAACAGCCTCCTGGGCGGCGCCGGTGACGACGAGCTGGTCGGCAACGGCGGCCGCGACGACCTCCGCGGGTCGGGCGGGTTCGACCGCCTCGACGGCGGCCCGTCGATCGACCGCTGCCGCGGCGAGGTCAAGGTCTCCTGCGAGCGCTGACCCGAGACCGACACCGGACCCGCGGACCATCGGTCCGCGGGTCCGGTGCTGTCAGGAGCCGGTCAGACCCGCTCGAGCAGGAAGACCGGGATCTCGCGGTCGGTCTTCTCCTGGTACTCCGCGTACGGGGAGTACTGCGCGACCGCCCGCTCCCACCACTCCGCACGCTCGTCGCCCTCGGCGACGCGGGCGCGGTAGGTGTGCTTCTCGCCCTTGTCCTGGAGGTCGACCTCCGGGTGCTCGAGGAAGTTGCGGTACCACGTCGGGTTCTCGGGCGTGCCGCCCTTCGACGCGACCGCGGCGTACACGCCGTCGTGCTCGACCCGCATGACCGGGTTCTTGCGGAGCTTGCCCGACTTCGCGCCACGCGAGGTGATCACGACGATCGGCCACTCCGGCTTGCCGCGGAGGATGTTGGCCTCCTGGCCGTCGGTGGCTTCGAACTTCTCCACCTGCTCGCGGACCCAGTCCCACTGGCTGGGCTCGTACTCGCCTTCAAGTGCCATACCGGGTCAATGCCCAGTCCCGGCCGCGTCATTCCCGCTCGATAGCCTCGGCCCCATGAGCGCTATCGACGGGGTGTCGGAGATCTTCGACGCCGAGCAGTGGGACGCGGTCCCCGGCTTCGACGACCTGACCGACCTCACCTACCACCGCGCGAAGGCGCACGGCACGGTGCGCGTCGCGTTCGACCGCCCCGACGTCCTCAACGCGTTCCGCCCGCACACCGTCGACGAGCTGCTGCGGGTGCTCGAGCACGCGCGCACCAGCGCGGACGTCGGCTGCGTGATCCTCACCGGCAACGGGCCGAGCGCCAAGAACGGCAAGTGGGCGTTCTGCACCGGCGGCGACCAGCGCATCCGCGGCCGCGCCGGCTACCAGTACGAGGACGTCGCCGCCGGCTCCGGCGACACCGGCGCCGAGGAGCCCAGCCCGATCGACAAGGCCAAGCTGGCCCGGCTGCACATCCTCGAGGTGCAGCGGCTGATCCGCTTCATGCCCAAGGTCGTCATCTGCGTGGTGCCCGGCTGGACGGCCGGCGGCGGCCACAGCCTGCACGTGGTCTGCGACCTGACGCTCGCCTCCGCCGAGGAGGCGCGATTCAAGCAGACCGACGCCGACGTCGGCTCCTTCGACGGTGGCTTCGGCTCGGCGTACCTCGCCCGGCAGGTCGGCCAGAAGTACGCCCGCGAGATCTTCTTCCTCGGGCAGGAGTACTCCGCCGAGGACGGCGTCCGGATGGGCACCGTCAACCGCGCCGTCCCGCACGCCGAGCTGGAGCGCACCGCGCTCGAGTGGGGCCGGCTGATCAATGGCAAGTCGCCGACCGCGCAGCGGATGCTGAAGTACTCCTTCAACCTGC
>Ga0164308_10001926_pt1 | contig 11068 bp, 7 predicted proteins | sample Whisoiple_246_MG_FD_109983 | JGI IMG/M metagenome (GOLD analysis project Ga0164308, IMG submission 109983) | Soil microbial communities amended with fresh organic matter from upstate New York, USA - Whitman soil sample_246_MG | ecosystem: Environmental > Terrestrial > Soil > Unclassified >... | reverse complement strand
GGCGGGCGGGCGCCGCCGACGTGTTCGACGGGGCCGCACGGGCCTATCGGACGATGACGGACGACCTGACCGGCATCGGTGCCCCGGCCATCCCGAACGGTGAGGCACTGCAGGACACCCTGCTGAAGGCGGCGCCGGCCATGGCCGATGCGGCGGAGCAGGGCGCCGACGACATCAAGGCGGCTACGGACGAGAGCGGGGTCACCAAGGCCATAGATCTCGCCGACGACGCGGTGACCGAGGCCAGGGCGCCGTTGTCCGACTTTGCCGAGGCGCTGGCCGCACCGGCGCTGGCCGAACAGTTGGAAGTGATCGAGGCCTGCCGCCCCCTGTTCACCTGACCGCCCGCCGAGGCCCGCTGGTCGGCCGGGACCGAGCAGTGTGACGGAGAGCACACCACCGATCTCCCGGAGTCACCCCGTAGGGGACTTGTCGCCGGGACCCGCCGAACAGGTGGTTCCATGGCCATGCGGGTGGGGACGAACGCATCAACCGGTGAGTACGTGGCATCCTGCACCGGACAGCCGTCACCTCGAGTGCGTTGACAACGAGCAGTCTGCAACTGCCTCGGGTCGTGCCGGTGCTGGAATGTAGAGGAGAACGAAGCACGCATGGCATCCCGTCAGGGCACCCGGTCCGCGACCGGCGGCGTCAAACTCGTCGTCGTCGAGTCGCCGAACAAGGCGCGGACGATTTCGAACTACCTCGGTGACGGCTACGTCGTCGAGTCGTCCATCGGCCACATCCGTGATCTGCCGCGGGGCGCCGCCGACGTGCCCGCCAAATACAAGGGCGAGTCGTGGGCCCGCCTCGGCGTGGACACCGAGCACGGCTTCCAGCCGCTGTACATCGTCACCCCGGACAAGAAAGCGCAGGTCGCCAAGCTGAAGTCGCTCCTGGCCAATGCCAGCGAGTTGTACCTGGCGACGGACGAGGACCGCGAGGGCGAGGCCATCGCCTGGCACCTGCTCGAGACCCTCAATCCGAAGGTGCCGGTCAAGCGGATGGTGTTCCACGAGATCACCCCGGCGGCCATCAGGGCGGCCGCCGAGTCGCCGCGGGAACTCGACGAGAACCTCGTCGACGCCCAGGAGACCCGCCGGATCCTCGACCGGCTCTACGGCTACGAGGTCTCCCCGGTGCTGTGGAAGAAGGTCATGCCGAAGCTGTCGGCCGGCCGGGTGCAGTCCGTGGCCACGCGGATCATCGTCGAGCGTGAACGCGAACGGATGCGCTTCGTGTCCGGGAGTTATTGGGGGCTGGACGGCAAGTTCACCCCGACCGACGCGCCGGATGGTCGGTTCACCGCATCGCTTTCCGCCGTCGACGGCCGACGGCTGGCCTCCGGGCGTGACTTCGATCCGACCACCGGTCGGCTGTCCGACGACGCGGCCAAGGGCAACGTGCTCCAACTGGACGAGGACGGCGCTCGCACGCTGGCCGGCCTGCTCACCGGTGGCACCGGGACGGTCACGTCGGTGGAGGACAAGCCGTACACCCGGCGTCCGTACCCGCCGTTCATGACCTCGACGATGCAGCAGGAGGCGGGCCGCAAACTCGGCTTCTCGGCCGAGCGCACGATGCGTGCGGCCCAGAAGCTGTACGAGTCCGGCTACATCACCTACATGCGGACCGACTCGACGACGCTGAGCAAGACCGCGCTGGACGCGGCCAGGGCCCAGGTTCGGGAGCTGTACGGGCCGGAGTACCTGCCCGCCGAGGCGCGGCAGTACACCAAGAAGGTCAAGAACGCCCAGGAGGCGCACGAGGCCATCCGTCCCTCCGGCGACGCCTTCCGGACCCCGGGGAGCCTGGCCGGCTCGCTCGGTGGACGCTCCGACGAGTTCCGGCTGTACGAGCTGATCTGGCAGCGCACCGTCGCCTCGCAGATGGTGGACGCGCGCGGCCGGACCCTGACCGTACGGATCACCGCTCAGGCCGGCGATGCCACCTGCACGTTCAACGCCTCGGGCCGCACCATCACGTTTCCCGGGTTCCTGCGGGCCTACGTGGAGACCGTCGACTCGGAGGCCGGCGGCGAGGCGGACGACGCCGAACGGCGACTGCCGAACCTGCGCGAGGGTCAGCAGTTGACCATCGCCGACCTCGAGGCCGCCGGCCATGCCACCACCCCGCCGGCCAGGTACACCGAGCCGAGCCTGGTCAAGGCGCTGGAGGATCTCGGCATCGGCCGGCCTTCCACCTACGCCTCGATCATCAGGACGATCACCGACCGCGGCTACGTGTGGCGCAAGGGTCAGGCGTTGGTCCCTTCCTGGATCGCGTTCGCCGTGGTCGGGCTCCTCGAGCAGTACTTCCCGCGGCTGGTGGACTACGACTTCACCGCGGCCATGGAGGACGAACTGGACTCCATCGCCGAGGGCCGGCTGCAGCGCACGCCCTGGCTGGAGTCGTTCTATTTCGGCGGCGACATCGGGCCGGAGGGTGGCGTCGGACGCAACGGCGGGCTGAAGAAGTTGGTGTCCGAGCGTCTGGAGTCGATCGACGCCCGAGAGGTGAACTCGCTGCCGCTGCTCACCGACAGCGCCGGCCGGGTGATCGTGGTCAGGGTGGGCCGATACGGGCCCTACCTCGAGCGGGCCGGCGGCGGCCCGGATGCACCCGCCGAACGGGCAAACCTGCCCGAGGATCTGGCCCCTGATGAAGTCACCGCTGAGGTCGCGGACCGGCTGTTCGCCGAGGCCGAGGTCGGCGACCGGGTGCTGGGCACCGACCCGGCAACCGGCCGCGAAGTGGTCGCCAAGGACGGCCGATATGGGCCGTACGTGACCGAGGTGCTCCGCGACGACGAACCGACCAGCGGCAAGAACGCGGTCAAGGCTCGCACCGGCTCGTTGTTCGCGTCGATGAGTCTGGAAACCGTCACCTTGCAGCAGGCCCTGCAGCTCTTGACGTTGCCACGGGTGGTCGGCACCGACCCCACGACCGGCGAAGAGATCACCGCGCAGAACGGCCGGTACGGGCCTTACCTCAAGAAGGGCACCGACTCACGGTCGTTGGCCGGCGAGGAGGCCCTGTTCACCGTCACGCTCGACGAGGCGCTTGCGCTCTACGCGCAACCCAAGACCCGCGGCCGGACGGCGGCAGCGGCGGCCGCCCTGCGCGAACTCGGCGAGGACCCGGCCACCGGCAAGCCGATGGTGATCAAGGACGGACGGTTCGGCCCGTACGTCACCGACGGCGAGACCAACGCGTCGCTGCGCAAGGGCGACGAGGTCGACACGATCACCGTGGCTCGCGGCGCAGAACTGTTGGCCGACCGGCGTTCCAGGGGCCCGGCGCCCAAGCGGACCACCGCCCGGCGGGCTCCGACCACCAAGAGCACCGGGGCGGCAAAGCCCAAGGCCAAGGCCACGAGCACCCGGAGCCGGGCCAAGAAGCCGGCCACCGACTGAGCCCCAGGGGTAAGTAGCGTCGAATGCAAGGGACACGCCGTCTCGGACGGCTTGTCCCTTGCATTCGACGCTACCCGGGCATGTCTGTGTGTCCGAGGAGCAGTCTCGGGGACGACTCAGGGGAAACACCCGGTGACCGGGTGTGCGCGCGGCCTACGATCGGGCTATGACGTCGGGGCCTGCGGACACCGGCGCGTCGACGGGGTTCACCGACGCGCTGGCCGGTGCTGACGGCACTGCCGACCCGAGCTCCCCGATTGCACCTGTCCGGATCTACCCCGATCCGACCCAGGACGTCTTCCGTGACGCCGGGAGCGACCGCTGGGTGACCAGCAGCACCGGTGCGACCACCCTGGTCACACCTGGCTCGCCCATCGCCATCGACCCGGCCATGGTGGCCAAGGCGGAGGCCGAGATCGCCCAACGCCGGGCCGCCGCCGAGCAGGCCGCCGCGACCAAGGCGGATCAGGAACGGCGGCACGCCGAAGGAGCCCGCCGGGACGCCGCGACGCGCGCTGCGGCGCGCACGCACGCACCCCAGCTGCCGCCGCAGGTGTTGAACTTCACCCAGTGGCTGCCGCCCTCGGCCCAGGAGGCGGTGCGTAAGGGGCTCGCGCAGAGGGGAGGCGGCCAGATCGGAACCGGCCAGAGCGGCAGGGCACCTCAGCCCGCTCGGCCGTTGGCCCGTCCGGCCCCCCCGCCGCCGCCCAAGGTCAAGCGGAAGTCATCCGGCAACAGCGTCTGGGGCGTGCTGGTCTTCATCGTCGTGGTGCTGTTCGCCACCGGGCTCGGCCAACGGATCGTCGAGGCGCTGTCCCAGCTGTTCAACCGGTGAGCGGGTGGGGACGTCGGCGATGAGCAAGCGGGAGAGCAACTCGGTCCGTGTCCTGCTGCGGATCCCGGCTTTCCGCCGATTGTGGGCTGCGGTCGCCGTATCCAGCCTCGGTGACTGGCTCGGCCTGCTGGCCACCACCTCGATGGCCGCGTACCTGACCCAGGACTCGTCGAACCTGGCCCAGGGTGCCGCGGTCTCCGGTGTGTTGGTCACCCGGCTGCTTCCCGACCTGCTGCTGGCCCCGGTCGCCGGAGCGCTGGTCGACAGGTTCGATCGGCGCAAGGTCGCCATCGTCTGCGATGTCGCCGCCGCCGCGCTGTATCTGTCGATCGTCATCGGCGGCAACCTGACCTGGCTGCTGATCGCCCAGTTCCTGGTCGAGGCGGTCGGCCTGTTCGGCACCCCGGCCAAGCAGACGCTGTGGGTCAACATCGTCCCGCGGGAGCGGCTGGCGGTGGCCAACCAGCTCAACTACGTCTCGGTGTACGGCATGGTGCCGGTGGCCGCGCTGGTGTTCGCGCTGCTGTCCACGGTCTCCCAGTTCTTCGGGGCGCCGGTCGACCCGGCCACCAGCACCGGTGCGTTGATCAGTGGCACCTCAAGGGCGTCCATCGACATCGCGATCGTCCTCGATTCCTGCACCTACCTGTTCTCCGCCGCGATGATCTACTTCTCGCGGCACCTGATCCCGGCGTTCGTCGGCGAGCGGACGACCAACCGCGGGATCTTCTCGCTGGTCCGCGAGGGCATCTCGTTCATCAAGAACTCCCGGATCATGCGGGCGATCTACATCGGCATCCTCGGTGCGTTCGGAGCCGGGGGGCTGGTGGCCGGCGTCGCCCAGGCCTACGTCGCCACCCTCGGCGCCGGCAACGCCGGTTACGGAATCCTGTTCGGCACGGTGTTCACCGGCCTCGCGCTGGGCATGCTGATCGGGCCGAAGGTGCTGCCGACCGTGCCCCGGCGCATGATCTTCACCCTCTCGATCGGGTTCGCCGGGGTTTCCCTGGTGATCATGGGCCTGCTGCAGGACTTCCTGGGCGCCGTGCTCACCTCGGCGATCATGGGCCTGTTCGCCGGCATCGCCTGGATCACCGGATTCACCATGATCGGCCAAGAGGTCGCCGACCAGCTGCGCGGACGGGTATTCGCGTTCGTGATGTCCTCGGTCCGGCTGGTCCTGCTCGGCACCATCGCGCTCGGCCCGATCCTGGCCGGCGCGCTCGGCTCGCACCTGCTCACCGTCGGGTCGTTCCAGATATACCTGTCCGGCCCGGCCATCGTGCTCTCCGTCGGCGGTCTGATCGCGGTTCTGGTGTCGCTGTACGCCGGCCGGCAGGTCGGGGGGCTTGCCGGATCGATGCTGCGCCGGGTGTTCGGCCGCCGCCGCGATGCCCTGCTGGAGGACGACGACCGGCCCGGGGTGCTGATCGCGGTCGAGGGCGCGGATACCGCAGACGTTGACCGTTATGCCGAACTGGTCTCCGAATATCTCAGTGCCGCTGGATGGCTGGTCGGCGAGCAGACCGCGCCGGCATCGGTTGGCACGCCGCCCCGGATCGAGATCACGTCAGGGCGCACGGTCGATGCACCTTCGGCCGCCCTGAGGTCGATCGCCGACCTCGCCGACCTGGCCGCCGATCGACTGCTGCCGGCCCTGGAGCGGGGCGCGGTCGTGATCTGTCACGGCTACGTCGATGCGGTAGTGGTCAGGTTCGGTGCGGAGGGTGGGCTGGACGAGGGCCGGATCCTGCGCATGGCCCAATGGGCCACCGGCGGGCTGCGCCCCGACCTCACCCTGCTCGTTGATCACGTTCCGGTCGCCCGCGCTGGGTCCGGCCCGGTCGAACCCGACTCCGCAGCAGCCGGGCCGGCACCGAACGACCCGGCCGAGCCCGACAGCGAGGAATCGCCTGTCGACCCGGCTCAGGCCTATCGGGACCTGGCTGCCTCGGCTCCGGAGCGCTATCTGGTGGTGGGTTCACTCGCTCCCAGTTCGGGTGCGCTGCCTGCTGAGGTCGCGGCCAGGGTGGACTCCACCCTCCGGCTGCGGGCGCCGGTGAAGGGCAGCGTGCGGGCCGCCTGATCGGCGCGCTGACGATGCGACGCTGCAGGAGTTGGTAGGTTGGCCGGACGCCACGGGGCGGTGGCAAGCGTGAGGGGGCTGAGTGCGGGCGCAGGGCTGGCAGGGGTCCGATACCGAGGAAGTCACCTGCTGTCTGTGTGACATCCCCGGAACCGTGCTCTACCGCATGCCGCCACTGGCGGTGGTCCGTTGCCCCACGTGCAGGCTGGTCTACGTCTCGCCACGCCTGTCGGCCGACGCACTGCAACGCTTCTACGACGAACCCGCCTATTTCGAGGACGGCGGCGTGTACGGCGGCCGCGGCCGGTTCAACCCGGCACTGGCGCTGCAGCGCAGCTGGACCGCCGGTCGACTGGAGATCATCCAGGAGGCTGTGCCGCCACCCGCGTCGCTGCTCGAGATCGGGACCGGCTACGGCCTCTTCCTGTCCGCTGCCCGGGATGTCGGCTACAAGACCTGGGGCGTCGAACTGTCCCGCACCGCGGCCGCCCATGCCCGTGACGCCCGCGGGCTCGACGTGTACTGCGGGCAGTTGGTCGACGCACCGGACGGTGACCTCGCCGACGCGGTGTGCTTCTGGGACACCCTCGAGCACGTGCCCGACCCACTCGTCTTTCTCACCGAGGTGCGTCGACGGTTGGCGCCCGCCGGTACGTTCGCGCTGTCCGTGCCGTACATCTCGGCCGTTCCGGCCCGGTTGCTCGGCCGCCGGTGGTGGACGCTCAAACCCGAGCAACACATCTGGCACTTCACTCCGGCAACTCTGGCCGCGGTGGCTGCCCGCGCCGGGCTGACGATCACCACGGTGTGCCGGTCGCCGGTACGTCGGGCGAATCTCGGGCGGCTCGATTCCCTGGTCGCCGTCGGGCGGGCCCTGCCGTGAGCCTGGTCTGCGGGTTGTCGAGCATCGGTGTCGGGTCGTCTGGCTAGAGTCGCAGACGAGATGACGGCCGACCTGAGCACCTCAACCGACCACGGTGCGTTCGCCGCTGTCATCGGGCAGGACGAGGCCCTGACCGTGCTGCGCGCAGCCGTCGCCGCCACCCACGACGATCCCGGTGTGCCGGCCGCGGCGATGACCCACGCTTGGCTGTTCACCGGACCGCCCGGCTCTGGGCGGTCGGTGGCTGCGCGCGCCTTCGCGGCGGCCCTGCAGTGTCCGTACCGCGGGTGCGGCGAGTGCCTGCACTGCCGGACCGTGCTGCACGGCACCCACGGCGACGTCCGGACCATCGCCCCGGAGGGCCTCACCTTCGGTGTTCGCGACATGCGTGAGGTCGTCCGGCTGGCCTCGTCCCGCCCGTCGTCAGGACGCTGGCAGATCGTGCTGATCGAGGACGCCGATCGGCTCACCGAGGGGGCGTCCAACGCGTTGCTCAAGGCGCTGGAGGAGCCGCCGGCGCACACCGTGTTCCTGCTGTGCGCGCCGTCCACCCACCCCGACGACGTCATGGTGACCGTCCGGTCGCGCTGCCGGGTGGTCGCGCTGCGCACACCGACGGTCGGCGCCATCACCGAGGTGCTGATTCATCGCGACCACATCGAGCCGGAGACCGCACGGTGGGCCGCCTCGGTCGCCGGCGGTCATGTCGGGCGCGCGAGGCGACTGGCGACGGACCCGCAGGCCAGGGCGAACCGCGAGGCCACCCTGCAGATACCCGGCGCCCTGCGATCGCTCGGTGAGGTGTTCGCCGGTGCCGACGAACTCGTCGACCGGGCGAAGAACTCCGCCAAGGCGGCATCCCTGGATCGTGACAGCCTGGAGCTGGACGAGCTCAAGACCGCACTGGGCGCGGGGGGCACCGGTAAGGGTGCCGCCCTGGCCACCCGCGGCAGCGCCGGCGCGTTGAAGGAGCTGGAGAAGCGGCAGCGGACCAGGGCGACCAGGCACGAGCGGGACGTCCTCGATCGGGCGCTGGTCGACCTGTCCGGCTTCTACCGCGATGTGCTCACCCGAGCGGTCGGAGCCGACGTGCCGCTGACCAACCCCGATCAACTCGCGGAGGTCGATACCGCGGTCAGCCGGTTCGGTCCCGAGGGTGCGCTGCACCGACTCGAGGCGGTACTCGCCTGCCGGCAGGCCATCGAGCTCAACGTCAAACCCTTGATCGCCGTCGAGGCGATGATGAGCGTGCTCTACGCCGGGTGACCGGGCGATCGTCCGCCGCGGCGTACGGTGATGGACCATGGGCATGCTGTGCGCCGTCACCTTCACGGCCAACGGACAGCTGCACTACGCCGACCCGGGCGAGCTGCGTCCCGAGGTCGGGGACAAGGTGCTGCTGCCGACGGAGCAAGGGCCGGTGGTCGCCACCGTGGTCTGGGCCGCCGAATACACCGACGAGGAGACCTACGGGTTCCCGGTTCTGCTCGGTCCGGCCACGGACTCGGACGTGGCTGCCTCCGAGGAGCTGCGCACCACCAAGGCGCGCACCATGGTCGCCACTCGCAAGTTGGTCCGCGAGCACCAGTTGGCGATGAAGGTGCTGGCGGTCGACCCGCAGCCGGTCAACGGTCGCACGGTCATCTACTACTCCTCGCCGGACACCGTTGACTTCCGATCCCTGCTCCGCGACCTGTCCGCCACCCTGAACACGCGCGTCGAGCTCCGCCAACTGGCCGCCCGGGACACCGTCAGGGTCACCGGAGCGATCGGCTCGTGCGGTCGCGACACCTGTTGCTCCACGTTCCTGAAGGACTACGAACCGGTCACCCTGGCGATGGCCCGCGACCAGGATCTGCCGGCCAACCCGATGCGCATCTCCGGTGCCTGCGGACGTCTGATGTGCTGCCTGAAGTACGAGCACCCGCTCTACCAGGAATTCAAGGCGACCACTCCAGCGGTCGGCGAGCACGTCGACTCACCGTCGGGACCGGGCACGGTGATCGCCCACTCGGTCCCGGGCGAGTCTGTGGTGATCAAGCTCGCAGCGGATGGTTCCCACCACGTATGCCCCAAGGCATCGGTGTGTTCGGCCAGGAAAGCTTACGAATCGCGGACCTGAGCGCGACCGATTCCGTAGGCCGATGCCGTGCGCGGGCGGAAGTCTCACCTGATTTCGCCACGTATCGAACGTTTGCGTTCACTCGACCGTGTCATCCTTCTACGTCGGGAACCTGCCGGTGACCCGATCGTCGCCGAGACGACAGAAATGTCTGGTACCAATGAGGTCACGGTCCGGTCGCACCTGTGCGTGTCCAGTCGTGTCGGTGGGTCGCGATGGAGCACCCTTCTCGTGACGTACCGTGATCGAGTTCGGCAGAAGTGGGGCGGATATGGGTAGGGCGCGATTCCTGGCGGGGGTGGTGGCCGGCGCTGCGGCGTTGGCTCTGGTCGCTGCGTGTCAGTCGGACGGGTCGGGCAGTGCTGGCTCTCCTACCGCCGCGTCCGCGGCCGGTCAACCGGTTGCCTCGTCCACCTCGGCGCAAACCGCCACGGTGACCGTTCCCACCGCTGCGTCATCGGCCGGCGACCCGTCCACCAGCGCACCCGCGGAGACGTCGAGTCAGACCACCCTGCTGCCGACGTCGTCGGCGGTGGCGTCGTCCTCGTCCACACCGACAGTTCCGCCGAAACCGGCCGCGAAGGTCACCGCGTCGCCGAAGTTCGGCACCGAGGGCGTCGAGGTGCTGGCCACCGCGAAGATCTCGGTGGCCGATGGTGTGATCACCGCGCTGGCCATGACCAACGCCGAGGGCAAGAAAATCAAGGGGAAGCTGGCGACGGACAAGAAGAGTTGGGTCGTCGGAGAGGAATTGGGCTACGGCAAGACGTACACGGTGACCGGGGCGGCCAGGGGCGAGAACGGCAAGGCCGTGAAGATCTCCGGGACCTGGACAACGCTGACCCCGGACGCCGAGATCACCACCAACGTGTCGCCCGGCGACGGAGCCGTGGTCGGTGTCGCCGCGCCCATCATCATTCGCTTCGGCCTCGGCGCCGATGACAAGGCGCTGATCGAGAAGAACGTCACCATCAGCACGACACCCAAGGTCGAGGGCGCGTTCGCCTGGATCGTCCACGACGGCGACGACTATCCGTCGCTGGACTGGCGGCCGAAGAGTTACTGGCCGGAGAACACCAAGGTGCACGTCGAGGCCAAGATGTACGGGATCAAGTTCTCCGGGAACTACTACGGCGGGTACGACGTGACCTCGGACTTCAGGATCGGCCGCAACCAGGTCGTCTACGCAGACGCGAACGCGCACAACATCGTGGTCAAGCAGGACGGAAAGACGGTGGCCACCTACGAGGCCTCGTACGGTTCCGGTGATCTGATCGGTGACCCGAATCGGGTCACCCGGTCCGGCATCCACATCGTGATGGACAAGCAGGAGCACACCAAGATGAGCAACCCGGCCTACGGCTACACCAACATCGACGAGTACTGGGCCGTGCGGATCAGCAACAACGGCGAGTTCATCCATGAGAATCCGTACACCGTGGGCGACCAGGGGTATGTGAACGTCAGCCATGGGTGCGTCAACCTGTCGCCGGAGAGCGCCGAGGCCTACTTCAACTCGGCGATCTACGGCGACCCGGTCGAGGTGACCGGTACAAGTGTCCAGCTCTCCGCCGCGGACGGCGACATCTACGACTGGGCGATTCCGTGGAAGGAATGGGTCTCGCTCGGAGCGACCAACTCCTGACGATCAGCCCGCGAAAGCGGTCGCCGGCTGCCCGATCACCCCGGGTGAGTCGATCACGAACAGCGAACCGTCCGGCGCGTC
>Ga0164308_10001924_pt1 | contig 11069 bp, 11 predicted proteins | sample Whisoiple_246_MG_FD_109983 | JGI IMG/M metagenome (GOLD analysis project Ga0164308, IMG submission 109983) | Soil microbial communities amended with fresh organic matter from upstate New York, USA - Whitman soil sample_246_MG | ecosystem: Environmental > Terrestrial > Soil > Unclassified >... | reverse complement strand
TGGCCGTCGGCGCCGTGGAGGGCTGCCCTGAGGAGCCGGTCGCCTTGGGAGCGGCAGCCCTCGGCTCGGCGGATGTCGATGCGCTGAGATCCGCCGGCGACCACGCGTCCCCGTTGACCGGCCCAGACGACCGGAAGAGCCCCCAGACCGCCAGCAGGGTCGCTGCGAGGAGGGCGACGACGGCGACTGCTGCGACGACCTTTCGCAGTGTGGCCCCCATCAGACCGTCGGGTCCGTGACGGCCCGGCGCGCTCGGGCCACGCGGGGCGAGCTCGGGCGGAAGGTCGGCATACGGGCTCGGCTTCCGCTCACGGAGGTCCTCGGGCCGAGGCTCGTTCAGCACGTGAGTCCGTCCTTGGGCACACGGCCCTGCACGTAGTACGCGTCGATGGCGCTGTCGACGCAGTCGTTGTGGCGGCCGTAGGCGGCGTGGCCATCGCCGTCGTAGGTCAGCAGCACCGAGTTGGCGAGCTGGTCCTTCAGGCGCGTCGACCACTCGTAGATCGTCGCCGGGTCACGGGTCGTGCCGACGACGACGATCGGGCCGCTGCCGGCGGCGCTGATCTTGTGCGGTCCGCCTCCCTCCTTCACCGGCCACACGCTGCAGGGCAGGTTGCCCCACGCCAGCGTGGGGCCCCACGTCGGAGCGACCTTCGAGAACTGCGTCGCGTAGCCCTCGTAAGTCGACAGGTCGGGGCTGTCCGGCCGGTCGAGGCAGTTCACCGCCGACATCACCTCCATGATGTTGCCCTGGTACCCACCGCCGGGCTGCCGGCGTGCGTACCCGTCGGCGAAGGTCATCAACTTCTGGCCGTCGCCTGCCTTGGCCTCGCGCAGGGCGTCTGTCAGCGCGCCCCAGGACCGCTGGTCGTACATCGCCTGCCCCAGCCCCCACGAGGCCCACGCCTCGTTCATCCGGGGAACGCTCGGGTCACCCGTCGCGATCGGAGCGCGGTCGACCTGGCTGAGGAAGTCACGGATCCACGCCATGCCCTCCTCGACCGAGGAACCGAGCGGACAGTCGCCCTCGGCGATGCAGAAGGAGACGTAGCTGCGGGTGGCGAGCTCAAAGCCGCGGGCCTGACCCTGCGCCATCTCGGCGCTCGTCAGGTCGGGGGGCAGGATCCCGTCGAGCACGAACCTCCCGACGCGCTTGGGGAAGAGGCCGGCATACGTGGAACCGAGGAAAGAGCCCCAGGACTGGCCGAGGTAGTTCAGCTGACTGTCACCGAGCGCTGCTCTCAGGACGTCCATGTCCCGGGCGGAGTCCTCCGTCGACAGGTGCGGCAGCAGGGCCGGGTTCTTCGCTTTGCAGCCCTCGGCCAGGGCGCGGGCCTGCGTCAGCAGAGCCTGCTCCTCGGCGCCGTCGTCGGGGGTCTGGTCGGCGGACATGAAGGCGTCGAGCTCGGTGTCGGAGAGGCAGTCCAGCGGCGCCGAACGGCCGACTCCACGCGGGTCGAAGCCGACGACATCGAAGTAGCGGCGGACCTGGCCGCCGACGACGGCGTCGGCAGCCGCGGCGTAGTCCACCGCCGAGGCGCCGGGGCCGCCGGGGTTGACGACGAGCGAGCCGAGCCGGGATTCCTGGTGCTTGGCGGGCACCCGGAGGACCTTGAGCGTGAGGTCGCTCGACGGGTCGGGCTTCGCGTAGTCGAGCGGCACGCGCAGGTCGGCGCACTCGTCCTCGTCGTTGCACGGCGACCACTCGAGCTTCTGCCCGTAGTAGCTGCCGAGGGAGTCGGAGGGGGCTGCGGTCGCCGGCGGCACGCCGGTGGCGCGGGGGACCGGCACGGGTGGCTCGGAGCTGTTCACGCAACCCGCCGTCAACAGGAGCCCGAGCACCGCGGTCGTCGCGGTGAGGGCTCGGGTGATGGCGGCGAGGGGCGTCGTCATGCGCGAAACGGTAACCCGAGAACCTGAGCAGGACCGATCCCGCGCACTTTCGAGTGGCCTCGCGTTCACACGCCCGAGCTCTCGAGTGGCCCCGCGTTCACACGGTCTGACCGGGCGGAGGCCCGGCCTGCGGCCTGTGCCCGGCGGGTGCTGCGCGGGGTCATCGCGTGGGTGATGCATCGGGTGATCGAGCGGGTGGTGATGGCGGGTGGTGCTGGCGGGATCGTGGTTCACATGCCCAGGTCGCGCGGCATTCGAAGGGAGAGCGCCATCGCCTCGAGCGCGAGCAGTGGGGGCACGTTGGCGTTGATGCGGTCGCGCGCCTGCGTGATGGCGTCCATCGCGCCGAGGAGCTGCTCGGCGGAGAACACGCTCGCGAGTCCGCGGACCTTGTCCATCGCGTCGGGGTTGACGAGGTCGACGTCGGAGCCCAGGCGCAGCACCAGGGCGTCGCGATAGACCGACGCGAGGTCGATGAGGGCGCGGTCGACCACGTCGCGGCCGTGGCGGGTCGCTCGAGTCTTCTGCTCCCTCTCGAGGGCGGCGAGCTGTGAGCGGATGTGGGGCGGCTGCGTGCGTGCCGTCGGATCGGCACCGAGCGTCTCGAGCAGCTGGGCCCGCTCGATGGCGTCGCGCTCGCTCGCCGAGGCGCTCGACTCCTCGTCGGCGATCTGCGCGAGGTCGGCGGCAGCGCCGATCGCGTCGCCGACACCGACGATCTTCGTCGCCATGGCGACGACGTCGCGCCGGCGGATGCGGGCCTGCTCGTCACGGGCGAGGCGTCGCGCGAGGCCGATGTGCGACTGGGCGGCGCGGGCGGCGTGCAGCGCCATCGCCGGGTCGACGCCGTCGCGCCGCTGGAGCAGGTCGGCGACCGCCTCGACGGGGGGTGTGCGCAGCCGGACGTGCCGCGACCGGGAGCGGATCGTGACGATGACGTCCTCGAGGCTCGGCGCGCAGAGCATCCAGACGGTGCGCGGCGTCGGCTCCTCGAGCGCCTTGAGGAGGGCGTCGGCCGGGGCGTCGGTGTAGGAGGTGAGACGGTCGGCGTCCTCGATGACGATGATGCGCCAGCGCCCGACCGACGGCCGCAGCGCCGCCTCCTGCACGAGGGCCCGGGCCTCGGCGACCTTGATCGAGAGACCCTCGGTCGCGACGACGTGGACATCGGCATGGGTGCCGTCGAGGGCGGTGCGGCACTCCCGGCACTCCCCACACCCCCCCTGCGGGCACTGCAGGGCCGCCGCGAAGGCGCGGGCGGCAGTCGACCTGCCGCTGCCCGGAGGGCCGGTGAAGAGCCACGCGTGCGTCATCGCGGAGTCGTCCCGCACAGCGCGCGAGAGCGTCTCGACCGTCGGCTCCTGGCCGACGAGGTCGCGCCAGACGGTCATGACCCGGCTCCCCCGGCTCGCTGGGCTCCCTCGGCCGACCGGGCCCCCTCGCCTGACCCGCTTGACCCGGCTGGCACGGATCCCCCGACGGCCGTCCGCCGGGTCACCTCGACCTGCTCGACGGCGGAGCGCACCCGGGCGTGGACCTGCTCGACCGGCAGCGACGCGTCGACGACGAGGTAGCGGCGGGGATCGTGCGCGGCGAGGTCGAGGAAGCCCTGTCGCACCGCGGCGTGGAACGCGTCGGCCTCCGACTCGAGGCGGTCCTGGACGTCGCCACGACGGGCCCGGCCCACCTCCGGCGAGACGTCGAGCACGATGGTGAGGTCGGGCAGCACGCCTCCGACCGCCCAGTGCTGAAGCGCCCTGATCTCGTCGGCGCCGAGGTCGCGGCCGGCGCCCTGGTAGGCGATCGAGCTGTCGGTGTAGCGGTCGGTGATGACGACCTTGCCGGCTGCGAGCGCCGGCGCGATGAGCTCGTCGACGTGGTGCGCCTTGTCGGCCGCGAAGAGCAGCGCCTCGGCGCGCGCCGACACGTGGTCACCGTGGAGCACGAGCTCGCGGATCTTCGAGCCGAGCGGCGTGCCTCCGGGCTGGCGGGTGACGACCACCTCGCGGCCGCGGCGCTCGAGGGCCTCGGTGAGCAGGCGGACCTGGGTCGACTTGCCGGCCCCGTCGCCGCCCTCGAAGCAGACTAAGAGCCCCGGTGCGGTCGCGGCGCGCCCGGTCGCCTCCTCGAGCCTCGCCGCGATGTTCTCCGTCACGCGGCGAGCCTATGCGACCCCGGTGACGCCCAGGGCGCGCCGACCACAGAAGCCCACAGGGGTTCGCCGCCGTGGCGGAAACAGCCGTCAGCGGCGCTTCAGCAGCTCCTCGGCGATCTGCACGGCGTTGAGGGCCGCCCCCTTGCGCAGGTTGTCTCCGACGACGAAGAGCACGAGGCCCTTGCCCTCGGGAGCCGCCTGGTCGGCGCGGACGCGCCCGACGAAGACCTCGTCGCGGCCGGCCGCCTCGAGCGGGTTCGGCACGTCGGTGACGACGACGCCGGGAGCGTTCTTCAGCAGGTCGAGCGCCTCCTCCGGCGAGATGTCCTCGGCGAACTCGGCGTGGATGGCAAGGCTGTGCCCGGTGAAGACGGGCACGCGCACGCAGGTGCCCGAGACCCGCAGGTCGGGGGCGTGCAGGATCTTGCGCGACTCGTTGCGCAGCTTCTGCTCCTCGTCGGTCTCGAGGGAGCCGTCGTCGACGATCGAGCCCGCGAGGGGCACGACGTTGAAGCCGACCGGGACGGCATACAGCTGCGCCTCGGGGACCGCGACCGCCCGCCCGTCGAGCGCGAGGCGCGTGGGGTCGCCCGCGGCATACGCGCCGGTCAGCTGGCGGTCGAGCTCCCTGACGCCGGCGCCGCCGGAGCCGCTGACCGCCTGGTAGCTCGAGACGTGGAGGCGCACGAGACCGGCCCGGTCGTGGAGCGGCTTGAGCGCCGGCATCGCGGCCATCGTCGTGCAGTTGGGGTTGGCGACGATGCCCTTCGGGATCGTCTCGAGGTCGGCGGCATTGACCTCGGAGACGACGAGTGGGACCTCGGGGTCCTTGCGCCACGCACTCGAGTTGTCGATGACGATCGCGCCGGCGGCGGCCACCCTGGGCGCGAGCTCACGGCTCGCCGCGCCGCCGTTGGAGAAGAGCGCGATGTCGATGCCGGAGAAGTCGGCCGTGGCCGAGTCCTCGACCGTGACGTCCTCGCCCTTGAACGGCAGCGTCGTTCCTGCCGACCGCGCCGACGCGAAGAACCGCACCTGCGTGACCGGGAACGCGCGCTCTTCGAGAAGCGCACGCATGACCCCGCCGACCTGACCCGTTGCTCCGAAGACTCCGACTCGCATGGCCCAAGGCTACGACCGTGCGGTCGCGCTTCCCGGCCGCGTTCATCTTTCGGTCAGAGGTCGCCGGGGTCCCGCCGCCCTACGCGTGCCGGTCGGCGTTGGCGTGGATCGCGTCGCGGACGTATGCGGCGAGGCCGGGTGCGAGGTCCTCATACGTCTTCGTGAAGCGGGGGTCGGCGACGTACATGTCGGCGAGCCCACGGTGGAAGTCGTGCGAGAGGTCGTAGAACCGCCGGTCGATGTGCTGCCGGTGGGCCTCCGCGGCGTCCATCGCCGCCTCGCCGGTGGGCGGCTCACCCGACTCGAGCGCGGCGACGAAGGCTGCGTTGACGGCCTCCATCTCCCTCTTGACCTCGGCCCAGTCCGAAGGGCGATAGCGGCTCGTGCGCGCGGCCGACTGCTTCCACGCGTCGGTCTCACCCCAGCGCTCCTTCGCCTCATGCTGGTAGTCGTCGTCGAAGCCGTCGCCGAAGAGCTCCTTGAGCTCGGCGGGCGTGGCGGGTCGCTGGTCCATCTCTCTCTCCAGTGCTCGGTCGATGGCCACGACGAGGTCGGTGAGCTCGTCGAGCCGCTGCATGACCGCGTCGCGCTGGCGACGCAGGTGCACGTCGGGGTCCTCGTCACCGTCGAGCAGGCTCGCGATCTCGTCGAGCGGGAGCTCGAGCCGGCGGTAGACGACGACCTGCTGCAGACGCCGGAGGTCACCATCGGTGTAGAGGCGGTAGCCCGCGGCCGAGCGCTCGCTCGGCACGAGCAGGCCGATCTCGTCGTAGTGGTGCAGCGTGCGCACCGTGACGCCGAAGACGTCGGCCACCTGCCCCACCGTCCAGGTGGTCATCTCCTGCATCCTTCGCTCCGTGCTGGTCATGTCCCCAAGGCTGTCGCCTCACGCGGCGTGAGGGTCAAGTTCCTTCCGCCACAAGCCTTTGCCACCGTATGCCCTCGCTCCCTCCCACACGCTAGGCGCTGGGAGGCGCTGGGAGTCCGGCGGAGGGGTGGTCACCCTAGAGTGAGCGCGTGCATCGTCGCCTCGCTCTCGTCCGCCGACCCTCGGCTCGCCTCGCGGACGGGCTCGTGACCCACATCGCCCGGTCGGGTGCCGTCGACCCCGCCCTGGCGCTGCGCCAGTGGCAGGAGTACCTCGACGTGCTGCAGCGCCGGGGCTGGTCGGTCATCGAGGCCCCGCCCGTCGACGACTGCCCCGACGGCGTCTTCATCGAGGACCAGGTCGTCGTCCACGGCGACGTCGCGGTGCTGTGCCGGTCCGGGGCGCCGGAGCGGCGTGCCGAGCAGAAGGGCGTCCGCGAGGCCGTGGAGGCGCAGGGCTACCGCGTCGTCGCGATCGAGGCTCCCGGAACGCTCGACGGTGGAGACGTGCTCAAGCACGGTCGAACGATCTGGGTCGGCATCGGCGGCCGGTCCAACGCCTCCGGCGCCGACCAGCTCCGGACGGCGCTCGCGGGGCACCGGGTGGAGGTCCTGCCCGTGCAGGTGACGAAGGTGCTCCACCTCAAGTCGGCCGTGACGGCCCTGCCCGACGGCAGCATCATCGGCTACCCGCCGCTCGTCGACGACCCCACGGTGTGGGACCGATTCGTCCCCGTGCCCGAGGAGTCCGGCGCGCACGTCGTCCTGCTCGGCGGGGCGTCGGTCCTCCTGTCGGCCGCCGCACCTCGGACCGCCCAGCTGCTCGAGGCGCGGGGTCTGGAGGTGACGACGGTCGACATCTCCGAGTTCGAGAAGGTCGAGGGCTGCGTCACGTGCCTGTCAGTGAGACTTCGCGGCTGAGCGATCCCTGAGCGGTCGGGCGGCGGGCGATCGGCGGGGGCCGGACGGCATACCGGAGCCTGTGACGCAGCGGCCACTCGAGGGCGGTGGGAGCAGGGCTCAGGGAAGCCCCCCGGAGCGCCCCCCGCGCCCTCTCCTGGTGGCCTGCGGAGACCGGGCAGCGACGGCGCTCGAAGAAACTTCGGGCGAGCTGCATCCGGATGGCGCCTTGCGGCGGAAGAAGGGGCAGGCGGTCCCCACGTGACGTCATCACGACAGCAGGACCGCTCATGCCCATCCCACAGGCAGCTCCAGCACGTGCCCTTCTGAAAGGACCTCCTCATGAAGACCCTTCGCATCGCCGCCGTCGCGTCGCTCGCCCTCGCGCCGGTCGCCCTGGCCGCCCCGGCCCACGCGGCGGACGCCACCGTGTCGATCCTCCACGCCGTGCCCGGCGCAACGGTCGACGTCTACGCCAACGGCAAGGCGCTCCTGACCAACTTCAAGCCCGGCACCCTCACCGATCCCCTGATGATCCCCGAGGGGACCTACGACCTCAAGGTGACCCAGGCCGGAGCCGGCGCGGACGGCGCGGCCGTCATCGAGGCCAAGGACGTGGCGGTGCCCGGCGACGCCAACATCACCGTCGTGGCCCACCTCGACGAGAGCGGCAAGCCCGTGCTGACGCCCTACGTCAACGACACCTCCACGATCGACGCCGGCAACGCCCGGATCACGGTGCGCCACACCGCTGCGGCTCCCGCCGTCGACGTGCGCGCCAACGGGCAGGTCGCCTTCAAGGACCTCACCAACCCGAACGAGGCCAAGGCGGACCTCCCCGCCGGCACGATCAAGGCCGACGTCGTGCTCGCCGGCACCGACACCGTCGCGATCGGCCCGGCCGACCTCAACCTCAAGGAGGGCACGAACACCATCGTCTACGCCTGGGGCAGCGCGGCCGACAAGAACCTCGCTCTCGCCACCCAGGTGCTGAGCGGCATGCACTCCGCTCCGGGCGGCGTCCCCGCCGGCGGGGGTGACGACTCCTCGGCAGCAGCTCGCTGGGCGGCCGTCGCCGGCGCCTCCGCACTGGCCGGTGGTCTCGTGCTCGCCGGTCGTCGTCGCACCGCTGCGGTGCGCTGACCGCCGAGGGCACGCACGGACCGAGCACCAGCAGCGCCACGAGCACTGCACACCATCGAGAGCACGAGAGCATGAGAGCACCGAGCCGATGACCCGACACCGCACCCCCTCGCCGGTCCCCCGCCGGTTCGCGGAGCCGGGCGTCGTCGGCAGCTCGCCGCGCTCCGGGCGCTCGGGCGGAGCCAGGAGGGTGGCCGCAGCTCTTGCGGTCGCCCTCCTGGCGGGCCTCGCCACCTTCTGGGTGACGCGCCCCTCGGACGCCCTCTCCGGCGTCCCCGAGGCTGACTCGCTGGCCTCTGTGGTCACGCCCACGTCAGCTCCTGCCACGACCACGGTCCGGGTGGTCTCCCAGCCCGCGGCGCGGCCGGCCACGCCGCCCCCGGCAAGCACGCGTCCAGCGCCGACCCGTCTCACCATCGCGCGGCTCGACATCGACATGCCGGTGCGGTCCGTCGGTGTGGCTCGGGACGGCGAGATGGCGCTCCCGCGCACTCCCGCCGACGTCGCGTGGTACGAGTTCGGTCCGCGCCCGGGTGATCCCCGTGGCGCCACCGTTCTCGCGGCCCACCTCGACATGCCGGGCTACGGCACCGGCCCGATCGCCGCCATCGAGGACGTGCGCCGTGGTGACACGGTCGTCGTGCGTTCCGGGGGCAGGACGACGCGGTACGCCGTGAGCGACGTCCGCAGCATCCGCAAGTCGCAGCTCGACCTCCCATCCCTCTTCGCCCGTGAGGGTGCCCCGGTGTTGCACATCGTCACCTGTGGTGGGACCTTCGACCCCGAGGCGCGGCGCTATGACCGCAACATCGTCGTCACCGCCACTCCGGTGTCGTGAGGGCGTGGCTAGGGTGGGCACGTGCACGTGCATGACGAAGCCGACGTCGAGGCCGACGACCTCGCCGTCCGGCTGCGTGAGGGCGACCCCGAGGCCCTCGCCGAGATGTACCGCCGTTGGTCGACCCTCGTGCACACCATCGCCCTGCGCAGCCTCGGCACCCGCGAGGACGCGGAGGACGTCACCCAGCAGGTCTTCGTCGCGGCCTGGCGCGGACGTCACACCATGCGAACCGACCTCGGCTCGCCGGCGGCGTGGCTCGTCGGCATCACCAAGCACCGGGTCGCCGACGTGCGCACGGAGCGTTATCGCACCCATCGCAACGTTGCGGCGGTCGCCTCCCAGGTGGCCACCACACCCGTCACGGTCGACGACTCGCACTGGGCCGAACGGCTGCTGCTCGTCCACGAGCTCGAGCGCATGGGCGATCCACGAGCGACGGTGCTCCGAATGGCTTTCGTCGAGGACCGCACCCACGAGGACATCGCCCGCTCCCTCGACCTGCCACTCGGCACCGTCAAGAGCCACGTGCGGCGAGGACTCATCGCCCTGAGGGACCGGATGAAGGAGGTGGAGCGTGTCTCATCCCACTGAGGACGAGCTCGTCGATCTCGCCGTCGGCGACGACGCCGTCACCCCATCCGTAGCCGCCCACGTCGACGGGTGCGACACGTGTGCTGCAACCGTCGCGGAGCTGCGCCACGCCGCCGCTCTCGTCGCTGCCTCCCCGTCGTATGCCGACTGGCAGGCTCCTCGGCACGACGTCTGGGCAGCCATCACCGACGAGCTGAGCACCGAGAACCGGGGACCTCAGGACCGGGGGACCACCGCACTGGGAACTAGCGAGCCGGCAACCGGTGCGCTGGGCACCGAGGAGCTGGCAGCCGACCAGCTCGGAACCGACGAGCTGGGCACCGACGAGCTGGGCACCGAAAGGCGCGGCCCGGACGGCCCGACGACCGTCGCTGCGACCTCCGATGACCTCCCGCCGGCCGAGCCTGCACGGCCGGAGCCGGCCACACCGCATACCGACGACGAGCTCGGACGTCGGCGCGAGGGCCGCGCTGAGCGCGACCGCCGTGGGCGGGGACGCCGGCTGTCGGTCGGCTGGGGAGCCGGGCTTGCGGCGGCGAGCCTTGCCATCGGACTGCTCGCGGGGCGCGCGATCTGGCAGCAGGAGCCACCCGCTCGACCCGTTGCCCAGGTGCCCTTGGCGACGCTCGACACCAAGCAGGACGAGGGCGAGGCGACCGTCGTGCGATCGGGGCAGGGGCTCGACCTCACGGTGGCGACCACCACGCCGCTCGACGCGGGTGACGGCTACCTCGAGGTGTGGCTGCTCAACTCCGACGGCAAGCGCATGGTCTCGGTCGGGGTGCTGGGCCCGGGAGACGACACGGAGTCGTTCCCGATCAGCCAGGCACTCATCGACGAGGGCTACGTCGTCGTCGACATCTCCCGGGAGAAGTTCGACGACTCGCCGGCCCACTCCGGTGACAGCCTCCTGAGGGGCACGCTCCCCGCCTGACGCCGGTCAGCTGGTGAGGGCCCGCATCGCCGCGGTGGCCCCACGGAGGTATCGCTCGACGACGACCCGCTCGTCGTCGGTGAGGGAGGCGTCGAGCTCCGCGAGGCCCACGAACATCGGCCGCATGCGCGCCGTCACCTCGGCACGTCCGCTGTCGGTGATGACGACCTCGGTGCGGCGGCCGTCACCGGGGTGGGCGCGTCGCACGGCGTGGCCGTGGCTGCAGAGGCGGTCGACGACGCCTGACGAGGCCGCCGAGGTGACGCCGAGCACCTTGGCGAGGTCGACCGGGCCCATCGGCCCTCGCATGAGGTGCCGGAGCGAGTGCAGCTCGGAGGTGCTGAGGCCGGCCTGGCGAGCAACGACCGCGGGCACGGCCTCGGCGACCTCGACGAGCTCCTGCAGGGCCGAGAGCGTGCCGGTCAGCCGCCAGCCCGGCACGCCGGTGGCAGCACCGGCGCGCTGCTCGACGTCGGCCTGAGAAGCCGCGGTGCCGTCCTCGGGCGGCGATTGGCGCTCGCTCGCTTTGCTGGTAATGTCACTCACCTACTTAGTAATCGTCTGAGTAACCAGATTACACATACTAGCGGAGGTACCCGTGCGTTCGGTGACTGACAGGATCA
>Ga0164308_10001922_pt1 | contig 11074 bp, 12 predicted proteins | sample Whisoiple_246_MG_FD_109983 | JGI IMG/M metagenome (GOLD analysis project Ga0164308, IMG submission 109983) | Soil microbial communities amended with fresh organic matter from upstate New York, USA - Whitman soil sample_246_MG | ecosystem: Environmental > Terrestrial > Soil > Unclassified >... | reverse complement strand
TCCCGGCGGTTCGCTGGCAGGACCCGATAGCCCCCTCCCCCCTGGTGTCGCCGTTGGGTGACACGATTTAGGCCTCGCTCCTGGGCCGTCCTGACGCGTTCTGATGGCCTTCTCGACGACTCTTCACGCCGTGACACGACGCGCAGAGCGACTGGCGATTCGATTCGGCCCACATTAAGGTGTAGTCGCCACGGTGCGGGACGATGTGGTCGGTCACCGTTGCTGGGACGATGCGACGTTCGGCCTTGCAGCGGCTGTGCAGAGTGGCTGGCGCCGACGGTGGTCTGTCTCCGCAGCGTGGGTATTTCCTCAGATGCCCGCGCGATACCTCCTGCCACCGTTTCCCGTAGCCCCTGATGGAGGCCGGCCGCTGGGTGCGTCGGCGCGCGTGCGTGCACGTGGTGCCACCGTCGCAACCGAAGACGCTGCAGGTGCGGGTGATGGCCTCAGGCACGGACCAGTCCTTCGGCGGCGTGTCTCGCCTGTGTGCCCGCTTGCTTCGCTTGACTGGCCGCGAACCCCTGCCCTGCGGCCCGGAGGACCTCGGCGGCCTTGTCCAGAGCCAGACCCGCCGCACGGAGCTCGTCGGCCGTGCCACGAATTAGAGCGATGGCGGCCTGTTCGGTTGATGGGAGTCGAACACCACCTCGTAACCACACATCCGCACGTCGACGAAGATGGAGCGCACCATGCCGAAGCCACTCAGCGGCAAGCACGTCGACGTTGCTGATGCCCTCAAGCGTGGCCGCCGCCTGAAGACAATCGACTGGATCCTCATGCGCGCTCATCAGAATGCGCCCGGATCCATGAATGGTGGCGGCGGCGGTGGAGGTTCAGGCTTCGGAGGCCTGGTCGATTCCACGGACTCAACGGCCCGCCAGCCGCTATCTGGACTCGCCCGCCGACGCTCTCGGGCAAGGACGTCACGATACAGAATGCTCGCCGTGGATTCATGGGCGATGTCGACCAGTTGCGTACGGCACCAGGCAAAGCGTCCGAGCCGCAACCAGGAACGACGATAGACCTCGACGCGCCATCGGTCGCCATTCGTGCGTAGCCGGACCGGCCGCGGACCAGAGGCCCGAGGCGCTGCGTCGCCTTCGCGAATCACGCGGTTCTCTGGGAATGTCGGTCGCTGGTTCCTCATCGGTGCCCGGCGCCGCCGGTCAGGCCGGTCTCCTGCCAGCCGATGATGTTGTTGGAATCGGACGAGTGGCCTTGAAGACTTCGAGCTCCGCGAGGCGCGCGTCGATGTCCGCGATCGCGCCGCGAAGCTTCTCACGCGCCGCGCGGAGGTGCTCGGACATGGTTGGTGGTGTCGGACATCGAGCCGCCGCAGCGGCTCGGCTCGTCAGGGCAGTATGGACCCGAGCTACGTTCGCGCAACCGACACCACAACCTGTTGTGCATTCTGGCGTCGCTTCACCTTGAAATTGATGTTCCGCGGGTTGATGAGCGACTCGTACGAGGTCCATCGCGCGCCGCACCGGCAGGCATGCCGTCGCCATCGATACCCTGGTGAGGTGCCGCGCTCGGGACGGACACGGCTGTCGATGACGCGGCTTTCGTCGCGGTGGCCATCAGGGCAGACGTCCGGCGCGCGCAGTTTCGTCATGGCGTCGCGCCGCCCTCCGCCACGATTCGCTCGAGCAGTTCGTGATACCGCTCGATCGCGTTCTCGTACGCGGGCATCACCGACAGGTCGATGTAGGTGTGATAGCCACCGCCGGCGTGATGCGGACGCCCCTTGACGTAGATCGACCAAGCGAGGCGCCCATGAAACTTTGGTTCCGGACTCCGCTTCGTGAAGTCGCGCGGATCGGCGCCCTGGTCGTTCCTGATGTAGGCCGTATGGCCGGTGATGTCTTCGGCGGTGACGCGGATCGCCTCGACGAGCGCCGCGGGCGCGCTGACGGTCGGGCGCCACGGCACGGCGATCAGGTCGATGTCGCGGGCGAGGCTGCCGTGGACGGCCAGCGCATAGCCGTGCAGGCGCGCCGCCGCGCGCAGCGGCGTGATCAGGCGCTCGTAGAGCTCGCGGGCGGCCAGCTCCGGCAGGCGACGAGGCGTCGGGCCCACCTATCGATCCTCTCGATCGAAACCGAGCGCGAGGTGTCGATCGCGCCACACGCGCAGCGCCGGCGTCAGGGTGGATTCTGGGAGGTGCTTTGGCCACGCGGCGATTGAACAATGGCTATGCGTCCGGCACGCGGGCGTCGCGAACGCGAACGGCGGACCACACGTGCCGAGTCCGATGTCGGCGAGCTCGGCGCAGCGGTAGCACGGCCCAGGCAGGCGGCCGAGGTCAAGCACGTAACGGCGCATTTCGCGTCGGGCGCGCTCGATAGCCCACGGCACTCGATCGACGGCCGCAGCGATCTTGATTGAGGGCTGAACCGTCAGGACCCATGCCTCCACGATGTTCATCCGCTCGGCCAACGCGTCCGGCTCGAGACGCACACCTGGCTGTTTCGGTGACCAACCGTTCGCGAAATTCCAGAAGATGGGCTCGTTGCCGAGGCGATCGCGCCAGACGCCGCGCTGGCTATCCCATGTCGCCGCCTCGGCGAGCGCTGCCAGGTCCCAGCCAGCGCTGAGCGAAAATGGATGGTGCCAGACTTGCCGCAGATCATCCGCTGCGATGTCGACTTCGACGAATCTCAGCGTGACACGTCCTGAATTGCCGCAGGCCCGACAGTGCGGAAAGCGTTCACCATACGAATCGATGTACTTGCCCGTGCCGTTGCAGCCGTGACACGTCCCCGTCCACTGCCGCAGCGTGACGGTCGCGGCGCCGCCGACGATGGAGAGCGCCGAAGCCAGGACCTTGTACTCGTAGATGGCCCTCTTTCCGCACCCGTAGGCGCGGGCGTGTCCGTTCAGGCGGCCGAGCGCCTGGAGCACGTCCACCGGAACAGGGACGTCGATCGCGCTGGATGTCGTCATACCGGCAGCGCCTCCCGTATCGCGCGCGCCTGCCATGCGAGCAGGTAGGACACGTGCTCAAGCGCGGAGACCGGCGGCACGAGATCGTCGGTGTTCCATCGACCGCCGGGACGATTCGGCGGCGCGGCTGGACGGAGCAGACCGCCCTCAATGTGGAACCGCGGCGTGTAGTTGTAAAGGTCGAACAGGGAGCCATCGAGCAGCGTCCCGGTGAGGCGAAAGTGCTCGCCGGCGTATTCCACGACCGGATCCGATGAAAACCCAGACATGCTCGAGGCGTGGATCGCGAACTGCTCGAGCACGCGACAGAGGATCCGATTGGTCAAGGCCTCCGGTAGTTCGTGCCGGACGCGCCCGCCCGGCAGCGTCGACGGCAACGGTCGTCGGCGCCGGAGCTCGCCGCCGCGCAAACTGACGCTCAGAACTTCTCCCGGGCGGCACGATCGCGCACGCGCTGGATGAAATCGAGCTCGCTCATGGATTGCACCATGGCAGCCCTGCCCACGACTCTTCCAGAAGCTGTTCACCGGCCGCATCAGGCACTTTGAGCCGGTCAGGATGCGCCGCACGCCACCCGTTCAGACGCTCGATCATCGCGTCGACCGCTGCGATCTGTTCGGCATCGGCACCGAGCAAAAGGCACTTCTCGCGATAGACCGGCAATGTCAACGCAAACGCGTTGTCCTTCGCGAGGAAGACAACGTATTCGTCGTGAGGGACGCGTGTGCCGTCTTTGGCCTTCCGGATCTCTCCATAGAACTTCGCATCGAGCTTCAGCATCTTCATCTTCTATTCCCTCCCACAACCGGCGGCGCTGAGGTCACGAGAACAACTCCTCGCTCGCGGTGTACGCGCCCCTGTCCGCCGCCACGAGCTCCAGCGTCTTCAACTTGCCGAGCGCATTGCGGAATCCCCCACCGTTGGCCTCATAGCCGGTCGGCGTCGCCGCGGCGATTTCCTCAGCGGTCAGCGCCTTCGGGTAGGCGTCCAGGAGCGCCTGCAACACTTCCCGCTCGGCCTTCCGATCGAGTTGCCCGATCCAGTGCTGCGCCAGCGCGGCGCCGGTCGGCAGCGGCGTCCAGGTGCCAAGGGCCGCGACGCCGGCCGGCGTGATGAACAACTGGGGGGCTTTCCCGTCGAGGTACTCGAGGCTCCGCAGACGGCCGACGGCATTCCTGAACCCGCCGCCGTTCATGGCGTAGCCGGCGAGGATGGCGACCTGGCGGATCGTCCGTCCCTGCGGGTACTGCGCCAGCACGGTCAGGACCTTGCGCTCGGCGGCGCGCGTCAGATCGCCGTTGCCGTTCCCGGCTGACGGCGCAACCACGGCGCGCTGCGCAGGGGCCGGCACGGGCCGCGCAGGCTGGCGTTCGATCGGCGCCTGAACAGGCGCGCGCGTCGACGCGATCGCGTCGCGAATCTCCTTCGCAGTAACGCGGAAATCTTCCTCGATGCCGCCGAGGGAGCGGTGGCCGCCGTGTCGATCTCCACGATGCACGCAATCGCCGCAGACCGCGACGTCGGCCCCGCTTTGCACCGCAGCGATCGGCGAGATCGCCGGAATGATCCAGAGCTGCAGCATGTGCCCGATCTTCCGGTTGCCGTTCTGCGCGGTCCCGATGATGAGAATGCGCGCACCGTTCAGGCGCGACGGGCCGTCGTACAACAGCACGTTCCGACTCCCAATCGGCCTGTAGATGTCGGCGGACTTCCAGCTACGCATGGGAGGCCTCCGTGATCTCGTTGCCCCACACGGTCCAGCCCGGCGCCGGCCGGCGCGCGAACATCTCGAGATACGGGCCTGGGCTCACGAGCTCCACCATCCGGCGCAGCGTGTCGGGCTTGACCGAGTGCTCCGTGCGCGGCGCGTGGAACCCCGTGCGACCCTGCGCGCGCTTGCCGTCCGGTCGCATGCGATAGGGAATCGTGCCGCGGACACCAAACAGGCAGCTCTCTGTTACGCCGCGGAAGTACTGCCCGATGCCCATCTGCAGCGCGTCGTCATCGCCGTCCATGGCGGCCAGCGCCTTGACTTCGCCGGCGATCGCCGCCGCGAGACGATGTGCGAGCTCGCTCGACAGGTAACTCCCGACGTGGTGCCCGAGCTGCTCGAGCACGACCTCGTCGATAGCGCTCGCGTCGACGTCAACGATGTCGCCCTTGAACCAGTCGATCTTTGTAATCGGCCGGAATCCCCAGGCCCGCAGGACACGCAGGCCGTCCTCGAGGAAGTTATTGGTCACCCACACGTAGGCGTGCGAGTCGGCCGCCATCCACGACGACACCGGCAGCGCGCAGATCGCGTCTGTCTTCATCAGCTGGTAGTGCCGATCGGCGCCCCGCTTGATCTGACCGCTGCCGCGCTCGAGCCACGGCGGATCCGCCATCAGCGTCTGAAACGTCCCCGCGCCCGCTGGCGCCGGTACCGACGTGGCGAACAGATCGGTCACGCGGCCTCCTGATCGTGGAGCCACGCGGGCGGGGTCGGCCGTTTGTAGCGTTTCAGCGCCCAGGCCCAGTACTTCCGCGCGCATGCCTCGAGGCTGGCGCGCTCGAACTCCAGCCCGCGGCCGCCGCGACGCGTCCGCACCTGGCCGAGCGCGCGCCACCGGTGGACCGTCGTCAGACAAACGCCGGTGATCTGCGACGCGACATGCACGCCGCACCAGGTGCCGCTGTCGCGCTTGGCCGCTTGGCCGTCGGCCACCCCGCGTAACATCGCCATCCCGACCGGCGTGATGCGGAGGGCCTCGCCGCCGAGCGCGTCCCGCACGACCCCGGCCGGATCCAGGAGGCCGGTGCGGAGGAGGCTCCGGATCCACTTCGTCGGTTGCTGCAGCTGCCGGGCGGCCACGGGCACGGTGAGGCCGGCGTCCCGCATTCGGTCGACGACGCTGCCGCGCCGACGCCAGCCGACCGATCCATGGCGCACCCGCGCGCGATCGATCGTGAGATGGCGCTTCTCGCCCAACGTCAGCGCGGGATAGCGCTGACAGAAGGCCTCGAACGTCGCTGGCGCGGCGCGGCGCCAAATCGCGCGACACTGCCGACAGCGGCGGTGCTTGCGCCGCTGCCACTTGCGCCACATCGCCAGCTGATTGCCCGGCAGTGGCTTGCCGTGCCACGGCAGCGGGCGACCCGCCCGCGCGTCGTCGAGAATCTGGCGAGCCCGCGTGGGGGCGATGTACCACAGCCCGCGCTTCGTCCCGATGCCGGCGACCTTCCTGACGTCAGGGATATGCCCCAGCGCGGCGTACTCGGGCAGCTTGCTATCGCTGCTGATGCCGAGGGGCGCGCGCAGCGACGACAGGGGGACCCATCCATCCGGCGGTTTCTCACGCGTCGACAGCCACCGCTCGAACTCCGCGTGTGGGATGACGTGGCGATGGCCGACACGAAAAGTCCGCAGCGCGCCGCCGGTGATGGCCTGGTTGATCAGTGAGACGCGGCCGACGACCCGCGCCGCCTCTCGCGTCGTGAGACCACCGACGAGATCGCCCGCCTGCAAGCCCAGACGCTGGATCGCGCGCTGCACGTCCTGCGCCGCCCGCGTGGCCGTCCGATCGCCCGTCAACTGCCGGAGTCGTTCCGACAGCAGCTGTTGGATCTCCCGCACGCTGACGCGCCCGACCAGGCGCGCCAGCAAGGCGCGCTCCGGGGGCAGCCATTCGTAGCCGCCGCCGATCTTGAGCGGCGCCGGCCACTCGTCATCGCGCGGTGGCCGTCCGTGCCAGCGGGCGAACAGGTCCGCGAAGGCCTGCGGCCGTCTCGTCCCTCGGCCACCGGCAGGCGTGCGCGCCCGCAGCGCGAGAATGGCGTGCGTCGGCTGTCCGACGACGGCCGCCAGATGCTGCGCGAGCGCCCCGCGACCATGCTGAAGCACGAACGTGCGCCAATCAGCGGTCATGACGGCCGCGCCTCCAGCTCGTCGCGCTTCGCACGGCGCCCGGCGGTTACCTGGGCCGTCGAGAGGCCCGCGATTGTGCTGAGGAGTCCGCAGAGCGGTCCGTCGAGCGCCTTCAGCCGCGGCGTCGGGATGTCGCGCAGCGCACGATCCCACTCGGCGTACGTGGTCGGCAGGGCCGGCTTCGCGCGCGTCGCCTTTGGCGCGACGGCCTCGAGGGCCGCGGCCATCGGCATCTGCACCTTCTCGACGCCGCGCGGCGAGAAACAGAAGAACTCGCCGGGCGCAAGCGCCGCGAGCTCGGGGTAGCCGATCTTCGTGCTCTGGAACTGCGGCGCCAGGCCGGGCCACGCCGTCGGGTCCTCCTGACGGCCGATCAGCGTCAGGTTCTTGTTGCTGAAGATCGTCCGGTGGAGCGTGCCGCTGAACCGGTGCGCGGTGACGAACAGATCGAGCGATCGCTTGCGGCCGCGCTCGATGAAGTCGTTCATCAGGTCGGAGGCCTCGCCCATCTGGTTCTGGCGCTTCCGCGGCGCGCTGACCATCTGGGCCTCGTCGATCATCAGGAAGATGGGCTGCCGCGCCTCGTTGACGACCTGCTGCACGATCCGGCCGTAGTGCAGGAAGTCATCCGTGTGGTGGACCGGCACGACCAGGATCGGGTCCTGGCGACCGCGCAGATAGGTCTCGAACGCGGCCACGTCCCGCATCGGCTCGTACAGCGCGCCGATGTCGCCCTCGCGGTCGAAGAGCACCGAGACCCAGCCCTGCGCGGCGAGCTGCTCGGCGATCAGGAGCCCGCAGTTCGTCTTGCCGGTCCCGCTCGGACCGACGCAGACGATCCGGAGCCCGCTCGTCGCGTAGTCCCCGAGATCGATCGCCACCGATCCGAAGTCGAGGCTCGCGGTCATGAATTCATCGCGGCGGAAGACGGCTCGGCCGGCCATCACCGTGTCTCCTGGGCACTGCGGATGACGTCGCGCAGGTGCATCACCTGCGCAGGGGACAGGCGGTAGACCACGGCGAAGTCCTCGATCACTTGCGGGGTCACCTGCTCGAGCACACCACAGCGCCGCGCGATTGCGAGGACCTGGCGCAGGTTCGACCAGTCGTCCTCGGCCTTGGAGGCCTGCTGTGTCGCAATCTCGGCGTGGAGCTGCTCGAGCGTGTAGTCGGGCGCGTCGGCGCCGATGTCGGCGTCCATGCGTTCGTTGAGGATCCCGAGGATCTGCGCCACCGGCATGAAGGCGTGGCAGCTCCGGATGAACGAGCGATCCGCGATCGTGAACGGCCTCGGCGTCTTCGGAGGTGGCGTTGCGGTCTTCGTCGGTGGACTGGCCGCCGCCGGCGGCGTCAACGTCTGGCCGAGCAGACGCCGGCCCTCGGGACGTTTTCGGCAGTCGACGCACACCCCGTGGGTGTGGTCGTCGTCCAAGCCGAGCGCACAGGTGCAGATGCGACAGCGCACATGGACTTTCGGCGGCGTACTGGTCGGCACGGCGGCGGCCATCACCGCTTCTTTCCGTTCTTCGGCTTCGCCGCGGCTGCCGGCGGCGGTGCGTGTTTCTTCAGAATCGGCTCGACGTCGAGCCCGAGCTCGCGCTTGACCTGCGCCGGATAGTTCCGCGGTGCCCACCAGTCGTTGTTGATGCTGTTGGTCACGGTCCGCAGCGCGAGCGACCGCAGCACCTCCTCGGCGGTTTTCGGCGCGCGCTTGAAGAGGCGAATGCCGGCCTCCTTGAAACGGGCACGATCGCCGCGGGCCTCGAGGTCGATCAGCTTGGACAGCGGCGCGGCTTTGATGGTGTCGGCGACGGCGGCCACGATGTCGGCCTTGGCCGCGCGCCAGGTCTTGCGCGCCGCCTCGATCTTGGCCTCCTCGGCCTTTCGCCGCTGGTCCTCTCGCTCGCGGTCCCGCTGTTCGTTCCGCGCCGCCTTCTTCGCCTGGCCGGACTCGCGCAGCTTCGTGTTCTGTTCCTTGCGCTTGATGACGCCGGCAAAGTGCACACGGCAGCGATCGCGCGCGACGCAGACCTGCAGGGTCGAGCCCTGGCCGGGCCCGGCGACGACCAAGCCGAGCACGGAGTGCTCGCAGGTCTTCGACTTGACGCCGTCGGCGCGCTGCCACGACTCCTTCCCGTAGGTGCGCTCATCGTCGCGCGCGTCGTCGGCCACGCGATAGTCGTGCGTAATCGGAATGACCTTCCTCCGGCGCCCGGGCTGCGCCGTGGCCTCCTGGACCGCCGCGGCCGTCGTCTCGAAGACGAGCGGCTGCGCCTGGGCGGCGTGCGCGACGTCGAACCGGACGTGGTTCTGAATCCACTTCTCGAACTCACGCACCGAACACGGCTTGAATCCGTCGTACTTGCCCTTCTTCCCCTGATGCTCGCCGTCGTAGTTGAAGCTGTAGTCGGGCCGCCAGAGACCCGAATCCCGCTGACCGTACTGATTCCTCGGGACCGCGATCGCGCGCTTCTGGTCCTCCGGCTTCAATCGCGCCAACGGGATCGCGTGGCCGACGGTGATGTGGTTTTCCTCGAGGAGTGTTTTTGCCTCCGGCAGCAGGTCGTTCAGCTTTAGGCGATCCCACACATAGCTGACCGACATCCCGATGCGCGTCGCGATCGACTCGGCCGAGTGCTTCGTCGGGTTGCTGGCGATCAGCCGTCGGTAGCCGGCGGCCTCCTCGAGCGCCGTCAGGTCCTTGCGGTGAATGTTCTCCTCGAGCTGCGCCTCGAGGACTTGGTCGTCGGTCATCTCACGGATCACGACGGGCAGCCGCGCGACACCGGCCTCCTTGCTGCCGCGCCACCGGCACTCGCCGGCGATGATCTCGAAGTGGTCCGGCTTCTTCGGATGCCGGCGCACCACGAGCGGCTGGATGAGGCCCTTCTCGGCGATGCTGCCGGCGAGCTCGCTGATGTAGACGGGATCGAAGTGGGTGCGCGGATTCGTCTTCGAGGCGAGCACGCGATCGGTGAGGACGATCTCGAACGCCCCGGACGGCGGCGTCGACGGCTCAGCGGTGGTGGTAGCTGCGGTGTGCATGCGGATCACTCCTGGCGCGCGCCGGCGCCGTTACTTCGAGCCCTTCTTTTTGCCGGTCTTCGCCGGTTTCGCGGGCTTCGCCTGCTTTGTGGTCGCGCGCGGCCGCGCGGGCTTCTTCGAGGTGTCGGGATAGCGATGCGGCTCCGGTTCGGGCCCTGCGCAGTCGGTGCGCACCAGGGCGTGGGTCGGATACGCCTCGTCGATCGAGTCCAGCTGCTTGAGCACGCTGCCGCAGACACTGCAGGTCTGGACCCTGGCCCCATCCGCGACGGCCGAGGCGCGATGTGGCGTGCCGATCGCCGCCGGCCGGGTCTCCCACGAATCGCCGCCGGTGTCGAACCAGCCCCGCACGGCCGCGCGATCCACGGGCGTCCACGCCGCGACGGTGGATTCCGGTACCCCGAACAGAAAGCCGTCGAGGGTATTGAAGGTCTGGCGCACGTCGAGGCGCGTGCGGTACTCGACGACCTGGTCGGCGTGCCCGTTGGCGTCGCGCGGCAAGATCTCTGCGCCGAGCAGCTTGACCATCGCTTGACGGCCATGGACCGTCGTCGATGTCGAGCAGAGCGGGCAGGCGTCATCGGGATGCTGCTGCTCCCAGATACAGCGCACCAGCGTGGTCCCCTCGGGATGCCCCTCGTCGGCCTGGCGCTGGCGCCGCGCGATCTCGAATTCGCGTTCCTGGGCGCGCTCTTCGTAGTCGTCGATCATTTGGCCGAGTTGTTCGTTGCCCTCGTCCAGCGCCTTCTTCGCCTTGCTGGCGGATTCTTTCTTCTTCTCGTAGTCGCGCTCGAGATCGGCGACCTCGTGACGTTTGTCGACGATCTCGCGGAACACGGCCTCGTAGTTGAACGCAGGCGCTGGGAACGGGAGCCGCGGCGGCTTCTTCTCGCGCTCCACGCGCTCGGCGACCTGTGCGATCGCGTCCTTCGCTGGGAGCTGGTCGTCGGCCAGCGTCATCTCCCCGTGGCCATGGGGACAGACGGGTCGGCCGTTTGGACCGGCGCCGAGGACCGTCTCGAGGTCCATGCCGAAACGCTCGAGGATCATGAACCCGGCGCCAGACGCCGTCGGCCGATACGTCGCGCCGGCCTTGCAGCCTGGAGCCATGCAGGTGACTCGATGCACCGGCAACTCGTGGCTCTCGTTGCTGGCCGCTGGCGCCGGCGGCGAAGG
>Ga0164308_10001921_pt1 | contig 11078 bp, 8 predicted proteins | sample Whisoiple_246_MG_FD_109983 | JGI IMG/M metagenome (GOLD analysis project Ga0164308, IMG submission 109983) | Soil microbial communities amended with fresh organic matter from upstate New York, USA - Whitman soil sample_246_MG | ecosystem: Environmental > Terrestrial > Soil > Unclassified >... | reverse complement strand
CTCGTCGGCACCGACCTCGCCTACCTCACCCTCTACGACGCGGAGGCCGGCGACACGTTCATGCGCGCCACCGACGGGTCGGTGTCGGCGGCCTTCCAGTCGGTCCGTCTGGCCCTCGGTGCCGGTCTCGGCGGCCTCGTCGCCTCGACGCACAAGCCGTACTGGACCGCCGACTACTGGTCCGACGAGCGCTTCCGCCACACGGCGGCCATCGATGGTGCCGTCGGCGAGGAGGGGATCATCGCCATCTGCGGCACTCCCCTCATCGTCGAGTCGCATTTCGTCGGTGTGCTCTTCGCCGCGAACCGGTCCTCGCGCCCCTTCACCCGTGAGGAGGTCGCCCTCCTCGGCAACCTCGCGACGCTCGCCGCAGTCACCCTCGTGCAGACCCGCGCGCTCGCCGACGCCGAGAACGCGCTGGCGCAGCTGTCCGAGGCCCACGAGACCGTCCGCCAGTACGCCGAGGGCATCGAGCGCGCCGCCGCGGCCCACGACCGGTTCGCGTCGCTCGTGCTCGGAGGTGGCGGCGTCGACGACGTCGCCCGGGCGCTGTGCGACCTTCTCGGCGGCTGGGCCGTGCTCGTCGACGAGGACGGCACCCGCATCGGCACCGCCGGCCCCGCACCCGACCCGGGTTCCGGACGCGTCGGGCTCCTCGAGGACCTCCTGTCGAGCGTGCCCGGGCAGGGTTCCGGGCGCCTCCTCGAGCGCGAGGGCATGTACGTCCTGCCGATCACCGCGGCGCGCGAGCGGCTCGGCACCCTGGTGATCGGCGGCATCGACCGGCTGCGCGAGTCCGAGCAGCGCACCGTGGAGCGCGCGGGGGTCGTCACGGCCCTCGTCCTGCTCTTCGAGCGGCAGGCAGCCGACGCGCGCCAGTCGGCCCGCAACCGACTCGTGTCCGACCTCGTCAGTGCGCGCGGCAGCCGCGAGGAGCGCCTCCAGCTGGCCCGCACCGCCGGCCTCGACCCGACCCGGCCCTTCTGCGTGCTCGTGCTGCGCGGCGAGGACCCGCACGGCCACCGAGCCCTGCTCATCTCCGCCAGCGCGGCCACCGACGAGGTGGCCCTCGTCGGCTCGCACGACGGCGACGTCGTGGCGCTCGTCCCGGGCACCGACGCCGACGGCCTGGCCCGCGCGGTCGCGGCCCGGATCGGGCGACGCACCTGCGTCACCGTCGCCGGCGTCGGTCCGGTCGAAGGGGTCGACGGCGTTCCGACCGCGCACGAGGAGGGCGCCCGCACCGTCGGCGCGCTCATCGCCCTCGGACACAAGGGCAAGGGCGCCGCCGCCACCCAGCTCGGCTTCGCGGGACTCATCGTCGGCTCCGCGCCCGACGTCGACGACTACGTGCGGCGGCTCCTCGGGCCCGTCATCGACTACGACGAGCGCCGCGGCACCGACCTCGTCGGCACCCTTGCCGCCTACTTCGCGGCCGGCGGCAGCCCCCGTCATGCCGCGGGCACGCTCCACGTCCACGTCAACACGGTGTCCCAGCGCCTCGAGCGGATCTCAGCCCTGCTCGGCGCCACGTGGCAGCAGCCCGACCACGCCCTCGAGCTGCAGCTGGCTCTACGGCTGCGGGCGCTCCAGTCACCCGCCTGACCACCCGAACCGCTGAACGCCCCACCGGCCCAGCGTCCTACCGCCACAGAAGCCCTACCGCGGGACGTCGCGCTCGAGCGCCCGAGGGCCGGAGCGTCGGATGCCCAACACGCGTCAGCGGGATCTGGCGCTCAGGCGTTGCCGCAGGCCTGTGGCCATGGCAGCGACGGTCAGGACGTCGACGAGCTCCCCGGCCGTTTCGGCCAGCCACCTACGTCGGACGGGGGCCATTCTCAGTCGGAGGAAGACTCGGGTGCCGTCGCCGGCCGGCTCCAAAGTGATGGACCACGTGAGCTTGGTGGCGCCGCGCTGAGAGGTGTAGACGATCGCGGTCGGCGGTTCGATGTGGGCCAGCGTGAATGTTTCGTCCTTGCCGCCGTAGTCAGGGACGGTGTCGCCGACCTGCAGGTGCTGCCACCGGTCCTGAATCTCCCATGCTGCTCGCCTGGCGGCCGGTAGGAACCGTTCGAGGCCGGCAGGCAGGTACCACCCGGCGCGCCTCTTGCCCAACTGGGCCAGCCACGGCCACACCTGCAACGGTGGGGCGGGCAGGGTGAAGGCGCGGTCCATCACCACGTCGGCCGGGGCGATCAGCTCGTCGCCGCGACGTGGTGCGGCCCTTTCCGCGTCCGTGGCCGCGATGAACGCGAACATGCCCTGCCTATCGACGATGGTCGGCGACCAATGACTCTATCCGTACTCGCCGTCCTGCGGCCGTCACTCGACCTGAGGAGACGGGCGCGACGCCCACGCCTTCGACGATGCGCGCTCGTCCTCGGGTCGCACGTGGACCCGGTCTGCAGATCGCCGGGGCATGGTGGATCGAGAAGGTCGGTTCTCGGTCGAAGTAGAACGCGCGGACACCTTCGTTGGGTCCTGGCGCCCCCAGCCTGGACTCAACTGCTGCCCGGGGTCCCCGATGCTGACACCTGGGATGCCTACGCCAGGGGTGATCTCCCTGGCAGCCGGTATGAGGCCGACCTCAGTCAGCGCTTCGGGCAGTCAGGTAGAGAGGCAAGAACACGACGACGACCACTAGGCACAGTGCCGCCCACACCTCTGGGCGGTCCACGGACACACCCGAGAAGGTCATGACCACCGGCCGGCCTCGCTCTGCGCGGGACCGTGCATCCGTCAGCACCCAAACGCTGGCCACTCCGAGAACGACCAGCAACGCAAGTCCGCCCGCGGCTGACTGAGTCACTCCGTCAGTATCACCCGGCGGCTGCCAGGACACGTGTCCCCGGCGATCTTCCGATGGCCCACGACACCATCGAGGCATCGCCTGCAGGCTCAGCCGGCAACCTCCGGGTGGCGGACGAGCTCCACCACGCGTCCGATATTCACCGTCCAGCCGACTCCGAACACCCGTGGGCTGATGACGTGCACGTTCTCCGGGTTCCACATCCGCTCCTTGATTCGAGCGAACGTGGGCATGCGGAGGTCGTAGGGGACGAAACCGAGGGAACCGTGCCACTGGCGATCCTGGGCCGGCGTCCGCAGCTCTTTGACGACGGCCGCGACCGCGAGGCCCGCCGTGGCGAGGCGGATCAGCCTGACGAGGTTCAACCGGGTCTTTCCCTCGCGGTGCGATGCCATCTCGACTCCTTGGTGCGCGGCGATCACTTCCTATCGTCCACCCGGCGGCCGTCGATCACGTGCACTCTCGTCGTGATCCGCGGGCCCAGTCGCCGAGTCAGCCGGCGCGCCTCGAGGCGGCTGACGGGTCGGCGAGCATCCGGTCGACGGCGTCGACGACGGCACTGACGCCGGTCTCGCCGAGGATGACGTCGTAGTGGTTGGCGTCGACCGACGTGGTGCGCACCGACGCCGGGACGTCGAGGGCGACGAGCCGCTGCTCGTCGTAGAGCCCCTGCGGCTCGTCGAGCAGACCGCGGTGGGCCCAGACGAGCTCTAGGGGGACGCCTCGCCCGGCTGCGGTGCGGACGGCGGCGTGCGTCTCGGGGTCGGCGAGCACGTCGGCGCCGTCGGCCCGAACTGCGTCGAGGACGCACGTGCTGTGCCACGAGCCCGGCGCGTCGGGGTCCTCGACGAGGTCGTGCTCGATGTAGGCACGTGCCGCGTCGCCCCCGGGACCGTCGAGCACCGGGCCGAGGGCCGGGTGCTGCTTCCAGAAGTCGAGGTACTCCCCCGGCCCGCCGAAGCGCATCCGGAGCCGGTCCATGGCGGGGCCGATGACGGCCTGCAGGGTGGCGTCGATGTCGACCGACGCGTCGACGGGGAAGGCGAGGCCACCGTCGACGAGGACGGCGCCGGCGAACCGGTCGGGGTGGCGAGCGACGGCCAGGGCGCTGATGAAGGCGCCCATCGAGTGGCCGACGAGCACGGGCGCCGCGGCGAAGACCGACGCCGTCTGCACGAGGTCGTCGACGTGCGCCGCGAGCCCGTACGGGCCGGGGGCCGTGCGGCTGTCGCCTCGGCCGCGCAGGTCCGGCGCAAGGAAGCGCACCGCACCGGGGCCGTGCCGTCGGGCCACCTCGTCGGCGACGCGCCGCCAGGAGAGCCCGTTGGCCGTGATCCCGTGCACCGCGAGGACGACCGGCGCATCGGGGGCGACGGGTCCGACCGTGAGGTCGTGGATCGCGAGGCTGCCCTCGGGCAGCTCGATGACGAACGCGGACTGGGTGGTCATGACGAGACCCCTGCCTTCCGGATGATCCTCCCGCCGAGACCGGTCAGCCCCGACGGTGCGAAGTAGACGACGACGACGAAGAACGCGCCGAGGATGAACAGCGGCTGCGACAGCACCTGGCGCACCACCTCCGGCAGCGACTGGAGGACGCCGGCACCGCTCACCTCGACGAGTCTGGCATCGGCGTAGGTGTAGAGCACACCGCCGATGACGGCACCCCACCGGCTGCCTGCGCCGCCGAGCACGACCATGACGAGCAGCGACAGCGTGAACTCCGAGGTGGTCAGGTGCGGGCTCGAGCCGCCGAGCACGAGAGCGTGCACGACGCCGCCCAGCGCACCGAGGAACGACCCCGCCACGAGAGCCAGGAGCCTGACGCGGTACGTGCCGAGCCCGATGACCGCGGCGCGCTGCTCGTTCTCGCGGACGGCCGCCATCGCGTGCCCGGCGCGCGAGGCGACGAGCAGCGAGACCGCGACCCACGTCAGCGCCAGGAACGCGAGGGCGAGCCAGTAGCGGTAGGGCGCGTTGGCGACGCCGACGAGCAGGTCGGGCAGGGCGGCGCGGTTCACCGTGCGCCCCTCCTCGCCGCCGGTCGTGCCACCCGGGTCGCGCATGACGATGATCGACGCGGCCTGCGCGAACGCGAGCGTCACCATCGCGAAGGCGATGCCGCCGACGCGCAGGGCGACGGCGCCGACGACGAGTGCGAGCAGCGTCGACAGTCCCAGCGCCAACCCGACGGCGGCGGGCAGGGGCAGCGACCACGACGCGGTCGAGATCGTCAGCAGGTAGCTGCCGGCGGCGACGAAGAGGGCGTGACCGAAGCTGAGCAGCCCGGCGCGACCGAAGAGGACGTCGTAGCTCAGGGCGATGCCCCCGATGACGAGGCACGTGGCGAGCAGCTGCATCGAGCCGGGTCCGTTGAGCCGGCCGGGCAGCACTCCGGGCACGTCGACGGGCAGGTAGGGCAGGTAGGCCAGGACCGCGAGCACGACGACGGGCGCGAGCCGAGCTGCCAACAGGCGCAGGCCTCCCCGGCCCTCAGCATCCGTCGTGGGCGGCCGCTCGGAGGCCGGCCCGGGCCCCGCGGCCCCGGTCTCGACGTCGGTCGAGGTCTCGCTGTCGCTCGTGGCGTCGGTGACGCCGGCCCGCGCGCTGGGGGTCATGCCGGGGCTCCCTTCAGGGACGTCGGCCGCAGGAGCAGCACGAGGGCGAGCAGCAGCACGACCGACAGGTCGCCGACGCCGCTCGCGGCGTAGTAGTTGGCCAGCTGCTGCACGAGTCCGACCGCGACCGCCGCCAGCGCGGTGCCCGTCAGCGACCCCATCCCGCCGATGACGACGACGATGAAGGCGTAGATGAGCAGCGAGCCGCCCTGGCCCGGTGACACGGCACCGGCGTACTGGGCGTAGAGGACGCCGGCGAGACCCGCCGCGGCGCCGCCGATCGCGAAGACGACGGTGAAGGTGCGCCGCACGTCGATGCCGAGAGCCTCGACCATGGTGCGGTTCTCGACCCCGGCGCGGATGACGAGCCCGAGGCGGGTCAGGTGCAGCAGAGCGAGGGGCCCACGGAAGACGACGAGCGCCACGAGCAGGTAGACGAAGCGGTCGTTGGGGACCGTGGCCCCGAGCAGGCGCGTCGTACCGGCCATCCACACCGGCTTCTCGACCGGGCGAGGGTCCGACCCCCAGATCCCCTGTGCCGCAGCGACACCCGCGAGCGACAGACCAACCGTGACGAGCACCTGCTGGATGTGTCGTCGGTAGAGCGGTCGGATGAGGACGACCTCGACGACGAGGCCGACGGCGGCGCCGACGAGCACGGCCACGAGCACCGCAACGGCGAGGCGAGGCGCCACCGGCCACCCCTGCGGCAGGTCTCGCATCGTCAACCACGCGGCGTACGCGCCGGCGGTCATGAAGGCCCCGTGGGCGAAGTTGAGCACGCCCATGAGCCCGTAGACGAGGCTGAGGCCGGACGCGGCGAGGAAGTACAGCGCGCCGAGCCCGAGGCCGGTGAAGAGGATGAGGACGAGGTCGCTCATGCGGCACCTTCCCGTCGCATCGAGACGCCGAGCAGCTCGCGCGTCAGGTCGGCGTCGGTCACCAGGGCAGCCGCCTCACCCCGGTGCACCACGCGTCCGGCGTCGAGCACGACGACGCGGTCGGCGATGCGCCGCACGAGAGGCAGGTTCTGCTCCACGAGCAGGATCGGCGTCCTACGGGCCACCTGGGCCAGCACGTCGGCGACCTCGGTGACGAGCTTCGGGGCCAGGCCCTTGGTCGGCTCGTCGACGAGGAGGAGGTCGTTGTCGCGCAGCAGGACGCGCGCGAGGGCGACCATCTGCTGCTGACCTCCGGACAGCGTGCCGGCCCGCTGGCCGCGCCGCTTGACGAGGTCGGGGAAGAGCTCGGCGACGACCGGCGCGTCGACACCGCGCTCGGGATCGACGAGCCGGAGGTTCTCCTCGACGGTCAGGCCGCCGAACACCTCCCGGTCCTCGGGCACGTAGCCGACTCCCCCGCGCACGACGCGGTGGGTGGCCATCGTCTGGATCGGGTTGCCGCGCAGGGTGATCCGTCCGGTCCGCGGGGCGAGCCCGAGGATGGCCCTGAGCGTCGTCGTCTTGCCGACGCCGTTGCGGCCGAGCAGGGCGGTGACCCCCTGCGACGCGACGTCGAAGGAGATGCCCTGCAGGACGTGAGACCCGCCGTAGCGGACGTGGACGTCCTCGAGCCGGAGGACGGGCGGATCCGTCGGTCGATCGAGGGTCACAGTGCTTCTCCCAGGTAGGCCTGCTGCACGCGCTCGTCGGCCGTCACCTCGGTCGGGGCCCCGACGGTGAGCAGCTGGCCGTGGTGCAGCACCGCGACGCGGTCGGCGAGGCCCAGCACGACGTGCATGTGGTGCTCGACCATCGCGACGGCCACCCCGGAGTCGCGGACCTCGCCGATGATCTCGGTGAGGCCGTCGACGTCCTCCGCCGAGACGCCCGCCATCGGCTCGTCGAGCAGCAGCACCGCGGGGTCGGCAGCGAGCGCCATCGCGAGCTCGAGCTTGCGCCGGTCGCCGTGCGACAGGTCGCGGGCGAGCGTGCCGGCACGCCCCGGCATCCGGACCCGGGCCAGCAGCCCCGCCACCCGCCTCGAGGACCCGGTACCGGCGCTCCCCGCCCGCCGGAAGGGCGAGAAGGGCGCCGGACCGGCGGCCTGCACCGCCAGGCGCACGTTCTCCCCGGCGGTGAGGCCGTCGAAGAGGGCGGAGGTCTGGAACGACCGGGCCAGGCCCTGGCGGGCCCGACGCGTCGCGCTCGCACGGGTGACGTCGTCGCCCCGCAGCGTGATCCGCCCCTGCGTGGGTCTCGTGACGCCGCTGAGGATGTTGACGAGCGAGGACTTGCCCGCCCCGTTGGGGCCGATGATGCCGAGCAGCTCACCGGCCCCCACGGAGAGGGTGACGTCGTCGAGGATCCGGGCGCCGCCGACGCTCCAGCCGACCGCCTCCGCGCTGATCATGCGCTGATCATGTGCTGATCACGCGCCGATCACTTGAAGGGGGTGACCGGCGGGGCGACGCTCTGCGGGTCCAGGGTCTTCACCAGCTGCGGCACGACGTTGGTGCCGTCCTTCTTCAGGGTCGCGGTGAACATCGGCTGGAGCAGGGCGTGGTCATCGGCGCGGATCGTCAGCTGTCCCTTGGGCCCCTCGAACGACCAGCCCTCGAGCCCGGTGATCATCTTGTCGACGTCGGAGCCGCCCGTCTCGAGAGCGTGCACGATCATCTGGCCGGCGACGAAGCCGTCGTTGGTGAACAGGTCGACCGACGCGCCCTGCTTGGCGAGCCCGGCCTTCAGCGCCGCGTACGCGGCGTTGTCGGCCGCACCCTCGAAGAAGTGCGAGAGGAAGTCGATCTTCGTGCCGACCTCGCCGAAGAGCGTGTGGGTGGCCTTGATGTCGAGGCCGGTGACCACCTTCGTCGTGTCGAAGACGCCCTGCTGGCCGAGCGTCGTCCACATCTGCGTCGCGTTGGCCCCGGCCCACGCGACGAAGAGCAGGTCGGAGCCTGCGGCCTTGACCTTGGAGGCGAACGGCGTCAGGTCGGTGGCCGCGGCCGGGACCTCGACGGACGAGACCGTCGCACCCTTGGCGCCGAGGATCGCCGTGACCGCAGCGACGTTGGCCTTGCCGAACGCGCTGTCCTGCGCGAGGACCGTGACCTTCTTGCCCTTGACGTCGCCGAGCATCGAGCCGGCCGTCGCGACGTCCTGGTAGGTCTGGCGGCCGGACCGGAACGTGTAGCGGTTGGCACCCGTCACGGCGTCGGCCGCGGCCGGACCCGAGATGAACAGCACCTTGTTGTCCTGGGCCAGCGGCGCCACCTGCAGCGCGACACCCGAGGCGGTCGAGCCGGCGATGATGGTGCTGCCCTTGCCGATGAGGTCGGTCGCGGCCGACACGGCCTTGGCGGGGTCACCCGCGTCGTCGGCCTCGCTGATCTCGATCTTCTTGCCCGCGACCGCGCCGGTTCCCTTGGTGGCGAAGTCGATCCCGGCCGTCAGGCCCTGGCGGTACTGCTCGCCGTAGCTCGCGAGCGGGCCGGACTTCGAGTACACGAGGCCGACCTTGAACGTGCCTCCCGACCCGTTCGTCGACCCCGCTCCCCCGTCACCGGCCGCCGGAGCTCCCGGCTGCCCCGGTGAGCCGCAGGCAGCGACCGACAGGGCGATCATGGCGCTCGCGAGCGCCAGGCTCCAACGCTTGGACACCGATGTCCTCCACCTCTGGCGGGCGCTCGCGCCTTTGCTGCAACGAGATCCGTTGACGCCCAGCCGTTTCGGCGAACCTAGGTGAGCGTCCGCGACGCGGCGGTGGGACGCGGGACCACAAAGCGGGCAGCGGCATGTGGCTGGCCGCCACTCGCGTCGAGCGCACGACGTGGCCGGACGCGTCTGCCGCGACGACGCGCGTCAGGCCAGGCGGGGCTCGAGGTCGGCGACGACCTGGTCGGCGGTCAGGCCGAGCTCCTCGAGGATCTGGCCGCGCGAGGCGTGGTCGAGGAAGCGCTTCGGGATGCCGTAGGTGTGCACCGGCACCTCGATCCCGGCCTCACGCAGGGCGAGCGTGACGGCCGCGCCGACGCCGCCGCTGACGAGGTTGTCCTCGACGACGGCGACGATGCGGGCCCGACGGGCGAGGTCGGCGACGGTGTCGCTGACCGGCAGCACCCAGCGCGGGTCGACGACGCGGACGCCGCGCCCGTGCGCCGCGATCTTCTCCCCCGCCTCGATGGCGAGGCCGGCGAAGGCGCCCACCCCGACGACGAGCAGGTCGACGTCGTCGCCGGCGTTCTCGAAGAGCACGTCGACGTCGCCGATGCTGCGCTGGGCCGTGAGCGGGTCGGCGACGTCGCCCTTGGGGAACCGGATCACGGTCGGGCCGTCGGACACGTCGACGGCCTCGCGCAGCTGGCGGCGCACCTGGTCGCCGTCACGCGGGGCGGCGAGGCGCAGCCCGGGCACGACGGAGGTGATCGTCATGTCCCACATGCCGTTGTGCGAGGCGCCGTCGCTGCCTGTGACACCGGCGCGGTCGAGGACGAAGGTGACGCCGGCCTTGTGGAGGGCGCAGTCCATGAGGAGCTGGTCGAAGGCGCGGTTGAGGAAGGTGGCGTAGACGGCGACGACCGGGTGCAGGCCGGAGTAGGCCAGTCCCGAGGCCATCGTGACCGCGTGCTGCTCGGCGATGCCGACGTCGAAGACGCGGTCGGGGTAGGCAGCGGCGAACCCGTCGAGGCCCACGGGGATGAGCATCGCGGCGGTGATGGCGACGACGTCGGGACGCTCCGCGCCGAGGGCGACCATCTCGTCGTTGAACTCGTCGGTCCAGATGCGCCCGGACACCTCGAACGGCAGGCCGGTCTCGGGGTTGAACTTGCCGACGCCGTGGAACTGGTCGGCCTCGTCGTCGACGGCCGGCTGGTAGCCGCGGCCCTTCTGGGTGAGCACGTGGACGATGACGGGGCCGCCGAAGTCGCGGGCCTTGCGCAGCGCGCGCTCGACCGCCTGCTCGTCGTGGCCGTCGACGGGGCCGAGGTACTTGAGGCCGAGGTCCTCGAACATCCCCTGCGGGGCGACGATGTCCTTGATGCCCTTCTTGACGCCGTGGAGCGTCTCGAACATCGCACCGCCGACGACGGGCGTGCGGGCCAGGGAGCGCTTGCCCCAGTCGAGGAAGCGCTCGTAGCCGCGGGTCGTGCGCAGCGTGGCGAGGTGGTCGGCGAGCCCGCCGATGGTCGGGGCGTACGAACGCTCGTTGTCGTTGACGACGATGACGAGCGGGAGGTCCTTGTCGACGGCGATGTTGTTGATGGCCTCCCAGGCCATGCCGCCGGTGAGGGCGCCGTCGCCGATAACCGCGACAGTGTGCCGGCCCGTCTCGCCGGCGAGGCGCCGGCCCTTGGCGATGCCGTCGGCCCACGACAGCGCGGTGGACGCGTGGGAGTTCTCGACGACGTCGTGCTCGGACTCGGCACGGCTCGGGTAGCCCGACAGGCCGCCCTGCTTCTTCAGCTTGCTGAAGTCGTGCCGCCCCGTGAGCAGCTTGTGGACGTAGGACTGGTGCCCGGTGTCGAAGACGAGGGTGTCCTGCGGCGAGTCGAAGACGCGGTGCAGCGCGATCGTCAGCTCGACGACGCCGAGGTTGGGGCCGAGGTGGCCTCCGGTCTTGGAGACCTCGGTCACGAGGAAGGTTCGGATCTCCTCGGCGAGCGCCGGCAGCCGGTCGGCCGGCAGGGCCTTGAGGTCATCCGGACCGTG
>Ga0164308_10001920_pt1 | contig 11080 bp, 11 predicted proteins | sample Whisoiple_246_MG_FD_109983 | JGI IMG/M metagenome (GOLD analysis project Ga0164308, IMG submission 109983) | Soil microbial communities amended with fresh organic matter from upstate New York, USA - Whitman soil sample_246_MG | ecosystem: Environmental > Terrestrial > Soil > Unclassified >... | reverse complement strand
TGCCGGGCCTGCTCCATGAGCTCAGATATGTAATTGATCGGATGCCGCAAGGCAACCTCATCGATCCTATCAGCCGGGCCCTTCCCCGCCCCATCCCTGGCGGCCCGGTCACCCCGCGCCTAGGGTGGGGGCATGAGCACCGACGACAAGCCGGCGACCGCGGCATCCGACGAGATGAAGCGCAAATTCAAGGAAGCTCTCGACAAGAAGAACTCCCAGCACCGCTCGGGCGAGGCACACCTCGACGGCGATTCGCCCATTCACGGCACGCACGGCGCCGTGACCAAGCGGGAGTTCCGTCGCAAGAGCGGGTGACCCCCGGGCGCTCCGGGAGCTGCTGAGAGGAGAACCCATGGTCTTCGACCCCACGTTCGTCAGCATCGGGCACTCCGCGTCCGACGCCATCGGCGGGACCGGCGTGGCATGAGCGACTTCCGCGAACCCATCCCCGACGACGACCGCGAGGTCCGGCTCGACGACGACGCAGAGACCGAGCCGCCTCCGCCGACGATCGACCCCCTCGAGTCGATCGAGGACGACGTCGACGAGCTGACCGCCGAAGAGCGCGAAGCGGCGATCGAGTCGGGCCAGATCGAGCCCTGACGACAGAGCACGGGGCCGCCGCTCGCGCGGTCGGCCCCGTGTCGTCATGCCTGTCAGCGGGTGACGGATGCCTCGCGCGCTCGCGCGCGCTCCTCCTTGGCCGCGGCCTCGGCGATCGCCGCCTCTTCCAGGCCCTGCGTGCCGACCGCATCGGCGGCCGTCGACATGCCGTCGTGGTCTCCGACCATCGTCGTCTCGTCGAACGGCAGCTCGCCGTTCAGCACCCGGCGGGCCCGGCCCGCGTCGAACTCCTTCGTCCACGTGCCGATGAGGACGGTCGCGACGGCGTTCCCGGTGAAGTTCGTGACGGCACGGCCCTCCGACATGAACCGGTCGATGCCGACGATGACGCCGACGCCGTTGACGAGGTCGGGGCGGTAGGCCTGCAGTCCGCCTGCGAGGGTCGCGAGCCCCGCGCCGGTGACGCCCGCGGCCCCCTTGGAGGCGATGATCATGAACACGAGCAGGCCGATCTGCTCGGGGATCGACATCGGCGCCCCCATGCCCGACGCGATGAACAGCGAGGCCATCGTGAGGTAGATCGCGGTGCCGTCGAGGTTGAAGGAGTAACCCGTCGGGACCGTGATGCCCACGACGGGCTTCGAGACCCCGAGGTGCTCCATCTTGGCGATGAGACGGGGCAGTGCCGACTCCGACGATGAGGTGCCGACGATCAGGAGGTACTCGCGGGCGAGGTACTTGATGAGCGAGAAGATGCTGATCGCCGTCACGGCGAACAGAAGCGTGCGGAGGATCCCCACGATGAACACGAAGCACGTCACGTAGAACGCGAACATCAGCAGGCCGAGGCTCCAGATCGCCGCGACCCCGGTCGCGCCCACGACCGCCGCGATCGCTCCGAAGGCGCCGATCGGCGCGAGCCAGAGGATCATGCCGAGGATGCGGAACACGAGCGCCTGCAGGTGCTTGACGGCGTTCATGATGGGCCGGCCCTTCTCGCCCATGCCCTGTAGCGCGAAGCCGACGAGGAGCGCGATGAAGAGCACCTGCAGCACGCTCTCGCCCGTGAAGGCGGAGAAGAACGTCAGCGGGATGATGCCGAGGAGGAACTCCTCCGTCGTCTTCGCCTCGGCCGTCGCCTCGTAGGTCGCGTTCGCCATGTTGAGGCCTTCGCCCGGGTGGAGGATGTTGCCGACGACGAGGCCGATCGCAAGCGCGAAGGTCGACATGACCATGAAGTACAGCAGCGCGAGACCGCCGATCTTGCCGACGGTCGCAGCCTTCGCGATCGAGCCCACCCCGACCACGATCGTGCAGAAGATGATCGGCGCGATCATCATCTTGATGAGGGCCACGAACGCCGTGCCGAGGGGCTTGAGCGAGACGCCGACTTCGGGCCAGATCAGTCCGACGGTCGCGCCGAGTACCACCGCGGCGATGACCGCGAGGTACAGCCACGTGTGCTTGTCCCATGCTCGCTTGCCGCGCCGCCAGTTGTAGCCGGGCAGTGTGAAGGATGTCGTTCGAGTCGAAAGAGCCATCGTCGCCTCCTTGGGGGAACTCCGTCATCGGATGCCGCCACCATGGCGGTCATGCCAGAGTGCGCGCCGCCCGCTCCGGCGCCGAGTTGTGGTCGTATTGGTCGCGGCGAGCGAGGTCCGCGGAGCGCGATCCTGTGGTCGGATGGTCACACGGGCTCGAGAGGAGCGACGCGATGACGGGTCGGCGAGGGACGAGCGCGGCTTCGCGCGTCTTCGTCGTGCTCGTCGCCGCCGTCGTCGTGGTGGGCGCCGTCGTGGCGCTGGTGCTCGTCCTGCAGGCGCAGCGCGCCGTACGGGCGGAGGCCGAGGGCGTCACCCGCGCACTGGCCGAGACGATCGCCGCGACGGATGCCGTCGGCCGGGCCCTCGGCGACGACGACGCGTCTGCGCAGCTGCAGCCGTACGCCGAGCGGGTCATGGCCGGGACGGGAGTCGACTTCATCACGATCATGACGCCGGACGGGATCCGCGTGACGCACCGCGACCGCGCCGAGATCGGCCGGCACTACCTCGGCACGATCCCGGCGACCCCGCAGCCGCTGACGGAGGAGTTCACCGGCACGCTCGGCCCCTCGGTGCGCACGATCGCCCCGGTCGAGGTCGACGGCCGGCTCGTCGGCTGGGCCTCCGTGGGTGTGACGGTGCAGTCGCTGTCGTCCGCGATCTTCCAGAGGCTGCCGTTCGCCCTCCTCATCGCGCTGGCCGTCGTGGCAGCGGGGTTCGTGGGGGCGTGGGCGGCCGGGCGCGTCACCAAGCGCGTGACGGGAGACCTCCCCGCCGGGAGCGTCCGCGACGCCGTCTCGTCATACGAATCGGTGCGCACCCTCGGCGAAGCGCTCCGCGCTCAGACCCACGAGCACGGCAACCGCATGCACACCGCCGTCGCCCTGCTCGAGCTCGGACGCACCGACGAGGCGATCGAGATCCTCACCGAGACGTCTCGGCAGAGTCAGACCCTCGTGGACCAGGTGACGGCGCGGCGGGACGGCGACCCCACCGTCGGCGCGCTGCTTCTGGGCAAGGCGTCCCAGGCGCGGGAACGGGGAATCGACTGGCGTATCGACATCGATCCCGCCGCTCCGCGAAGCACCCTCGCCCCCGTGGACGCCGTCTCGGTCGTGGGCAACCTCATCGACAACGCCCTCGACGCGGCAGCAGCCGGCCCCGAGCCGCGGTGGGTGCGCTTCGAGCTCTCGCCCGCCGCGGGCGGCGCGGTGTCGATCGTCGTCTCGGACAGCGGGACGGGCATCCCCCCGGAGCTCTCCGACCGTGTGTGGGAGCACGGCTTCTCGACCAAGCCCGCCGGCGCCGAGGGCCGCGGCGTCGGGCTCGCCCTGGTCAAGTCGATCGTGGAGGAAGCCGGCGGGAGCATCGAGGTCGAGGCATCCCCCACCGCCTTGCGCATCGTGCTGCCGCGGAGTCGTCCGTGATCTCGGTCCTCCTCGTCGACGACGACCCCTTGACCCTCGAGCTGCATCGCTCGTACCTCGCGCGCCTCGACGGGTTCGAGGTCGTCGCGGAGTGCACGGGTGCGCGAGCCGCCGTGACGGCCCTCCTCGAGTCGCCTCCGGCCGGCGGCGTCGACCTCGTGCTCCTCGACATGACGATGCCGGACGGGACGGGGCTCGATGTGCTCCGGCACGTGCGCGCGCACGGCGACGACGTCGACGTCATCGCCGTGACGGGGGTGAGGGACGCCGACGTCGTGCGGCAGACGGCATCCCTCGGCGTCGCGCAGTACCTCGTCAAGCCCTTCACGTTCGCGGTCTTCCGCGAGCGGCTCGAGCAGTACCGGGAGTTCCGTCGGCGGGCGCAGGATGCCTCGGGCCCGGCCACGCAGGCCGAGATCGACGCGATGCTCGGGGCCATGCGGCCCTCCGGGACCCCCGAGCTGCCGAAGGGCCTGTCCGTCGAGAGCCTGGAGCGGGTGAGCACCGCCATCCGCGAGCGGGGAGCGCTGACGGCCAGCGAGACGGGCGAAGCGCTCGGCATGTCGCGCGTCGCCGCACGCCGGTATCTCGAGCATCTCGTGGAGGCGGGGCGTGTCGTGCGCTCTCCGCGCTACGGGACGCCGGGTCGCCCGCAGACCGAATACCGCTGGCGCAGCTGACCTATCGCGTCGGTGCCGGCGCGGGCGCGGTCGCCGTGCCGCGCCCGGGCTCGCTCGGGAACCGGGACGGCCTGGACGCCGGCAGGATCAGCGCCGGCCCTCGTCTCGCTGCGCTCGCTCGGGAACCGGGTCCGGGGGCCCCCGCAGGATCAGCGCCGGCCCCTCGTCTCGCTCCGCTCGCTCGGGAACCGGGCCCGGGCGGCACGGGAGCGGCAGGATGGGGGCATGGCGGAGCCGAGCGACGACTGGACGGGATACGACACGGGGTTCCTCGGCATCCGGGTTCCTCTGCCCGTCCCCCTCGACGACGCACGGGTGCGCGAACTGCCCTACCCGCGCTTCACCGTGCTGCTCGAGCCGTCGCGCCGGTTCGCCGTCGCGACCGCGGTCAACATCGATGGCGCGGCCCTCCTCGACCTCGCGCGGCGCGGCGAATGGCGCCTCGACGACCGCGTGCCGCCGGCCGAACAGGCAGGACCCGCGGTGTACGCCGACAACGATCTCGACCGGGGCCACCTCGTGCGGCGCCGCGACCCGGGCTGGGGCTCCGCCGCCGACGCGCGCGAGGCCACCGCGGCGACGTTCTCCTACACGAACGCGGCGCCCCAGGCCTCGCTCTTCAACCAGTCGAAAGAGCTGTGGCTCGGCCTGGAGGATCACGTGCTCGAATACGCCGACACGACCGACCAGCGGATCTCGGTCTTCACCGCGCCCGTTCTGGCCGACGACGACCCGCCGTACCGCGGCATCCTGATCCCCCGTCGCTTCTGGAAGGTCGCGGCCTGGTCGTCGACGCGGGCACCCGATGCGCCGACGCTCGCCGCGGCGGGGTTCGTCCTCGACCAGTCCGAACTCATCGACGCGGGCACGGCGACCGCCGTCGCGCCGCTCGGGCGGTTCCGCACCTTCCAGGTGCCGATCGGCGACATCGAGCAGCTCGCGGGCGTCGACCTCGGCCCGCTCGTGGATGCCGACGTCTTCGCGCGCGACGAGACGGCGCGCCCCGCGGCCTGGGTGCCGCTGAGCGCGCCGTCCGAGATCGAGCTCGGCTGAGGCCTACTCGCCGGCCAGACCACCGAGGAGGTGTCCGAACGAGCGGCCTTCACCGAGGTAGCTCGAGGGGTCGAAGGGATCGACGGATGCCTCGGGCGCGCGTCGCGCGACCGCCTCGGCCAGTTCGCGGGCCCCACGCTCGATGCGCTCGCCGAGCGGCGCGACCTGATCGCCCGAACCGCCCCAATCGCTGGAAGCGGCGAAGACGCCCGTCGAGACGGGCTCCGCGTGCAGATAGGTGAAGAGCGGCCGGATGGCGTAGTCGATCGCGAGCGAGTGGCGCGCCGTACCGGCGTTCGCCCCGATCAGGACGGGCTTGCCCGTGAGGGCGTCGGGCTCGAGCACATCGATGAACGACTTGAAGAGCCCCGAGTAGCTCGTCGAGAAGATCGGCGTCACCGCGATGAGCGCGTCCGCCGAGACGACGGCGTTGATCATCGACTCGAGGGCGGGCGGTGCGAACCCCGTCAGCAGGTTGTTCGTGATGTCGTGCGCGTGGTCGCGCAGCTCGAAGACATCCACCTCGACCGGGATCGGCTGCCCGTCGGCGCCCGTCGTCTGCTCGAGGGCGGCGACGGTCGACGCGGCGAGCCGGTCGGCGAGCATGCGCGTCGACGAGGGGTTCGACAGACCCGCCGAGACGACGGCGATACGGCGTGCGGTGGTCATCTCACGCCTCCTTCCGGCCGAGGCCGAACGCCGCTCCCGCGGGGGCCGGGGTGTCCTGGTAGGGCGAGCCGACCGTCAGGTTGTCGCCGCGGTTCGCGTTCGGACGGGCTTCGCGCGGCGCCTGGCCGCCGTAGGCCTTCTCGACGAGATTCGCGTGGGTCGGGGCATCCGGAACCTCTGCGGGCCGGTTCTGCGCGAGCTCCTTGCGCAGCACCGGCACGACCTCGCCGCCGAGGATGTCGAGCTGCTCCAGCACCGTCTTGAGCGGGAGGCCGGCGTGGTCGATGAGGAACAGCTGACGCTGGTAGTCGCCGAAGTGCTCGCGCATGCCGGCGTACCGGTCGATGACCTGCTGCGGCGAGCCGACCGTGAGGGGCGTCATCTCGCTGAAGTCCTCGAGGCTCGGGCCGTGGCCGTACACCGGCGCGTTGTCGAAGTACGGGCGGAACTCCGAGACGGCGTCCTGCGAGTTGGTGCGCATGAACACCTGGCCGCCGAGGCCCACGATCGCCTGCTCGGGCGTGCCGTGGCCGTAGTGGGCGTAGCGCTGCCGGTACAGGGTCACCAGGCGCTGGTAGTGCTCCTTGGGCCAGAAGATGTTGTTCGCGAAGAAGCCGTCGCCGTAGTACGCGGCCTGCTCGGCGATCTCGGGCGTGCGGATCGACCCGTGCCACACGAACGGCGCGACGCCGTCCAGCGGTCGCGGGGTCGAGGTGAAGCCCTGAAGGGGCGTGCGGAACTTGCCCTCCCAGTCGACGACGTCCTCGTGCCACAGGCGGTGGAGGAGGTTGTAGTTCTCGATCGCGAGCGGGAGCCCCTGGCGGATGTCCTTGCCGAACCACGGGTAGACGGGCCCGGTGTTGCCGCGGCCCAGCATGAGGTCGGTGCGGCCGCCCGAGACGTGCTGCAGCATCGCGAAGTCCTCGGCGATCTTCACCGGGTCGTTCGTCGTGATGAGGGTCGTCGCCGTCGACAGCACCAGCCGCTCGGTCTGGGCCGCGATGTAGGCGAGGGTCGTCGTGGGCGATGACGACCAGAACGGCGGATTGTGGTGCTCGCCGAGCGCGAAGACGTCGAGACCGACGTCCTCGGCGTGCTTGGCGATGGCGACGGTGTTGCGGATCTTCTCCGCCTCACTCGGGGTCGTGCCCGTCGTGGGGTCGGCGGTGATGTCGCTCACCGTGAAGATGCCGAACTGCATGCCGGGCCACGTTGTGGTCTCGCTCACGATCTTTCCCGCTTCCCGGATGCCTCGGCATCCGTTGTATGCAAATGAATGTATCTCGTGCAACGCATGTCGCGCCAGGTTATTCCCGGCATCTGCGCGCCGGCTGGACACGCCTAGTGCGGCTCGAAGAGCCGCAGCATGTCGCGCACGAGCTGGTGCGGCGCGGTCTCGCAGGGGCTGTGTCCCGTGGCGTACACAGCGAGCCGCGCGCCGATGTGCCGCGCGTAGGCCGAATGCTGCTCGATCGGCCAGAGGTCGCGCGCGCCCACCGCGACGAGCTTGGGGATCGGCGCGTCGCGCACGGACTGCGTGAAGTCGGGCGTCGTCATCATGAGGTGCACGATGTCGTCGACACTGGACCGACGGGTCAGTTCGAACCGGTCGCGCACGAAGGCGAGCCGCCGCGGCGGCACCCGGTTGAGGTTGTTGCGGATGCCCCACAGCAGCAGCGCCGCACCCTGCTGCGGCGAGGTGACCCCGCTGAACCGGCCGATGCGCTTGATCCCGCGGAAGACCTGGCCCGTCGCCGGCGGCGTCGAGAGCAGGGTGAGGCTCGCGACGAGCTCGGGGCGCTCGGCGAGCGCGAGCTGGGCGACGAGCCCGGCGAAGGAGTAGCCGAGCACATGCGCGGGCGTGGGGCCGGCCTCCAGGACGGCGTAGAGGTCGGCGATGAAGAGGTCGTAGTCGTAGCGCTCGCGCGGCGGGGAGAGGTTCTCGGGGCCGGCGCCGGCCGACTCGTACTGCCCGGCGAGGTCGTAGGACTCCACGCGATACCCGGCCTCCGCCAGGAGCGGCAGCATGAGCGTGAAGTCCTCCTTCGAGCCGGTCACGCCGGGAAGGAGCACGACGCGTCCACGACGGGGCTCGCCGAGCGAGACGCGCGCCAGGCCGCCGCTCGGCGCCGCGAACACGTCATGCACCGTGCGCTCGGGGAAGGCGCGCCAGTCGAGGTCGGGGATCGCCCGGTCCCGCTCCAGTGCGTCGTCGATCGTCGTCATGGCGCCGCCGAGACTACCGCGCGCGCACGCCGTCGTCGTGGACCTCGTCGGACATGACGCCTCCCCGCATGGAGCCCTGCGACGCGTCGCACCCACGCCGTCGCGATCCCCAGGATAGGGTGACGTTCGCCTGCCATGACCGATTCCAGCGCTCCGGCCGCTGCCGCGGCATCCTCCTCCCCCGTCCCGCCTGCGACGGGGACCGTCGGAGTGCCGCGAGCACGGCGACGCGTGCCCTTCTGGGACAACGCGCGCTTCGCGTGCATCGTGCTGGTGGTGCTCGGGCATGCGACGCAGCGGCTGACGTACGACTCCGACATCGCGCTGAGCCTGTACCTGCTCATCTACGCCTTCCACATGCCGGCGTTCGCGATCATCTCGGGGTACTTCTCCAAGTCGGGCGCGCCCACCAAGCGCCAGATGGCCCGTGTCATCACCGACATCCTGCTGCCCTACGTGATCTTCGAGGCGCTGTGGACCCTGACGAAGTGGATCGTCGAGGGCAGCGCCAGTCCGAACCTCACCAAGCCCTCGTGGACGCTGTGGTTCCTGCTGGCCCTGGGCATCTTCCGCCTCGTGCTGCCCTACCTCGCGCTGCTGCGGTGGCCGCTGCTGTGGACCGTCGTGATCTCGATCGGCGCCGGGTACTTCTCCAACATCGACTCGACGCTCTCGCTCTCGCGGACGCTCGGCCTGCTGCCGTTCTTCACCCTCGGGTGGTGGCTCAGCGAGCACCGCATCATCGACCGTGCGGGCCTTCTCGGCCGCCGGCCGTGGTGGGTGTTCCCCTCGGCGATCGCGATCCTCGCCCTCGCGGGGTTCGCGGCCTGGCGGTTCTCCGGCGACTGGCGCGCGATGAACCTCGATCAGTGGCTCTTCTACGACGAGAACTACTCCGCGCTCGGCGGCACCGACTGGTGGGCCGGCGGCGTGCGTCTCGCGCTCATGCTCATCGCCGTCATCCTGTCGGCCGCATTCTTCGCGCTCGTGCCGCGGCGCTCGCACTGGTGGACGCACTTCGGCCAGTACACGATGTACGTCTACCTGCTCCACTCGTTCGTGCTGTACCCGTTCCGCGAATCGGGCGTGCTGCGCGGCCTCGACCCGACGTGGATCTGGCTGCCGATCGTCATCGTCGCCTCGGTGCTCATCGCGCTCGGACTCGCGACCAAGCCCGTGCGCACCCTCTTCCGCCCGCTCGTCGAGCCCCGGCCCACCTGGCTCTTCGCCGATCCGGCGCTGGCGGCACGCGAGGGCCGGCGATCCGACCCGACCGGATCCCGCCGCCCCCGAGAGGGCGACCGGCCCGCCGCCCCGAAGCACGCCGATCCGCGCCAGAACGGCTGACCTCGCCCCCTGCCGAACCCGTGAGCCTCCATCTGAGCGCCGAGACCGTGGGTGCCACCCGCGCTCTCGGCGCTCAGATGGAGGCTCACTGTTCACGCGGGGGGGCGGGGCGGGACGGGACGGGGCGGGGCGGGGCGGGGCGGGGCGGGCGCGGTAACGGGCGGCAACAAAGGACGACGGATGCCGCGCCCCCACCTAACCTCGGGGGCATGAGCGAGCCGAACCTCCCCATCCTCGACCTGTCGCTGCTGGACCAGGGCCCCGAAGCGGCGGCCCGGTTCCGCGACGAGCTGCGCGCCGCGACGCATGACGTCGGCTTCTTCTACCTCACCGGCACCGGCGTGACGCCCGAGCTGGAGGAGCGGCTGCACAGCGCTGCCCGCGACTTCTTCGCCCTGCCCGAGGGCGACAAGCTCGCGATCGAGAACATCAGGAGCCCGCACTTCCGGGGGTACACGCGCATCGGCGGCGAGCGCACGCAGGGCCAGGTCGACTGGCGCGAGCAGATCGACATCGGCCCCGAGCGCGAGCCCGTCACCGATCCCGGCGCCCCCGACTTCGCTCGGCTGATCGGCCCGAACCTCTGGCCCGACGCGCAGCCCGAGCTGCGTGCGGTCGTGGCCGAGTGGCACGCCCGGCTCGTCGTCGTCGCGCGCAAGCTCCTGCGCGCCTGGGCGCTCTCGCTGGGCGCGGAGGAGTCGTACTTCGACGACCACTTCGGCGAGCCGTCGACGCTCATCAAGATCGTGCGCTACCCCGGCACGCACGAGCCGGAGCCGCAGCAGGGCGTCGGCGCCCACAAGGACTCGGGCGTGCTGACGCTCCTGTGGATCGAGCCCGGCAAGGGCGGCCTGCAGGTGCAGCGCGACGGCGAGTGGGTCGATGCGCCGCCCGTGCCCGGCGCCTTCGTCGTCAACATCGGCGAGCTGCTCGAGTACGCGACGCAGGGCTACCTCATCGCGACGAACCACCGCGTCGTCTCGCCCGCGGCCCCCGACGACCGCATCTCGGTGCCGTTCTTCTTCAACCCCGCGCTCGACACGCAGCTGCCGATCATCGAGCTCCCGGCCGAGCTCGCCGCGCAGGCCCGGGGCGTCACGGACGACCCGGCGAACCCCATCCACTCCCTCTACGGGCAGAACGCCCTGAAGTCGCGCCTGCGCGCACACCCCGACGTGGCCGAGATCCACCACGCCGACCTTCTCGCCGCGCGGGCCGCGGCATCCGTCTGACCCGTTCCGGGAACCGCCGCACGCGCGCCCGGGAATGACGAAGGCCTCCCCACACCGTGGGGAGGCCTTCCAAGAATGTTTTGCGCGATTGAACGCTGGGTGCGGTGCCTTATCGACGCAGACCGAGGCGCTCGATGAGCGAGCGGTAACGGTTGATGTCGATGTCCTGGAGGTAACCCAGGAGACGGCGGCGCTGGCCGACGAGCAGGAACAGCCCACGACGCGAGTGGTGGTCGTGCTTGTGCTCCTTGAGGTGCTCGGTGAGGTCCTTGATGCGCTGCGTCAGCATCGCGACCTGCACCTCGGGGGATCCGGTGTCACCGGGGTGCGTCGCGTAC
>Ga0164308_10001917_pt1 | contig 11092 bp, 7 predicted proteins | sample Whisoiple_246_MG_FD_109983 | JGI IMG/M metagenome (GOLD analysis project Ga0164308, IMG submission 109983) | Soil microbial communities amended with fresh organic matter from upstate New York, USA - Whitman soil sample_246_MG | ecosystem: Environmental > Terrestrial > Soil > Unclassified >... | reverse complement strand
TCGCTCTGCCGATGGGCGAGTCGGGAACGTAAGCCTTCGTCGTCAGCTGGGGGCACGGCACCTACGAGCACGGGACCAGCTGGAAGGAGCGCTCCCACTACTACGTCCCGGACGAAGGGTGGGGGGGGGCCGGCCCAGTGACGAACTATTGGGTCGAGCTCCGGGGCACCTACGTTGGCTGGCGAGTCGACAAGCCAGAGGACAGTAGGCACGTGCTCGATGACCTCGAGATCTGGAACTGGGGCGGCTTGGTGTTCGGCGACACCGACCAGCAGTTCAAGGGTCTCGAGGTCGACTTCCTCGCCAGCGACAGTCCCGATCTCAGCCAAACGACCAGCCTCGCTTCGGCCTTCGAAGACGCCGCTGTCACCGGTGATCTTTCCCAGTGGGACACCTCGACCGTCACCGACATGAGCGGAATCTTCGCCGGGGCCGACTTCCAAGCCGACGTGTCGAGCTGGGATACCGCGGCCGTCACCTCCCTGCGCGCAGCGTTCAGCGGCACCTATACGTGCGGGGACGACGGCTGCTCGGTCAAGTCCTGGGATTTCCAGACCGACCTTTCCGCCTGGGATACCTCCAGCGTCACCGACATGAGTCGGCTGTTCTACCGCCGAAAGGCACCCACCATAGCCGGGGTCTCGGCCTGGAGCACTTCGTCAGTCACCGACATGAGCGAGATTTTCGCCGGAGCAACAGTCGACGCCGACCTGTCCGCCTGGGATACCTCCAGCGTGACCTCCCTGCGCGGAGCCTTCCGCGCGGTCGAGTTCGAGTCGTGCACGGACTCTTGGCCCTACGGGCGGGAATGCGACACGCACCCTGAAGGCCCAATGCTCGGAGGGTCGGTCGCCGCCTGGGACACCTCCAGCGTCACCGACATGAGCGAGCTGTTCCTGGGCGCTAGCTTCGTCGATGGCGAGGCCCCGGACGTCTCCGCTTGGGACACCTCCGGCGTCACCGACATGAGTGGGATCTTTGCTGGAAGTGCCTTTGCAGGCGACCTATCGCAGTGGAACACGTCGAATGTGACCTCCCTGCGTGGCGCCTTCGCGGCCGCTTGCTCGAGTGAAGTGCCCCAGATACCGGAAGGACTATGTGCGGGGCAGGTCTGTGGTCACTTCGAGTGCCTGTACAGCGTCGTCCATCCGTTCTCGGCCGATGTCTCCAGCTGGGATACGTCGAGCGTCACCGACATGAGCCTGCTGTTCGCGTTTCGCGACCAGCCTGTGACAGGCATCTCGGCCTGGAGCACCTCCAGTGTCAAGAAGATGAGCTGGATCCTCGGCGGAGCAACCTGGGACGCCGATCTCTCCGCGTGGGACACCTCGAACGTGACCGATCTGACCGGCGCCTTCGCGGGTGGATTTCCCTGCGAAGAGTATTTCGACTGCGACGCTGGGGGATTCGGCGGCACCGTGGCGGGATGGGATACCTCGAGCGTCACGACCCTGCAGCAGCTCTTCATCGATCACCCAGGGCCGTTTCCGGACGTCAGCACCTGGAACACGGCTGCGGTGGTGAATCTGCGTGAAGCCTTCAATCGAAGTCACTTCAACCAAGACATCTCGGCCTGGAACACGTCGAGCGTCACCGACATGAGCTACGCGTTCCGCGCTGCCTCCGATTTCAACCAGGATCTCTCTGCCTGGAATACGTCGTCCGTCACCGACATGACCGAGATGTTCAACGGCGCCTCCAAGTTCGATCAGAACCTGGCGACGTGGGACGTCGGCGCGCTCTCCTCGGCAGCCGGCATGCTCGCGAGTACCGCCCTCTCCACCGCCAACTACGACGCCCTGCTCAACGGCTGGCGCGCGCAGGGGACCCAGAGCGACGTCGCCTTCGGCGCCGGAACAACGCAGTACAGCGCTTCAGCCACGCTCGCCCGCGGCGTACTGATCGGGCGCGGCTGGACCATCACCGACGGCGGACTTTTGCCGTAGTGCTCTGAGCGCAACTAGGGCCCCGCGACCTCGAGCACCTTCAGTTGCTTCGCGATCCTGCGCAGCTCCGCCTGGAAGCGCGGCGCAAGCGTGAGCGCGAAGGTTTCGGTGAGGTGGTGCGAGTCTCGATAGACCAGTGCGTTCTGGACTACGGGGGAACACACCTGGTCGTCGCAAAACACATCCGTGAAATCCAGGAGACGGACGCGGCCCCGGAGGCGGCGTGCTGCTTCGGCCAGTGGGTCGTCGATGAGCGCCTGCTCGCGGTCCAGCGCGCAGGCGCGTGGCTCGAGCTGCGCCGCCGCGGACCCGAGCCGCTCCAGGCAGTGAATCACATCCGGATCTAGGCGTGGCACATCGCGCACGACGATCACCTCGCGCACGTGTTCGGGCAGTCCGTCGAGTGCCGTCATGTAGCCGAGAACAGCGCTCTCGAACGGCTCCATACCTGCCTCGACGACGAGGGGATTCCGCGACGACGCGCTCGTCACGACACGCGTAATCTCCTTTCGGACCGCGAGCTCGCGATCCACCTTGTCCTTGAACACCTCGCAGCTCTCGCGAAGGATATCGTCTCCGGCCCGCTCATGGGCCGTGAACGGACAGGATCCCTTGAGCAATTGAACGATCCGCTCACGGCGTTCGCGGGCACCGAACGCCAGCATGGGCACGAGGTGACCTGCATGGGAGTCGCCGATGACCGCTGTCGTCGTTCGCACCTTCTTCTTGGCTCCGCGTGGGCAAAGTCGAACCTCGGTTTCGGCCTGATTGTCGGCCATGCAAAAGCGCCCGCGGTCGACGTGCGCTGCGGAGGGATTCGGCAGCACCTGCCCGGCCACCTCGGGGTTGTTGCAACCCGGAGTAGCGGTGGCGCCAAAACACGGTATCCCGTCGCTCCGCAGCCGTCCGAGCAGCGGATGGCGTGCTTTCGTGACCTTCGCCTGCTCCTCGAGCGCCACCTGAAAGAAAAGAGCAAGACCAGCCATCGTCACGACGACGGAGGCCAGCGTCAGCCATCCCGAGCGCCGAACCAGAACGGGACTGAAGCGAACTGGATCCTCGACCCCCCATTTCGTGAGCGCCGCCAGGACTCCCGTCGCCAAGAGGAGCGCGCACGCGGAAGCTACGTCGACCGGCCTGCCGAAAATCGCCCGATAGAAGACGATGAGGGGCCAATGCCACAGGTAGATGGCGTAGGAGGTATTTCCAATCCATTGCACGGCCCGACCGCTCAAGAGAGCCGATGCCCCGGGCCCTGCGCTTGCTCCAAACCACAGGGTTAGCGCCGTTCCCACGACGGGAAGTAGCGCCCATGCGCCTGGAAAAGCGGCGTCCGCGGGCAGGAGCCAAGCGGACCCAATCGTCGTAGCGAGGCCGAGCCAGGCCAAACCAGACGCGACGCGCAGCGAGCGGATCGGTGGCGCGAAGAGCGCGATGATTCCGCCCGTCGCAAACTCCCACGCTCGATTCCAAGTCCGGAAGTAGTCCGCTGCGTCGTGTTTCAAGCCGGAGCTCACCGAAATGGTGAGACTCACCACGAGCACCAGGAGGATAGCGCCAACGACGCCGTCGGCACTGCGTCGCCTACCCTTCGCGGGCCACATCAAGAGGCCGAGAGCAAAGAGCAGCGGCCAAACCACGTAGAACTGCTCCTCGACAGACAAGGACCAGAAGTGCTGAACGGGGGACACGGAATCCTCCGGGGCCCAGTAGTCGACGGAATCGCGAGCCAGCTTCCAATTGAGCGCGTAGAAAACGGCAGCGTTCGTCTCGCGCAGGAAGCGCTCGTGATAGCTGAGCGGCACCAAGGTCACCGTCAGCACGAGGCACGTCAGGAGGACCAAGAACGCGGCCGGAAGCAGGCGGCGTGCCCGCGCTGCCCAAAACCGCAGCACCTGAACGCGACCCGTGGCGTCAGCCTCACGCAAGAGGTGAGACGTGATGAGAAACCCGGAGATGACGAAGAACGCGTCGACGCCGACGAAGCCGGCCGGGACCACCTCGGGAAAGAGGTGAAAGAACACGACCAAGATCACTGCAATGGCCCGCAGGGCCTGGATGTCCCTGCGTACCTGGGGCTTTGGCCCCCCATCATTGTCAACGAAGGTCACAAGGATTCCATCCCAGCGTACTCTTCGCACGTCGGCAAGCGCACACACGAAGGGAACCTAGCGATCCTCGGCCCGGCGGCGAGCGGCGCGCCAGGCCCCCCCAGGTGCCGTGCCTTGAAGAACCTCGCCGCATGCCCGATGCTTCGCCCGTGCACGCAAAGAGCAAACGGAGCCGAGGCGGCGGCGTCATGGGCAGCATCCGGCGATACGGCTGGATCTGGACGCTTTCCGAGGTCCTCTACCGCGCGGCGCGCTGGCTCGCTCGAGGCCCACACAATACCGCCCACCGCAGCCACGAGGAGGAGCGAAGGAAACTTCTGGGCACGGTGCGCAAGCTCACCCTCGAGCGGAAGAAACTCAAGTCACAGTCAGCACGCCTGAGTCGTGGGCTCGAGCGGGCGAAGACTCGAGTCACGCGCGACAAGGAGCGTTTGGAAGCACTCGCGCGCAAGGCGCAGCGAGGCGTCGAACGAGAAGAGGCCTGGGAGGGCCGCCTGGAGCGACTGAGAAGTGGGCCTCTCTTCGCCTACCAAGTCGAATCACTCGAGGGACCAGCCTGCGCAGCCTGCGACGGCTCCAGCCTGCATCTCTTGCCCTATCCGAGCAGCATTTCGCCTAACTTCTCGCGCCTCATCGTGCTGCTCTGCGCGAGCTGCGGCTTCGGCTGGGTTCCATCGCTCCCCTTCGACCTCGATGAGTACTACCGGAAGGAGTATGGGAGCGGGAAGCGCACGCGCGTCGATCTTCCCCCCGAGAGCTATTTTGCCGTCGATGGAGCACTTCACCAACCTGGTGGGCGACTCCAGCGCTACTTCGAACGCAGCAGTCAGCAACTGGCCCTGATCCAGAAACACAAGCCACGGATCGAAGCGATGCTCGATTTCGGCTCCGGGCCCGGCTACGCGCTCTTTGTCTCCGCAGCAGCGACGAAGCATGCGATCGAGCCGGACGATCAGTCGATCAAGTACTTGGACTACATCGGCGCGAGCCGTGTCCAGTTGGCGGAGCTGAAGCCGGCGTCCTACGACGTGATCCTGGCCTCGCATTCAGTCGAACACATGCCGATCGACAAACTGTTCTCCACCCTCGGCCGCCTGCACACGGCGCTGCGTCCGGACGGACTATTGTGCGTGGAAGTTCCGTACGGCTCGCTCGGCCGGGCGCACATCCCACTCGAGCATGAACCGCACACGTTGTTCTTTTCGCCAGACGCCCTCGTCCGCGTGATCGAGCGCGCTGGGTTCGAAGTGGTCGAACGAGTGGCGCGAAGCCCCGTCAGTCGGCAGATACTCGCGGACCCGCTAGTCACCCCTGCGCCGGACGCGTGGAATTCGGGACTGGAGGAAGGGCTGGTAGTCCTGGCCAGGCCTCGCGCTGGAGCCGTCGCCACGCCGCAGCAAACCGAGTCCGTCGTGACACGCGTTCTCCGGCCCAAAGAGTGACGCGCGGGAGCGTTGTCCGAGGCCCCGTCGCTTGCTAGTTCGGGCGGATTGCGAAAGCATTTGCCCGGACCCGGTTGCCCCACATGATCAAACGATTGCTTCGAAAGCTAGCTCGACTCACTGGGCCTGGGGGGAGTACAGCAGCCAAACGCCACGTCCAAGCTGCCCTCGGCCGCGACGCCGACGGCTTCACGGCTGATCAGCAGGTCGAACGGGCTCGGTGGCGGGAGCTCTTGACGGAATCCGGCGAGGCCGCACGCCTAGCGAAGCTCAAGGACATCCATCTCGGGAAGCGCGCATTCTTCATTGGCAACGGTCCGTCCATCAAGGGCCAGGATCTCACGAAGCTCGCTGGCGAGCTGACGTTCGTCACCAACTGGTTCGGCAACCACGAGGACTACGAGCGCATCCGCCCCACGTACTATTGCATCAGCTCGCACGAGGTCTTCGGCGGCTGGAACGCGGAGACTCCGACCCTCAACACCGACCTGCGCAAGGTCTTGGTCGGCCGAGAGTGGGCGTCCCAGTTCGTCTTTCCGCTGTGGGCGCGACCAACGCTTTTGGCCGATCCGGATTTCGGAGGCAAGCCGCCCTACTACATGGTCTTCGAGCGACCCAAGGCGGAGATCTCCAAGCGCGGAACGCTCAACTGGGACGTCTTCGGCAACTTGGACGATGGATACACCGGCATCGTGACCTTCTGCCTGCCGCTCGCCTATCACATGGGCATCCGCGAGGTGTACTTGCTTGGATGTGACTGCGACTACCAGATCAAGACGGAGCAGGATCCGAAGGCGTACTTCTACGATTTCTCCAAGCACTCGACATCAACCAGCAAATTTCAGACGCTGGACAGAATCTGGGGCCCCGGCGGCGAGATCTTTCGAGTCTACGAGATCGTTCGTCGCGAGGCGGAGAGTCGCGGCATGATCATCAAGAACGCAACAGCAGGTGGCCTGCTCGAAGTCTTCGAGCGTGTTCCCTACGAGAGGCTCGTGTGACCGCTGCCGATCCGCTTCGAATCTATTCGGTCGTTTCGAACCCATTCCGCTACGGGTTTCTGGTCATGGCGCGTACGGTCCTGGCCACCAATCCGGGCCGGGAAATTTCATTCCGCGTGCTGCATCATCCGGAGCTGTCGCCACTCGACGCGAGCTACCGAGAGTGGCTGGGACAGTGCATCCCACAGCTCGAGTTCGTCGAAGCAGACCTGTCTGCGTACGGGAACATCTTCCACTTGCGAGACAAGGTCTTCCACACCCCGCGCAGACTTTGGGCAGCATTCCTCATCCTGGAGGCCTTCGCCGACGATGGGCCGGGCCAGGTCTTGTGCTTGGACAGCGACATGATCTGCCTGGGGCCGCTCGAGGACGATCTATTCGCCGACTCGGACTTTCGGGCCGTCGAAGCCCGAGCGCCCAAAGGCCAGCCGCTCGGCTATTTCAATACCGGCGTGATGAGAATCGGCCGCGACGTTCGCGGGCCGGATGCCTATCGAAAGGTGATGTCGACACGGAGCGGCAAGGGCTACAACTACCGCGCTGGGCGGGCCGATCAGGCGCTGATTAGCCTGCTCTTCACACCCAAGAACGCGAGCTGCATCGACGGGCGCTACAACGTGACGCGTCGTCAGGTCCCAGCGACCGGGGTCCGCAAACGTCTGGGTGAAATGCGGGCGGTTTTCTTTCACTACGTGGGAGCCAAGCCCTGGCACGTGTCATTGGATCGTCGGGACCTGAAGGGCCTCGAGGCGGAGGCACTCTGGGATGGTGTGGTCAAGGACAGCCTGACGACCGATGAGTACATCGGTTACCTGGAAGACTGGCGCGACTTGTCTCGAAAGCTGGTGCGGACTCACGTCAAAGAGAACCCGCCGATTCCGATCATCGTGTTCTTCCGGCGCTTGGTACGACGTTTGCGCGGCATGCCGCCAACCTGAGCTCGGGCCAGACGCGCGCCTAGCGCTCCGTCATGGTGCGGACCTCTGCCAGCGAAACCTTGGGCAGCATCGTCAGCTTTCCATCGAGCGTCGCATCGACCAGGCGCACGCCACGATCGTCCAGTGCTTTGTGCGCGACGGAGTAGGCATAGAAGCCTTCACCCGCCTCCGACCAGGTAGCCAGAAGAGATTCCGGACGCGTCGTCGCCGATGCATGGCGCTCGGAAGAGTAGAAATAGCTACCTTGCGTCGACGTGTAGTTCGAGTCGCAGCCAACGAGCACGATGTGCTCGGCGCCCAGATGGACCGCAATGGGCATACCGGCGGTAATCACGCCGCTATTGCAGTCGACCAGCGGCTCGGACAGCGAAAGCTGGACTCGTCCGGCTCGGCCTACTCGCTGCTTGAATGGCTTCTCGAAGAAGAAGTAGCCGATCTCGTAGGGCGCGAGCTCGGGCACGGTCTCGATGTACGTCTTGAAATAATAGGGGAACCAAAGGCGCGGACGATGCGCATGCGCGACGAGCGCGCTCAGAAACTCTGCAGGTAGTTTTGGCTGCGGAGTGTGCCAACCGCCGAAAATCATGTGCGAGGCGACGACCAAATGGTCGGGTCGTACGGTGTCCCAACCTTCGTGGTTCACGAACCAGTTGAATACGAACTTCTCGAAGCCATCGAATGCCGAGAGATCGGTCCGCGCGATGGACGGGCCGTTGCCGATCAGGGCGACGGGTTTGCCTTTGCAGCGTCCAGCCAAGGCAACGTGATCGGCGCTACAGTCTGCTCGATAGGCCGCCAAGCGGTCGGCCAGCAGGTTCCGCCTATACTCCTGGTGCCAAAGAGAGAAGACCGTGCGCTCAGCGTCGGTCACCTGCTCTTCCTCCTTTTCCTCGGGTGTGAGCAGCGACTCGTTGACGAACTCGTACCAGGGTTTGGAGCCTGTCAGGTGGATGATCGACACCATCCCCACCCGATCCTTGAACGCCCCGGCCAGCAAGGACTTCACGCAGTTGAAGTTCTGGGGCAGGAGTTCCACCTGTTCCGCGCTGAAGAATACGTTCCAGAAGCGTTGGTCAGCGAAGCGCTGAATGTCCAGGTCCGCGTGCCCGGCCAGCTCAGCCAGGACCGCATCACGACGTCTAGTCGCCTCGGGTCCACGCGCTGAACGTGGCAACGACAAGACGCCGCTGTTGATGATGGGTCGGCCCGACAGCGCCGAGACGACACAGAATGGTCGCGCTCCGATGTCGGGGACCGCCTTGACCTTGTCGCCCTGCCAGAGCGGGGAGATGTCTCCGACGACGAAGAGATCCACATCGAGAATGACGACGTAGCTTGCGTCCTCGATCTCGATCGCCTCCAAGGAGAGGTAGCCCAAAAGACCAACCCGCTTGTGATTCCGAAATGACCCGAGCACGACCTTGAACCGATCGGTCGCGCGCTCGGCGAACTCGAACTGCGGGTAGATGCGCTTTAGCCGCTTTTGATTGAACTCCGACAGCCGCCCATCGTGGTAAACGATGTAGCGGTTCGAGAGGCCTGGGTATTGATCGCGCAGGCTGAGTACGAGGGCTTCCAGCCCCGGAGCGTATTTGTCGTTGCAGACGGAGACGAACACGACGTCGGCGGGCGGCGGTAAATAGGCGGTGTGCGCGACGAAATGCGGATGGCGATAGCGTCCCTGCGCGAGCGCGCGAACGGCCAACTGCTCGGTATTGTGCCCCCGTACTTCAGGAGCCTTGGCCAAGCCGGCCGCATAGGCATCGAGCTTTATCCCGGAACCCAGGTTCTCGGAAAGGATTCGTCCCGGGCGGTGAACAATCGGACCGGATCCCCCGACAATCCGCGAGGCAGCTGCAAGCCAGTTGGCCAATCGGCGGCGAACTTTCCTCTGCCATTTCATCTCGCTGACTCTAGATGTCCGTCCGAAGCCGCGCAAACCGCGCCACCTGAACCTGAATCCCGTGTTCCGTCCATTCAAGGCTTCGATGTCTCGTCCGGCGCTGATGAAACGACGAACGGCTCCTGCTCCCTGCCGGAGGCCAAGGGAACCATCTCGGCGCCGGCTGCCTCGAGCGCAGTACGCAACCCCCGCAGGTACTGAACCTTCCTCACCCCAATGGTATCCGCGTCCGGCAAAACGCTCATCCGACGCTCCACCACCGCCCCGGAAAGAAGAAGCGGCGTCGAATAGAAGCCAACCAGACAGGTGGCGCCCGTTTCGACGATCACCTGCTCTGCCAGCTCCGGCCCCGTCACATCTTGGGCGTTCAGGCCGGCCCCCTCGAGCCAGGCCAAGCGATGCCGGCCTCTTGGATGCGCCTTGTAGAGCACCCGATCGGCATTGAGCGCGCGCACGACCTCGAGCAGGCGATTGCGGATGCGCTCCTCCAGCCTTGGACTGACGAGCGGCAGCAGTTCCTGGTCGAGTACCAGGACGACGCGACCGGCGCGATGGCGATCGGCGGAGCCCGGTAGCGCGGGAAGACGCGTCGGCTCCCCACACAGGGTCAAAAGGCCCTCGAACGAGCTCGACCAAGTGCGTTGATAGCCCAGCACCTCGTACTGAGTCAGGTGGCCCGCTCGCAGCGGCTGGTAGCGCAGACCCACGCTCCGGGCAGCCAGCGAGCGCAGCAGCACGCGCGCCAAATGGCGGATCTTGCGAATGCCTTCGGCCGGGGGCGTCTCGGCGTAATTCAAGAAACCGTCCGGTAAGAGCTCCAGCCTGGCGACTCTCGGGTCCGAGTACGCCAAATGGTTGGCCGGCAACTCGAACGGGTGGGGAAAATACGCGACGATGCGTTCGACGCCGTCGCGCTCGAGCCGCGCAAGCACCTGGCGAAACCACCGCGCGATGGCAAACGGTTTGACCCATTCGGTGAGCTCATGCAGCTCTCTGGTGGGCTGCAAGACGACCGTGCGTTCGGGCAAGCGCGACAGGTCCGCGGAGAACATCGCCAGCACGTAAGTAGGAGTTGCCCGGTCCAGGGCACCTTCGATGATTCGCGCCGCTGCGTCGAACGAGAGCGCGCCGTAGCAGACGAAGACGTGCGCCTCGGTCATCGGAGCGATGACGCTAGGCCGGCGGCGCCAAGAAAGGCAACTCCACCAAGGACGCGGGCGCTCTCCCTAATCGAACTCTACCCGCGAAAGAAGCCTCGCCTCTCGCCACGTCACCAGCTCGGTGCTGACCATGACTTTGTGGTCGTGGGTTGGTATCGTCATCGCAGCGCACCAATGTCGACTAGGCTCACCCTCGTCTGCGCTGCAAAGTTGCACACGAACCAGCTCGAACGGCACCTGGAGCTGTTCGAGCACGTGCCCGAGGTGGAGCGCGTCATCGTGGTGCGACACGCTCCCCTGTCGAGCCGCTTGGGCAAAGTGGAAAACCGCATCATCGACGCGTCGAGCCGGCTGTCGCTCGCGCTGGGTCTAGTGCGGAAAGTGCGGCACATCGTGCATTCGGAGAAGGTCGATCTCGTGATTGGCTTCAACCCCGTGCCCTGGGGCTCGCTCGCCAGCTTGGCCACGAGCGGGAGCGAGGTGCCCGTGTGCCTCAGCTTGATCGGCATGGACTATCTGCAGATCGGGCGCTGGTGGGGCTATCCGTTCCTGAGAGCGGTGCAGCATGCACAGTCGGTCACCGTAACGGGC
>Ga0164308_10001916_pt1 | contig 11098 bp, 9 predicted proteins | sample Whisoiple_246_MG_FD_109983 | JGI IMG/M metagenome (GOLD analysis project Ga0164308, IMG submission 109983) | Soil microbial communities amended with fresh organic matter from upstate New York, USA - Whitman soil sample_246_MG | ecosystem: Environmental > Terrestrial > Soil > Unclassified >... | reverse complement strand
GGTTTCCTCGGTCGCCGGATTGACCACGGGGATGGACTCGGTGGCAGTGGAGTCGACCCACTTGCCGTTGACGAAGATCTGCCGGTGCTCGATCACGTCCGCTCCTTCGGAGACGCGGGAGCCAGCACTGGGCCAACTCACCTATCGTTCGTATATCGGAACTGGCGTTCCGTTCTGGGAACCTATCGCATGGTCAGGGGTGTTGTCCATGGTTGCCCCGCCCTTGATTCCCGCCCTGCGGGCCCGGAGACCGGCTCGCCCGCGACCGACTCGCGCCTCTTGACCCGGCGGCGGCCCAGGCAGTAGTCTGCGTCCGTAAGTACGTATGCTAGATCGTATATACGATCACTTATTGTCTCCGGACCGACAGTTCGGGTCTAACCGGCGATGCGTGCCCCCGGGCCCTGAGCATCCACGACCCCAAAATGCAGCTCATGAATGGAGGTGAGGAGCCGATGTCAGCCCTCAAAGGTGTGAAAGTCGTCTGCGTGGGCCAGTTCTACTTCGCCCCCTACTGTTCGATGCTGCTGGCGCGCCTCGGTGCGGACGTCATCAAGATCGAGGCTCCCGCCGGGGATCCCTACCGCCGACTGCCCACGGCGGACGCCGAGGGTACCTCCGTGCAGTTCAGCATGCTCAACTCGGGAAAGCGCGCGCTGCGGTTGGACCTGAAGAATCCCGCCGGCCGCGAGGTCCTGCGCCGGCTTGCGCGGACTGCCGATGTGCTGATCCAGAACTTGGCGCCAGGGGCGATGGACCGGTTCGGCCTTGGCTACGAGGAGCTGCGTGAGATCAACCCGCGGCTGATCGTGGCCTCCGGCACCGGTTTCGGGTCGTTCGGGCCGTACTCCGGTGAGCCGGCGATGGACCTGACGATCCAGGCCCGGTCGGCCGTGATGAGCACGACCGGGATGATGGATGGGCCGCCGCTGCGGACCGGGCCGTCGGTGGTCGATTTCATGGGCGGCGCCCATCTCGTCGCGGGTGTGCTCGCCGCCCTGTTCCAGCGTGAGCACACCGGCCGGGGCCAGCATGTCGAGGTGGCCCTGCAGGACGCGATCCTGCCGTCGCTGACCTCCAACATCGCCGGCATGATCACCAGCGGCGGTGCCATGCCGGAGCGGACGGGCAACCGGCACGGCGGCCTGGCGGTCGTGCCGTACAACTCCTACCAGACCAACGACGGCTGGGTCACGATCCTGTGCCCGACCCAGGCGCACTGGGAACGGCTGACCAGGGTGATGCAGGATCCGGCCACCGACGATCCGCGGTTCGCCGACATGACCGGCCGGTGCACCTATGACGGGGACGTGGACGCCATCGTGGAGCGGTGGACTTCGACCCGTTCCAAGGAGGAGATCTCCGCGTTGCTGGCCAAGGCGAACATTCCCAATGCTCCGGTGCTGGGGCTGGCCGAGATCGTCGACGACCCGCATGTCCGGGAACGTGGTGTGCTGCGGCATATGTCGGATGAGAAGGGGAACTGGTTGGCGCTGGGCAGTCCGCTGTTCCTGTCGGATTCGCCGCTGGTGGAACCGACCCGGGCGCCGCTGCTCGGCGCTGACACCAAGCAGATCCTGAGCGATGACCTGGGGATGAGTGACGAGGAGATCGACGATCTCTACTCGGCCGGCGCGGTCTGATCCGTCCCTGGGGTAACAGCTCGGTCATGAGGATGAACGGCTGAGGAGTCTGATGCGCGGAATAGTGTTCCTGGGGGACCGCCAGGTCGAGCTGCGGACCTTCGCCGACCCCACGCCGGGGCCGGGTGAGCTGGTGATCGCGGTCGGCGCCTCCGGGATGTGCGGCAGCGATCTGCACTACTACCGGGCCGACCCGCCGGCCGGCCCGGCCGAGCTGTGCATCGGCGGCCACGAGCCGGCCGGCACGGTGGTGGCCGTGGGTCCCGGCGTTCTGCCGACCCAGGTCGCGGTCGGCGACCGCGTGATGGTGCATCACTACGCCGGCTGTGGTACGTGTTCGAGCTGCCGGTCGGGCTGGACGCAAATGTGCACCCGGACCGCGGCCCGGGTCTACGGCAAGAATGAGCACGGTGCCCACGCCCCCTACATGAAAGTGGCGGCGGCGTCGGCCCTGCCGCTGTCGGAGGCGTTGTCCTTCGAGGCCGCGGCCGCCATCGGCTGTGGCACCGGGACCGCGTGGGGTGCGCTGGAGCGGCTGGGCGAGATCGGTGGCCTCGACGTCGTCGTCTTCGGGCAGGGTCCGGTGGGCCAGTCGGTCACCCTGCTGGCCGGCGCCCGCGGCGCGCGGGTCATCGCGGTGGACCTGTCCGCTGCCCGGCGGGACCAGGCGTTGAAACTGGGTGCCGCCGAAACGGTCGACCCCGCGGCGGGGGACCCGGTCGCGGAAATCAAGGCGCTCACCGGCGGAAGGGGTCCCGCTGCGGCGGTGGAGACCGCCGGTGCCAGCGCGGCGGCGGCCGCCGCGCTGGCCGCGCTCGCGCCTTGGGGAAAGCTGTGCCTGGTCGGCCTCGGCGGCGCGTTGACCATCGACGTACGCCAGCAACTGTCCCGACAGCTGACCGTTCTGACGTCTTGGTCTTTGTCCAGCGTGCAGCAGATCGCCTGTGCCGACTTCGTCGTCGATCATCAGCTGCCGATCGACGACCTGTTCACCGACCGGTGGACCCTGGATCAGGCCGTGCAGGCCTACCAGGACTTCGACAAGCAGCAGTCCGGCAAGGGCGCCTTCGTCTTCTGACGACATCATCGCGGCCAGCGACAGTCATCGGCTTGATGTCGGCCGGCGGAACGTCGGACGGCCCGACGACTGCCGGTGGCGCTGCTCGCCGGCCGGCTCGGCCTCCGCGTCTTCCGCCCGTTCCGCGAGTGCTTCCAGCAGCGCGGCGCCGGTCGCGGCGTCGTCCACCGTGACGAAGAATATTCGCCCGTCGCGCCGTGTGACCCGGATCCCTGTTGTCGACCGCATCACGATCGTCACGCGGCCGGGAAGGACACGGATGCCCCAACTGCCGGGCACGCCAAGGGAGCGGGCGTCGACGACCGCGACCGAGCCCACCTCCTGCGGCGCCACCCGAAAGCGCGGCATGCCCAACATCGACCGGACGCTGAGGCCGCGCGCATCGACACGCACGCGGAAAGCCGCGGTCGTGGCCAGCAGTGCGATCAACAGCAGCGCGACGGCTGTGAGGATCGCCGCGATTGCGTGGGGATCGCCGGCCGCCCATTCGAGGCCCGCTTTGAGCGCCACGATCGTCGTCACCGCGGTGATCACCGCCACCGCGGGGATGGGGAGGGATGCCGTGTTCATCCACGCGGCACGCTCGCTTGGCGCCAGTTCGAGCGGGGTGACGGCGCGTTCGGGCGGCAGACGTGAACCCTTTGGCTGTAGGAACCACCCCACCAGAGCGGCTGCGACGCCGAGGGTGAACCCGGCGACGATGGGGAGCCATCCGCGATGCTCGGCGGATGGTGTCGTTCCGATGCTCTGTAGCAGAGGGGATGCCGTGGTGATGGTCAGGAAGACGGAGATTCCGAGGGCTTGAGCACCGAAGATCCGGAAGGCGGGGCTTCGATCGCCGCGGCGCAGGCTCGGCAGCGAGCTCAGCCCGAAGACCGCGGGCAGCCCGAACCCGAGAACGACGGTCAGGACCAATGGCAGCCACCCAGGTGCCCCGTCGGTCGGCGCGTCCGAACCGCCCCAATACGCCGGGATGCGCGCGGGGGCGTGCGGCAACGCGGCGAGCTGCACGATCAGTCCAACCGTCGCGACCGCGGCGGGCAGCACGAGCGTGACCAGCGCGAACCGCCGCACGACCCGGTCGGAGCGCTCACGGCTCACGGGCGGCCTCCTTCACCAGGGATGCGATCGCATCGGGCGAGAGGCCCAGCACCCGAGCGGAGTGGGCGAGCGCGAGGATCTCCGAGTGAAGGGACGCCAAGGGTTCGGCGGCGTCGGTTACCACTGCACCGCGGCCGCGTCGCATCTCGACCAGTCCTTCCTCACGCAGGTCCTGATAGGCATGAAGCACCGTGTGCAGATTGACCCCGAGGGATGCCGCCAGCTCCCGCGCCGCCGGAAGCCGATCGCCCGGTCGCAATCTACCGGCTGCGGCATCCGTTCGTACGGACGCTGCCAACTGCTCGAACAACGGCGCATCGCTCAACGGGTCGATGCGGAACAGCACTCGATTATTCTATAACAACTAGAACAGTGCTAGCGTGCTGACATGGCCAGTGTCCTCGCGTGGATCTCAGGTTCAGGTGTCGTGCAGGGGATGATCATCGGCGCGACGCTGGCGTTTCTGACCGCGATCCTCACCATGAACATTGTCGCCAGGACGGTGACAACGACCATCAACGGCTGGAGCAGCATCCGCAAATGCGGCCGGCCTGACAACGGAGTCCTCGTCCGGGCCGCCTGCGCCAAGGCCCTGCCCGCGGTCAACGTGTTCGAAGAGGCCGCGTACTGGACGACCACCAGAGATGGCTCAGGACACAGGCTGAGCGGCCGGCATGAATACATCCTGCATTTTCCAGCCGGACAACTCCCGCCGAACGACGCCTTCTGGTCGCTTACGCCGACGGATGTCGTCGGGTACATGGTGAGCAATCCAATTGGCCGCTCCAGCCTTGACGATCGTTCGAATCTCGCCAAGAACGCCGACGGTTCGATCGACATCCATCTGCAGCACGATGCTCCGAGCGGGCAGGAACAGAACTGGCTGCCGACCCCTTCCGGCAACTTCAAGCTGATGCTCCGCGCGTATCTGCCCGGCGCGGCAATCCTCGATGGCACCTACCGCATGCCGCAGGTCGTGAAGGCGCAGTGAGATGAACCGTATCATTTTGAAATACGGATATCCCATCACCGCAGTGATACTGGCGATCTTCGCGTGGGTCATCTATCAGCGAATCGCTCGTGGATGGGGCGAGATCATCACCCTTGCGGTTGCGGCGGTCATCGTGTGGGCGCTTGGCGCGCCGGCATTCATCTACCTTTGGCCACGTCTGACGGTCAACGGCTTCAGGAGAGCGATTGTCAAGCGGGGTTTCAGCGGCGGCCCGATCCCCGTCAATACGTTGTACGCAGAGCCCAATGTCTCCTCCGCATCGGCGTCGACCGGGAGTTTGCTGGGAGTCGGCACCGACGACCTGCTCTACGTGGTCGGTTGGCTCGACCTGAGGGGGGGCCCGCAAGTCCTGCACGTGCCAGAGATGGCGGGGCGGTACTACAGCGTGCAGTTCACCGATCCGTCGAGCAGCGCCAATTTCGCCTACGTCGGTAAACGTACGACGGGAACCAAGGCGGGCGACTATGCCCTTACCGGGCCCGGCTGGAAGGAAACCCTACCGAACGGGATGACGCAGATCGCTTCACCAAGAAATTCAGTGCTCGTCATCGGCCGTGTATTCGTCGCGAGCCAAGGCGATCAACCAACCGCATACGCACTCGCGCAGCAAATCCAGCTCGCGCCACTGAATTCGTAGCGATGGTGCAACTGTGCCTCCCGGACGTCTCACGGTCGGCCGGCCACCGCCCGACTCTGGATGCGACGTTCCAGCATGGGCAGGATGGTTGGCACAAAATGCCCGGATCTGCGGCGGTCATGGCGCTGGGCCGCATCGTCAACCGTGAGGACGCCCAGATCAACTGCGATCAGATCGGCGACTTCACTTCTACTGGGTCTCCAGCCGTCGTAGTACCCTTCGACCAGTCGATGAATCCAGCCGAGACGCTGCCGGTTGGTGTCCAGCAGGCCGAGCAGATCACCGTAGTGGTCGGCGATGCTGCGAGGTCTGGGAACTCGCGCCGATTCATGCTTCACGCGCTGCGCCATTGGGTCAGGCGAAGGCGCTGCGGCCGGTGAGGTCGCGGCCGATGAGCAGGGCCTGGATGGATTCGGTGCCTTCGTAGGTGTGGATGGATTCGATGTCGGCCATGTGTTGGGCGACACCGTAGTCGAGCAGGATTCCGTTGCCGCCCAGAAGATCTCGGGCGGTGGCGGCGACCCGGCGGGCGGCGCGGGTGTTGTGGTACTTGGCCAGGGAAGCCTGGGTGGGGGCCAGGGTCTCGGCGGAGTCGAGGTCGGCGATCCGGCGGCAATGGAGCTGCATCGAGGTGAGGTCGGCGAGCATCTGGGTGAGCCGTTCCTGGACGAGCTGGAACCCGGCGAGGGGTTTGCCGAACTGGATGCGCTGCTGGGCGTAGGCCAGGGCAGTCTCGTAGCAGGCGGTGGCGTGGCCGAGGGCGGACCAGGCGACTCCGGCGCGGGTGGCGAGCAGCACCCGGGCGGCGTCCTTGAAGGTGCGGGCGCCGGGCAGCAGGGCGTCGGCGGGCAGGTGCACGTCGTCCAGGGTGATCAGTGCCTGATGGATGGCCCGCAGGGACGCCTTGCGAGTGATGACCTCGCCCCGGTAGCCGGGGGTGTCCTGGGGCACCAGGAAGCAGCGGACGGCGCCGTGGTCGTCGGCGCCGGGGTCGTCCACCCGGGCGAAGACGAAGGTGATGCCGCCGGAGGCGCCGTTGCCGATCCATTTCTTGGCGCCGCGCAGGATCCAGCCGTCCTGGTCGCGGCGGGCGCTGGTTTCCAGGGCGACCGAGTCCGATCCGTGCGCCGGTTCGGTGAGGGCGAAGGCGCCGAGCACCTCGGCGCTGGCGAGCGGCCGCAGCCACTTTTCCTGCTGCTCGGCGCTGCCGAGCAGCCCCAGGGTGCGCAGGGCCAACCCGGCCTGTACGGCGATCACCGTGCCGAGGGAGCCGTCACCGCGGGAGATCTCCATGTTGACCAGGCCGGCGGCGAGCGGGGAGACGGTCGACAGCAGCGGGTGCGAGACGCCGTCGGTCAACAGATCCAGCTCACCCAACTGCCGGACCAGGTCCAGCGGATATTCCGCGGTGTCCCACGCGGCCGCCATCCGCGGCGCTGCCTGGTCGATGAAACCCTGTGCGCGTTCCCAGATTTCGCGGTCGGCAGCGGGGACGTCGTCGAACACCCGGTAGTAGTCGGCGCCCTGACGTGCGGTGATCTGGTAGTCGGTGGCCGAGCCCGGTGGTTGCAGGGTGGCGGTCATGACGCAACTCCTGTGTGTCCAGAAAGGGTTGGTGTTGATCATGTGAGTGGTTGACGACTGATTCGTAAGCTCGTCGTCGCTTGCCGGTGTGAGTCCGGTCCGGGTAGCCGCCAGGGGGCCCGGTAGCAGGCTGGCGGTTTCGTCTGGAAACGGGCGGGGTCGAAGCCCAGCGTCGAACGCTCCTGTTGTGGGGGCGTGCAACCGAACGGTCCGTAACGTGAAGTGAAGCCTGCCGCGTCGTTACATCACCTGCCTGGTGACGGGTGGGGCGAGGGAGTGCCGAGCCCGGAGGAGAAGGGCGAAGGCCATGGAAGCGGTGAAGAGCCTGGAGGCGCAGCCGTGAAGGACTCCTCGGCGTAAGGGGCTCGGAACGTTCGGATAGTGGCGGCGGGAACTGGAGAGGCCCTCCCCGGCCCAGCCGACTGCGTGATGCGGCTGGAACGTGGCGACCTATAACCGGCGAGGAGCCGGGAAGTGGAAGCCGGCCGGGTGGGCGTCGGAGGTGGCCGTAGTACCGGTTGAGCCGAGCGGACAACATAACCGCCGGTGAGGGAAGGGCCACTACTTCGTCGATGCGTGCTGATGACAGTGGAGGTGCCCGGTGAGTGCCGATTCGTTGGCTAGTCCCGCCGACCGGGGCAGCGTTGTGCTGCCTCGGGACAAGGTGCGTGCCTTGCAACACACGCTTTACCGGACGGCCAAGGCCGATCCCGGGCGACGGTTCCACGCGTTGTGGGACAAGGTCCTGCGCAGGGACGTCCTGCAGCGCGCGTGGGTCACGGTGCGCGCGAACAATGGCGCACCCGGTGTTGACCGGATCACCCTGGACCAGATCGAACAGGAGTACGGCGTTGACCGTCTGCTGGCCGAGCTGGCCGGTGAACTGCGGGAGGGCCGTTACCGGCCGCTCCCGGCGCGGCGGGTGTTCATCCCCAAGCCGGGCACGGCCGAGCAGCGGCCGTTGTCGATTCCCGCGGTCCGCGACCGCATCGTGCAGGCCGCCTGCAAGATCGTGCTTGAGCCGGTCTTCGAGGCGGATTTCCTGCCGTGCAGTTTCGGGTTCCGCCCGAAACGCTCGGCGCACGACGCCCTTCAAGTCGTCATCGATGAGACTTGGCGGGGACGGCGGTGGGTGGTGGAAACCGATATCGCCAACTGTTTCGAGGCGATACCGAAAGACCGGTTGATCAAGGCGGTCGAGGAGCGGGTGTGTGACCAGTCGCTGCTCACTCTCCTGCGCGTGCTGTTGCGCGCCGGGGTGATGGAGCACGGCATAGTCCGGCACTCGGTGACCGGAACCCCGCAAGGCGGGGTGATCAGTCCCGTGCTCTGCAACGTGTATCTGCACCGGCTCGACCGAGTGTGGGATGTGCGCGAGCACGGGGTGCTGGTCCGGTACGCCGACGATGCGCTGGTGTTGTGTAAGTCCCGGCAGCAAGCCGAGGCCGCGTTGACGCGGTTGCGGCAGCTGCTGGCCGATCTCGGCCTGGAGCCGAAGGAGGCCAAGACCCGCATCATTCACTTGGAGGAAGGGGGTCCGGGGTTCGATTTCCTCGGCTTCCACCACCGGTGGGTGCGCTCTCGGGGCGTGCGCGGACGGCGCGGAGTCGAGTTCCTGGTCCGCTGGCCCAGTGATCGGGCGATGCGACGTGCACGGGAGAGGATCAGTGAGTTGACCCTCCGGTCCCGTCTGCTGTTGCCGGTCGAGGTGGTCGTGGCAGACCTGAACAGGTTCCTGCGTGGCTGGAGCGGGTACTTCCGCTACGGCCACTCCGCGGCCCGCTTCGACGACATCATGCAGCACGCACGTGATCGGCTGGCGCTGTTCATCGGCAAGCGGCACAAGCGCGGGCGCGGCTTCGGCCTGTCCGTCGTCTGCTACCTCTCGCCGAACCAGTGCGGCCTGCTCAACCTGAATGGAACCGTAATCGCACCCAGGGCCAACAAGCCCTGGCGGGAGAAACCGAATGCCGCCGGTGAACGGCGTCGGTAAGCCGTGTGCGGGAGAACCGCATGCACGGTTTGACGTGGCGGGAACTGGAGTAGCGCCGACCTGATCACGGACACCAGGGGACGCACAACCGACCGGGAAACCGGCGGCACGAAGGCCCTGGGCCCTACCGTCAGTGATCATTCGTTACTCCAGTTCCCGACCCGACTGGGGGATGGATGGGGTCCGCGCGGTCGCGTCGCGACCGGCAATGGTCGGGTGGTGGAAGGTGTCGCCCAGCGTTCGGGAACTTGCGCCTTCCCGGTCGAGGTACGGGGTGATGCCACCGTTGAGCTGGGGCCAGCCGGCGCCCAGGATCATGCACAGGTCGATGTCCTGGGTGTCCGTGACGACACCGTCGGCGAGCATGATCGCGATCTCGCGGGCCAGGCCGTCCTGGACGCGGCGCAGGATCTGCTCGGCGGTCAGTGGGGTGCTGCCGACGGTCAGTCGATCGTGGGCGTCGGTGCTCCAGCCGGTGATCCGGCCGGCCGGGTCGCGCTGCAGGACCGGGGTGAGTTCGGCCATCCGGTGCAGGTTCTCGGAGCGGTGGAACCGGTCGGGGAACGCGGCCGCCATGGTGTCCTGCACGTGCGCGGCGACCTTCCAGCCGACGAGGTCGATGAGCTGGAACGGGGTCATCGGCAACCCGACCGGAGTGAAGGCCCGTTCGACGGTGGTCAACGGGGTGCCCTGGTCGACGGCGTGAGCGGCTTCGCCCATCACGATGGCCAGCAGCCGGTTGACGACGAAGCCGGGGGAGTCCGCGGTCAGTACTGCCGTCTTGCCCAGCGCCGCGGCCACCACGAAGGCGGTGGACAGGGCGGACTTGTCGGTGTGCGGGGTGCGGACGATCTCGATCAGTGGCATGACGGCGACCGGGTTGAAAAAGTGAAACCCGACGAGTCGCTGCGGATCGGCCAGTGGACGGCCGATGTCTTCGACGGACAGCGAGGAGGTGTTGGTGGCCAGGATGGCGTCCGGCCGGACAACTTGTTCGACCGCGGTGAGCACCTGATGCTTGACGGCCAGGTCCTCGAAGACTGCCTCGATGACCAGGTCGCAGCCGGCGTACTCGGCCAGGTCGGTGGTGCCGCTCAGGAGCGCGCTCAGCCGGTTCGCCGTGTCCTGGTCGATGCGCCCGGTGGTGTGCAGCCGGTCGATCTCGGTGTGGATCGCGGCGACCGCGGTATCCACTCGGACCTGGTCCAGATCGGTGATGACGACGGGGATCTGGAGCTTGCGCAGGAACAGCAGCGCGAACTGGCGGGCCATCAGCCCGGCGCCGATGACCCCGATCTTGGTGATCGGGGTGGCCAGGGCCCGGTCGGGTGCGCCGGCCGGGTTCTTGCCCCGCCGGCGGATCAGGCTGCCGGCGTACCGGGCGGCGGCGAACTGGTTGCCGGTGGCCAGGGCGGCGATGGCACGGTCCTCACGGGCGTACCCCGCGGTGCGGTCGCCGTCCACGGCGGCGGCCAGCAGCTGCAGCGCGGCCCAGGGCGCCTGGGGTACCCGGCCGTACCGGTTGTCCAACCTGAGGGTGGCCGCGTCGATCGCATCCGGCCAGGCCTCGATCCGGGTGAGCGCATCCGGGCGGTGCGGCCGGGCCACGCTGATCTCACCGTCCAGAACCGCGTCCGCCCAGCGCAGTGAATCCTCCAGGTAGCGGACGGCCGGGAAGGCCGCATCCACCAGGCCGACCTCGAGCGCCTGCGGCGGGGTCAGCGTGCGGTTCTGCCGCAACGGATTCCACAGCACGACATCCAGGGCCGCGTCGACGCCGATCAGGTTGGTCAGCAGGAAACTGCCGCCCCATCCGGGAACCAGCCCGAGGGACACCTCGGGCAGACCGAGCCGCCCGGCCCTCGAACTGACGGTGCGGTAGGTGGTGTGCAGAGCCAGTTCCAGGCCGCCACCCAGGGCCGATCCGTTCACGAACGCGAACGAGGGCACCGGCAGGTCGGCGAGCTGGGCGAAGACCCGCTGGCCGTGCCGAGCAAATTCCTCGACGTGCTGTGCTGATCACCCGCTCGGCAAGCCTCGCTCGGCGGAT
>Ga0164308_10001915_pt1 | contig 11100 bp, 19 predicted proteins | sample Whisoiple_246_MG_FD_109983 | JGI IMG/M metagenome (GOLD analysis project Ga0164308, IMG submission 109983) | Soil microbial communities amended with fresh organic matter from upstate New York, USA - Whitman soil sample_246_MG | ecosystem: Environmental > Terrestrial > Soil > Unclassified >... | reverse complement strand
GGGTCATGGCCTCAGTCCTCCGTGAACGCGAAAGTAATCCACGGCAGCGAGCCGTTGGAGTTGGTTGTGACGATGCTGGGACTCGACATCCACGGGAACACCGCGATCGCGTTGTTTGGTACGTCGTAAACTTCGACGCTGTGCGTGGCCGAAATCGCCCCGCGCCCCGGTGTTGTCCACGAGTCCCCCGGGTTGAAATGCAGCATGCCGTCTGAGGTCATCCACCACAGGCGCAGGTCGCTGGTGGTCCCGCCGCCGCCGCCTGGGATGACACCAACGCCGTTGAGGCTGTAGAGCACTGGCGCCGCCGTGCCGGCAATCTTCGGGACGCTGCTGCTGTAGGTCGCCGCCATGCTCACGGTGACATGCTTCGTCCCCGGTGGGATGAGCGCCCAGGCGACGCCCCCGTGCGTGAATGGGTTGCCCGCAATGAAGAGGTCGTGTGACTGCGCCGTGATGGCTGCCTCGGTGCCGCCGCCGATCGGGTTCGGGGGAACGAACCCCACGACGTGGGGCACCTTGGTGTAGGCTACCCTATGCGGCACCGCGCCCGGGTCGTCGAAAAGGCGCAGGTACGGTCTGAAGCCTGGCCCCCAAGCCCCTACGTCGCTGACGAAACTTTGGGCGCTGTTGCCTACGAGTGTCGCATCGGTGGCTCCATATGGCGTCGGGTAGACGCCGGGCGCGGCGCTCCCATTGTTGAGAACATTTGTCCAGGGGTTGGCAAAGATGCCGGCGAGGCCGCGCACCTTGCGCCCGAAGCTCAGGGCCTCCCCGGGACGCAGGATGATGGCGCCGGCAGGGAGCCCGCTTGAGGCCGAGGCGCCGCTACGGGGCTTGGTAGGGCCGGCAGTGAGCAGGGTCGCCAGGTCGCGGCTCGCGTAGTGGAGGTTACCGATGGCCAGGAGCTCACCGCGCCGGGACAGGGGCGCCAGGAGGCAGATCGCCCCGGGGGGACAGAAGCCGCTGAGGGCGATGCCCGCTATCGGCTCCTCGATGACGAACAGGCCGTTGGTCTTGCTGACGGCGGGGCTCACGTCGCGGACGGGAAGCGTCTCGATTTCGCTGAGGTCGGGCGGCTCGTAGGCTTCAAGGTGAGGCGCGGGGGGCTCGACGAGTTGCTGCGCCTCGAACGACGGTTGGCCCTTCTTGCCGTCCTTCAGGGGCAGAGGGTTTCCGAACACGTCGGTAAAGTTGCGCTTGTCGCCGCCGCCGCACCCGCACGCCATCACACCACCGCCGCGTACTTGCCATCACCCACGGCCTTGATGAATTTCGCCGTTTCAGTGGTGGGGGTGGTGCCGGTCTCGTGCCAATCGATGTGGATCCAGCTCGGCTCCCAGATGATAGTGCGCACCGCTCCGAGCTCGCCCGCCTGAGCCTTGGCGAAGAGGAAGCGTGCGCCGCTCTCCGGCGTGAAGCCCTTGCCAGGCTTGATGTCGACGGCACGGCCGTGCATGTGCAGGCTCGTCTTCGATGCCCCCTCGGTGATTTCGTTCACCTGGGCGCTTCGGTACATGCCGTTGATCGACCCGTCGACCATCCAAACGGCTTTCTCGATGTGCACCGCGAGCCGGCAGGCGTTCATGAACGCCTCAATGGTCCAGGGGTTCTCGCCCTTGGAGGTGGCGCCGTAGCGCTTCGCCACGTCCCAGACGAAGACGCCTAAGGCGCCGGCGGCGGCTAGCCCGAGCTGCACAATCATAGGAGCTTGATCCCCACCAAGAGCAGGAGCACGGCCACCGCCGCGATCCCCATCTTCGTGATGATGCCCTGCAGGGCGGTGAAAAAGTTGCCCCCGACGTGCATCGCCGAGTCAGCGGCGGCGACGGTCGCGTGCTTCACGGCCTCGGCGGCCTTCGCCGTGACCTTGACCGTCTCTTGGGGGATGTCCTTGACGAACGCGGTGATAGCGTCGAGTTTTCCCGGCTCCGCCGCGCCCATCTCGTCCAACTCGTGGATTCCAGCCAGCCACGCCTCGCCGGCCTCCTGCCACCCCTTCCAGCCCTTGGCTCCCGGCTCTTTGCTCAGACGGGCCGATTCCATCCCGTTGTTCGCCCATTTGTCGATGTTGGCGGTCATGCTCTGGAGCTGAAGGCCGTAATGGTCATCGCCCCGGTTCTTCTTGGCCTGGGCGTGGGCCTTGCGCACGATTTCGATGTCGTGCTGCACCTCCGCCACGAGCTTGGCTGGATCCTTAAGCATGTGGCGGGACCCCGGGGAGCTTGTTCTTGGCCTTTAGCAGGGTGAATAGGTACATCGCTGCGAGACTCGTGGCGATGCTGACAACGAATGGAGGGATCTTCTTCATCGGAGCAACCTCAGTGCTGGTTGGGTCCCGCCGACCGTCTCAGGCTGGACGGCGTACGCTTTCCATTCTTCCTTCGTGAACTTCTTGACAGGGGCTCCCTGATTGAGAGGCGTCGCCTGCGCCGGCTTCGGGTTGGCGGGAGCGCCGGGCTGCTGCACTTTGTCAGACACCTTCACCACGCCCGCAAGCGCCTGCATCGCCACGGCGGCCGACTGGATCGGCGGGAGGGGCGGCGCTGGCGGGAGCGGGGCGGGCGTCGCCCTCGTCGCCGGCATGATCGAGCTGTTGATGGCGGCTGCGACCTGCGGCGAGAAGACGCTGGGCACCACCTTCTGCGTTACGCCGTTCATCGCAGCTTTGACCGCTCCATCGATGTTGCCGAGGATCGCTGAGTTGGTGGTTTCCTTGAGCACGCCAATGAAGGGGACGTTGCTTAGGGGGGTGTTCGCGACGATGTTATCGATCACCGCGGCGCCGAGTTTCTTGCCAGCATTTGCCAGGTCCCCCTTCAGGGCCGAGTTGACCGCACCGCCAACATTGGCGAACGGCGTTCCCTCAAGGCCCTTTTCAACGACGGCCCCGATTGACTTGCCGACGTCTCCGAAGAGACCTGCAGGCGGCTTGGTGTAGCCCTCGCGCTTGAGCTTCGCTATTTCGTCGAGCGTCAGCGTGGGGCTTAGACCGACAGATGTGGCCCAATTTCTGAGGTCTTTGGTGAGAGCCAAGTCGGCAGCGGCCTTCTGGGCCGCTGCCTTCTCTTTCTCGGTGATCTTTGGGACACCAGCGCCGAAAGCCATAGCACAGCCCCCTTTTTACGTCCCCGCGAGCTTGTTTCCTGGCGTCGCGCGCTCGCGCCATTTTCCCGGCAAGAAGCCATAGAGCAGTTTCACCTTTTTCGACATCGGCGCGCCGGGGTCCGCGGCGTGCGTCGGCGTCTTGCTGGCGGTCGCCGGCTCGTACGTGGTCGCCGTGGCCGGCGCACCGATGGTGGCGGCGATCGTCTTCAGGCTCTCCTTGTCCTTCTCGACGGCCTTCCAGAAGACGATCCTCGCGTTAGTGAGCGACCCCGAGGTGATGTTGATGACCAGACTCGACTCGGCATAGGGCTGCTTCGATATGTTCGACTTGCCGCTGTTGTCGTGCCACACGATAGGCAGGAAGGGTACGCCGGACTGCTGCAGCTCCGCGCGGGGTGGGATGCCGCCAGCGGTGACCGACGGCGCCGAGTTGCGGCAGCATGTGCGGTTCCAGTTCGTAACGATTTGGTCGAAACGCATCTGCTGCATGAGGTATTGGCCGTCGACGAGGACGTCGACGACCCCAATGTCAGCCGCTGTGATGTTGGAGCCGTCCTGCTTTACTAGGATGATGTCTTTGTAACAGCCACTGTCGAGCTTTATGTTTTGCGTGTTGGGATCCAGTGTCCCAATGCGCGCGAGCTGCGGCACATTAGTTTCGTGGATGCGCTCAACCAGACAGCGAATTGTTCCAGCTGTGACCTTCAATGAACCCACGCCCCAGACGTCGGGGTTTGCGATGCTGAGCTCAAGGCCGCGGCAGAGCTCGCTCGGCAAACTTCCGTCATCACTGGCGGGCTGCCTTACATCGCGGAAGGGCAAGAATAAATTGAACTTCATTGCAAATGTTCCTGCGCCTGCGCCTATTGAGTTGCCTATGTTGCCATCTTCGACAACGTGACCGTCCACCTGCCACATAAGCTTTTGCAGGTCCATTCCCGAAATCGAAACCATGTTGCCCAGCTTGACCGTCTGCACAAATTTCGCGAACTGATCCGCGGTGAGCGTGTCGGCGTTGGCCTTCGTGCCCGTCAGGTCGAAGTTGAACTGTAAAGAGCGGACACGCGTTTGCTGGGGAATGACGCTCGTGTCGAACTGCACGGTGCCGCCGCCGAGAGGGGCGTTTTTGGTCTCAAGGTTTTGGAAGTAGTGCACGGTGTCGCCTCACTTCAAGCGCGGCGCGATGCCGGGGAAGGGACCAAACTTCAGGCTGAGAACGGCGAAGGCGTACGCCGCGACCAGAGCGACGCCAAACGTGTTGAGTGCGGCTTTCGTGTTCACTTTGCGGCTCCCGTGGAGGTGTGTATGGGAGCCCCGACGCTGCGCCGAGGGAACTACTTTAATCAATGTTTACTTCGTACTGCTTTGCCCTGCGAAATCGATGCCTTCTTGCCGACGAACGCGATGCGCCTCCGCATCCATGCGCTGCATGTATGCCTTGTGAGACAGCCAACCGCTGATGAAGAAACACGAGAACTCCAAGATGTCTGAAAGAAACCTAGTCATTCGTCACTCCACACAACGAATTCACCGAAGCCAAGCGTTTGCACTTCAAGAGCGTAGCGCTCTCCGAATCGTTGTTTGATGGTAAGCAAATCATAGGGGGAAGTTTGGGATGTTCGAAAGAGGAAGGCAAAGTCGACTTGCGATAATAGGTCTTCAGAAACATTTGCAGTGCGACGAAATGTGCCAAAAAGACCACAACGAAAATGCCTACCCTCGTGGACGATTCTTTTAACCGACGGTGAATGCCAGCGCTTGTTTTCACAGGCTCGATCCATTTCATCGACTACAAGTGTGACGTCGCGCACGTCGAGCGCGAGCCGTGCAACGTCCTCGACGTCGACGCCACGAAAGACGCTGAGGCCCATCGGGCGCGGGTCGCGCATATACGCCGCTGCGGACGTGTAGACGCGGCCCATGGCCGATGATATTTGGTGCTGCGGGTCATGATAGAATATCGGACACCTCGCTCCGAGAGCTCGCGACGCCAGCTTGCGAGTCAACGCGGTTTTCCCAGAGCCCTTCTTGCCCAGCGCGAGACAGATCATATGAGGTGTCCTGTTCTGGCGGCTGCGTCGTTGCGCCGCTCAGCTTTTGCTTGACCATGCGTTTGTAAACGAGGCCGCCAACGTTCATCGCCAGCGTGGCCTCTTCGGCGAAGGGCACGTCGGGCGCGTCGTACTTGAGAAGAACACGGCTGAGATCCTTGCGGAGCTCGTGGTCTTCCTGCTCCGTCAAGTGGTCGTTGAACTTCAGCGCCAGGCCGAGCCCAACAAATTTCGTCAGGAGCACCGACGTGCCCTCGACGCTCGCTGGGGAGGCGGGGGGGCTGGGCTGGTCCTCGGGGGGGGCGTCGACGTCGCTCAGGGGCTGCTCGTAGGCCCAGGCCGTTGGATCACCAGAAGAAGAAGGGGCTTCCTCCTCCGGGGCGTCGACGTTCGCTTCCTGCTCCTCGAGGGGGCTGTAGGGGGCGCTGCGGGGGTGGCTGCTGCGGGGCATGGGTGGTCGTCCTCTCTGCGGCGCTGCGCCGCGTGGGGCAAAGCCTGACAATTTTGTCGACGAGCTGTTCTATCGTCATCGCTTCAGGGCTCCATTTTGTAAGCGCAGGGGGTCAGGACCGAGCTGGTCGATGTGATACCGCTGGATCGCGCCTCCCCTCGCTGCTGGGGGGCACCGGGGCAGCACCATGTCGCGTACTACGTGGGAAACTGTCAGGCCCTGACTTTCTGCCAGGGCCACCAGGCGGGCCCGTTCGTCTGGTTTAAGGCGAAGGGAGTACACCTCAGAGCGCTTCGCTTCCATGTATTACACCCGTCATACGTTCAGGTTGACGTGTTGCCGCGCTTGACCCTCACGCGCAGAGAGGGTAATTCGGCAAACGCAGGCGCAATCGCAGATGTGATTGTAAGGGGACCAATTCGAGAAGTGAATACGCCGTCCGACCTGCGACCAACAGGCCGGACGGCCTTGATGGAGATACCCGTTGGCGGCTAACCAGTTGGCATCCCTGGAGGGTGCATTACACGCGCCCACGCGTCTAAGTCAAGCGACAGGCTTCTATCATCTCCCCAGCGTCCGGAAGCGCCAAGCGGCGCAGTTTGAGGCACTACGAAAAGCCGATAGGCGGGCTCTTGGGTCTAATCTGTGTGCAATCCTTGCTTTACGCATCGAAAAGCTTCGTCATACGTTTGGCGACCTGCTCCGGATCCCCACGGCCGAGCATTGCGCGCGGGTGCTCGGATTCTTCAAGAACTGGTACAGCTTCGAGGATCAGCGCCAGGTCTGGCTAGACCTGTCGGCCGCGCAGTTGGCCTCCCTCATCGGCATCGCGGAGAGTACGCTACACGAGGTGCTGCGCTGGCTCGGCGTCGGGCCGGTCCTCGACGCCAGCGGCGTCAAGATAGGGGAGGGCCTGGGGCTCATCGGTTCAGAGGTGCGCTGCGAGCGCCTGACGGTCGACGGCAAGTTTGAGTTTCGCCGGGTGCCCTCGGCCCGATGGCTGACCCCCGAGGGGATGGAGGCGGCGGGCATGACGAGGAGGGTGCACGGCGGCCTATTCGGGCAGAGCCAGAAGCATACGCATGGTTTCCGCGAGCGCTGCCTCATGTACTGCCGTGAGGTACTACACCGCGTGTTTCCCTTCTTGCCGCGTGGGCAAGACGACGAGCTGCTGCCGCCGTCCCCCGCCGACCCGCGCGTGTCGCACCACAACCGCCGCCGCCTGCACCTCGCCGCGGACCACGACGCCCGCATGCGGGCGGCCCAGGCGGAGCTGGCGCGGGAACAGTCGGCCATGGCGTCTGCCGCCCAAGAATATCTCCCCCCGCCACCAAGAATATCTCCCCCCGCCACCAAGAATAGCGCCGCGCCGCCCGAGCCCGAGCAAGAAGAGCTGTTCTCTGCCGGCGCCGCTCGAGCGCGAGCGGTCTGGCAGGGCATCCCCGAGGACGACATACCCCACTGACTGACCCCCCGCCCCACCCCGGGTGCCGCCGGCCCACCGCCGTCAGGGCCGAGGTGCGTCCGCCGACCCACGCCCTGTGGGCCGACTTGTGAAAAACTGCTGTGGATAAATCAATCGGGGGGTCGGAGAGGGGTCCTTAGAGGCCGTCTCCTGCACTGGATCTATGTTCATCTGTCCGGTGGGCGGAAAAACATCCCTCCCCTCCGGGGGGTGTCCGCAGGACAATCCTCGGCACCGCGTTGCCGAGATCACACAGGAGGTGTGGACAAGTGGCACGGCATAGGCTGGCTGGAAGGGGTGGCTTGACGAAGGCGCGGCGCGCGTTCTAACACCCGAGCCCATGACGAAGCACGACCTCAGCTCTGACGAGCGACACGTGATGGAGCATGCGACTGCGTGGCATCACAAGCAGCGCCTATACCGCAACCACTTTGTCGCCGGTCCCGGTCATGACAGGTGGGATGCGCTGAAAGCCCTCTGCGACCGCGGCTTGATGAGGCAATCCCAGGGGTCGGAGCTTTCAGGGGGTGACTCGGTGTTCGTCGTCACCGAGGAGGGCTTGGCTGCCCTGCTGAGCAAGGGAGAGGGGGGGCGATGAGTCTCTGCGCAAACGGGTCGTGCACCTTCGCGGTTCTGCCGGGGCGCTCGCTGTGCCTGCGCTGCGACCCCGACGGCCTCTATTCCGAGCTGCGCGCCACCCTAGACCGCTTCGACCGCGCGATCGACAACGTACTACGCGCGGCCCGCACCGGGGACCGCGGCGAGACGCATCGCCAGCTCATGGCGGCGTATACCTGGGGCTGGAACGAGGGTGTGGGGGCGGCCCAGATCATGGCCTCGCCGTCCCCCGTGACGCCCGCCGAAAACGACGCCGAGAAGGAGCAACGGGAAGAAGCGCTGTCCAATCAGTTCATCATGTGGCTGGGGAATTTGGTCCAGGCGTGCCACGAGGAGGACACGCAGAAAGTTATGCGCATCATGGCCGGGATCTACAACTCGGGGTTTGGACGGGGCCGCGCGGTGTCGAACCCGCGCCCCGCCGCGCCCGAGTGGTTGACAAACAGCGCGCCGGGCCAGTAAGCCATCCCCTATGCGATACGGAATCCAGCTAGCCATCCACAGTGGGCTGCACGCAGCTCGATGGGAGGCGCATTGCCGACGACAAGCTAGGCTCCCCTGCATTCAGGGCCAGGTCGCTTGCACCTATGGGGCGGCGCAAATCGGCGTGGGGCGCTACTACTGACCCGAGCCTGTGGACCCGCTTTCAGACTGGGGCGTGTGGTGGGGCTGGCAACTTGGCAGTGGATGCTGTCTTGCGCCCGGCCTTGGCCTCCGCGGGGTGCTGGACCACCGAGAGCGTGCGCGGGTGTCATTGGGGGCTCACAGTCGGCGGGCTAAATCTTCCGCCCAGGCTGCGGCGTAGTCGGCCAGCGCGCAGAGGTCGTCGACGGACGGCGGCTGCTCACGCCAGCGGGCTTGCTTCTCAGCGTAGCGCTCGATGACGTGCTGCGGGACGTACCCCAAGAAGGCGAGGATCCGGCCGATGCGCTGCTCTTGCATCCTCTCGCGCTGCACCCTCACCGCATGCGCCAGTTGCTCCCGGGTCACCAGGCCCGCCGCCGCCAGCAGGTCGCCCAGGTTCACCGGGTTGGCGGTCGCCGTCGTCATGTCGGCTGACTCGGCCGGGCCACGGTTTCCACGCGGGCGTTGACCGCGAGTTGCGAGCCCAGCAGGCGAAACATTCGCTTTTGGATCGCATCTAGCCTCCTCTCGGCTCTCCACCACCCCGCGAGCGCGATACCCGTAACCACGGCGGCCCCGCCCTTGGTGGTTACCAGCTCCACCACTTCGTGGAGGTCAGTGAGCAAGGCGCAGTTCCCCCGCCGCCAGGCGAAGCCGCGACTCCAAGGGGCCGAGCACGCGGCGCCGCTCGGAGGCCTCCGGCAGGCCGGCGAGGACCTCGCGGAGGACCTCGCCCAGGGCGCGCAGCTCGGGGGTGGTCAGCGGGAGGATGTGCGGGCGTTCCAATTATCGCCCCCCCGGCAGGCCCGCCGACGGAGGGCCTGATAGGAACTCGGGCAGCTTGCCCGCGGCAACGTCCGCGGCGGCCTTCTCAGAAGCCCCCGGCGCGGGCCGCGCGGCTTGCGCCTCCTTCGCCTTCACGTATGACCGGGCGCCCGTGTAGACGGCAGCCAGGGCCGCCGTGGAGGCCACAACGACGGGCGACTCAGGGCCTCCAAAGAGGCCGAAGACCTGGGGGAGCACGGTTGAGAGCAGCGCAAGCGCGCTCAACCAGAACTCTGAGGTTTGGAGCCCCGGCCTCACAGGCCGCCCCGTAAGCGCGCCACCACGGCCTCTTCGGCCACCCGGATGGTGTTGATCAGCCCCCGGGTTTCTTCGACCAGGAGATCGAGGTGATGTTGGCCTGCCTTCGCGTCGGGGGCTTGCCGCAACGCGCGCTGCGCGAACCTCAGGCCCTCCAGGAAAGCGAACGCCTGAGACTGGTTCGCCAGGCCCGGGGGCGGGGCCACGGCCTCGAGCGTCGGCCTGGCCACGGTTTCCACCTCGGGGGCGGCCTCGAGGGCCTGTTCCTTCGCCTCGGGGGCTGACTCGTCGGTCACGATGGGCCGCGTTCTGTCCTTGATGGCCATTTTCAGCGTCTCCTGGTTCGGCGCCGCTTCTTGCGGCACTTGGGTTTGCGGGTGCGGGAACAGCCGAGGATGAACGCCGCCGCGGAGCGCGAGCGCTTCGTCTTCCCCTTGCGCACCCGGCGCGCGGCGCTACGGATGCGCTTGCATGACGTGCGCTTGCGAGGGCACTTGCGGCGCCGCCTCGAGGTGGCGGTCCGCCTCGAGCTGGTCTTTTTCTTCTTCCGCTTCTTGGTCTTCTTCTTCGCCTTCTGCCGCGCCGCGAGGCGTTTCGACTTCTCCCGCGCCGCGATGCGTGTTTTCAGGGCCACGATGTAATCCCTCGTCCCTGTGCGGGTTCCTACTACTGCGGTGTTGAGGGTACTCAGGGGCACCTGAATCGAGCCCGCGCGGGCTTGGGCGTTCTTGATGAACCGCCGCACGCTGGCGGCGCTGTTGCGCTTCACGCGCCGGGCCGGATAGCGCGGTTTTGCTGCGATCACGATCAGTCGTGGTGCTGCCATGGTTCCCGTCCTCCCTACTTGGCTACCCAGCCGGTGTTGGTTGCTACCCCCGTTTCCTTGACCCAGAACGTCGCTCCCGCGCCCCCCGCCGTCGACAGGTACACATCCCCCGGCGAGCCCGTGACGTTGCCGTTCGGCGTCGCCTGGCTGCCGCTACGCAGCCCCCCACCGCCGTTGATCCTTACCAGGAGGGGGAAATCTACTCCCGTGGGGGTGAACGTCGCGGCCACCGCGCCCCCGTTGGCGCGTAGGATGGTCGAGGTGTTCACGTTGGACATATCGAGGCCGTTGCCCTGGTAGTCCTGTACCCGGTTCATCACGACGTTGGCGTAAGAGGCGCTGGGCCACTGCATCATGTAAATTGTGTTGCCCGTGCCGTAGATCATGACTCCCTGACCGACGACCGCGCCGTAGGACAAAATCAGCTTGCCCTGGTTGACCCCAGGAATGCCTAGCTGGAGGTCGCCGGACAGCCCCCGGAATACGCCCGTGACGTTGGCATTCTGGAGGGTTGTGTTGCCGTTCGCGTTGAGGCTCCCGGCGACGTTGGCATTTTGCGCGGTGAGGGTGCCCAAGACGTTGGCGTTCTGCGCCTGAAAGTTTCCCGTTACGTTGGCGTTCTGAATAACAACGTTGCCGTTCGCGGTAAGGCCCTGCTGAAAGGCCGTCGGCCCCGTCACCGTGCCGCCCCCGAGCGACAAGAACAGGGTGCTCAGGTAGAGGTAAAGATTCGTCATCGCGTCGCCGAAGCGGGTCATGGCCTCAGTCCTCCGTGAACGCGAAAGTAATCCACGGCAGCGAGCCGTTGGAGTTGGTTGTGACGATGCTGGGACTCGACATCCACGGGAACACCGCGATCGCGTTGTTTGGTACG
>Ga0164308_10001913_pt1 | contig 11105 bp, 9 predicted proteins | sample Whisoiple_246_MG_FD_109983 | JGI IMG/M metagenome (GOLD analysis project Ga0164308, IMG submission 109983) | Soil microbial communities amended with fresh organic matter from upstate New York, USA - Whitman soil sample_246_MG | ecosystem: Environmental > Terrestrial > Soil > Unclassified >... | reverse complement strand
GGTGTGGCGACCACGCGCTCACCGCCGCGCAGCGAGGTGTCGCCGTCGAGCAGTCGAAGCTGACCGGCCCCGCGGAGCGGGTCGATCAGCGTGGACCGCAGCTGCGGGTTGACCTCCTCGATCGCGTCGAGTTCGGCCTGCTGCAACACGTACGAGGCGTTCGGGAAGAACGCCCGCGCCCGCGCCCCGCCGACGACGGCCCAGCCCACGTGGTCGGTGTGGAGGTGCGTGAGCACGACGGTGTCCACGTCGGCCGGTGCGACGCCGGCTGCTGCCAGTGAAGCCGGGAGCACACCGGGCACGGGAGCCCAGGAGGCCGCCGGGCCGTCGGCCGGGCCGATCCCGGCGTCGACCAGGGTCACGCCCCGGTCGCTGCGGATCGCGAACGCGCGGAACCGGAGCCACCAGCGCCCGCCGTCGTCGAGCGCGCCGGGGTCGAACCGGTCGGCCGCCGCCCACTGCTCGGCGGTGACACCGGGGAACGCCTCCGACCGGGGGGAGAAGAAAGGGCCCTCCCCGTCGGGCAACGCGGTGACGGTGTACGGGCCGACCTGGACGGAAGGGAGCATCCGACAGATGGTGCCACCGGCCGTCGGCCCGCGACAGGGCGGACGGCCCCCAGTTCACGCCGAGTTCGCGGGCGCCTCGCACGACACGAGTGCGGGGCGAGTCCTACGCGTCGAAGAAGGCACCCGGCGTGGTCCCCATGACCCGGCGGAACGCGGCGATGAAGGAGCTGGGCTGCGCGTAGCCGAGCGTCTCGGAGACCGATGTCACGTCGAAGCCCTCGGCCAGCAGCGTCAGCGCCCGGTGCACACGCAGCATCTGCCGCCACTGAGCGAAGGAGAGACCTGTCGCCTGACGGAACGCGCGAGTGACCGTGCGGTCGCTGACCCCCAGCCACCGCGCCCACTCCTCCAGCGAGCGGGAGTCGGCGGGATCGTCCAGCAGGGCTTCGGCGATCGCCGCGGTCCGCGCGTCGCCGGGCAGCTGCAGGGCGAACTGGTGCTCCGACGGCTGGAGCACGTCGAACACGACCGACTCGGCCCGCGCCCTGGCCGCCGCATCGAGATCCGGGCGGGACAGATGGGTCAGCAGCGACTCGAGCAGCGGCGTCATCGCGATCGCCTTCGGCTCCCCGAAAGCGATCGGCGTGAGATCGGGGGCGAAGAAGGCGTCATGGAACTCCGCCCCCGCGGTCGCCCGGCCCCCGTGCACCGTCCCGGCGGGCATCCAGAGCCCGTACCCCTCGGACACGGTGAAGATGCGGTCCTCCACCCGGGACGTCAGCGTCCCCCCGCGCACCCAGACGAGCTCGTGCATCGGATGGGAGTGCGGCGACCACTCCGTGGGGACGGAGGGAACCCGGAATCCCGCGGTGATGACGAAAGGGTCCTGCGCCCGCTGCTCCGGCAGCGCCGCGGACTGCCGCACCACCGTGTCCGCCTCACGCAGCCACATCCCGGAGCTCACCTCACCACGGACGACCGGACCATGCGGACGAGTCTATCCGGGGCCGCACCGGCACAGGGGGCCTGGCCTGCGAAGGGTCGGCGGGTGGTGCGGCGGCGGACCACGTCCCACCCGTCCCCCCACCTGCCGGGCGCAACCTCCCGGCAGGGCGTCCACCCTCCTGGAAATATACCCCCCGGGGTAAGGTGTTACGGTGACAACATACCCCCGGGGGTACTTTTTCTACGAGAGGAGCGACCCGTGTTCTTCGTCGACACCATCGAGCTCGAAGGCCTGGGCAACCGCAGTTATCTCGCCGGCGGCGAGCGGTCGGCGGTGGTCGTGGATCCGCCCCGCGACGTCGACCAGGTCCTGGCCGTCGCGGCCCGACGGGGGGTGCGGATCTCCCACGTGGTGGAGACGCACATCCACAACGACTACGTCACCGGCGGTCTGGAGCTCGCACGCCTGACCGGCGCCGTCTACCTGGTCCCGGCCGGTGCGCACGTCTCGTTCGCCCGGACCCCCGTCGCCGACGGCGACACCGTCGACGTCGACACACGTCTCACCCTGGCGGCCGTGGCGACGCCCGGTCACACCCCGCACCACACGGCGTACGTACTCGCCGAGGCGGGCCGGCCGGTCGCTGCGTTCACCGGGGGCTCGCTGCTCATCGGCACGGTCGGTCGGCCCGACCTCGTCGAGCCGCGCCTCACCGAGCAGCTGGCACGTGCCCAGCACGCCTCGGCGCACCGCCTCGCCGACGCCCTGCCCGACGACACGGCGGTCCTGCCCACGCACGGCTTCGGCAGCTTCTGCTCATCCGCGCAGGCGGACGGCGACTCCACGACCATCGGGAAGGAGAAGGCCGGGAACACGGCGCTCACCGTGGACGTGGACACCTTCGTCGCCGACCTGGTCGCCGGGCTGGAGGACGTGCCCGCGTACTACGCGCACATGGGTCCCGCCAACGCCGCGGGGGCCGCTCCCGTCGATCTGACCCCGCCCGCGTTCGCGGATCCGGCCGAGATCGCCGCGCGTCTCGCGGCCGGTGAATGGGTGGTGGACCTGCGCAACCGGGTCGCGTTCGCACGGGGGCACGTGGCGGGCTCGTTCAACTTCGAGGCCGACGGCAAACTCGCCACCTACCTGGCCTGGATGATCCCCTGGGGCAAGCCCGTCACCCTCCTCGCGGAGTCGGCCGGGCAACTGGCCTCCGCCCAGCGGGAGCTGGTACGGGTCGGCATCGACCGTCCGGCCGCCGCCGCGACCGGCGGCCCCGCCTCATGGCTCCGCGACGGCGAGAGCGCGGCCTCCTTCCCCCGCGCCACGTTCGCGGAACTGGCGGCACAGGAGAGCGACGGGATCGTCGTGCTCGACGTGCGCCGCGCGTCCGAGCGCGCGGACGGCTGGATCGAGGGATCGGTGCACATCCCGGTCCACCAGCTGCACGGCCGTGTCGGAGAGGTTCCCGACGGCACGGTCTGGGTGCACTGCGCGGGCGGAATGCGCGCCGGGATCGCCGCTTCGCTCCTGGACGCCTCGGGACGGCGGGTCGTCGCCGTGGACGACGGCTTCGCCGCCGCGACGGAGGCCGGGCTGAGCGTCGTCACCGGCTGAACCGGTGCGCGCGGTACGGCCGACCGGGCCGAACACCCGGACCTCCCGAACCATTTGAGCAACCCCAGCAACCCCAACCACCCGACATGAGCCAGGAAAGGCGGAGCCGACGATGTTCCTCTTCCGAAAGCGCGAACAGCGCCTGACCGTGGGCGAGGCACGCGCCCGCACCAGCGGCGACCGGCCGGAGGCCGTCCTGCTGGACGTGCGGGAGAAGTCCGAGTGGAGGGCCGGACACGCCTCGGGCGCGGTACACGCCCCGCTGACCGGACTGACGGCGGGCGCCGCCCTGCCGGAGGAGGCCCAGGGCCGCCCGCTCGCCGTGATCTGCCGCAGCGGGCACCGCTCACGGCAGGCGGCGAGGCTTCTCGCCGCACGGGGCGCACAGGTGAAGGACGTGGAGGGCGGTATGAACGCGTGGGCCGCCGCCGGATTCCCGGTCGTCGACGAGCGCGGGAACAGCGGATCCATAGCGTGAGCCCCCTGATCCTCGCACTCGTGGCCGGGGCCGTCATCGGTCTGGCCCTCGGTGCCCTCGGCGGTGGCGGCAGCGTCCTCACGGTTCCCGCGCTGATCTACCTGCTCGGGTTCTCACCGGTGTCGGCGACCACGGCCGGCCTGATCATCGTCGCCGTCACCTCCGCGACCGCGCTCTACGCCCACGCGCGGGACGGCAACGTGGCCTGGAGGACCGGCGCGCTGTTCGCCGCGGCCGGCATCGTTCCGGCAGTCCTCGCCGGAGCCGCCGCCGGCCACCTCCCGGCAGCGGCGCTCACCACGGCGTTCGCGGTCGTCGCGGCGCTGGCAGCCGTACGGATGCTGCGGCCCTCCGGCGCCGAGCCGCCGGAGCGCATCCGGCCCGCCGGCGCTGCGGGAGCGGGCGCCGGACTCGGAGCCGTGACGGGCTTTCTCGGCGTCGGCGGCGGATTCCTCGCGGTTCCGGCGCTGGTGGGCGTCCTGGGTCTGCGCATGAAGCAGGCCGTGGGCACCAGCCTGCTGGTCATCACCGTCAACTCCCTCGCCGCGTTGACCGCGAGAGCGGGAACCGGTGGCGATCTGCGATGGGAGGTGATCGCCCCGTTCACCGGAGCCGCGATCCTCGGCGCCTGGGACGGAAAGCGGCTCGCGTCGAAGATCACGGGCCCCACCCTTCAGAGGGTGTTCGCTTTCGTACTGCTGGGGGTCGCGGCCTTCATGCTCGTCGACGCGATCGCCTGAGGCCACGGCCCGCCGCGCGCCCCCGACCGGGCAGGGCCGGCCAGGCGGGCCGGCCCGATCCCGACCTGGCCGGACGGACCGGTCGACCAGGTCGGACAGCCGACCGATCCCGACCAGGTCGGACAGCCGGCCGGGCCTGGCCGCCCGCGGGTCAGGCCAGGGAGAGGAACAGCTTCTCCAGCCGGCCGCGCATCTCGTCACGGTCCTCACCGGAACGCATGCCGTTCTCCGTCTCGGTCAGGCACTGCTGGAGACCGGTGGCGATGATCGCGAACCCGGCCCGGTCCAGCGCGCGCGACGCGGCTGCCAGCTGGGTGACGACCTCTTCGCAGTCGCGGCCCTCCTCGATCATCCGGATCACCCCGGCGATCTGCCCCTGAGCCCGGCGCAGCCGGTTCAGGACCGCCTTCAGCTCCGCACCCGCCAGATCAAGCTCCATCATCACTCCTCATGAGATACCCCCAGGGGTAATGTACTCCCCTCGGTGGGGGCACCGTCGAAGGAATGCGGCCCCGGGCCGCCGCTCCCAGTATCGGCCTCCCTCGCACCGGCCCCGCGCGGAGGCCGGAGGCGTACTCCATCCCCACCGCGCCGGGCGTTCCCGGCATGCGGGAACGCCCGGAACAAGGGGTGCGCGCCCCAGGGGCGAGTTCAAGCCACCCGCACGACCGACTCCGGTCGCACAGGCCCCTCCGGCGACTGCATCGCAGCCCGTTTCACCAGCGACAAGCAACCGGCAGCGGGGCTCTGTACCGGCGCTTGTCCCACGTCGGGACGCGGCGTTCACAGGGCCGAAACACTGCGGGATCAGGCGTGTTTCAGCCAACCACTTCGCCGCCTCATGACATGCACAGGGCACAAGTGCCAAAGTTCCATCGCACGCCGCACCCCCCTTTTCGGCGCCCCGCCGGCTGCCCCAACCCGTCGGGTCGCCCCCCACAAGAAGGAGCTCCTGTGACCCACTTCTACGCGCGTCACAAGCGGACCACTCTGGCGATCGCCACCGCTGTCGCCGCCGGATCCCTGCTCGCCACCGGTATGACCACCGGTGCCGCGGCCCGGACCGCTGCGCTCCCCGCCGGCACGCCTGCCCCGCTCGCCGGCTCGCCCCTCCAGCTCTCCGCCTCCGCCCGCACCGCCCTCATCCGGCAGGCCGACGCCGCCACGGCGGAGACGGCACAGGAGATAGGTCTCGGCGCACAGGAGAAGCTGCTCGTCAGAGACGTCGTCAAGGACGTCGACGGCACGGTTCACACGCGGTACGAGCGCACGTACAACGGCCTCCCGGTCCTGGGCGGTGACCTCGTCGTGCACGAGACCAAGGCGGGGAAGGCCGAGGGCGTCACCAAGGCCACGAAGGCGGCCATCAAGGTCTCCTCCCTCAAGCCGACGATCGCCGCCTCGAAGGCCGAGAAGCAGGCGGTCGCCGCCGCCGAGGCCGCGGGCTCGGAGAAGACCGCGGCCGACCAGGCGCCCCGCAAGGTCGTCTGGGCCGCCACCGGCGAGCCGACCCTCGCCTACGAGACCGTCGTCGGTGGCCTCCAGGACGACGGCACCCCGAACGAGCTGCACGTGATCACCGATGCCGCCACCGGCGAGAAGCTCTACGAGTACCAGGGCATCGAGACCGGTACCGGCAAGAGCCTCTACTCGGGCACGGTCACCCTCAACACCACCCTGTCGGGCTCGACGTACAACCTGACGGACGGCACGCGCGGCGGTCACAAGACCTACAACAAGGCGCACGCCAGCACCTCCTCCGCGGGCACCCTGTTCACCGACGCCGACGACGTCTGGGGCACCGGCGCCGCCTCCAGCTCCACCACCGACCAGACCGCGGCCGTCGACGCCGCCTACGGCGCCCAGAAGACCTGGGACTTCTACAAGAGCACCTTCAACCGCAGCGGCATCAAGAACAACGGCGTGGCGGCATACTCCCGGGTCCACTACGGCAACGCCTACGTCAACGCCTTCTGGGACGACAGCTGCTTCTGCATGACCTACGGCGACGGCTCGGGCAACACGCACCCGCTGACCTCGCTGGACGTGGCGGGCCACGAGATGAGCCACGGCGTCACCTCCAACACCGCGGGCCTCAACTACTCGGGCGAGTCCGGCGGCCTGAACGAGGCGACGTCCGACATCTTCGGCACGGGCGTCGAGTTCTACGCGGCGAACTCCTCCGACGTGGGTGACTACCTCATCGGCGAGGAGATCAACATCAACGGTGACGGCACACCGCTGCGCTACATGGACAAGCCGAGCAAGGACGGCGGCTCCAAGGACTACTGGTCCTCGACCCTCGGCAACCTCGACGTGCACTACTCGTCGGGTGTCGCGAACCACTTCTTCTACCTCCTCGCGGAGGGCAGTGGCTCCAAGACCATCAACGGGGTCAGCTACAACTCGCCGACCTACAGCGGTTCCGCGGTCACCGGGATCGGCCGGGCCAAGGCACTGCAGATCTGGTACAAGGCGCTGACGACGTACATGACGTCGACGACCAAGTACTCGGGCGCCCGCACGGCCACGCTCTCGGCGGCGTCGTCCCTCTACGGCTCCACCAGCACCGAGTACAAGGCTGTCGCCGCCGCCTGGACCGCGGTCAACGTCAGCTGACCCGGAGCAGCGGGGCAGGCCTCCTCCCCGACGCCCGCGGCTGACGTCGCCGCACGGCGTCTTCGCTCGATCGGTTCGACACGTCCGGCGTTCCCGCCGACGTCATGGCGCCCGGCCCGGGGCCTGCTCTCCACCCCGGGCCGGGCGCCTCGGCCATGCGCAGCCGCGGTGGGCAGGCACTCACTTGCCGGATTCCCGGTGCAGGCCGGGGCGCGCAGGGCGCACGGGCCGCTCAGGGCGTGCGCATCAGGTTGCGGAGACTGGCGACAAGAGCCGGAACGTCGCGCTCGACCTCGCCCGGAGCCGCGTCCTCGGACGACTCCGGCTTCCGGTGCGCCGTGCGGCAGGGCTTGCAGAGGCCGTCCGGGAGGGCGGCGGCCGGGCCGGGGCGACCGCAGTCGGTGCACTCCACCAGGAGGCCGCGCACGGGGGTGCCGGGCGGGAGGCCCCGGGTCGGTGCGGGTGCTGCGGGCAGGTGGGGCGGCATCTTGTCGGTGAGGCGGCGGCGTACCAGGCCGACGGGTGATCCGATGCGCTCGGGCAGCCCGGCGGTGAGCGCCGAGGTCAGGTAGTCGGCGCTGACACCGCGTGCGAACCAGGCGGCGGCGAGTGGTTCCAGCGCGGCGCAGTCGGCGGCGGAGAGCGCCAGGCGGGGCTCGCGGCGGCCGAGTTCGGCGAGGACGAGACAGGCGGGGGACGGGGCCGCGACTGCCGTGGGGCCGGCTGCGTTCGGCTCGTCCCGCGGCGGGTTCGGGGAGGTCCGCATGGTGATATCCGCCTGCGCGCCGCGCTGTCGGGGCAGGATCGGCTCGGCGGATCGTACGGGCGCCTGCTCCGGGCCGGTGGCCGCCTCGCCAGCCAGCATGGCGGTCCACCACTCGTTGTCGTGGGCGGTACGGGACCAGTAGGTGAGCGTCACCCACCGGCATCGACCGTCCCCTTCGACCCGGCAGCGCACGCGGCGCAGATGACCGGCGACGGCGAGGGCGCGCAGCGCTGTGCCGATCGCCATCTGGCCGTACAGCGGCAGGTCCTTGGCCAGCGACTTGATGTCCATCGCGGCGCCGTCGGGCAGGTGGTCGACATACCCGGCGACATAGCGTTCCCGCTCGGGCAGGAGGGCGAAGGCGCCTGCACCGGAGGGGCCTTGGGCCGGGACGGTCTGCTTGCCGTAGCCGGTGTGGGCCTTGCGGTAGGGGCGCGAGGCTGCGGGGGCGGGCGGGGCGGAGCTAAGGTGCTGGATAGCCACGAGATCGTCCTTATTGGGTGTTCGATCTTGGGTCAGACCCCGGCCGGTGCGCCAAACACCGTGTCGGGGTCGTCTCGTTGTGGGCACCGTAAGCAGCCGCGACTCTCCGCTGCAACTCGATCACGATTAGTCATACTTGCTGGCCGTGACGGGGAGGGGAGGGTGGGCAGGTTTTCCCAAGAGCCCTTACCTACCACCCGGATGAACAACACCGCTCGAATCCCGGAGCCCGAAGCCCGACCCTCGGAACCCGAAGCTCGAGCGCCGGTCCGGGGCCCCTCCCAGGACACTCGAACGAGTGAGGGAGGGCACCGCGACGCTCGAACCCCGAGATCCGAGCGCCGGAAAGGGAGACCGCACGACCACGGCACGGTCGGGGAGCGAACCCGACGACTCCTGATCGCCCTCCCCCGTGACCCGATCTGCCGGCTACCGACGCTTCAGGACACGCCACTCGCGGCCCGGCTTCGGGATCTTCACCCCGTCCGCCGCCTGACGGCCCTCGTCCTGGATGACCTCACCCGTGATGACCTCACCCGTGATGACCCGGCCCCCGACCGGCCTGGCGAGTTCCAGGCCGGACAGATGCGCCTTGAGCCTCTTCGACATGGGGCGGAACGTCGCAAAGGTGAGCCCGCCGGACACCGCGGCCCCGACGAGGGGAATCGCCTTCGAGACGGACTTGGCGAAGGTCTGCTTCGTCATCTCCACACCGAGGTACTGGGCGACCTTCTTCACGATCGGATAGACGACACCGTGGGTCAGCGCCTTCTGGGGCAGCTTCTTGGCCATCTGCTCGGAGAGCATCCCCGCCACCTTCCCCACGGCGGCGTTCGCGGACTGGGTCCCGAACATCACGCCGACGAAGAGCGTGAGCACTCCCTTGGTGTCGTCATCGAGATCGTCGTTGTCGGCGGAGAACAGATCGGGCCAGCTGTAGAGGTAGGCGAGCTTCTGCGAGATGCGCAGCATGTGGCCGACGTACTGGGCCAGATCGGCCGGCACCGTGGCGGGCAGGGCGAGGACTCCAGGAAGACCGGCAGCCGCGGAGAGCGCGCTCACCTTGGCCGTCTCGTAGCGGATGGAGGCGTCGGCCACCCTGTCCAGAACATCGAGAGGGATGCCCGCCGCCGCGGGGGTCTCCTCCATCGCCTGGCGCAGTTGATCCTCCGAGCAGTGACGGGCCAACGCCGCCCGGAGGTACGCCTCCCGGTCGACCCGCACACCCGGAAGCCTTGCCGCGCCCGCCAGAAGAGCGGAGAAGCGGGACTCCGCGTTCTCGCTCATTTCGCCCGTGACCATGCCAGGAAAGTACAGCAGCAGGGTGACCCGTATCCCTCGAATCGGTCATCGTGATCGCGGATCGGCGCCGCGGGAGAAGGACTCCCCGTCTCCGCAGAGGGACGCCCTGCGATAATTCACGGCTGTGACCAGCGAGAACAACACGAGAACGGGAGCCGGGACCGGCCCCGCACTACCGGAGAGACGCCCGGTCCGGTCCTGGCAGGACGCCGAGCACAATGCGGCGGCCTGGATGCGGTACTGGGGCTACGCCGACGCACGGGCCAAGCCCGGCGGGCCCGACGGCGGCATAGACGTGCGGTCGGCGCGCGCACTCGGTCAGGTGAAGTACGTCGCGGCGGCCGTGGGCCGCCCGGAGCTGCAACTCCTCTTCGGTGCCCGTGGCCGTCTGCTGGACCGCCAGTTGCTCTTCTTCACGGGCAGCAGCTACGCCGCACCCGCCCTCCAGTACGCCCTCGAGAACGACATCGCCCTGTTCGTGTACGGCCTCGACGGGTCGATGGAAGCGCGCAACGCCCCGGCGCGGCGCATCATGGACCGCGCCCGGGCCGCGGAGTCCGCACGCGCGGCCGAGGCGCGGGCCGGGGGCCGGGGACGACGGCCGGTCGGACAGACGCGACCCGTCCCAGGAGCGGCACAGGCCCCCGAGGCCGACCGCCAGGAGGCGCTCCGGCGGTTCGCGGCGGCGGCCCGTGACGCGGCGACAGACAGACGGCCCACGACCGAGGGGCGACCGACGAGCGCACCGGGGCCGGCACCGGGAGCCGTCGCACCCGAGAGCACCACCCGCACGTACTCCGCCGCCCGGGACGCTGCCCGGGACGCCGCCACCGTGGAGGAGCGGAACACACGCGCGCCCTCCCCTGCCACCCCCCACCCCGCCGCGGACACCGGTCCCGCTCCGGGCGGGCGCGTCGCGGTCTCTCCGGGGTACGGCTCCCAGGGCCCCGCCACCCCGCCCCACGGCCCGCATCCGCTGCCCGCCGCACCGAAGGAGCGGCGTCCCGGGACCGAGCGGATGCTTCTCGGCCTCTTCCTGGCTTTCGTCGCGCTGATCCTGCCGATGGGGGATTCGTACACCCCGCAGCCCGGCCGGGTCGCCGCGACGGTCCTCATGCTCGTCGTCCCCTGCTGGCTGCTGACGTGGGGCGCCGTCACGAAGTCACGGCGGCGCTTCTGGCCGGTCGGGCTGAGCCTCTTCCTGCTGCACCTGTCCCTGGCGTGGGCGACCAACGCGCAGCTGTGGCAGGGCGACGCCTCCGACCTGCTCCTGCCGACGCTTCCGATGGCGCTGTGCCTGCTGACGTCCACGCTGCTGATCCGGTGGCACGCCCGCACGGGTGAGGCGGACGGGCGGTAGGCGTCCGCCACGGTCAGGGTCGCGGTGTCACTCCGGATCGTTCCGGATGCCCCTCCCGACGCCCCGCCCCGTACGTTCTCCACGGCGCCCGTAAGACCGACGCGTCCGGAGACCGGGAGCAGCGATGCCGACGACTGTCACCACCGACCGCCTCTCCGCACCCGCCGCCGCGCTCAGGCCTCAGGAGCGCCAGGTGCTCTCCGCGGTCGGCTGCGGCCTGCGGGACGACGAGATCGCCGCCGCGCTCGCCCTACCCGAGGACGCCGTGGCCGAGCATCTCGCGGG
>Ga0164308_10001912_pt1 | contig 11109 bp, 10 predicted proteins | sample Whisoiple_246_MG_FD_109983 | JGI IMG/M metagenome (GOLD analysis project Ga0164308, IMG submission 109983) | Soil microbial communities amended with fresh organic matter from upstate New York, USA - Whitman soil sample_246_MG | ecosystem: Environmental > Terrestrial > Soil > Unclassified >... | reverse complement strand
TCGTTTTCAGGAAATGCCACCGAGACCGAGGCGCCGACCGAAATCGTCGAGGCGTTGGAGGGATTGGGACCGGACGTGGTAGTGGTCGCGGCCGCAGGTAACAACCCCAGTTCCAATCCGGTATTCCCGGCCGCGGCGACGCTCAAGGGCGATCACCCGCGGGTGGTCGCGGTCGGCGCCGTTGACACCCATGAATCGGTTGACAATCCACCGGTCGCGGATTTCAGCGCCTGGGGGAATTGGGTTCATGCCTTCGCCAATGGTCGCCGAGTCTTTGGTCCGCACAAGGACTCCGGATGGATTCTGTGGAGCGGAACCTCGTTCGCCTGCGCGACCGTCACCGGTCGGATTGCCGCAGCGATGGCCCAAAATTCGATATCTGCCACCAAGGCCGCCGCCTTGGTGATCGACGGCGACGGACCGACAGTGACAGATGTCGATGGCTATCAATATCCGTACATTCCGTCACAGGCGAGCCCGCTCACCATCAATGGCGCGCTCATACCGAACTAGGGGTGAAACCATCCGGTGATGGCTACCCGGGTCTGGGTGGTCAGCCGGACCCGTAGGGCTCCGGTGGGGATCGGGGTGAGCACGAACCACCCCTCGTCGTCCAGCGTGACGTCCCGTGACTGTGTCGCACTCTCGACCGCCACGTCGATCCGGAGGTCGCCGGCGACCCCGGAGACAAAACCGCGCAACGCCTTCTGCTCCCCGTCACCCTCGACCTGGAGCTCGAGCGACACCGTGTCGGTGGCGAACGACAACACCCTCGTTCGATCGCCCGCGGCCCGCAGCCGGCCGGCCTCCACCAGCTCGGAGTCCATCAGCAACTCCGCCAGTTCTTCGTCGAGCCGTCGGGTCGAGAGGGCGGCGTAGCCGGACCGGGTCACCAGCTCCGGTACCGGATCGACGGTGGCCGCGATCCCACCGAGCCGGGCGAGCAGGACATCGTCGTCGCCGAGATCGTCGCTCGGAATATTGCCGTCCTCGTTCATGTCCGGTTCTCCGTCCATCCGCGACCCAGGACCTCGCCCTCGCCGGCGACCACCCTGCGCAACCGCTCCAGGCAGCGTTGGCGCGACGGTCCGATGCTGCCGACCGGCATGTCGAGCGCGGCGGCGACCGCGCCGTAGGCCGGCGGCGGGCTCGCCATCAGGATGCGCAACAGCCGCTGACATCGATCGGACAGTGCGGTCAACGCGCGCCACAACGCCGCGTCCCGCTCGTCGACCAGCAGCGCGTGGTCGATCGGTGGAGCGGGATCGACAACCTGCTCCCACTCGTCGCCGTTGGTGGTGCTGATCCGTCCGCTGCGGCGAAACAGTTGCAGGCATTCCCGCCTGACCGTTGTCCCGAGCCAGCCGGCCAGCGCCTCCGCATCCCGCAGCGAGCCGAGGTGCTCCACCAGCCTGAGCCAGGTCGTCTGGATGACGTCCTGGGCATCGGAATCGGAGAGTCGGTAGCTGCGGACGACGGACCACAACAGGCTCTGGTAGCGGTCGACGATGCTGTTCCAGGCCGACTGGTCGCCCTGCGCCGCCGCCCCCAGCAGGGCCGTCGTGTCCATGTCGCCTCCGCCTTTTTCGCCGGCCGGAGCGTATCGCAGGTGTCGTCCGGCACGCCGTCCACCAGCAGGATTGCCGGTTCACGGGTGACATCCAGATGCCGCCACGGCCGCGCTGATACATCCGCAGCGCGACCAACTCCATGCGTGGGAATGGAAATGACCGGAAGGATGTTGACCCGAGCAGAACAAGTTGAAGTTTCAACTACTACGGCTCGAAGTCCTAGTCTGAGGAGTGCGTCATGCAGTTCGGAATCTTCACCGTCGGCGATGTGACCACCGATCCCACCACGGGTCGGACGCCCACCGAGGCCGAGCGGATCAAGGCGATGGTCACCATCGCGCAAAAGGCCGAGGAAGTCGGGCTCGACGTGTTCGCCACCGGCGAGCATCACAACCCACCCTTCGTGCCGTCGTCGCCGACCACCATGCTCGGCTACATCGCCGCCAAGACGGACAGGTTGATCCTGTCCACCTCGACCACGCTGATCACCACCAACGACCCGGTGAAGATCGCCGAGGATTTCGCGATGCTGCAACACCTGGCCGACGGTCGGGTCGATCTGATGATGGGCCGGGGCAACACCGGACCGGTGTACCCGTGGTTCGGGCAGGACATCACCAAGGGCGTCGAACTCGCCGTGGAGAACTACGCGTTGCTGCGCCGGCTCTGGCGCGAGGACGTCGTCGACTGGCAGGGCAAGTTCCGGACGCCGCTGCGCGGTTTCACCTCGACCCCGCGCCCGCTCGACGACGTGCCGCCGTTCGTCTGGCACGGCTCGATCCGCACGCCGGAGATCGCCGAACAGGCCGCCTACTACGGCGACGGCTTCTTCGCCAATCACATCTTCTGGCCGCAGTCCCATTTCCAGCGGCTGATCGCGCTGTACCGCAACAGGTTCGAGCACTACGGCCACGGCTCGGCCGATCAGGCGATCGTCGGGCTCGGCGGCCAGGTCTTCATGCGGAAGAACTCGCAGGACGCCGTCCGGGAGTTCCGGCCGTACTTCGACAACGCGCCGGTCTACGGGCACGGACCGTCGCTGGAGGACTTCACCGAGATGACCCCGCTGACGGTCGGCAGCCCGGCCCAGGTGATCGAGAAGACCCTCAAGTTCCGCGACACCTTCGGCGACTACCAGCGTCAGCTGTTCCTGATGGACCATGCCGGCCTGCCGTTGAAGACGGTGCTGGAGCAGCTCGATCTGCTGGGTGAGGAAGTGGTTCCGGTGCTGCGCAAGGAGTTCGACGCGCTTCGGCCGGCGCACGTCCCGGCGGCGCCGACCCATCAGAGCCTCAAGGCCGCAGCCGAGCTGGCGCGGTCCGAGCAGGCGATCGAGCTGACAGGTGCCGGGAGCCGGTCATGACGACGTTCTCCGTGGCGGTGATCTCGGCCGGCCTGAGCCAGCCGTCGTCGACCAGACTGCTGGCCGACCGGCTCGCCCGGGCCACCCGCGGGGCGGTCGACGCACGCGGTGACCGGGTCGAGTTCGTCGACATCGAACTTCGAGAGTTGGCGCACGAGATCACCAACAACCTGCTGACCGGCTTCCCTGGCCCGGCACTGCAGTCCGCGATCGACGCCGTCACCTCGGCCGACGCGGTGATCGCCGTGACGCCGGTGTTCAGCGCGTCCTACAGCGGGCTGTTCAAGTCGTTCTTCGATGTGCTCGATCCGCAGGCACTGGTCGGCACCCCGGTGCTGATGGCGGCGACCGGTGGTTCGGCCAGGCATTCGCTGGTGCTGGACTTCGCATTGCGCCCGCTGTTCAGCTATCTCAAGGCGGCCCCGGTTCCCACCGGGGTTTTCGCGGCGACCGCGGATTTCGGTGCCGACGATGCCGGCCGGTCGTTGTCGGGGCGGGTGCAACAGGCGGGGCGTGAACTCGCGGCAATGCTGACCGCGGGCGGCGGACGCGACCCGCTCGAGAAGGAATTCGACCTCGCTCCGGCGCCGTCCCGAGTCGCGGGGCGAGCGGTTCGTGAATCGGATCCGTTCGACGCATTGGTGCCGTTCGAGGAGCTGCTCGCCCGCTGACGGGCGGGTCAGCGGCCCTGACGAGCCGAGTCCACCCGACGGCAGATCGCGGTCGGGTGGATCAGGCGTCGAGGTGCTGGTCCAGCGCCCGCGGCAGGTCGCGCATCCGGCGCAACGGACTGAGCAGCACCGGCAACACCGACAGGGTCATGCCGGCGAAACTCACCCACAACGCGGTCACCGCGCCGTAGGCACCACCGATCACGCCGCCGAGAAGTGCTCCGATCGGCATGCTGCCCCACACGATGAACCGCACCGACGCATTCATCCGCCCCAGCAGCGGTCGTGGGCAGAGCCGCTGCCGGAACGACACCTGGGCGACGTTGTAGACGACAACAGCGAATCCGAAGAACACCATGGAGATGCTGAGCATCGCGATCGCCGTGGCTTCGGAACGGCCGGCCGCCAACGGCACCAGTGCCGAGGTGACGACCGTCGGCAACATCGAGTAGGCGATCGTCCGGCCTTCACCGATCAGTCGGATGATCGCCTCTGAGGTGAAGGCGCCGATCAATCCGCCGACCGCTCCGATACTGAGTGCGATGCCGAGCCCGGCCTCCCCGATACCCAGGTCGCGGATGGCGAACAACACCAGCATCGCCTGACCCATGGTGTTGAACAGATTGCCGATCGACGTCGTTGCCACCACCCTGCGCAGCAGCGGTTGTCGGACGACGAACGACAGTCCCTCGCCGATCTCGGTGAACAGTGGCCGCCGGTTCTGCCTGGACGCGGGCTCCTCCCGATGCCGGATTCGGAGCAGGAACAGCGCCGACCCGAAGAACGACACGGCGTCGATCAGGATCACCAGCGGTGCGCCCATCAGCCGGATCAGAAATCCGCCGACCGCCGGCCCGATCACCTGGGCGCCGGACTGGGAGACCTGCAGTTTCGCGTTCCCCTCACTGATCCGTGAGGACGGCACCAAAGACGGCAGATAGCTCTGGTACGCGACATCGAAGAACACTGTCGCCACCCCCACCACGGCCGCGACCACCAGCAGCAGGGGGAAGCTCAGCAGATCCAGCAGATACGCGGCGGGCAGCGTCAACAGGGCGATGCCGCGCACCAGATCGCCGGCGATGAGCACCGAGCGCTTGCGCATCCGATCCACCCAGGCGCCGGCCGGCAGGCCGACCAGCAAAAAGGCGATCGTCTCGAAGGCGACGAGCATGCCCATCTGAAACTCATCGGCCTGCAGCACCGTCACCGCCAGCAGTGGCAGCGCTATCACCCCGATCTGGGTGCCGAGCTGGCTGACGGTGTCGCCGGCCCAGAGCTGCCGGAAGTCCCGGCCATCGGGGTGGCCGAGCAGACTGCGCCGATAGCGGTGCCGCTGACCGGCTTCCAGGTCGGCCTCCTCCTCTGCCATGTTTCGATGGTGAGCCAGTGATTGGGAAAAGTCAATCACTTGGTTCGACAGTCCGTTAAGGTCGGATCCCGTGACGTCAGGTAAACCGGTCAGGCGGCAGGCGACCGACGCAGAGGCCAAGGCGCTGGCGTCGTCCCTGCGGCTGCGGATCCTGCGGATGTGCCTGGACGAACCGCTGACCAATGCGCAGATCGCGGCCAGGCTGGGCCGCGACCCGGCGACCGTTCTGCACCACGTTCGGACGCTGACCGGGACCGGGTTCCTCGAGGCGCTGCCCGCGCAGAAGGGGAATCGCGGCGCCCGCAGCGTGCCGTACCGGGCGACCGGGAAGTCCTGGCGGATGGAGAACCCGCACTCGAGCCGGCCGATGATCGAGGCGTTCCTGGAGTCGGCCGCGACCCTGAGCGACGAGGACCTGGACGTGACGCGGTTGGGCCTGCGTTTGGACGAGCAGGGGCATGCGGAGCTGACCGCCCGGTTGGATCAGCTGATGCAGGAATTCGCCGCCCGCCCGCGGGACCCGGGAGGTCGCCCGTGGTCGGTATTCATGGCGGTGCATCCGGACCCCGACCGCGACTGACCCCCGCGCCCCCAACCCACAGCAGGCGCAAAACCGTTGTTGATCAACCCCTTGGGCACGCTTCCCGCGCGAATCCGGGTGCGAACCTGGTTGATCAACATCGTTGGGGAGGTCTGCGGGGGTGACAGCAGAGCGCCAAGGGTGGGCCGACGGGTGAGCGCCTGATGATCAGCCCAGTGCGGCAACGAATCCCGTGACGATCTCATCGACCTGCTGATCGGTGATCACGAACGCCGGCGAGATCTGGATGCCACCGGCGCCCACCGCCCTGGTGGCCACCCCGTGCGTCCGCAGCGTCTTCGCCAGGCCGAGGGCGGCTGCCGGATCGACGAGTTGTACCGCGGCGACAGCCCCTGTCCCGCTGCGGACCTCGGCGACTGCAGGATGATCGGCCAGCCCGGCCAACTTTTCGTGCAGAGTCGCCTCCAACCGGGCCGATGCCGTGAGCAGGTCCTCCCGCTCGATGATGTCCAGGTTGGCCATCGCAGCGGCCGCGGCGGCCGCGTGCCCGCCGTAGGTGTAACCGTGCCGCCACCAGACCCCGGCGGACGGGTCGAAGAACGGCTCGGCCACCCGCGGCGCGACGAACATGGCGCCCATCGGCACATAGCCCGAGGTCAGGCCCTTCGCGGTTGTCATGATGTCGGGCTCCAGGTCGAACCTGCCGGAGGCGAACCAATCACCGCCGATCCGGCCGAAACCGGTGATCACCTCGTCGGCGACGAACAGGATGTCGTTGTCCCGGCAGATCTGTCGGACCTCGGCCAGATATCCGGCGGGCGGGGGATAGATGCCGCCGGCCCCGATCACCGGCTCGCAGAAGAAGGCCGCGATCTGATCGGCGCCGAGTTCCTCGATGAGCTCCAGCAGCCCTTTGCCGGTATCCCAGGCAACGGTGCGGACGTCGGCCATCAGCTCGCCGTAGCCGTCGTGATTGCCGGGGATGCCGGCCAGTGCTGTGCCTGCCACATGCATTCCGTGGTAAGCCTTTTCCCGGCCGATGACGATCTTCTTGGTGTCGTGACCGGTTTCCCGCCAGAATCTGCGGGCCAGTTTCACCGCCGAGTCGACCGAGTCGGATCCGCCCGAGGTGAAGAAGATCTTGCTGCCCGGCACCGGGGCGATCGCCGAGAGCCGGTCGGCCAGCGCCACCGTGGTGTCGACCGCGTAGTCGCCGAAGGTGGAATACGCGGCGATCCGACCCAGCTGCGTGGCCACCGCGTCGGCGACCTCCTGTCGGCCATGGCCGATGTTGGTGAACCACAGGCCCGCGGTGGCATCGACGTACCGCCGGCCGTCGGCGTCCCAGACGTCGGCACCCTCCCCGCGGCTGATGACGAATTCGCCGTCGCGCGCCACGATTCCCATGTCGGCGAAACCGTGCCAGAGAGCCTGCTGCTGTTGGGTGCCCACGCGTCTACCCCCGTCGTCGTCCGGTGATTGTTCTCCGCCAGACGGTACCGGCGTCGGATCCACGCGATGCGCACGCGATCGACGGGCCGTTCTGTCGCACGGGCGTGTCGTTATCGTTGTCAGGGGCACGAATCACCCAGCAGGGCAGATCCGTCGCGACTTTGCCGCGTCCCGCCGGTCGAGCTGAAGGGAAATCTCCATGACGGCAGCGACAGTTTCCGAGCAGGTCCTCGCCGACTTGCGGTCGGCAGTCACCGGACCGGTGCTGACACCCACCGACGCCGACTACCGGCCGGAGGTCTCCGGGTTCGACCTCTCGCTGCAGCACTCGCCGCCAGTCGTCGTCTGTGCCGCGGCCGTGGACGACGTGTGCGCAACCGTTCGGGTGGCCGCCGCCAACGGGTTGCCGATCGCCGTGCTCGGCTCCGGGCACGGCGATTTCCCTGCCGTCACCGAGGGGATCATGCTCTCCACCCGCCGGCTTGCCGCCGTCGAGGTCGACACCGACGGCCGGACAGCGCATGTCGGCGCGGGCGCCACCTGGCATGACGTGATGGCGCAGACGGCAGGGCTGGGGCTCGCGCCGCTGTGCGGGTCGGCGCCGGCGGTGGGGATCGGCGGGTTCCTGCTCGGTGGCGGGCTCGGGCCGATCAGCCGGACGTACGGGTTCAGCTCCGATCATGTCGTCTCGTTCGACATCGTCGATGCTTCCGGTGAGGCGCGGAAGGTATCGGCATCGCAGGAGCCGGACCTCTTCTGGGCGTTGCGGGGCGGTAAGGGCGGGTTCGGCGTGGTCACCGCCGCGACCATCCGGCTGCTCGAGCTGACCGCGGTCTACGGCGGCGGCGAGTACTACGAGGCCGCCGACATCCCGGGTCTGCTGCGGGCGTACCAGGCGTTCGTCGATGCCGGCGTCCCCGATGAGCTGAGTACCTCGATCGCCATCCTGCGGCTACCCGACCTGCCGATGCTGCCGCCGCCGCTGCGCGGCCGGACCGTCATCCAGCTGCGAGTGGGTTACGTGGGCGATGGACCCGACCGCGGCGCGGAGGCCGAACTACTCCTCGCGCCGCTGCGGGCCGCGTCCGGGAGCCCGCTGCTGGGCAAGGTCGGCGAGCTGCCCTACGCCGAGATCGGCACCATTCACAACGATCCCACCGTCCCGTCCGCGCATGCGACCGGCGGAACCCTGCTGCACCGGCTTGCTCCGGAAACCGTGGACGCGATCCTGGCAGTCGCCGGACCCTACGTCGCGTCGCCGCTGGCGATCGTCGAGATCCGGCACTTCGGTGGCGCCATCGGGCCGGTCAAGGGCCCGCGCGACGCGGTCAGTGGCAGGGAGGCGGCGTTCGGGATGTGGGTCTCAGGCGTGTTTCCCCCGGGATCCGACCAGGCGGCGATCTCGGCGACCCGGGCCGCGGTGCGCGGCGTGATCGACGCGGTGGCGCCGTGGTCCACCGGGTCCGTGCAGATCAACTTCTGCGGGTCGGTGAACACCGCCCGGGAGGCGGCGCTCGCCTGGCCGGCGGAGGTGTCCGACCGGCTCGCCGTGCTGCGGCAGCGGTACGACCCGCACCAGGTTTTTCCCTACGTGGCGGGGAGTTCCCGGCCGACGGCGACCAGCTGAGGGCGCCCGACGGCGGGGCCGGCGACTATGCCGGCCCGCCTGCCACCGAGTTCGACCAGCACCATGGCCGAGATCAGCAGAGCCCCACCGATGATCGTCCGGGGGCCCAGTTCGGCGCCGAGAACAACGGCCGTCGCGGCCGCGGCCGCCGGTTCGAGGGCGAGGATGATCGCCGCCTTCGATGCGCTGACGCGGGCCTGTGCCCAGCTCAGCGCGACCATCGCGACCGCCGTTGCAGGCAGCGCGAGAAACGCGATCGAGAGCCAGGTCTCGGTATCCGCTGGCACAGCGGGCAGCAGGCGCCCGCCATCCCGAAGTCCGCCGATGACGACGACCAGCATCGCCAGGGCGGTGACGGTCGTGGTCTGCACCGTGGCCAGTTCGAGAGCATGGGAGGCTCGCCCCCAACGCGCCAACAACACCAGGTGCAGCGCCCAGAAGCCGGCCGCCAGCACGGTGAGCGCTTCGCCCTTGCCGAACCCTGCACCGTGCAGGCTGAGCATCGCCAGGCCCGCGGTGGCGATCACGGCGCCGAGCCAGACCGCCCTGGTCGGACGTTCCCGGAAGAACAGCCAACTGATCATCGGGGCCATCACCACCAGCGTGCCGATCAGGAACCCCGCCATCACGGCGTCCGTGTCGGTCATCGCCCAGGCCTGCAGCAGGAATCCGGCACCCAGCAGGCCGCCCAGCACCATCGCGCGCAGCCGTAACGCGCCGGGGAGTGGTGGACGGCCCGGTCGCCTGATCAGCAGCAGGACCACAGTGGCCACCCCGAACCGCCACGCCACCAGGTCGGCCGCTGAGAGGTGTTGTGCGGCATCGTCGACCACCGTGAAGGTGATGCCCCAGGTGATGGCGACACCGACCAGGGCGAGGACCGGAAGTGCGGCTCCGAACCGTCCTGCGAGAATGCCCATCATGCCTGGCCTGCCTTGTCGCGGTGACTGTTACCCAGGGGTACGAACGATTCGCCGGATTGGGTTCTGATCAGTTCTGCGGGCGCCTGGGCGTTCACATCCGCGGTCATGGTCAGTCGAACCACGCGGCCGCTGCTGTCGGCGAGCCGCACGGTCGGCAGGTGCCAGCCGAGCCAGGCGATTGCGCCGGGCCCGCTGCGGTAGACGCCGTGGTAGACCACGGTGCTGCGGGCCGGTATCGCCCGGCCGCCGTGCAGGAGCTCGCCGTCCACCAGCCAGGTGCCCTCACCCGGACCGCGATGAACGGCAATGCTCTGATACGTCAGCCGTTCCGCGATGGGTCGGCCGAGCGCTCCCGCGGCAACGGACATCTGAAAGGCCAGCCCACCGGTGTCGGTGACCAGGAGGGCACCGCCGTCGGAGCGCGCGGTCAGCTGGTGTCGGCGGAGATTGCCGCCGATCCTGCAGCGCACCGGATGACCCGGGGCGATGGTCCATCGCCCCGGGGCCGGTGTCTCCTGACCGCCGGTGATGCGGATCAGTGTGGTCATCAGTGCCGTCGTCAGTTCTCGAAGGGCCGGGGGAATGGTCCCGGCTTCAGGTCGGTGAACTTCGGGTCGGTGGGAATCGGCTGGGTCGGGTCGTCCTCGACGTGCACATTGACGTCCGGACCCAGCGCGATGGCCCTGGCCTGCAGGGTGTCTGCGGCGCTGACGTGCTTCCACGACCCGGTCCGCACCCGGTCGGTGATGGCGCCGAACGCGGCGAGCATCTCGGCCGGGGTGAAGGCGCAGTGGAATGCCCGCTCGGTGAAAGCCTGTCGAAGCAGGCTGCGATTGCCGGCGCCGCGGACGGTGGCGGCGTAGGCATTTTCCTGTTCGACGACGACCTGCTGATCGCCTGCGGTGTGCAGGGTGAGCATCGGGTCCGAGAAATCACCGGTGAAGGTGCTGAAGGAGGCCAACTCCGCCCGAGCAGCCGGGTCCGCTGCGATGCGGTCGGCCTTGGCCAGCACGGCCAGGTCCTGCTTCAGGTTCAACCCCGCCTGTGCATACAGCCCCTTGACCTCATCCCGGCCGTTGGAGTGGCGCAGGAGCTTGGCGTAATCGACATCGATGTTGGTGGAAGGGTTGCCGCCGACCTTGCCGTCGATGTCGGCGCCGAGGGCGAGTCCGAAGAATGCAATCTCCATCATGTGCTCGAATTGCGCCGCCTGCTGGGTTTCCAGGTCGTCGGGGGCGGGCCGGGGGTTGTCGGCGTGCGCCCATCCCGGGAAGTCGCCGATGGCTGCGGCCAGGGCAATTCGGGCCCGGCCCTCTTCCGTCGCCTGGGCCGCCTCCAGCGCGGCCTGCAACACGCCGATCTGGTCGAAGAGCGAATCGCCCAGGTGAACCAGCGAAACATCAGGTGCAAGAAGGGTTTTCAGGGCGAACAAAGTGTCGAGGTAGGAGTCCATCAGGCCGACGCCACCGGCCAGCGGGCCGCACATGGAAAGCCCGCCGTCGACCAGCTCCGGGTGACGCTCCAGCAGCCCCGCGGTGACCATGCCACCGAGCGAGGTGCCCCAGGCGATGGTGGTGTCCGGGATGGCC
>Ga0164308_10001911_pt1 | contig 11115 bp, 9 predicted proteins | sample Whisoiple_246_MG_FD_109983 | JGI IMG/M metagenome (GOLD analysis project Ga0164308, IMG submission 109983) | Soil microbial communities amended with fresh organic matter from upstate New York, USA - Whitman soil sample_246_MG | ecosystem: Environmental > Terrestrial > Soil > Unclassified >... | reverse complement strand
CGGGGGGCCGCCCGCACCGATGGCGCTGAGGTCGGAGGCCCGGGGCGGGACGCCGGCGGCGTCGACCTGGGTTCCCGTACCGACGGCAAGATAGGACTGCAGGGCGTAGCTGGTCGCCCGGTTCGCGGTCGGGTCGGGCAACGCGATGATCAACTTGCCGCCGGACGGCAGCGTCACCGATCCGTCCGGACCGGTCGCCTCAGCAAGCGCCGCCCAGCTCAGGCCGGCCGCCTCGACCGCAGCGGCATCGTCGCTGCGGACGGTGAGCACCACCGGGGAGGTGGCAAGCGGATCGTTGCCCCGCCCGGCGGTGAGTGGTGAATCGGTCGTCTCCAGGCCGGTCAGCGCGGCTTCCGACGCCGGAACCCACATCCCCGGTGGCGAACCGACCGGCGGTTGCCAGTCGGCGGCCAGCGCGGTGGCCGCCTCGTCATCGGCCATCGCGGTCACGGTGGTGCTGACGCAGGCGGACCGGGCAACGGGAGCGGTCGCATCGAACGCGGTGGCCGCCTGGGTGATCGCGGCGGCGGGCCCGGGCGCAGTGACGACGGGCAGCACCACCTGCGACTGACAGGCTCCGGCGGATTGTTCGTCGTCGTTGACGATCAGCAGGTAGGCCGTGATCCCGCCGGCCAACAGCACCACCACGACGACGGTGACGATGATCCAGGTGGCGATCCCGCGGCGCCCACCGTCGGATGCGTGGCGCGACGTCATGACAGCTCCCGTTCTCTTCCGCCACACTGTAACCAGAGAGCTTCTTCTGGTTGGTCCGTTCGGGTGGGAATGTCCTCGGCGTCCTGCGATCGACCGGACGGGACGGACCGCTGTATCAGGGACATCCCGCATCGTGGCCGCCCCGCGGATCCGGGTTCCGCCGGAATTCCTCCCATACTGCGACCCGATGGGTGGAAGCTGGTTGGATCACCTGCAACGATGGCACTACCGCGACCGTGCGCGGGGGAGCCGTAGCGCGCAAGAAGGCGAGAGGACATCACCATGGCGAATCCGTTTTCCAAGGCCTGGAAGTACCTGATGGCGCTGTTTTCGTCGAAGGTCGACGAATACGCAGATCCGAAGGTGCAGATCCAGCAGGCCATCGAGGATGCGCAGCGCCAGCACGCCGCGCTCTCCCAGCAGGCCGCCGCCGTCATCGGCAACCAGCGCCAGCTGGAGATGAAGCTGACCCGGCAGATGGGTGACGTCGAGCGGCTGTCGTCGTCAGCTCGCCAGGCTCTGGTGCTGGCCGACGAGCAGCGCGCCAAGGGCAATGCGGCCGAGGCCGACAAGTACGAGCAGACGGCTCAGGCCTTCGCCACCCAGCTGGTCGCCGCCGAGCAGCAGATGGAAGATCTCAAGGCAATGCACGACCAGGCCCTGCAGGCCGCGCAGCAGGCGAAGAAGGCCGTCGAGAACAACGCCATGCAGCTGCAGACCAAGTTGGCCGAGCGCACCAAGCTGCTCTCCCAGCTCGAGCAGGCCAAGATGCAGGAGCAGGTGTCGGCCTCCCTGCAGTCCATGTCCCAGCTGCAGGCACCGGGCAACGTGCCCTCGCTGGACGAGGTGCGGGACAAGATCGAACGCCGGTACGCCAACGCCCTCGGGTCGGCCGAGCTGCACACGGATTCGGTCGAGGGCCGAATGCTCGAGGTGCAGAAGTCCACGCTGGACATGGCCGGGTCGGCGCGGCTCGACCAGCTGCGGGCCCAGCTGCATCCGGAGCTGGCCACCCAGCAGCCGCGTTCCATCGACTCGGCCACCGGCACCGCCGGTGCACCGTCGACCGCGGCCGCCCAGCCGGCGCCGCTGCCCAACCAGCAGACCTGATCTGCCTATCGTGAGGTGTGGTCGCAGCCATGGCTAAGTCTTCGGGCGGCAAGCCGTCGGACGGGTCGCCGGTCGGCCGGTCGGGCCTGGCCAAGGACACCGTGCGTGCCACGGGCTCTGCCGTCGCGCAGGGGGTAGAGCTGGCCACGATGGTCGGCGCCACTGCCAGCGAGGCGCTGCGGGCACGTCGGGATCCGGCGGTCGTCGCCGAGAAGCGGGTCAGGGCGGCGCGTCGCCGGGTGACCGCCTGGTCGGCCGGTGGCGTGGTCAGTGCAGCCTTTGTCGCGACCGGCGCCACCATGATGGTCGAGGACGGGGTCGAAGCCGGCGGGGTTGGCGCGATGGTGCTCTTCCTCGCGCTGCTGATCTGGTGTGTGGTGGGTCTGGTTCGTGCAGCCTCGGATCTGCGGGCCCGCAAGCGGGTGGTCACCGAACTGCCGGCCGCGGCGCCCGCGCGACCGGTCGTTGCTGGGCAGATCCGCCCGGAGATGGCGCGGCTGGACAGCTATTCCGACGGTCTGCGTCAGCTGGTGGGGATGATCGGGATCGCTGACGACGATCCGGGTCTGCGCCAGTTGCGGGACGAGATCCTTGTTGCTGCAGACGCTTCCGAGGCGCGGCTGCGCCGGCAGGCGATGGATCTGACCGGGCTGCTGAAGGCCAAGCGCAACGCACCGCCGGAAGCAGCGACTCAACTCGACGCCACGGCGACGCAGCTGCACGGCCACATCCACCAGGGCGTGGCCAGCTATGGCGAGCTGGTGTCGGCGGCCAGCGATGCGGTGGTTGCGTCCCGAAACCTGGCCGACTCCAACGGCTCCTACAACGGCAGCGGTGTGTCCCTGGCCAAGTCAGATCCGGCGCAACAGGGCACGCTGCATCCGGAACTCGGACAGCACATCGACCAGCTGCGCTCACTCGCCGCCGGCATGCGGGAGCTGACCCAGGGCTGACGCCCTATCCGGCGTCCTGGTCCGTACTGCGCATTCCCGGCCAGAGGATGTCCATCAGCTGATCCGGCAGGTCGGCGTTCGGCTGGGGTGACTGTGCGCTGTGCGAGCGCAACTGGATGGTTCCGACGATGGCGGCGGCGGCCAGTTCGACGTTCAGATCGGAGCGCAACTCTCCGCTGTCGATGCCCTCTCTCAGCACCGCATAGAGCCAGCGCCGACGCGGCATGATCACCCGGTCGAAGTACTCGGCGTACAGGTCGGGCTGGCTCACGCTGTAGACCATCATCCGCGGCATGATCCGACCGGCCGGTGAATCCGGATCCCGATTTGTCATGTGCCGCATCGCGGTCAGCAGCCGCTCCCGGGTGGTTTCGGCGGGAACGGCGGCCGGCACGCGGGGAAAGTCGTCGTTCAGGCTGGCCAGTGCGTCGATCACCAGATCACGCTTGCCCGGCCAGCGCCGGTAGATGGTGGCCTTGCTGACGCCGGCCCTGGCGGCGACGGCCTCCATCGAGAGTCCGTGATAGCCGTCCTCGGCGAAGATCTCCAACGTCGCGGCCACGATCGCCCGGTCGGCCCGCTGTTCGCGGGGCCGACCGGGACGTCGGGACGCGTCCGCGCAATCGGTGACGATCACGGCTGTGGCACAGCTCCGGCGGTGGTCCTGTCGGTGGCCGCACCATTCCCGACGTTCTGGTCGGGCTTGGCGGCATGCCGCCCGTAGGTCGCCGGCTCGACAGGTGTGTCGGCAGGCGTCGCCGGGACCTGATCGGACTCGGACAACTCGTCGTCGGTCTCGTCGACCAGGTGCACCTGGCTCTGCGCATCGGTGATCGCCGGGCCGGCATCGGGAGCTGAGCCCGGTCCGGTTCCGGTCCAGGCAACAGCCTCGGCCTTGGCCGGGAGCCGGAACAGGATGACCAGGATCGCGGCGAGCAACAGGCCGGCGGAGACGAAGGCCGCTGTGTGCAGAGCCGGCATGAACGACTCGTTGGCGACCTGCCGCAGCTGATCGATCGCGGCCGGTGGGACGTTTCCAGCTGCCGCCAGGCGATCGGCGACTTCGTTGGTGCCGCCAATGGAATCGGTGGCCGCGGTCAGCGCCTCCGGCGGCAGACCCTTGCCTTCCAGCAGCGGGCTGATGTTGTTGCTGTATACGGTGCCGACCACGGAGGACAGAATGGCGACGCCGAAGACCGCGCCGACCTGCCGCACGGTGTTCTGCACGGCCGAACCCGAGCCGGAGCGTTCCGGCGGGGTCGCCAGCGTCATCCGGGTGGTCGACGGCGCGATCGTGTTGCCGAGGCCGAAGCCGAACACCACACCGATCACGATCAGGAACCACACGGGGGCGTCCGGCGTGACGAAGGCGAAGCACAGCATGCCGGCCAACGCAAAGATCAGACCGCCGGTGATGACGACCCTGGCGCCGAAGCGATGCACCATCTTCGCGCTGCGCGGCGCGCCGAGCAGCTGCCCGACCGCGAACGGCAGCACGAGCAGGCCCGCCTGCAGCGGCGACCAGCCGCGGACGATCTGGTAGTAGAAGGTCAGGAACAGCAGCGTGCCCTGCATGGCGGCGAAGGCCAGCGAGACGCCGGTCAGCGGCACCGAGAACGACCGGATCTTGAACAGCGACAGGTCGATGGACGGGTGGCTGCTCTTGAGCTCGTAGATGCCGAAGCCGACCAGGATCAGCACGCCGATGACGATGAAGCCCCAGGTCGAGAACGCGCCCCAACCGTTCGAGGAGGCGTTCTGGATGCCGTAGACGACGGCGAACAGGCCGACCACCGAGAGCACCAGGCCGAGCGGGTCGAGCTTGCCGGGCCGCGGATTCTTGGTCTCTGGGACCAACGCGATGATGCCGATGATGCCGATGATCACGATGGGCACGTTGATGAAGAAGACCGAGCCCCAGTCGTTGCCGGTCAGCCAGTTGAACCAGTTCGGGTGCTCGAGCAGCAGCCCACCGAGTACCGGGCCGAGGGCGACAGCGCCGCCGACGGCAGCGGCCCAGACGCCGATCGCCTTGCCGCGCTCCTGCGGCGGGAAGATCACCGTGATGATCGACAGCGAGATCGGCATCACCGAGGCACCGCCGATGCCCATCAACGCCCGGAAGGCGATCAGCTCGCCGGGGCTGGTGGCGAAAGCGCACAGTGCCGAGGCGGCGCCGAACAGCACCAGGCCGATCAACAGGATGCGCTTGCGGCCGAACCGGTCGCCCATCACGCCCCAGGTGAACAACAGCGCTGCGAAGGCGAGGGAGTAGGCGTTGATCGCCCAGACCAGTTCGTTCTGGGTGGCGCCCAGGTCTTCCTGGATGGTCTTGAGGGCGACGTTGAGAATCGTGTTGTCCAGGATGACGACCAACAGGCCGACCACCAGGACGCCGAGCGCCTTCCAGCGTTGGGGATAGGTGCCCGTGGTGGTGGACGCGGCGGCCACACTTCCCGTCGCGGGCGACGATGATTCGGTCATCTGGGTCTTCTTTCGGAGCTGAACGGGGCGGTATAGGCCGGGATTTCGATGCAGCGTGCTCCGTCGGGAGGCGGCTGCTGGGCATGTTCGGTCGGCGCTGACCTGAAAAACTGGGATCGTCGCGATCCACTGAAGGGCAACGTCAGTCTGCGCCGGATGTATTCCGATACGCAACCGTATCGTTTCGTTATGCGCTTAGCCGGGCTCGTTCTCTTGGTAGCGGGCGGTGGCCGGTCGGCCTCGTGGCGGTTCGCGACGGAGGTACGGCTCGCCGGCGGATGGCGGGGTCAGGTGCGAATAGCGGGCTCGGGCGGGGGAGGGCGGAACTCAGCGGCGACGGAGCTCAGCGACGGCGGCGGAGCAGCATCACCAGCACGACGATCGTGGCGATCAACCCGGCGGCGATCACCAACTGACCCAGTGTGCTCGACATCCCGGTGGGATCCATTCATCGAGTGTGCCCTTCGCCTGGCCCGGTGCTGCAGGTCGTCGGTTCGGGCTCGGTGTGCGGCAGTTTTGGCCGGCTGGAGGGTGGCGTTGTCCGGCTGAGGCGTGACGCGAGGGGTCTGCCGTCCTGACACGCCCGGGGTGGCGTGGCTGGTGGGTCGGAGTGGTCGCTGTCGGGGTGGCGCAGTCGTGGGTGAGCGTTGGTTCTGCCCCGGAAGCGGGCCGCCGACGGGCGTGTCGTCTCGTGGCGACCGCGATGGGGCGTGCGGAGCGGGCTCGGCCCCGCCGACCCCGCTGCCGGGCACGCACACGGTTGCAGCGCGAAGGCTCGCTGTGTCGCGGTGTTCGGGAAGCTGTCGACCTGACCGGCCGGGCGGCCTTCCCGGGGTGGCCGGGCGGCCGGAGTGGTCGGTTGCCGTCGGTAGGGTCGTCGGTGTGCGACATACCGAGTTCCGGGGCCTGATGCAGGCGCAATTCGGCCCGCTGCGGGCCCCGTCCGTCGCCCGGGACCACGTCTTCTCGGCGCTGGCGGGCCGCACGGCCGACGAGGCGCTCGCCGCCGGCGAGGACCCGAAGGTGATCTGGCGCGCGGTGTGCGACGACTTCGATGTGTCCGACGCCTTGCGGTACGGGCTGCCCGACTGAAGCTGATTCGGCCTGCCGCAACCATGTGGATCCGTGCGCCGTTCAGCCGACGTGACACGCCGGGGGAATTCTGGCGTATCGAACAGGTGTACGTCTAAAGTTGTCCCCATGCCTTGATCCATCCACAAATCCGTGGCGTTCGAGGTGGCTGTCGGTGGTCGGTTCTAACGTCGGCAACGACAAGCAGGACAACAGAGATTCGCCCGGCTCGACGAGTACTCCTCGAGAAGTACGGCGGGTGTCACTTCATTGGACGAAAGGCACGGGGTGGGTCATGGCAGCAGCACCGGATCGTGAGAAGGCACTCGGGATCGCGCTTGCGCAGATCGAGAAGAATTACGGCAAGGGTTCGATCATGCGCCTCGGTGACGAGGGCCGGGCGCCGGTCGAGGTGATCCCGACCGGCTCTATCGCCTTGGACGTTGCCCTCGGCATCGGCGGGCTGCCGCGTGGTCGGGTCGTGGAGATCTACGGTCCGGAATCCTCGGGCAAGACGACGGTCACCCTCCATGCCGTTGCCAGCGTGCAGGCCGCCGGCGGCATCGCCGCCTTCATCGACGCCGAGCACGCGCTCGACCCGGAGTACGCCAAGGCGTTGGGAGTGGACACCGATTCGCTGCTGGTCTCCCAGCCGGACACCGGTGAGCAGGCGCTGGAGATCGCCGACATGTTGATCCGCTCCGGCGCGATCGACCTGGTGGTCGTGGACTCGGTCGCGGCGCTGGTGCCAAGGGCTGAGATCGAGGGCGAGATGGGCGACAGCCACGTCGGCCTGCAGGCCAGGTTGATGTCCCAGGCGTTGCGCAAGATCGCCGGCGCGCTGAGCAACACCAACACCACGATGATCTTCATCAACCAGCTGCGCGAGAAGATCGGCGTGATGTTCGGTTCACCGGAGACCACCACCGGTGGCAAGGCGTTGAAGTTCTACGCCTCGGTGCGCCTGGACATCCGTCGGATCGAGGCGCTCAAGGACGGCACCGACGTCGTCGGCAACCGGACCAGGGTCAAGGTGGTCAAGAACAAGATGGCCCCGCCCTTCAAGCAAGCCGAGTTCGACATCATCTACGGCCAGGGCATCTCCCGCGAGGGGTCGTTGATCGACGTCGGTGTGGAGCAGGGGATCATCCGCAAGGCAGGTGCCTGGTACACCTACGACGGCGAACAGCTGGGTCAGGGCAAGGAGAACGTGCGAACGTTCCTACGCGAGAACCCGGACATCGCCAACGAGGTCGAGAAGCGGATCAAGGAGAAGCTCGGCGTCGGAGCCCGCATCGATCTGGACGAGCCGGTCCCCGCGCCGGTCGACTTCTGATCGATCGTGGCAGCACCGAACTTCGTCGGGCCCACTCCACCGCCGCATCGCGACACCGGAGAGCACGAGGCGGCCGGTCCGACAGCCATGGACGACCGGGCGCGAGCCGCCCACATCGCCGAACTCGCGGCCAGGTTGGCGGCCATCGAATCCAGGGATCAGGCATCGACGTCATCGCCGATGCGCGGTTCATCGTCGGCGGCTGACGAGCCGGTCGCTGACCGCACCGCGAAGCACGGGTCCGCCGATGGTGCATCGTCGGCGGTCTCGAAACGCTCGACGGGCTCAACGGGATCGAACCGTTCGTCCGGCCCGATTGGCTCGAGTGGTACCACTGGGCGACGACGGGAGCCCGGCGGTCATCCGGAGGACGCACCGGGCGATCCGGCGGCAGTCGCGAGGTCGATCTGCCTGCGCCTGCTGACCGGTGCTGCCCGGCCGCGGGCGGCATTGGAGACGGCGCTCCGGCAGCGGGGCATCCCGGACGACGTGGCCGCCGGGGTCTTGGACCGGCTGACCGAGGTCGGCCTGATCGATGACCGTGCTTACGCCGAGGCGTTCGTCGCCGCCAAGCACCGCGACCGGGCACTCGGATCGTCGGCATTGCGAACGGAGCTCCGACGGAAGGGCGTCGATGACGTCACCGTCGACGCTGCGGTCCGCACCGTCGACAGCGACGCCGAGCTGGCGCGGGCCAAGGCGTTGATCGAGCGCCGTGTCGATTCGGCCATGGGCAACGGCCCGGTGGCGGCACGCCGTCGGCTGGTGGGGTTGCTCGCCCGCCGCGGGTACTCGGCCGAGGTCTCGGCACGTGTGGTCGACGAGGCACTGGCCGCCTACGGAGCAGAACAGGATGACGGCTGGTCCTGATTCCGGTCCGTGACCGAGGTCTGACGGCCGGTCACCGAGCTCCGAGGCATGCGGCGATCGGGTGGCGTGCGGTGACCGGCAGCTCGTCGGTAGCGGGTCGGCTTGACCCTTGGTGTGTGGCTCCTTAACCTCGTTGGTAACAGGAGAGTCACATGACGCGCACCGAAGGGCCGCGCGGCCGATAGCGGCGAACGTGCCGCAACAGCCCTGGCCTGGCCAGGGGATATGCACTGCCGCCAGATTGTGGCGTCGATGCCGTTGTTGGTACCTATCCACTGGCCGAGCGCCCACGACCCTCCTGCCGTCCCACATGAGGACGGCGTGCCCGCCGGGCTGCCGTCTGTCCGGCGCTTGGTGAGGGAGGGGTGGGGATGTCAGAAGCTCTCGTCATCATGATCGTGCTGACTGCTGCGCTGTTGATTGCCGTCATAGCTGTGCTCGTCCTTGCCCGCCGCCGACCCCCGACCGCGCCGGGGCTGGACGAGGAGACGCTGCGGCGGCTGGTCGAGCAAGCGGTCAGTCATTCCAGCGTGGGCACCTCACCGGCGACCGAACCAGCCGCGGAACCCGATCTGGGTCGATTCGCCCTCCTCAGCCACGAGGCGACAGCGGCGGCCGAGGCCGCGGACGCTGTCCGCCGCACGGCCACCGAGGCGGCTGACGAGCTGCAGAACCGGTCCAGGCGCGACGCCGAACAGGTCCGAGCCGACGCCCTGGCGGAGGCCGAACGCACTGTTGCCGCCGCTCGGGCCCAAGCCGCCGAACTCCGGGCCGGGCTCGAATCCGAGCGGAACCGGATCACCATCGAAGCCACCGCCGCGCTGTCCGAGGACCGCAAGGAACTGCAGGAAGCGGAACAGAAACTCAGGGCGGCCGCCGACGCGCTGGCTGACGAACAACATGCCCTCGTTGCCGACCGCCGACGGATCGGCACCGAGCAGGGCGAGCTCAACGACACCAAGAAGTCGTTGCTGGCGAGGTCGGAGGCGTTGGCCACGGAATCGGCCACCCTGCAGGCCAGAGCCCAGGAGCTCGACGAACGGGAACGCGAGCTGGCTTCGGCTGCCGCGCTTCGGGAGGCCGAACTGGTGCGGATCTCCGGGCTGACCACCGAGGCGGCCCGGGCCGAGCTGCTGTCCAGCCAGGAAGAGGCCGTTCGCCGCGACGCCGCCATGATGGTGCGCCGGATCGAGGCCGAGGCCCAGGTGTCGGCCAAGCAGCGGGCCAGGGCGATCGTCGCCGAGGCGATTCAGCGGGTCGCGTCCGACCAGACCGCCCAGACCGTGGTGGCCGTCGTGCACCTGCCGGCTGACGAGGTGAAGGGCCGGATCATCGGCCGTGAGGGCCGCAACATCAGGGCCTTCGAGACCGTCACCGGTGTCAACGTGATCATCGATGACACCCCCGAAGCTGTCTTGCTGTCCTGCTTCGACCCGGTCCGCCGGGAGATCGGCCGGATTACCCTGGAGATGCTGATCGAGGACGGCCGGATCCATCCGCACCGCATCGAGGAGGCGTACGAGAGGGCCCGTGACGAGGTCGATGTGCTGTGCCAGCGGGCCGCCGAGGATGCGCTGCTCGACGTCCGGATCACCGATCTGCACCCTGAGCTCGTCACCCTCGTCGGCAGGTTGAAATACCGCACCTCCTATGGTCAGAACGTGCTCGGTCACCTGGTCGAGACGGCGCACATCGCCCGCGCAATGGCCACCGAGCTGGGCATCGACCCGACCGTGGTGAACCGTGGCGCCTTTCTGCACGACATCGGTAAGGCATTGACCCACGAGGCCCAGGGTTCGCATGCCATCGTCGGCGCCGAGCTGGCCCGTAAGTACGGCGAATCGGACGACGTGGTGCACTGCATCGAGGCGCACCACGACGAGGTTCCACCGTCCACCGTCGAAGCGGTGCTGACCCAGGCCGCCGATGCCTGTTCCGGAGGCCGCCCCGGTGCCCGCCGCGAGTCCCTCGAGTCCTACGTCCAGCGACTGGAGCAGATCGAGGCGATCGCCGGCTCTAAGCGCGGGGTGGAGAAGGTCTTCGCCATGCAGGCCGGCCGGGAGCTTCGGGTCATGGTCAAGCCCGATGTGGTCGACGACCTCGAGGCGCACCTGCTGGCCCGCGAGGTGGCCAAGCAGATTGAAGAAGAGCTCACCTATCCCGGGCAGGTCCGGGTCACGGTGATCCGGGAATCCCGCGCCACCGAGATCGCCCGCTGACCCCAGCGACCCACCGCCAGGGCTGTCCGTTTTGTCTCTATCGCGGAAACGCTGACGTCTCGTTCGTTCGCGTCGCACGGCCATGTGGCGGGGCGGAACACTCGGGTCGGAGGGCGGCTTGTTTGCGCGGTCTTGGTTGGGGCGACACGCCGCCCCAGCCCGCTGGTGGGGGCGGTGCTACCGCTTGAGGGCGACTCCAGGCGCATGACAAGCGGTCGATGTGCCTCACACGCGCCCTGGGCTCCAGCGTGTGGGCCGGTCGGTGTGCCCCGCCAACGGCGGCACGCGCTCCGCGCATGACCGGGTCGGCCGATTCCGCCAATGCCTGCCAGGGCGGCGGCGACCGCAGCGGCGG
>Ga0164308_10001910_pt1 | contig 11121 bp, 6 predicted proteins | sample Whisoiple_246_MG_FD_109983 | JGI IMG/M metagenome (GOLD analysis project Ga0164308, IMG submission 109983) | Soil microbial communities amended with fresh organic matter from upstate New York, USA - Whitman soil sample_246_MG | ecosystem: Environmental > Terrestrial > Soil > Unclassified >... | reverse complement strand
GGGCACCGCCCGCCCCGAGCCCGCCGGGGACCCTCCCTCCGGGGACGAGACCGCGACGGACCGGGCCACGGCCCCGACGCTGGTGGGACAGCTGCGCGAGCTGTCCGCCGAGGAGTCCGCCGCGCGCGGCACGCCGTGGGCCACCGATCTGCTGCGCACCCTGCACGTGGGCCTGGACGACCGCGTGGCGGACCGTACGGCGCTGCTGTCGGACCAGCTGCGCAGCCCCGACCCCTGGCAGCGCGTGGACGCCGTCCGGATGAGCAGCGGGCTGATGCGGGCCTGGCGCGGGTCGTACGAGGACCTGGTGCGTCTGATCGGAGCGCAGCTCGCGGATCCGGAGCCGCGGCTGGCCGAGGCCGCCTCGTACGCGCTGGAGGATCTGTTCGGTCTGGCCGCGCCCGCCGGCGACGCCCTGGCCGTGCGGGTGGCGGCGGATCCGGGGGCGTGGGTCAAGGAGTGGCCGAGCGGCCCTCCGGGGCTCGGCTCGTCGGTGAAGGCGCTGGCCGGGCTGGGGGACGCGCGGGTGCTGCCCGCACTCGCGGCGGCGCTCGAACGGCCGGAGGTGCCGCACGACGTGGGCTTCGCGATCAGGTGCCTGGGCGGTACGGCCGCCCCGCTGGCCGGGGTGCTGCGGCGCAGGCTGGGCGAGGTGGGTCTGGACGAGGGCGCGTACGACCGGGCGAGCCCGCTGCTCGCCGGGCTGACGGCGCTGCGCGCGGGCGAGGCCGCCCCCGAGGTGCTGCGGGTGCTGCGGGGGGCACCCGAGTACCGGGGCGAGTGGCTGCGCACGGCGGCACTCCGGGCACTGGGCTCGTTCGGACCGGCCGCCCACGACGCGGTGCCGGAGCTCCGGCGGCTGGCCCGGGGGACGGGGACAGGCGCGGTCGAGGCGGCGGAGGCCCTGTGGGCGGTGGCCGGGGACGCCGACGCGGTGCTGCCCGTGCTCGCCGAGGGGCTGGGGGCCGAGCAGGCGCGTGACTGCCGGGCGGCCGTGAGTGCGCTGGGCGCGCTGGGGCCGCGCGCCGGGGCGGTCGCGCCGCGGCTGCGGGCCCTGCTGGCGCACGAGGAGCTGTGGCTCCGGGTCGAGGCGGCGATCGCCCTGTGGGAGGTCTCGGGACGGGCCGCCGAGGTGGTGCCCGTGCTCCTGTCGGCCTGGGAGAGGAACTGCCATGTCAGGGTCCGGGTGGCGGAATGCCTGGCGCGGATGGGCCCCGGCGGTGCAGGCTCGGACGCGACACGGGTGCTGCGCGCCGAGCTCCTGTCCGTACGCCGGCACAAGGCGATGGACGGCGGATACGGCAGTCACGACACTTATGAGGACGAGAAGCTGCTGGCGCTCTGCCGGCGAGCGCTTCCGGAACACACGGGGAAAGGAACCACATCATGATCATTTTCGGTACGCGAGGTTATCTGTACCAGCTGGCGGTCCTGACGATGGTGTGCGGCTGGTGCGGTAACCCCGCGGCGCACACCCTGCGCAAGCGGGTCACCAAGTTCACCCTGTTCTTCGTACCGCTGTTCCCGTTCTCCACGAAGTACGCGACGCAGTGCACCTTCTGCGGCGGGGAACGGCAGATACCGAAGGAGCAGGCCGACGGCCTGCTGGCCCAGGCCCAGGGGGGCCAGGACGGCAATCCGTACGGCGCCGCACCGCAGCAGCAGCCCGGCTACGCGCCTCCCGGCGGCCAGAACCCGTACCAGAACTGAGCCGCCACGGGGGCGCCTGCGGAGAAGTGCCACGAAGCTGACATAAGGGAAATAACACCTTCCTCTTGCTACGTTGCGGGGCATGACCGCAACGACGGCGGACGCGCGCCCGCCCGAGCTACGCCTGCCGAAGCGGCGCGGGGTCGAGCTCTCGCTCCTGATCGGGGCCGTGCTCATCTCCGTCTACGGCTACGCCGCCGTCGGCCTCGCCCGGAACGACGCCGTACCCCCCGACGTCGCCGGGTACGGCGCCGGTCTCGGTGTCCTCGCCCTGCTCGCCCACCTCGCGGTCCGCTTCCGCGCCCCGTTCGCCGATCCGCTGCTGCTGCCCATCGCCGTCCTGCTCAACGGACTGGGCCTGGTGCTGATCTACCGTCTCGACCTGGAGACCCCGAGCGACCGGGCGGCGACGACACAGCTGGTCTGGTCGACGCTCGGGGTCGCCTTCTTCATCGCCGTCGTCGTGCTGCTGCGCGACCACCGGGTGCTCCAGCGCTACGCGTACATGTCGGTCGCCGCGGCGCTGGTGCTGCTGATCGTGCCGATCTTCTTCCCCGCCGTGAACGGGGCCAAGATCTGGATCCGGATCGGCGGACTCTCCTTCCAGCCGGGCGAGTTCGCCAAGATCCTGCTGGCGGTCTTCTTCGCCGCGTACCTGGCGGCGAACCGCAACGCGCTCGCGTACACCGGCCGCAGGGTCTGGAAGCTCCAGTTCCCCACCGGGCGGGTGCTCGGCCCCATCGTGGCGATCTGGCTGCTCAGCGTCGGCGTCCTCGTCCTCGAACGGGATCTGGGCACCTCACTGCTCTTCTTCGGCCTCTTCGTGATCCTGCTCTACGTGGCCACCGGCAGGACCGGCTGGATCGCCGTCGGGCTGCTCCTGGCCGCCGCGGGCGCCTTCGTCGTCGGCTCGTTCGAACCCCATGTGCACAGCAGGGTGGAGGACTGGCTGGACCCGTACGCCACGATCGACGCCGGCCAGGGACCCGGCCAGCTCGCCCAGTCCCTCTTCGCGTTCGCCGCGGGCGGGATGTTCGGCACCGGCCTCGGGCTCGGCCATTCCGTCCTCATCGGCTTCGCCGCGAAGTCCGACTTCATCCTGGCCACCGCGGGCGAGGAGCTCGGTCTGGCCGGACTCACCGCGATCTTCCTGCTGTACGCCCTGCTGGTGGCCCGCGGCTTCCGGGCCGGCCTGGCCCTGCGGGACCCCTTCGGACGACTGCTGTCGATCGGCCTCGCCTCGATCCTGGCGCTCCAGGTCTTCGTGATCGCGGGAGGGGTGATGGGCCTGATCCCGCTGACCGGGATGGCGATGCCGTTCCTGGCCCAGGGGGGTTCGTCCGTGGTCACCAACTGGATCATCGTGGCGCTGCTCATCCGGGTCAGCGACGTGTCCCGCACGCCCGACCCCGCCGCCACCGGGGACGGACCCGCAGGGGAGGCCGAGTGATCCCGTACATCCGGCACGCCGCCGGTTTCTGTCTGCTCCTGCTCCTCGCCCTGCTGGCGAACGCGGCCCGCGTCCAGGTCTTCGAGGCCGACGAGCTCGACGGCAACTCCGCCAACCGCCGCACCACCATCGACCGTTACGACCAGCCGCGCGGCAACATCCTGGTCGGCGACGAACCCGTCACCGGGTCGAAGGACACCGGCCAGCAGCTCGCGTACGAGCGCACCTACCGCCACGGCCCGCTGTACGCGCCGGTGACGGGCTACGCCTCGCAGACGTACGGCACCTCGCTGCTGGAGAACGCCGAGGACCGCGTCCTGTCCGGCACCGACCCGCTCCTGGCCCCGCTGCCGCTGTGGGGGGACGTCACCCGCAGCCGGCAGCCCGGCGGGAACGTCGTCACCACCGTCGAGGACGCGGTGCAACGCGCGGCGTACGAGGGCCTGGACGGCCGGCGGGGCGCGGTCGCCGCCCTGGACCCGGCCACCGGACGGATCCTGGCACTGGTCTCCTCCCCGTCGTACGACCCCGAGGTGCTCTCCGGGACCGGCTCCGCCGTCACCGACGCGTGGACGCGGCTGAACCGTGCTCAGAGCCGGCCGATGCTCAACCGGGCCATCCGGCAGACCTACCCGCCCGGTTCCGCCTTCAAGATCGTGACGGCCGCGGCGGCACTGGACGCCGGCGTGGTCGACGATCCGGACGCCGAGACGGACACCCCGTCCCCGTACGTCCTCCCGGGCACCTCGACCGTGCTGCCCGACGAGGCGCGGGGGTGCGAGAAGGCCTCCCTCGCGGAGGCGATCCGGGTCTCCTGCAACACGGTGATGGCCCACCTCGGGGTCGAGGTGGGCCTGGACGGGATGCTGGAGGCGGTGGGCAGGTTCGGCTTCAACGACAACGACCTGAAGATCCCCTCCCGGGTGGCCCGCAGCAACTTCGACTCGGACATGAGTGACGACCAGCTCGCCCAGTCCTCGATCGGCCAGTTCGACACGGCCGCCACCCCGCTCCAGATGGCGATGGTCGCCTCGGCGGTCGCGAACGGCGGCGACCTCCGGCGCCCCCACCTGGTGGACCGGGTGACCACCGACGACGGCGACACGGTCCGGCAGCAGGGCTCGGACTCCTACCACCAGGCCATGGACCCGACGACGGCCCAGCAGCTCCGGCGGATGATGGTCGACGTGGTGGAGGACGGCACCGGCGCGAACGCGGCGATCGAGGGGGTGACGGTCGGCGGGAAGACGGGCACCGCCCAGCACGGGGTCGACAACTCCGGTACGCCGTACGCCTGGTTCATCGCGTGGGCGCAGGCACCGGACTCCGGCCGGCCCGCCGTCGCCGTCGCGGTGGTCGTGGAGGACGCCGCCGCGGACCGGGCCGACGTCAGCGGGGGCGGCAACGCGGCCCCGATCGCCCGTGCGGTGATGGAGGCGGCGCTCGACGGCTGAGAACCGGCCTGCGGAAGCCGCGCCCCAGGGCCGAGACTGGCTGTCATGACAGCGGCCGTCGAAGCGTCCCTCGCCCGGATCGACCGGCTCGACCCGGAGCTGTGCGCGTTCACCGAGGTGTGGCACGAGGAGGCGCGGGCGCGTGCGGAGACCGCTTCCCGTCTCCCGCTCGCCGGCCTGCCGTTCGCCGTGAAGGGCCGCGCGGGCGTCCGCTCCTTCGCGGCCCGCCGGCTGGCCGCCGCGGGCGGGGTCCCGGTCGGGTCGACCTCCGTCCCCGGCCCCGGCACGCCCTGGCAGACCTGGGGGCAGGGCGCGCACGGCCGTACGGTCAACCCCTGGCGCCGGGACCGCACTCCGGGCGGGTCGTCGGCGGGGTCGGCGGTGGCGGTCGCCGCGGGCATGGTGGACCTGGCGACCGGCAGCGACGGGGCGGGGTCGGTGCGGATCCCGGCCGCCTGGTGCGGGGTGTTCGGCCTGAGGACGACCGCGGGCCTGCTCCCCTCCCCCGACCGTACGGGCCTGGCGTCCCCCGGTGTCCTCGCCCGCTCGGTGGACCTGGCCGAGCTCTTCCTGCGCCGGGTGACCGACGGGTACGCACCGCGGCCGGCGAGTCTCCCCGTTCCGGCCGTGTACAGCCCCGACCTGGGATTCGCCGAGGTCACCCCGGAGGTCGCACACGTGACCCGGCAGGCGGTCGGCCGTCTCGTGGACGCCGGCGCGGTACGCCTCGTGGCGGGACCCTGCGAACTGCTCGACCCGGCGGAGGCGTGGACGGCGGTGCGCGCGGGGAAGCCGACACCCCGGACGGAACGGCTGCGCGCCGCCAACGACCGGACGCTCGACGCCCTCTTCGCCCGTACGCCGCTGCTGCTCACCCCGGTCGCCCCCACCCCGCCGCACGGCCATGAGGGCCCGGGGGACGTCTACTCCACCGCGCTCACCTGGGCGTTCAACCTCAGCGGCCATCCGGCGGCGAGCCTGCCCGCCGGTTTCACCCCGGACGGCTGTCCGGCGGGTCTCCAGCTGGTCACCGGCCGGGGAACGGACGCGGAACTGCTCGGCTTCGCCCGCGCCCTGGAGCGCGTACTCGGTCCCGCGCCGGTCCGGGCGGACGGCTGACCGGGCGGCGGGCGCCCCTGTCCCGCAGCGCCGGTGTCAGCCGGTCAGCAGCCCTCGGGCCGTGGCCAGGGCGTAGGCGGCCAGTGTGTAGGCATCGGTGATCCGCCGGTCCGCGAGCAGGTCGCGCAACTCGGCGGGGCTCACCGCACGGTAGGCGTCGATTCCCTCCGCGTGAGGACCGGGGCCGGGATCGGAGGCGATGCCGGTCCCGGCCAGACGCGCCAGATAGAGCTGGTCCGTACCGGCCACCAGACCGCTGTCGCTGTGCAGGGGACCCAGGTGGACCAGTTCCGAGACCGGCACGCCCAGTTCCTCGAAGAGTTCCCTGCGGGCCGTCTCCGCGCCCCGCTCACCGGGGTCGCCGAACCCCCGGGGGATCTCCCAGTGCCAGGTGCGTGAGGCATGGCGGAACTGCCTGAGCAGGACGATCCGTCCGTCGGCCAGCACCGGCAGCACGGCCGCCCCGTCCGCGTCGCCCCGGGGCACCACACGGATGTAGGTGCCGAGGTCGCCGGTGCGGAACCGCACCGCATCCCTCACGAGGGTGAGGTAGAGGTCGTCGTGGACGACTCCGATGTCGGCGTAGTGGGCCGGCAGCCCCCGGGCCGTCAGCCTCTGCGCCATGCTCTCGTAGGCCCGGTTCTGGTCGGCCCGGTCCAGGAGGATCTCGTACGCGGCCCCGGGAGGGTTGACGAACATGTCCGGGCGGCTCTCCCGCAGGGCGTCGTACGCGGCGAGTTTCGCCTGCCTGTCCTGTGTGGTGCGCTCCGTGTCCAACCCGGGCTCCCGTCCGTGTGCCCCGCCGGCGCCGGGTCGCCCGGGCCGGCGGGGATCATCATAGGTAGAGGGCCAGCGGCATCTCATCGATCCGGCCGGCCAGTTGCGTATAGGTCCCGACAGCCCGGCGATAGTGGTCGTGCAGGGTCTGCACGACGTCGAACACCCCGGTGGCGGAGCCGTCGAGGGCTGCCCTGCTCTCCCGGAGCAGGGCGCTCACCGTGGAGACCATCGCCCCGTCGCTGACCGACCAGAGCGGTACTCCGATCGCCCCGGCGCCGCTGATGATCAGGGAGCGCATGAATCCGAGGACGTCACCGCCCTCCGACCGCATGCCCTGTCCCGCCAGACAGGCCCCGAGAACGGTCAGCTTGTTCCTCGGCAGCGCGACCCGCAGCGCCAGGTCGTACTGGGTGAGCCGGTCCGCGGACCCGAGGTACAGGAGCGGATCGCCGGATCCGCCGTCCCTCTCCACATAGGTGCCGTGCCCTGCGTAGACGAAGAACTCCGGTTCCACCGAGACGAGTTCGGCGAGCCCCTCCCAGTCGGCCCGGTGGGTACCCGCGATCCGGTCCGCCAGAACGGCCGGCACCCGTCCTGCCACGTGCACCCGGTCCACGGGCCATCCGGAGGCCGCGATCTCTCCGCCCGTGGCCGCCTCGTCGGTGGACATCAGCGCCGCGAGGTCGTCGTCGTCCTCCATCAGCTGCTTCTTGAGGAGGTGCCGTCCCCGCGAGACGAAGGCGGCCACGCTGACGGAGTGCGAGAGAGGCACCCGTGCGGCCAGCGGGTCGAGGCCGCCCGGTTCGGTGGCCACGTGCAACGGGATGGCGAAGAGGTCGTCCGTCGGGATCAGCGTGAGGTGGGTGAGCGCCTCCCCTCGTGTGGCGTGCGCCCAGACCGGGGCGACCAGCAGTTCCCAGATGCTCCGGCAGGTGTCGGGCTGCGGCACGAAGCGGGCCTGGATGTCCGCGAGGACCCGCGCGGCGAGCGCCGCGACCTCGGGGTACGGGAGCGGGCGGCCCAGGGTCAGGATCCCCTCCTTGCACACCATGACGCCCAGGGAGTCGGGCTCCGGGGCCTCCTCCCCGTCCATGCGGGGATCCAGGGGCCCGCCGTACCGGAAGTACCGCACCACGCACGAACCCGGGTGGTTGAGGGTGTACTGCACCAGCTGGTGGGCGATGTCCTCGTCGTGGGTGGCACTGCTCAGCGGATGCCCCAGGAAGTACTGCTCGTACTGCTCCTCGCGTTCCTGCAGCAGGCGTTTCGCCTCCTCGGCCTCCGCGTCGTCCATCGAACCGAGCGTCGAGCGCCTGCCCGGTCCGTCCGCTCCGGCGGGACGGACCGGGCCGGGCAGCGCGCTGGAGGGCGGGCCGAGCGCGGGAGGGCTGGACGAGGCGAGCATGTCCAGCAGTTCCCGGCCGGACGACTCCTCCACCAGGGACAGAAGCCCTTCGAGACTCCTCTGCCGGTGGTCGCACTCGGTGACCCGCCGCCCGATCGCCCGGAGGAACACCGGCCTCATGAGGCGGGAGTACGTGCGCTTGTACACCGGCAGGGCGATCGCCTCGCGCACCGACCGGGCCATGTGCACCCATCGGTCGACCACGTCGCCCGGCCGGCCGTCCGCGGGGAGTCCCGCCGCCGTGCGGCTGTACAGGCCCAGTGTGTAGGCGTAGAAGTCGACGTCCAGTCCCGAACGGCGCTCGGGCCCGGCCGCGTCCCGCTCCAGGTCGTCCAGCAGCTCCGCCAGGCCGGCGAGCCCCTGGGCGTCGCCTCTCCTGGCGGCCAGTTGCTGGCGCGCGATCCTGCGGCCGCGGGGCCAGCCGGGACCGGGCCTCCCGTCCGGGCCGATGCCGAGGTCGCGCAGCTCCTCGAAGAGGTGCGTCGGGTCGCCGGGTTCGCAGAGCGCCTCGTTGAGCAGGGACTGGGCCTTGCGGTAGATGTCGCCCAGTCCCTCCGACACCGCTCCGGACGCTCTGCTCTGCTGGAGCGACTCCTCGGTCCGTCCCTCCTGGCGAAGGGCCGTGGCCACGTTGTGCAGGGCGTTGGACCAGCCCCGCAGGAACTCACGGTGACGGGCTGGGGAGGACGCGGTGGGGGCGCTCTCCAGGTCCACGCCCCGGGCCGCCGCCAACGCGGCGATGTCGTCACGCGCCCGCTCCATCGGACCGACGAAGTCCCGCTCGGCGCGGCGGCCGTCGTCCCGCCGCGAGGCCTGTCCCTGCTCCTCGAACCGCGCCCGCACATGGTTGCTGATCAGGTCGGGCCGGGCCCACCACACGCCGTGGTCCGCGGCCACACCGACCGCCGTCCCGAAGGCGATCCTGGCGGCGGTGTAACTTCCGAGCCGGTACCGCACCCGGCCCACGCCGTCGTACCAGCGGGCGACGACGTACGCCGTGAAGGCCTCGGAACCGGTGGGTCCCCCGCCCGCGGCCAGGTCCGCCAGCAGCCGCTCGGCGTCCGGGCGGGACGCCTCGATCAGCCGCAGGGCGGTCAACGGCTCGTACGCCACGTCGGCCAGGACCATCTCGCACCAGTAGGCGCCCAGTCGGCGCGCGATGCCGCGGAGTCCGGAGGACGGGTCCGGGGTGTGCACGCCCGCGAGGCGCAGCAGCCCGATGGCCGTCGCCTGGCGCATGGGTGCGTCGAAGTCGACGTCGTACCGGAGGATCAGGTCCTCCACGTCGAGCGAGTCGACGAAGTCCGTCACGGCCCGGTCCTGTTGCCGGGAAGGGTCGTCGGTCACGAGGACGCTCCCCCGACGCCGGAGGGCCGGGCCACCGTCCGCGGCCCGCCTGAGGCGTCGTCGGCCGTCGCGCCGTCGAGCGGTCTCCGGAGCAGCCGGTCGACGCCGAGGGCCGCCGCCACCGCCGCGGCCACCGCGACGGACAGGGTCCAGGCCCTGGCCGGCGGGCCGGCCCCCCACGCCACCCCGTACACGGTGACGGCGAGCCACCCGAAGCTGGCAGCCGTCAGACCGGCGACCACACGGTCGAGCCAGCGATGGCGGTGGGCGTTGAGCGCGACTCCGGTCCAGCGCACCACGGACACGGGGAGGGCGAGCGCCAGCACGGTCAGGACGGCGATGAGCGGTGACTGGACGGGACGGGGCAGGGGGAGTTCGTACTCCAGGGTCTGCACCGCCGCGAGGCCGGTGAGGACGGCGCCGAGCACAGAGGTCTGGATCAGGGTCAGCAGACTCCTCTCGTCCGCGAGCGCGCGGTCCGTCATCATGCGGGCCTGCGCGCGCACCGAGTCCGCGCGTTCGCGGGCCGCTTCCAGGTGCAAGCGGTCGTCGTCCACCCTCTTGATCAGCGTTTCGGCGTACGCACGGTCCCGGTCGGGCCAGGTCGCCCCCACGCCGACGCGTCGTACGGAGGGGGTGGAGGGAAGCAGGTTGTCCAGTCCGGCGGCGAGCGCGTTGCTGACCTGTCTCTGCCGGGTGATCGTCCAGAGCATCCCCTGGGGACTGCGCTGGGTCTCGTCGAGCTTCGCGGCCGTGCGGACCACCCCCGCGAGGGGCTGACGGCCCCCGACGGAGTCCAGCTCCCTCAGCAGCGCCTCGGTCCGGCGGTCGCTCTCCTCCAGCCACGTGGGCAGCGAGGCGGCCCGGTCGTACTCCTGTGCCTGGTAGCGGATCTTCGACATGTGCATCAGGTAGCGGGCGAGCGGCCTCAGGCGGTGCTCGCCTCGCGCGAACCACGTCCAGTCGTCCAGGGCGGCCTCGTGCTCGACGGGGGCCAGCACGTAGAAGCGACCCACGGTTTCCGGGGTCCCCTCCTGCTCCCGCCAGACGGAGAACCCGTCGTCCGTCCGGTCGAAGCCGGCCCACCACGCCCTGGCGCCTCCCCCACCGGCGGGCGCGTGTCCGCGCACGGTCTCGCACAGGGCGCCGTCGTCGATCACCCCGTCGCACAGGGCTTCGAGGACGAGGTGCCGGCCGAGCAGCCCCCATGCCCCGGACGGGGGCCCGGCGGCCTCCACCGCCTGCTCCCAGCTCGCGACGAGGCCGGCCCACTGCTCAGGTCCTGCCGCGCTGTCGTTCGGTGCGAGCACGGAGACCAGCCCGACGACGTCCCGGTCCACGAAGGAGAAGACCTGGTACACCGCCTGCGGATCGGGGCGGTGGGCCGCCGCCAGGAAACGGAAGCCCGGCTCCGGGCGGTCCGCTCCGTCGAACCCACCGGTGACGGCGAGCTGCGGAAGCCCCGGGACCTTCTCGGTCATGCCGAGACGTCGGCACGCCGCCCACAAGCACGCCAGAGCCGCGTGGCCGGGGCGGGTCCCCCTGGTGTCCAGCGGCGCGAACGCCATGACGAGCAGTGAGGGTTTACGGATCGCTCCTTCCGGAGCGGTCACCGCGCGGTCTCCCGGGCCGGCGGCTCCCGGTGTTCGTCCGGGTCACCGCTGACCTCGACGATCAGCGCGCTCCGCCGTTCGTTCAGTTCGTCGCTGATGGAGTGGACACCGGGGCCCAGGGTGTTGGTGACCCGGCGGGGCTGCTTCTGCTCCAGCGGCTCCAGCGCCGCCAGCGCCGCACGCACACCGGCGGGATCCTGGGCGGCACGGGCCCGGTGGATCAGGCTGAAGGCTTCGCCGACG
>Ga0164308_10001909_pt1 | contig 11122 bp, 11 predicted proteins | sample Whisoiple_246_MG_FD_109983 | JGI IMG/M metagenome (GOLD analysis project Ga0164308, IMG submission 109983) | Soil microbial communities amended with fresh organic matter from upstate New York, USA - Whitman soil sample_246_MG | ecosystem: Environmental > Terrestrial > Soil > Unclassified >... | reverse complement strand
TACAAAAGGCTGCCCAAAGCCCGGCGTGGATACGGTAACTGTAACCGTGCTTCCGGATATAAAGCCTTTTGCAGGAAATGATACCGCGGTGGTGACAGGCCAGCCGCTGCAATTGAATGCTTCAGGTGGAACGGCTTACCAGTGGGCGCCCTCAACCGGGCTTTCCGCTCCAAATATTGCAAACCCGCTGGCGTTGTACAGTGCGCCATCCGAAGGGATCTATTATAAAGTGCTGGTGTATAATGAAGCTGGCTGCGTTGATTCTGCTTCGCTCACCGTTAAGGTGTTTAAAACGATGCCTTCGGTTTTTGTGCCCACCGCTTTTACCCCCAACAGGGATGGCAGGAATGATGTGTTAAAGCCCATTGCCGTTGGCATGCAGCGCATTGATTTCTTCAACATCTATAACCGATGGGGGCAGCTTATATTCAGTACTTCATCAAATGGAAAAGGCTGGGATGGAGTAATAGCCGGTAAGCCGCAAAGCGCCGGTGTATATGTTTGGGTGGTAAAAGCCGTTGATTATACCGGCACACCTTACCTGCAAAAAGGAACAGCAACACTTATCCGTTGACCAATCAACAAAAATGATACATCAGGTCTCCATCTTTAAAATCAATCCTTCCCATAAAGCATTGATTTCCTAAATTTGCGGTTCCTTTTAGGGGCAACCACCAGCAACAATAATTTTTAAAATTTAATTTTCGTCAGGAAAAAACTTTTTTATGCAACGTGTGCGATTATTTAGTGTAATTATCCTTTTGGTGCTGGCTTCTGTTTCATGCAATAACAATAAATCTCCGGTGGTTGGAGATGCGAAAACGGTTGCTTCAATTGAAGCTGCCAAGGTAGAGGGCGCTGTTTCGTGTAGTGTTATTGGTTTTACCAAATCTGACAGTGTAATATACATGCAACAGGGTGGAAAAGAATTTAAGCCAACAATCAGTAATAGGGCAAAGCCTTCTTACGTAGTAAAAGATATGGTGTGGATACCGGGTGGTGAGTTTAGCATGGGGAATGTTAACCCAACTACCATGGAAGATGGCGGCCACGATGCCATGAACGATAAAAGGCCTGTACACCGTGTGTATGTAAAGGGCTATTTTATGGATAAAACTGAAGTTACCAATGCGGCGTTCGCAGCTTTCGTTAAGGCAACAGGATATGTAACGGTAGCGGAACGCAAACCAACACAGGAAGAATTTCCCGGCGTGCCTGACGAGAACCTGGTTGCCGGTTCTGTAGTGTTTAAGCCTTCGGCCACTTCAGATCTTTCCCAAAATTTGCAATGGTGGGATTATGTATATGGTGCTAACTGGAAACATCCTTTTGGCCCCGGCAGCGATCTTAAAGGAAAAGAAAATTACCCGGTGGTGCATGTTTGCTGGGAAGATGCAGAAGCTTATGCAAAATGGGCAGGTAAAAGATTACCAACAGAAGCTGAATGGGAATTTGCGGCGAGGGGCGGCAATGCAGGTGAAATGTACACCTGGGGCAACCAGCTAAAACCCGATGGCAAATGGATGGCAAATATTTATGAAGGTAAATTTCCTGCTACAGACCAGGCCCTTGATGGCTATGCAGGCATTGCGCCGGTTGAAAAATTTCCCGCAAATCCTTATGGGTTATACGATATGGCCGGCAATGTGTGGGAATGGTGCAGCGACTGGTACCGGCCCGATTATTATGTGAAACTGGCAGAGCAGGGTGGAGTTGCTAAAAATCCGCAAGGCCCGTCGAGTTCGTATGATCCGGCTGAACCTACTGAAAAAAAGAAGATACAACGTGGCGGTTCATTTTTATGCACTGATCAATATTGCACCCGGTATATGGTAGGTACACGCGGCAAAGGAGAATTAAGGTCTGCCTCAAACCATATTGGTTTCCGTTGTGTAAAAGATATTGAAGCAAGTCAGTTAGCGGTAAAATAATCCTGGAAGGCTTGTTTAATTACAGGCCTTTGTATGTTTAGCTAGAAAATTAAGAGTGGGATATAAGTTTTAATCCTGTTATTTAAACAGTTACAACTGCTGAATGTATGGCCGCGCTTATTTCCTTTATAAGGGACGCGTCTTTTTCAATGGCATTCCCAACTACAATGATATCAGCGCCGCTACGGCAATTGAGATAAGCTTTTTCCGGGTTGCTGATACCTCCGCCTACTATTAAGGGAGCTTCAATATGTGAAGCCACTTTTTCGATCATGCCCGTTGTAATTGGAACTCTGGCACCGCTGCCGGCATCCATAAATATCAGTTTCATACCCAGCATTTCACCCGCCATAGCTGTGCACATGGCAATTTCATTTTTATCAGAAGGCAGGGGTGTTGCATTGGATATATACGATACGGTTGTAGGTGCTCCGCCATCAACTACCATATAACCGGTTGGCATTATTTCCAATCCGCTTTGTTTTACGGCGGGGGCGCTTATTACATGCTGGCCTATCAGTAATTCAGGGTTACGGCCTGAAATTAACGACAGGTATAGCAACGCATCCGCATAACGGCTTATTTGTGAATGAGAGCCCGGGAAGATGATAACAGGTATAGAGCACGAAACCTTTATTTGTCTTATGCATTCATCAAGGTTATTGGAAATAACCAGGCTTCCGCCAACAAAAAAATAATCTATGCCCCCATCTACGGCTAATGATACAAGCTGTTCGGTGGTTGCAACATTTACTTTATCAGGATCAATAAGTACTGCAAATGATTTTTTCCCGGCCGATTTTCTCTCTTGTATCTTGTTATACAAAGTGTGCTTCATGCAGGTTGTTTAATTGTACCTTAATTGCAAAAATGCAAAAAAGTTCCCATTCTTAGTAATTTAACCCGTAATGTTTTCAATTGGTTGCAAGCTTTATAGTGAATACGTATATCGTTAAAAAGAAGTCTATTTTCAGTCATACACAATATTTTTTATTTAAAATTTTTTATTGACATCCCGTTTATTTAAAATGCAATGCCAGTTTGAATTCTGAAAAAATATGAATCTATTTTCCACAACATGTGCATATTCATACTTTCAATTTTCGCAGGTTAAAGATATTTTCGTCGTCTGCCTCCTAACGTTTCTGCAAGGCATCAATATAATTTCTAAAAAATTAAAATAAATTTAAATGGCAACAGGAAAAACCCAGAAAGCTTTGCTGTTTCAGCGGCGCTTTACAAAAGAAGGTATTGATCCTTTTGATATGTTTGAATACGATTATCGTACCAGTATTATCAAAAATCCTACCGGCGAAGTATTGTTTGAAATGAATAATGTGGAGGTGCCGAAACAGTGGAGCCAGATCGCAACAGATATACTGGCGCAGAAATATTTCAGGAAAGCAGGTGTGCCTCAGCCGGATGGAAGCATTGGCAGGGAAACCTCGGCTAAACAGGTGGCACATCGTATGGCAAATTGCTGGCGGGTTTGGGGCGAACGCAACAACTATTTTAATTCGGAAGAAGATGCCTGTATATTTTATGAAGAGCTGGTATACAGCATATTGAACCAGGCTTGTGTACCAAACAGTCCACAATGGTTTAATACGGGTTTGCATGAAAGTTATGGCATTACCGGTAAGCCGCAGGGGCATTATTTTGTTGATGGAAAAGATGGTCAACTAAAAAAATCAACCAGTGCGTATGAACGGCCACAACCACACGCCTGCTTTATTTTAAGCGTGAACGATGACCTGGTGAACGATGGCGGCATTATGGATCTCTGGATAAGGGAAGCCCGTATTTTTAAATACGGTTCCGGCGTAGGTACAAATTTTTCAAGGATACGCGGTGAAGGGGAAAAACTAAGCGGCGGCGGAACTTCCAGCGGCTTAATGAGCTTTTTAAAGATCGGCGATCGTTCGGCAGGCGCTATTAAAAGTGGTGGCACTACCAGGCGCGCTGCCAAAATGGTTTGCCTTGACCTTGACCATCCTGAAATAATGCAGTTCATCAACTGGAAAAAAGATGAAGAAAAGAAAGTGGCTGCCATGGTAGCTGCGGGCTATGATAACAGTTATGAAGGCGAGGCATATGCTACGGTTTCAGGCCAGAATTCCAATAATTCTGTACGCATACCCAACGAGTTTTTTAAAATACTGGAAGAAGATGGCGATTGGGACCTGAAAGCCCGGACCGATGGCCGTGTTATGAAAAAGATCCCGGCGCGTGAAGTATGGAACCAGATTAACTATGCCGCATGGCGTTGCGCTGATCCGGGAACACAATATGATACAACGATCAATGAATGGCATACCTGCCCGCAGGGTGGAAGGATCAACGCATCCAACCCTTGTTCAGAATACATGTTCCTGGATAATACTGCCTGTAACCTGGCAAGCGCCAACCTGATGAAATTCTTCGATACAGAAACAAATATATTTGATGTTGAAGGTTTTGCCTATACCTGCAGGTTATGGACAACCGTGCTGGAGATCTCCGTATTGATGGCGCAATTCCCTTCCAAAGAAGTAGCCCAGCTATCCTACGATTACCGCACCCTCGGTTTGGGTTTTGCCAATCTTGGTACCATGCTGATGGTAAGCGGCATTCCCTACGACAGTGAAAAAGCCCGCAACATTGCAGGCGCCATTACCGCGATCATGACCGGTATTGCTTATAAAACTTCGGCAGAAATGGCCGCCGTATTAGGCGCTTTTTCAAAGTATGAAGAAAATAAAGCAGACATGCTGCGGGTAATGCGCAACCACCGCGCTGCTGCCTACGATGCAACAGATGCTTATGAAGGATTAAGCCTTCAGCCGGTTGGCATCAATGCGAAATATTGCCCCGATTATTTGCTGTCTGCAGCCTGTAAAGCCTGGGATGATGCAGTGGAACTGGGCGAAAAACATGGTTACCGTAACGCACAAACAACCGTAATTGCGCCAACAGGTACCATTGGTTTGGTAATGGATTGTGATACTACCGGCGTTGAACCCGATTTTGCATTGGTGAAATTTAAAAAGCTTGCCGGCGGTGGTTATTTCAAGATCATCAATCAAAGTGTACCACAGGCTTTAAAAAATCTTGCCTATACTCCTAAAGAAATTGATGCCATTATAAAATATGCCGTTGGAGCTGCCAGCTTTGAAGGCGCTCCGTTCATTAACTCACAAAGCTTAAGCGAAAAAGGGTTGCTTTCTGAAGAAATTCAGAAGTTAAATAATGCAGCCACCTCTGCTTTTGAGATAGGTTATCTTTTCAATAAATTTATTTTAGGGGAAGCCTGTTTGGAAAGACTAGGCTTTACACCAGGCCAATATAACGACTGGAGTTTTGACCTGCTGGATGCACTCGGTTTTACCGAGGAGCAAATTGAAGCCGCGAATGATTATATATGCGGAACAATGACAATTGAAGGTGCTCCTTATTTAAAATCAGCACATCTTGCTGTATTTGATTGTGCAAACAAATGCGGCAAAAAAGGCGAACGGTATATTCATGCACATGGCCATATCAGGATGATGGCCGCCTGCCAGCCTTTCTTAAGCGGTGCTATTTCTAAAACCATCAATCTTCCGCACGAAGCAGCTGTGGAAGAAATTGCGGATTCTTACATGTTAAGCTGGAAGCTGGGTTTAAAAGCCTGCGCTTTATACCGCGATGGTTCTAAATTATCACAGCCGCTAAGCAATAAATCGGATAAAAAGAAAAAACCGGAAGCTCAGGAAGCAGCAAAGCCTGAGGAGAAAAAGCCGATTTTGGAAGAAGTGAAACCTGAAGTTAAGCTGGTTGATCTTTCTGCCTTAAGTGCCGAAGAATTACTGGAAGAAGTGCAGAAACGCATGCAGGCCAGCAGCGATACTTCTTTAAAAAGACAATTGTCAAAAATTGTGGAAAGAAAAACCCTGCCGGCAAAACGTTATGGTTTTACGCAAAAAGCCAAGATAAACGGCCAGGTGTTGTTTATGCGCACCGGTGAATATAATGATGGAACGCTGGGCGAAATATTTATTGATCTTGCCAAAGAAGGCTCAACATTGCGCAGCCTGATGAACTGTTTTGCTATTGCTGTTTCCGTTGGCCTGCAATATGGCGTGCCGCTGGAAGAATTTGTTGAAAAATTTGTGTTTACCAAGTTTGAACCGGCGGGTATGGTAGATCATCCGAATATTAAAACCACCACTTCTCTGGTCGACTTTGTATTCAGGTGCCTTGCTTATGAATATCTTGGAAGAACAGACCTGGTGCATGTAATTGATAAACCGGAGCTATCCAACCTGGGTGATGAAGAAGATGCAGAATATATCGGCAAGCCTTCTTTGAGTAACCTGCATGTGAAATCAATAGCAGCTTCGGTTCAACCCCAGAAGATGCAAAAAGCAGCAGTGCGTGCAGAAGCCGGTTTGGATGCAGTGAATGCAGCCGCCAAAACGATGCAGAGCGATGCGCCTTCCTGCAATGTATGCGGGCACATTACGGTAAGAAGCGGAACGTGTTATAAATGCCTTAACTGCGGCAACAGCATGGGTTGCAGTTAGTACATTTTTTATATATTGATTTGAAAAAGAGGTTGCCTGTCAGGTAGCCTCTTTTGCTTTTTAAATGCACTGCTTTACGGCTTAGTTTTAAACATGAATGCTTACTTTGCGGTAAATATCGCCACATGAAAAAATTAGTAATCCTTTTCTTTTTTGCCTGTTTGATTTCCGTTTCAACTGTAAAAGCACAGCCGCATTTCAATCATCTTGCCCTGTATGTGGTAGATCTTGGAAAAAGCACTGCTTTTTATAAAGATGTAATGCAGTTGCAGCAAATACCCGAGCCGTTTCATGATAATAAGCATAGCTGGTTTCGAATAAGCGAACACGGGCAGTTGCATATTATTTCCGGCGCCGGCCAAACGGTTCCGCACGATATTAATATCCATCTTTCCTTTTCAGTGCCCTCCGTAGAAGAATTTTCCAAACACCTTGATGCTTTGAATATAAAATATGGCAACTGGAACCAAAGCACTAAAGCGCCGCAGGTGCGTGCCGACGGTATAAAACAGATCTATTTACAGGATCCGGATGGCTACTGGATAGAAGTGAATGATGATAAATTTTAAGCGTAAATAGCGAATAGTGAATGGTGAATTGTAAACTATTATCTTCGCCGCTCGAAAATTGAGTGTATGAAGTTTTACAACGTGATAATCAAGTATCGTTTTTGGTTAAGCATTGCCGCCATTGTAATTGGCGTACTGTTAAATGTAACTGTATCGGGCTTCTGGCCTGTTTTTCCTTTATATTTTATTGGATTGATCGGGCTGCTAAGCCATTTTTTTATTGGCCCCATGCGGCTTTTGCAGGAGCCAATGGAAAGCGGTAATGTGGAAGAAGTGGAAAGAATTCTTGATACGATCTGGTTCCCAAACCTGTTGTATAAACCTATCCGCTCCACTTATTACACGGTAAAAGGCAATATGGCCATGATGAAGCACGATTTTGATACCGCGGAAAAGCATTTAAAGAAAAGCGCATCATTGGGTTCGCCGATGCCTGAAGCAGAAGGTGCCAATAAACTGCAGTTGGGTATGATGGCCATGCAGAAAGGTGATATGAGAGGCGCGGAAAGTTATATGCGTGCGGCCATTCGTGCAGGCATTCCTGATAAGGAAAGCGAAGCGATTGCATTTTTAAGCATGTGCCAGATATTTATGAACAAGCGCGAGTTTCGTGCTGCAAAAGATTTCTTCAGAAAAGCCAAGGCCTGTAAGCCAACAACAAAGCAGGTTGTTGACCAGATAAAAGAAATTGAGAAATATATTTCAAGGGTTCCGGGATAGTGCGCTGATAAATCTTAATAAAAGAGGTTGCTTAATTCTTAGGCAGCCTCTTTTTGTTATCTGCGATGCATTTTTGACGATGACAAAAATTCTCTTACCTTTCTTATCGCTAACGATTAAACCTACTTTATGAAACCAACACTACTGCTGCTATTTGCTTTTATTACAAACATTATTTATGCGCAACAAGATACGGCCGCGCAGAAGCCTTCAAAAAGAGCGCAAAGCGTTTATGGAGAAATAGGCGGAAATGGCATTGTGTTTTCGGCCAATTATGATGTGCGCTTTGCTAAAAGTCAAAAAGGATTAGGTGCAAGGATTGGTATAGGAGGAATAGCTACCTACTTAACTATACCTATCGCTTTGAATTATCTTGCCGGCAAGGCCCCTAATTATTTTGAAGGAGGGTTAGGTGTTACTTATGCAACGGATGCTTCCTACACTTCCGATCATGGAACGGCTGTGGTTTTTAGCGTAGGCTATCGGTACCAGCCTTTAAAAAATGGGTTTACCGCAAGAGTGATTTTGTCTCCCCTGGTTGCAACCAATGGCGACGGTTTTTTGTTTTTTGGAGGCGTAAGTTTGGGCTATAAATTTTAATAGTTGGCGCTTCGCAATAAACCCGGTTATTGTCGTTTTCTGCCGCTCTATTGTTTATAGATGTGGCTAAGTTTGTGTTTGAAACAAAATAAATACTATGGCTAACATCACTCAAAAAATTACACCATTTCTTTGGTTCAATAACAATGCACAGGAAGCTGCTGCATTTTATACATCAATCTTCCCAAATTCATCTATCACTTCAACCTCGTATTATGGGGATAATGCGCCATTGCCAAAAGGAAGTGTGATGGTCGTTAGTTTTAAATTGGAGGGATTAAATTTTACGGCAATGAATGGTGGCCCGGGTCATGATTTTACAGATGCAATTTCAATGGTAGTACATTGCAGGAACCAGGAAGAAGTTGATCATTTCTGGAGCAAATTAACGGAAGGCGGCAAAGAAGTGGCCTGTGGTTGGCTGAAAGATAAATATGGGTTATCATGGCAAATAACGCCTGACCGGTTGATTGAATTGATAAGTGATCCTGACAAAGAAAAAGCAAACCGTGTTTTCCAGGCAATGATGAAAATGATAAAAATTGATATCCCGGCATTAGAAAAGGCAGCGGAAAATAAACTTTAAGTTAAGGGTTTTCAGTTCGGTTAAACAACCCAGCTTAACACTATTTCATCAAAAATTTTGGCGGTTATATTCAAATAAACCGGTTCATTTTTTTTAAAACAAAACGGCAATACTAAACTGCCGTGTTGTTGTTGAATAGGATCGATGAGCTGCATATGCTCTTTAAAATCAACCTTGCCCAAACTATACCATTTGAATAAAGATTCTTTGGCACTCCACATGATGGTAAACAGTAACCGGGGATCGGAAAACAGTGAGCTGTTCACTGCTAACTGTTCACTGTTTGCAAAAAATTGTTGTTCACTTTCATGAATAAACTTATGCGCGATGCGCTCTACTTTTTCAGAAGCGATTTCTATATCAATACCAACGCGGTGTGTTGAACTAACCATGGCTGCCGCATAATTGCCGCAATGCGAAATAGAAAAATGATACTGTTCATTTGGTAAGTAAGGTTTGCGCGTATCAGCAATTAAAATTTCTGCATGAGGGAAATCAGGGAATAAATATTTTAATAGAAACCTGCCCGCCAAATGTTGCAATCGTTTATGCGGATGCGTAATGTTTTGTTGAACCGGAACTTTGTGCAGAAAAAAATCTTCTGCTTCTTCTATATGCCAGATGCCAAGCTTTGTTGTTTCATTTATAGTATGCTGATAAAATAAAGGCACACGCGAATTTCTGCTTTTTAGCAATAAACCTATAAGGTTTCTAAAACCTTATAGGTTTATTGCTCAGCATGCTTTTTATAATTATCGAGGATGGCTTGCCAACCACCTTTCTGCAGTTCAACTGAATTTGTGCTTTCGGCTTCAAAAGTCTCGGTTACTTTTGTCGCACCATTATCGTCTGAAAAATCAACGCGCACTTTTCTTCCATCACCAATAGTATATTCAATTGTTTTATTGGTTTCAACTGCATCATACACACCACCGAAATCAAAACCAAAACTTCCGTCTTTGGCTTCCATGCGGTAGTTAAATTTTCCACCGGGCTTCAGATCATTTTCTGCGGTGGGACTGTGCCAGTCGCTGGAAGCAAAATTCCATTTGGTGATGTGTTCAGGTTTGGTAAAATATTCCCATGCTTTTTCTATGGGTGCATTCACAATAGTTTCCACTGTAATTTTTGTTTTGTTGCTGTTTTCCATTTTTTAGTTTTTATGGATGATCAATATCACACAAAACTCTGCAAATTACACATCATTGATGGTGTGCTGAAAAGACAATTAAAGGGTTATTTGCGACTTGTTATTATCACTTTAATTTCTATTTGCCTGGTGTTTAAAAAGGGACTGTTGCCGTGTTGAAGTATCAAAAATGCAGATGCTATTTCAGGAAGCTTATATTGATATGTATTATTCTTCTTCCGGTTTTTTTTGCTGCCATTCTTTATGGTTAATTATTATTTCAATTTTCTTTCTGCAACGTTCAATATCCTGGTGATAATCTTTTATCTTATCATCATTCAAAGAATTAAGAATCGCTTTCTCAAAACAACTGATGGCTGCATCAAAATTCATTTTTAATTCTTCAGCAATCGCAAAGCGGTAATATACCCATGATTTTTCTATGGTTGCAACAGTGAGGCATTTATCAAGATGCTTTTTTAATTCCTCATAGCGTTCCATATCAGTCAGCAAAACCGCGTAATGAAAATAAGGGTGCGGGTATTTAGGGTCGCTTTTTATGGCTGACCGAAAATGTATATCCGCTTTCTTATAATCATCAAATTGAGTTTTATAGATGCAGGCTAATGAATTATGCGTTGGTTCATGATTGGGTTTATCATTCAAAATAGTTTCATACTTGCGTAAAGCATCCACGTGCGCATTCTTCTTAATGTCTGCTTCTGCTTCTAAAAAGAGTTCTTCAATGTTCATCAGTTTTCTTTTCTAATCCTACAAGGTTTTTAAAACCTTATAGGATTCATTTACCAGCCTAATAGCCACGCAAATATTAAAGGCGCAACAATGGTTGCATCGCTTTCAACAATATATTTTGGCGTATGGATATCCAGCTTGCCCCAGGTTATTTTTTCATTGGGCACGGCACCGGAATAAGAACCGTATGAAGTAGTGCTGTCACTGATCTGGCAGAAATAGCTCCAGAAAGGAACATCATGCCATTCAAGATCCTGGTACATCATGGGCACCACGCAGATAGGAAAATC
>Ga0164308_10001907_pt1 | contig 11125 bp, 8 predicted proteins | sample Whisoiple_246_MG_FD_109983 | JGI IMG/M metagenome (GOLD analysis project Ga0164308, IMG submission 109983) | Soil microbial communities amended with fresh organic matter from upstate New York, USA - Whitman soil sample_246_MG | ecosystem: Environmental > Terrestrial > Soil > Unclassified >... | reverse complement strand
TGACGACCTCGGTGATGGGGTGCTCGACCTGGAGGCGGGTGTTGACCTCGAGGAAGGCGAAGAAGCGCTCGCCCGGGTGGTAGAGGAACTCGACGGTCCCGGCGCCGGCGTAGCCGACCGCGATGGCGAGCCGCTCGGCGCTGGCGCGGACCTCGTCCTCCTGCTCGGGGCGCAGGACGGGAGAGGCGGACTCCTCGATGACCTTCTGGTTGCGGCGCTGCACCGAGCAGTCGCGCACGCCGACGGCCCACGCGGAGCCCTGGCCGTCGGCGATGACCTGGACCTCGATGTGGCGGGCGCCGGTGACGAGCTTCTCGAGGAAGACGACGCCCGAGCCGAACGCGCGCTGGGCCTCGTCGCGGGTGCGCTCGTAGGCATCGGTGAGGTCGGCGTCGGAGTCGACGCGGCGGATGCCGCGGCCACCACCGCCGGCGGTCGCCTTGAGCATGAGGGGATAGCCGATGCGTGCGGCTGCTGCCTTCGCGTCCTCGAGGGTGTCGACGCCGCCGCGGCTCCACGGCGCGACGGGGACGCCGACCTCCTCGGCGATGAGCTTGCTGCCAATCTTGTCACCGAGCTTGCGCATGGCATCGGGGCTCGGGCCGATGAAGGTGACGCCGACGCGCTCGCACAGCTCGGCGAAGGCGGGGTCCTCGGCGACGAAGCCCCAGCCGACCCACGCCGCGTCGGCCTTCGTCTCGCGCAGGGCGCGCTCGAGGACGGCGTGGTCGAGGTAGGGGCGCGCCGAGGCCGGCCCGAGGTCGTAGGCGTCATCGCTCTCGCGCACGAACATGGCCCGCCGCTCGCCCTCGGTGTGCAGGGCGACCGTCTCGATGCGGTGGCCGTCGCGACCCGCGGCGGCGTTGAGGTCCCGCACCGCGTGGATGAGCCGCATGGCGGCCTCGCCGCGGTTCACGATGGCGATGCGCGAGATCATCGGTGCTCCTTCAGACGGGGGTGGTGTCGCACCCTGCAGCCTTCCACGCCTGCCCGGTGACCGGCGAGTAGACAGGCCAGTCGTTCACCCGTGGGCGGCTGGCCGGCGCGCTACCGTCGGATCGTGGAGGGGAGCTCGGCCGTCGGCGCGTTCGGTGCGCGGCTCCGCGCCCTGCGCGAGGCCAGGTCGCTGACGCAGGAGGAGCTGTCGGAGCGATCCGGCCTCAGCGTCAAGGCGATCGGCGCGCTCGAGCGCGGCGAGCGGCTGCGCCCGCATCCGCACACCGTCCGGGCGCTGGCCGACGCGCTTCTCCTCGGCGACGTGGAACGCTCTGCGCTCGTGGCATCGGTCCCGCGCCGGGCGGGGCCGTCGGGGCCATCAGGGCGGTCGGGGCCGCTTGAGCCCGAGGGCTGGTCTGCAGCAGCGGGTGGCGCCTTTGCGGGGTCGGGACTGACGCCGCTCTTCGGGCGCGACGAGGACCTGACGCGTCTCACGGACCTTCTCACCGCGCGCGGCGCCCGGTTCATCACGCTCACCGGACCGGGCGGCGTCGGGAAGACCCGCCTCGCGACGGAGGCCGCGATGCGGGTCCGCGACGCCTTTCCCGGCGGCGTCCGGCTGCTCGACCTCGCGGCCGTGCGCGAGCCGGACGAGGTGCTGCCACAGGTCGCGGCGGCGCTCGGGGTGATCGAGGAACCGACCGGGACCGTCCACCTCGTGGAGCGGGTCGCGGGCCACCTCGCAGATCGTCGGGTGCTGCTCGTCCTCGACAACCTCGAGCAGGTCTTCGCGTGCGGGCCTCGCGTGGCCGAGCTCCTCGGGCTCGCGCCGGGGCTCACGGTGCTCGCCACCAGTCGCGCTCCGCTGCGGGTCCGCGCCGAGCAGGAGGTGCCGGTGGCGCCGCTGGCTCTGCCCGCCCTCGGTGACGGGCCCGACGCCATGACCGCCGTGGCCGCCTCCCCTGCCGTCGCGATGTTCCTCGACCGCGCTTCGGCGGTTGGCGCTCAGGTGCGCGACGGCGCTGCCGGGGCCGCCACACTCGCAGCCATCGCGCGACGCCTCGACGGGCTCCCGCTCGCCATCGAGCTGGCCGCGGCGGCGGCGCGCGTCCTGCCGCCCGACGCGCTGCTGTCACGGCTGGAGGCAGGCACCATCGACGTGGGCGTCGGCGGCCCGCGCGACCTGCCCGAACGGCAGCGCAGCATGGCGACCGTGCTGGCCGGGAGTGTCGGACTGCTGGAGTCCGGACAGCGCGACCTGTTCCTGCGCGCTGCCGTGTTCTCCGGCGGCTTCTCGCTCGACTGGCTCGCAGCCGTGGAGCCGATCGTGGAGCCACTTACGACTGCCGGCTCCGACGACGTGTTGCCCCGCGTCGCCGCCCTCGTCGAGCAGGCACTCGTGCTGCCGGCGCCCTCGCCGGACGGCGTCCCCCGATTCCGCCTCCTCGAGCCGGTTCGGCAGCACGCGATCACGCAGGCGCACGCCGCGGGTCTGGCGCTGCCTGCGGCCGACGCCCACGCCGCGTACGCCCGGCAGGTGGCCGTGGACGCGCACCGACGACTGTGGTCGGCCGGCATCGGACCGGTGCTCGACCGCGTCGAGGCCGAGCGCGGCAACCTGAGGTCGGGACTGCTCCGGCTCCTCGAGCTCGGCCGGGTGTCAGAGGCCGCCGACCTCGCCGGAGGCCTCTGGCCGTACTTCGCCATGCGCGGTCGCGTGCGCGAGGGCCACGAGTGGCTCGAGCGCGTGCACGGCACCGGCACCACGACGGCGGTGGCCTGGTCAGCGGTCGGCCGCATGGGACTGATGCTCGTCGTCGGGGAGGTCGACGGCCTTCGCATGCTCGGCGACCTGGCGATCCGGCTGTCCGAGCGGGCCGGCGACGCGCTCCTTGTCGTGGAGGCCTCCCTGCTCAGTGGGCTCGGTGCACTCTTCGCCGGCGACCTCGCCGCAGGGGAAAGGCTCCTGGCCCTGGCGGAGGCCCGCGCTGAGGATCTGGGCGTCGAGGAGGCCCACCCGGTCGACCCCCTGCCCTGGGCGCGGCTGCACGTGCAGGTGGGGCGCGGACAGGGGCTGCTGCTCGCGGGCGACGCCGAGGGTGCGACGCGACTGCTCGCGGAGGCGGTCACGGCGGCAAGGGCGCTGGGCAACGAGTTCGGGCTCGCCACCTCGCTCAACACGCTCGCGACGGCACGCCAGGTCGCCGGGGACGACGTCGAGGCCGCGGCCCTCCTCGGCGAGTCCCTCGCCGTGTCGTTCCGGCTACGACTCGGCTGGACGCTCGGCTACGCGGTCCCCGAGCTCGCCGGGGTGGCGGCGCGGTCGGGCCGCCCCGTGGCCGCGGCCCACCTCTTCGGCGCGGCGGCGACACTCGGTGACACGACCTCGGTGGACCCGCACTACCCGCCCTCGCGCGCCGGCGCGGAATCCGGGCTGGCGGTCGCCCGGACGCAGCTGGGCTCCGACGAGTTCACCGCCGCGTGGGATGCGGGTCGGACGGCGACGCAGGAGGAGGTGGCCCGTTTCGCGGCCGATGTCGTGGCCGACATCACCTCCCCGGGCGACACGGACCTCAGCCTTCGCGGACGCGGCTGACAAAGCGTCGGTACTGCCGTGCGCCGAGGGTGCGCACGAGGACACGAGCCGGAAGGGGCAGCTTCGCGAGCATCGCCCGGCGCTCCTCGGGCGAGCACTCCTCGAGCAGCGCACCGAAGAGCAACGGCAGTTGTGGTCGGGTCATCGCCTCCATTCCGTGCTGCCCGAGGCTGTCCCACTCCGCAACGGTGACATACCGCAGGCACAGTGGCAGGATCTCGCGCTCCTCGAGGTCGAGGTGCTCGGCGAGGTCGGCAGCGAACCGTTCGAGGACGTCGGCCAGCTCGACGCCGCGCTCTCGGGTCGGCGCCGCCTCCCAGGCGGGCAGCAGGTGCGCCACGCGCTCGAGGTGGTCCTCGATCCCGTGGTGCTGGGCCCGCATCGTCTCGACGAGACCGGTGGACGGCGCGGCCCGTTCGAGCAGCGCCGGCCACAGTACGGCGTCCTCACTGGTGTGGTGCATCTCGAGGCCGGCGAGCACGAGGCGCAGCACCTCGGCGAGACTCCTGGCCCGCGCCCCGTCGCCGTCCGCGACCTGGCGGACGAGTCCCGGCAGCAGGCGCGTCTCGCGGCGGAAGGCGCGGTGGATGATCACCATCTCGTGGACCCACGGAAGGTCGGAGGTCGGGGTGGTGCTGAAGGTCGTGGTGCTCACGGTGGTGCCTTTCGACGAGGACGAGCGGTCCCCTCCAGCGTCGGCCGACGAAGCGCGCGGTCCCAGCCACGGCGGGCCCACGCCACCCCCACAGTCCCGCCTCAGTGACGCGTCAGGTGAGCTCGGTGACGACGGCACGCACCATCTGACGGCCGTGCTCGGCCATCCGCGGGAAGGTGTGCCGGTAGTAGTCGATGCCGGTGAGCGACGGCGCCAGTGCCCAGCCGCACGCCCGGAGCCACGTGGCGTCGTCGGGGCAGACGGTCCGGCGGTAGAGGTCTCGTGCGTCTCCCGTGAAGGTCCACAGGGCGGCGGCGACGTCGGGAGCCGGGTCGCCGACACCGAGGGCGCCCCAGTCGATGACGCCGACGAGGCGGCCGCCGTCGACGACGAGGTTGCCGGGCTGGAGGTCACCGTGGATCCACACGGGGTCGCCGTCCCAGTCCGGAGCGGAGACGCAGATGTCCCAGGCGCGCTCGGCGGCGTCGAGGTCGAGGCCGTCGTCGTGGCCGCGCAGCCGCTCGAGGCCGGCGCGCGCCGCCGCGTCGACGTGGGAGAGCGGGGTGCCGCGCGAGCCCGCTGGCTTGGTGGGGCCGCCCGTGGGGTCGACCTCGCGCAGTCGCAGGGCGAAGTCCGCGACGTCGCGGGCGAGCGGGGCGTCGTCGGAGCCGAGGCGCGGCGGGGTCGCGCCGTCGACCCAGGGGACGACCGACCACGCCCACGGGTAGTCGTCGGACGGGCGTCCGAGGTGGACGGGGACCGGCACGCCGACGGGCAGGTGCGGTGCGAGACGAGGGAGCCACCGGGCGTCGGAGTCGGCCTGCTGCGCGGCCCACTCGACCTTGGGCATCCGCACGACGAGCGCGTCGCCGAGCCGGAAGAGGACGTTGTCGGTGCCCTCGACGTCGTCGGGGAGCGCCGTCACGGGCAGACCGTGCCACTGCGGGCACTGCTCGGCGACCAACCCCTCGACGAGCTCGGGAGTCGCGCGGACCTCGTCCTCGTGCATGGGCATCCCGGCACGCTAGGCGGCGAGCAGCGTCTCTGGCGACTGCTTTCCCGGCGGGCGAGGTGGGTCTTCGCCGCAGAGGCGCACCTCGCGCCAGCAGGTGCGCGGTGCACTGCGCACTCCTGAGATGGACGCGTTCTTCTGGGGCGACGGCGTACCTCCGACGTGGCGGCAGGAGTACGTTTCCCTCACCGGCGCAGGGGAGCGCCACGGACGACAGGGGCAGTCGCATGGACGAGACGGTGACGAGCTCGACGCGGGCGGAGGCGCCGGACGGGCTCGGGCAGCCGGGGCAGCGCGGTCCGGACTCGCCTCTCAGCGGCGTGGAGCGTTCAGTGGGTCGCCCCGTGAGCGTGGGCCTCGTGCTCCTGCTCGTCGTCGCCAACACCATCGGCTGGCTGTGGTTCGTCAACCACCAGGACGAGCAGTTCCAGATGCTCCAGTCGCAGGTGGGGGCGGTCGACGTGTCCGTGCCGTCCTCCCAGACCGACCCGACGCTGTGCTGGCTCGTCGGAGCGCAGGCACGGGCCGCCGGTCACGCCAAGGAGCTCCTGGGTCAGGTGAGCGCGTCGGGCACCGTCGACGCGTGCATCGAGAACGTGATCCGAGGCGCCAACGGCGACGGCCGATGACCCGGGTGCGAGGCGCTGCCACCGACTGACACCGGGGGCCGATAGCGTTCTCGCCCGTGACCACGATCGACGACGTCAGGCAGGCCGTCCGCACCGCGTCCGAGGTGTCGCTCGACGTCGTCCTCGGGCCGATGAAGTCGGGCAAGAGCCTCGCGCTCATCTCGCTGCTGTCACCGCTGCAGTTCACGCGGGTGCGACACCGCGTGTACCAGTCGGAGCGGCACGTCCGCGACAGCGGCGTCACCTCCCGCAGCGGTGGTGTGCTCGCGACGACGAAGGTGCGCAGCCTGCACGAGGCCCTCGACGAGCAGCTCGCCGTCGTGGCCGTCGACGAGGTGCACATGTTCGACCTCGACGACGTCGCGGTCGTCGACCAGCTCCTGCGTCGCGGCACCCGTGTCGTCGTCGCCGGCATCGACCTCGACCACCGCGGCGAGCTCTTCGCCCCCGTCCGGGCGCTGCTCGAGCTCGGGCCCGACACCGTGACCTACCGCCGCGCCGTGTGCGACCAGTGCCGCGACTTCAGCGCCACGCACACGCAGGTCCTCCGCGCGGGTGAGCCCTTCCTCGACGGCCTCGGCGGGTCCGAGGCGCTGCCGGACGACGGCACCTTCACCTACGAGGCCCGCTGCCGATCCTGCTTCGTCCGACCTGTGGTGTCCTGACGCGCCTGATCGAGCGGGTGGGGTGTGGTCACGTCCTCACACCCCGAGGTCACCGCTTCCGGGCGATGGTCAGACCATCGAAGGCGGTCAGGACGACGGTCTCGACGCGATCGTCGGAGACCACCAGGTCGTTGAAGGCGCGCAACGCGACGGTGTTCGCGTCGTCGATCTCGGGATCGGTGATCCGGCCGCTCCACAGGACGTTGTCCGCGAGCAAGAGCCCCCCAGGGCGAACCCGCGGCACCAGCTCGGCCCAGTAGGCGGCATACGCCGGCTTGTCCGCATCGATGAAGACCAGGTCGATGTCCGCCGCCGTGGGCAGTGCCCGCAGGGTGTCCAGGGCCGGCGCTATACGCAGCTCGATCCGGTCATCGAGGCCGGCGGAGGCCCACGCCCGTCGACCGATCTCGGTCCACTCCGCGCTGACGTCGCAACAGAGCAGGGAACCTCCCTCGACCAGACCCCGGGCGATGCACAGGCTCGAGTAGCCGGTGAACGTCCCCACCTCGACGGCCCGGCGGGCGCCGACGAGTCGGGCGAGCAGGGTGAGCAGCTGTCCCTGGTCGTCGCCGATCTGCATCCCGGCCGCGTCCCCGAGCCCGGCCGTCTCCGCCTGGAGGCCCTGGATCACGGGATCGGGACGCCAGGTGCCGTGAGCGACGGCGTAGGAGCGGATCGCGTCGGTCACCGGGAAGCTACGCATCCTCGAACGCTACGCCCCCGGCCAAGGGCGTGCTCCGCGTCCGGAGCCACGGGCCCTCCCGCTACCGTCCTGGGCATGAGCCGACCCACCAGCGCCGTGCGCCTCATCAGGGCCGCCGCGCTCACCGACACCGCGCCCTACGCGTATGCCGCGACGACCGACGCCGGCGCCCGGCTCCTCTTCACGGCGGGAGCCTGCCCCCTCGACGAGTCCGGTGCGACCGTGGCGCCCGGCGACGTCGCAGCCCAGGCCCGGCAGTGCGTGGACAACCTCGTGACCGCTCTCGACGCCGCTGGCGCCACGCTGGGCGACGTCGCCTACACGCGCGTCATCGTGGCGACCACCGTGCGGGAGGACCTCGTGGCGGCGTGGACCGTCGTCCACGACGCCTTCGGCGAGCACGAGGTGCCGAGCACCCTGCACGGCGTCACCGTCCTCGGCTACCCCGACCAGCTCGTGGAGATCGAGGCCGTCGCCGCGCTCAGGTAGCCGGCTCGGCCTCGTGGGTCGTGACGATGTCGTGGGCCGCGGCCCAGGCCGTGATGTCGCGCTTCTCGATGGCCGTCGCCATGAGGTCGGGGAACTGGTCGGGCGTGCAGGCGAAGGCCGGCACCCCGACGGCCGCGAGGGCCGAGGCGTGGTCGGCGTCGAAGCTCGGCCGGCCCGAGTCGCTGAGCGCGAGCAGGGCGACCATCGTCGCGCCGGACGCGACGATCGAGGATGCGCGTCGGACCATCTCCTCGGCGATGCCGCCTTCGTAGAGGTCGCTGACGAGCACGAGGATCGTCTCGCCCGGCTGCTCGATGAGGCCCTCGCAGTAGGCGAGCGCCTGGTTGATGTCGGTGCCTCCGCCGAGCTGCACGCCGAAGAGCACGTCGACGGGGTCGTCGAGCTCGTCGGTGAGGTCGACGACGGCGGTGTCGAAGACGACGAGGCGGGTCTCGACCGACCGGAGCGAGGCGAGCACCGCGCCGAAGACGCTGGAGTAGACGACGGACTCGGCCATCGAGCCGGACTGGTCGATGCAGAGGATGATCCGCCGCTCGACCCGGTGCGCCCGCCGGGCGTGACCCACGAGCCGCTCAGGCACGACGGTGCCGTGCTCGGGCTGGTAGTGCTTGAGGTTGGCCGCGATGGTGCGGTTCCAGTCGATGTCGGACGCCTTGGGGCGCCGGGTGCGTGACGCCCGGTTGAGCGCGCCGGAGACGGCCTGGACCGTCTCGGAGCGGAGCCGCTCCTCGAGCTCGTCGGTGACGACGCGGACGACCGCCCGCGCCGTGGCGCGCGACCGCTCGGGGATGACACGGCCCAGCCCGACGAGCGTCGTGACGAGGTTGACGTCGGGCTGCACGGCCTCCATGAGCTCGGGCTCGAGGAGCAGCTGGGTCAGGCCGAGGCGGTCCATCGCGTCGTGCTGCATGACCTGCACGACCGACGACGGGAAGTAGCCACGGATGTCGCCGAGCCAGCGCGCGACGCGCGGCGCCGACGCCCCCAGACCGCTACGGCGCTCGCCGTCGTAGAGCTCGCGCAGGGCCTCGTCGCGCTTGAGGTCGTCGGGGTCGAGGCTCGCGCCCTCGCCGATGCCGTCGGACTGCTCGCCGCCGAGGACGAGGCGCCAACGGGTGAGCCGATCGCGGTCGGTCATGACGCCACCTCCATCCCGAGCAGTCGGGCGACCGCGGCGATCGCCGGTGCCGCCCGGTCGAGGTCGAGCGAGTCCGTCGACGACGGGGTCGTACGCGTGCCGCTCGCGAGGTCGCGCAGGTGCGTCCCGATGAGGCGGCGTTCGGCGGGCTGGTAGCGCGAGAACGTGCGGCGCACGAGGGGCAGGAGGTCCTCGAAGGCCTCCTCGGACGCGCCGACGAGCCACTCGTCGATGATCGAGAGCAGGTCGTCGCCGTGGATGAGGAGCAGCGCCTCGCCGGTGAGGAAACCGTCGAGCCAGGCCGCGGCGGCCGGGGCCGGGGTGCCGGGGGAGAGCCGGCGGCTCAGGCGCGCGGCCGCCTCGTCGTGCGTGAGGTGCCCGCCGTCGAGCAGCAGCCGGTTGACGCGTCCGGCGACGGCGCCGTGGATGACCTCGTCGCGACCGACGGTCACGAGCGCCTCGGTCCACGGGTCGCGCAGGTCGTCGCGGTCGACGAGCGCCACACCGCGGTGCGCCGCCTCGACAGCGGTGCGCATGGCGGCCGCGCTGTCGTCGTCGAGGCTCGAGCACGCGGCGCGCAGCCCGACGGACGCACGCACGACGACGGTCTGGAGCACGTGCGCCACGTCGGCGACGTCGACCCCGCGCACGTCGCCGTAGCGGCACGTCCGCGCGAGCGGCTCGACGGTCTCGAGCAGGGCCTGGGTGTCGTGCTGTCGGGCCGTGCGCTCGGCCAGCGCGGCCACGACGGCGCGCAGTCCCTCCGGCAGGTCGGCGAGCAGGCACTCCTCGATGAGCCGCCCGAGGACGCGGAGGTCGGCCGCCTCCCGCGCCTCCTCGGCGATGCGGGACTCGGCGGCGCTGCGGACCGTCGTGCCGTGGAGGCTCGCCTCGATGACGGCGACGGCGAGCTCGGGTGTCCACTCGAGCTCCCAGGCCTCCTTGAAGGTGCCCGTTGTGCGGCCGGCGTCGACCTGCGTGCCCCACGGGACGTCGAGGACCGCGAGTCGGTGCAGCAGCACCGACCGGGCGAGCTGGGACTCGCGGCGGAGGTCGAGCTGCACGACCGTCGAGGTCGCGGACGCCTTGAGCCGCAGCGTCTTCTGCTGCTTCGCGAGGTCGCCGGCCAGCGGCACCATCGGCGTCGACTCGGGCACCCGCCCGAGCAGCTCACCGATGACGAGGGTGCGGTCGACGAGCCGCAGGGGGAGGTCGGAGCCCTCCGTGAGGACCGCCCGGGCCGCATCGGTCAGCTCGGCGAGCCCGACCGACGGCCTGCCCCGCACGGCGGCGAGCGCGCCCGCGAGGCGGGTCGCCTCGACGACCGAGGCGGTCGACGCGTCGAGGTCCTGGTCGCGCAGGGCCCGGGCGACGCGGACGAACCACGACGGCACGACCTCGTCGTCGGGGGTGACGAAGAGGTGGTGGTACCACCCGGGCGAGCGGACCCCCGCGCCGTAGCCACTGGCATACGACAGGCGCTCGGAGCTCCACGGCGCCCACGTGGCGGCGACCTTGATCTTCGGCAGCCTGCTCATGAGCGCGTTGTCACGACTGGCCGGCGGGAAGGAGGCCGGGTCGAGAGCTGGGGCGTGGTAGGCGCCGCAGACGACAGCGATGCGCTCGCGACCGCCCCGCATCTCGGCGCGGATCACCTTGCGCATGAAGGCCTCTCGGCGCGCGTCGTCGTCGACCTCGAGGTCGCCCCGGACCCCCTCCATCGCCTCGCGCAGGTGGGCGAAGTGGGCGAGGGACGAGGTGCGGCGGTGCTCGACGGCGTCCTCCCACCAGCGCTCGGGGTCGTCGTAGCCGGCAGCCGATGCGAGGGCCGAGATGGGGTCGAGGCGACGGCCCGGACGACGCGCAGCGTCCCCGGCGTCGCTGTCGGCGAGGTGGTGCGTCGCGGGCAGGTCGGCGAAGCGGACGTCGACCCCGTGCTCGAGCGCCCACTTCAGCGCGACCCACTCGGGGGAGAAGACGGCGAACGGGTAGAACGCCGCCCGCCTCGGCTCGTCGACGGCGTAGACGAGCCCGGCCACCGGCGGCACGAGGTCGGGGTCGGCGGCGAGCGGGATCAGCGCGTCGAGCTCGGGCGGCCCCTCGATGACGACGACGTCGGGCAGCAGCTCGTCGAGGGCGCGCCCGACGGAGCGTGCGGAGCCCGGGCCATGGTGCCGGACGCCGAGCACCTCGACGCGGACGTCCACCCCACGCACGCTCACGGGCTCAGCCGAGCTCGCGGCACGCGCGGTAGAGGTCGGTCCACTCGGTGCGGTCCTTG
>Ga0164308_10001906_pt1 | contig 11130 bp, 7 predicted proteins | sample Whisoiple_246_MG_FD_109983 | JGI IMG/M metagenome (GOLD analysis project Ga0164308, IMG submission 109983) | Soil microbial communities amended with fresh organic matter from upstate New York, USA - Whitman soil sample_246_MG | ecosystem: Environmental > Terrestrial > Soil > Unclassified >... | reverse complement strand
TCGAGGAGGCATCGGCCGCACTCCGGTTGGACCTGTTCGCCCGTTCCTTCGGGCTCAGCACCCGGGAGCGGCAGCTGCTCGACCTCCTCGGTCGCGGCGCCGACACCCGGGACATCGCGATCGAGATGTCGATTACCGACTACACCGTCCAGGATCATCTGAAATCGGTGTTCACCAAGACCTCGCTCACCAGCCGCGGCGCCCTGATCACCACCGCTCTCGGTCCGCGGGCGACGACGCCCGGGCTGGCGCACCCGCAGGATGTGGTGGTAGGCAAGCACAGTCGAGGAGTGAGGGAGGGCGCATGAGCACGATGCCACTCCGGGCGCGGTGGTGAGCCGGTCCCGCTCGTCGGAGCCGCCGGAATCCAGGGCCGGCGTCGACCTGACCAATCTGGACGGCCCGTTGTTCGAGGGTTCGGATGCCACCAAGCGCGACCTGGTCGACTACCTGGATCAGGTGGCGGACCAGCTCGTCCGGGTGCTGACCGACCGGCCGCTGTCGGTGATCCGGGTCCGCCCCGGCCAGCCGCCGTTCATGCAGAAGAACGTGCCCAAGTACACCCCGGACTGGGTACGCACGACGCCGGTGTGGGCGCAGGCGTCCCATCGGGAGATCTCCTACGCGCTGTGCAACGACCGTCGCACCCTGCTGTGGTTCGCCAACCAGCGGGCCGTCGAATATCACCCGACCCTGATCCCCTTGAACTCCGCGCACCCGAGTCACCTGGTGCTGGACCTCGACCCACCGGCCGGCGCGGCGTTCGATGTGGTCGTCAGCTCGGCGCAGCTGGTGCGCCAGGCCCTGTCCGACGCCGGTCTGTCGGCAGCGGTCAAGACCAGTGGAGCGAAGGGTCTGCACATCTACCTGCCGCTCGACGATCAGGCCCAGGTCGAGGACGTGGCCGCCGCGACCCGGGCGATCGCGGTCCGCGCGGAGAGGCTCGACCCGACGATCGCCACCACGGCCTACATCGTGGAAGACCGGGAGGGCAAGGTCTTCCTCGATTCCACCCGGGCCGGCGGGGCGACCGTGGTCGCCGCCTACAGCCCGCGGGTGCGGCCCGGGGCGACGGTCTCGTTCCCGCTCGACTGGGACCAGCTGGAGAACGTGACGCCGGCGGATTTCACGATTCGCAACGCCGCCGCGCTGCTGGGCGACACCGACCCTTGGCAGGAGTTGATGCCGGGCCCGCAGACCCTCCCGGCCGACCTGATCGAGGAGGGCCACACCATCCCGGTCGCCCGGGTGCAGGCGATGCACGAGGGCAAGCGGCGGGCCAGGGCCCGGAGGGAATAGGCGGGGGGAATAGGTCGACCCGCTGCAGCCGGGTGAACCACCGCCGGACCCCCGGTGTCACGGCAGTCCGGGCGATCAGATGTGCGAAACTACCGGGCGGGTCGGGTGACGGCGCCGGCTCGAACTGTCGGAGTGTCACCCAATGGCGGGCAGGCGGGAGGTGCGGCGTGTCTCCGGAGACGACTCCGCACGCCAGGGTCGCCGTCATCGTGCGGACCAAGAACCGGCCGTTGCTGCTGGCCCGAGCCCTGGACAGCGTGCTCTCGCAGACCTATCGCGACTTCACGATCGTGGTGGTCAACGACGCCGGTGACGTGGCGCCCGTCCAGGAACAGATCGACGCGGTGGCCGACCGGGCGGACGGCCGGATCCTGCTGGTCGACAACGCCGTCTCCCGCGGCCGCGAGGCCGCGATGAACATCGGCCTGGCGGCAAGTTCCTCGACCTATGTGGTGATCCACGACGATGACGATGCGTGGGCACCGACGTTCCTCGAACGCACCGCTTCGCATCTCGACGAGACCGGGCGGCAGGCCGTCGGCACCCGCAGTGAGGTGGTCTACGAACGGATCGAGGGCGACCGGATCATCACCGAGGGCCGCGAACTGCTGGCCACCGACAAGAGCGAGATCACCCTGCTCGACACGCTGGTGCGCAACTACACACCGACGAATTCCCTGCTGTACCGCCGGGAGATCCACGAACTGATCGGCGATTACGACGAGAGCCTGCCGGTGCTGGCCGACTGGGATTTCATGTTGCGGTTGCTCCGGGTGCACGAGGTCGACTTCATCGACGGTGAGCCGCTCGCGTTCTGGCACCGCCGGCCGGACGCGGTCGGCGACGAGGGCAACAGCGTGCATGCCGGGCGCAGCGAACACGCCCACTGGGACGCCTTCATCCGGGACCGTTACCTGCGCGCGGACCTCGCCCGCCAGGGCGGCATGGGGTACCTGCTGGTGCTGGCCGAAATCCTCGACCGGGATCGCAAGGTGGCGCAGGATCGCGGCGCGCACATCGCTGCAGAGGTGCGGTACCTGCACGACCGGTTCGCGACCCTGACCGACCTGCACTCCAGCCTGGCCGGCGCCGTGCACAACCTCTACGCGCTGCTGACCGAGGACGGGCTGACGGCGCAGGTCGCCGAACTCAACCGCAATCTGATCAGCCAGAACAACCGGATGGTGGCCCAATTCGAGCGGCTCCGCGCCCGGGTCACCGACCTGGAACGGGCCGTCAACAAGCCGCCCGGTGATCGGCTCCGGTCGTACGCCCGGGCCGCGCGGCACCGACTCCGACGGGTCGTCGGCAGATCGTGATTCCCAGCAGCCCGGTCGGGGGGCTCCGGAGGGTGCGCGGCTCACAGGGAGACGATCTCCTGCTGGGTACGATCAGGATCTTGAGCGCATCGGGTCGAGGGCGAATTGCCTCCGCACAATGCCGCCGGGTTCACCCCCGGCTCACCAGGAGGTAAGTCATTTGCGAAGAGTGATCTTCTACCTGTTCTACGACGACCAGGGCATCGTCGACGACTACGTGCCGCACAAGCTCAAGGCGCTTCGTCCGTACGCCGAGCACATCTTCGTTGTCTCGAATTCCAAGCTCACCGTCCAGGGGCGACAGGCCCTCGAGGCCGTCGCGGACACCGTGTGGGCCCGGGAGAACATCGGCTTCGACGTCTGGGGCTACAAGGAAGCGATGGGCGTCTTCGGCTGGGACCGGTTGGCCGAGTACGACGAGCTCATCCTGATGAACTACACGTTCTTCGCCCCGATCTTCCCGTTCTCCGAGACGTTCGACAAAATGGACGCCCGGGACGACATCGACTTCTGGGGTGTCACCGCACACAAGGCCATCGACCCGAATCCCTTCCCCGGCGCGACCGGAATTCTGCCGCTGCACATCCAGTCGCACTGGATCGCCGTGCGCAAGCAGATGTTCACCTCGATCGAATTCGTCAGCTACTGGCAGAACATGCCGATCATCACCACCTACGAACAGTCGATCCTGCAGCACGAATCGAAGTTCACCCAGCACTTCTCCGACCGCGGATTCCGGTTCGTGGTCGCCTTCGACCCGGACCGCTACCCCTCGATCCACCCGGTCTTCGAGGACGCGGTGCTGATGCTCGAGGACCGCTGCCCCATCCTGAAACGCCGGATCTTCTTCCACGAACCCACCTACCTGGAACGCAACGCGATCCTGGGCAAGCGGGTGATGGAACGGGTTGCCGAGACCGACTATCCGATCGACCTGATCTGGCAGAACGTCGTCAGGTCGGCCGAACCGCGGACGCTGTACACCAACATGTCGATGCTCTCGATCATCCCGGACGTCGACACCGGCTACCGACCCGATCCGGCGCCCCGGATCTGCGTGCTGGCACACATCTTCTACGAAGACATGACCGACGAGATGATGGGCTGGATCGGCAACATCCCGGTGCCCTACGACCTCGTCGTCACCACGACGACCGAGGAGAAGAAGGCCGTCATCTCCGGCGCGCTGGAGAAGTACGCGCTGCCGTCAGTGGATGTCCGGGTCGTCGCCTCCAACCGTGGGCGGGCCGAGAGCGCCTTCATCATGACCTGCCGAGACGTGCTCACCTCGGGTGAATACGACCTGATCCTCAAGGTCCACTCCAAGAAGTCACCGCAGAACGGCCACAATGCGGGCCACCTGTTCAAGCACCACTCGGTGGACAACCTGCTGTCCTCACCCGGCTACGTGGCGACCATCCTGGGCATGTTCCAGAACCAGCAGAGCCTGGGCATGGTCTTCCCGCCCGTGGTGAACGTCGGTTTCCCCACCATGGGCCACTCGTGGTTCACCAACCGCAGCGCGGCATGGCAGCTGGCTTCGAAGTTGGGGATCCGAACCATCTTCGACCGGACCACCCCGGTCGCCCCCTACGGAACGATGTTCTGGTGCCGGCCGCAGACGTTGGCCAAGCTCGCCGAGCACGACTTCACTTACGAGGATTTCGCCTCCGAGGACGCCGGCTGGAACGACGGCATGCTCGGCCACGTCCTGGAGCGGCTCTACGGGTACACGGTGCTCGACACCGGCCACACCATCCAGCTGGTGCTGAACACCGACTGGGCGGCGATCAACTACGCGTTCCTGGAATACAAGCTGCAGCGCATCTCCTCGATGCTGCCGGCCTACACCCAGGATCAGGTGGACTGGATCGAGCACATCCAGATCGAGGATCCCCCGCTCGTGCACCTGAAGAAGGCTCTGGACAATTCCTCGCCGGGTCTGGGCCGGGCCATCCGCCCGATCTACCGGGCAGCCAGGGCCACCGCGCGCGGCGCCAAGCGGATGCGGGGACGGCGGTGACGGTTCCGGCATGGCGCTGACCCTCGAGAAGGCGTTCAACCCGAGGCACAACAGCATCGGGTTCCTGCGGTGGCTGATGGCCTTCGCGGTGATCTTCTCCCACGCCGGACCGCTGGCGGGCTACTACGGCAGCAAGAACCTGGGCACCCAGTGGTCGGACGAGCAGTCGTTCGGCGGCGTCGCGGTGGCCGGGTTCTTCTTCCTCAGCGGGTTTCTGATCACCAAGAGCCGGATGGGCCGGTCGACCATCTTCCGGTTCTTCTGGCGGCGCTCCCTACGTATCTTCCCGGCGTTCTGGGCGGCGTTGCTGTTCACCGCATTCGTCCTGGCGCCCATCGCGTTCTGGCACGTCAACGGCACGATCCGGGGCTACATCAGTTCGCCGACGGAGTCGCCGCTGACCTACTTCGCCAACAACATGTGGATGAAGCTGAACCAGGAGAACATCGCCGAACTCGGCCAGGGGCTACCACTTTCGCAGTGCTGTGGCTACGACTGGAACGGTTCGGCCTGGACCCTGTTCTACGAGTTCAAGGGCTACATCCTGATCGGTGTGATGGGCCTGTTCGGCCTGCTCGGCTACCGGCTGATCGCCTCGCTGGCGTTCCTGCTGATGCTCACCCTGAACACGCTGACCTTCCTGTCGGTCAACGCGAACATCGCCATCCTCGACCCGCTGATGTCCGACTTCTACAGCGTCATGGTCCTCACGCCGTTCTTCTTCGGCATGGTCTTCGCGCTGTGGGGCGACAAGATTCCGATCGACGACCGGCTGGCGATGGCCGCCGGCGCAATCGCGATCTTCACCTACTTCTTCGCCTCCGGCTGGAACGTCTACGGGCAGTTCTTCTTCCTCTACGTGCTGATGTGGTGCGCTGTCCGGCTTCCCCTGCAGAACTGGGAGAAGCACGGCGACCTGTCGTACGGCATCTATATCTACGCCTGGCCGATCCAGCAGTTCGTGGCGTTCTTCGACATCTACAAACTGGGCTGGTTCGCCTACCACGTCATCGTTGTCGTGGCCTGCCACATCGCGGCCTATCTCAGTTGGCACCTGCTGGAGAAACGCGCGCTCAGCCTGAAGAACTGGACGCCGCGCTGGCTGGCCGCGCTGCTCGTCCGGCTGCGGCCGACCGGTGATCGGATCAAACGGATCATCGTGAACCCGGACTACTCCTCCACCCATTTCGCCAAACTCCGCCGGCACGACATCGCAGCGCTGGAGGCCGAACAACGATCGGACGCGCTGGTCACCCACGAGGTGGAGGACCGGGTCGATGTCGACGATCAGCACCCACCCGACGGCGCCGGACCACCGGGCGACAACGGGCCACCTGGCGGGGATGGCGGCCCGGCGCCCGGCAACGGGGCGCCCGACCGACCGGGAACCGGACCGCACCGGCCGGCCGATCCGGAACAACAGCGCGAACTGCAGACCCGTGGCATCCAGTAACGCGCACTGGGGACGCCGGATCGGGATCACCCTGGCGCTGGTGGTCGTGGGGGTGGCGACCTGGGTGCTGCCTGCCGTCTACGACGCCCGCTACAACCCGGAGACCAAGAACGGCGGCGCTGCAGCTGCGGCGGAGGTAGCGCCGCAGGACCCCAGCTGGCATCCGATACCGACCGCCGAGCAGGACCAGACCTACCTGGAACAGACCCGGCTGACCGCAACCCACCCGGGCCTCGCGGTGGACGGCAAGGACGGATACCTGTTCCTGGGAGACGACTTCCAGGCCAACTTCGCCCAGGCGATGGGGCGCCGGTACTACTCGCGGGACGAGGTCCAGCAAACGGTCGACGCGGTGAAGTCCCGCAACGCCTGGCTGGAGCAGCAGGGCATCGCCAGCGAGTTCTTCGTGGTGCCCGCCAAATGGAGCGGCTACGCCGACAAGATGCCGGCCTGGACCGATGGCCAGGTCATGCCGCACGTGTTGGACCAGCTGATCACGGCGGACTCGTCCTCGTTCCCGGATCTGCGTCCACCGCTGATCGCCGGACGGGCGACGGCCGACACCTACTCGGCACTGAACAGCCACTGGACGCAGTTCGGCGCCTTCGTCGGCTTCCAGGCCATCATCGACCGCCTCGAAAACGACCATCCCGATCTCGGCGCCCTGCCCGTCCCGACGCTCGTCGGTACCACCACCGAGGACACCAACAACGAGTTCGCCGGCATCACCGGCGCACCCGGGCCGAACAACTGGACGGTCCCCGAATTCAGCAGCCCGGTCGCCCCGTACACGCTGATCAAGTCGGACGGCACGCAGAGCACCGTGCCCGGCGACACCCTGATCGACATCACCCAGATGCCGGTCGAGACAGCGGGCAGCACCGCGGGGAACGATCACCGGGCGCTGATCCTCGCCGACTCGGCGACGACGTCGCTCTCCCCGTACCTCGCGTCGGCCTTCGGCAGCACGATGATGATCAGGCACTGGATGGACGACCCGGCCCAGTCGCCGAACCTGCCGGCGCTGGTGGCGAGCTACCAGCCCGACGTGGTCATCACCCTGCTCAGCGAGCGCAATCTCAACCTGATCACCCCGGACGCCGGCAACTGGCTGGCCGCCGTCGCCTACGACTCTGGGAAACAGCCGCCGGTGGGCAGTTGGGCCCCTGACGATGCGCAATCGTCCCTCACGGTGAGCCAGCCCGATCTGAGCTCGCCGATCACCGTCGCGTTCGCCCAGCCGCCGACCAGCGCCCTGGCGATCCGGTTGGGAATCCGAACCGACAGCGCCGGAACGCTCGCCGTGAACGGCACCGCCGAGTCCGGCGGCTTCTCCAGGTCGCTGCGGGTCGCCGTCGGCGACAACATCCTCTACGCGCAGATCCCGGCCGGATTGGCCGGTCCGCTGACCATCGAGAGAACCGCGGGCCAGGGCGCGTGGACGGCCACGGCGATCGATGTCGTTGAGTTACCCTGATCGGCGGTTGATCAGGTGCGAAACGGGCCAACCTGAACGAGCCGACGCCGCAGAACATCTCACGCCGGGAGCCAACGGAATGGTCGTACCCGACCGAGATCTGAGCGGGCAATACCGCCCACCGCGCACCATGGCCGCCGCGAACGAACCCTGTGCATGGTGAGCTCGACGCTGCCGGCAACGGTCGGGAGGGATGCCGCCCGGCTCACCCGCCGGGACTGGATCACCCTGCTCGTCGCGTTCGGCATCGGCACCGCCCTGTACCTGTGGCGGGTCTGGGACCGGATCGCCACTCCCGGCATCTACGCCGAGGACGGCAATACCTTCTACATCCAGGCCGACCGTGACGGCCTGGCCGCGATTTTCCGTCCCTATGCCGGGTACCTGCATCTGACGCCACGGCTGGCCGCCGCGCTGGTGTCGCCGTTCGGGCTACCGGCGGTGCCGCTGGCCTACACCCTGATCACCGTCGCGGCGACGCTCGGCGGTTTCGCCGTCGTCCTGAGCCGGCGGGTCGATCGGTTCATCCCGACGGTGTGGGGACGCGGTTTGGCGTTCGTCATGCTGTGCCTCGTCCCACCGATGTGGGAGTCGGCCACCTCGATCGCCTACCTGATCTTCCTTGGCGGGGTACCTCTGCTGCTGTTGGGCCTTTCCCGCAGTCCGGCAACGCTGTGGGGCAAGATCGTCGAGGGCGTCGCGGTCGCAGTGCTCGGCCTGTCCGGGCCGTTGATCGTCTTCTATTCGCCGGTCTTCGCCTACCGCTGGCTGCGCCACCGGACGTGGGCGAACGCTGCTCTCGGCGCGGTCGCGGCGGTGACCGCGCTGGTGCAGATCGTCGTGTACACCGGGTACGGGCGGGAGACGGTGAACTTCGGGTTCACCATCGTGCCGCGCACGTACCTGCAACGGATTGTCGGAGAGTTGCTGGCGGAGCCGCACTCTGTGCTCGATGCCTTCGAGACCCGCACCATCCTGCGGGCGCTGTCGATCCTGTTCCTGTTGGTGATCCTGGTCGCGGCGGTCATCGAGGTGCGGTGGGACGCGGTGGTGGCCCTGGGTCTGTCCGGCTTTGCCTTCGCCTGGGCCGTCCGGACCTACGGCATTGCGCTGCTCGATCCGGACAACGGCGACCGCCACATGATGCTGCCGGCGGCGATCCTCCTGCTCACCATGGTCGCCACCCTCGCCCACGCGGTGAACCGGGCGGACCAGGCGGCCGGGCGGCAGCGCTGGTGGCACGGCGGCATCGCGATTGTCTCCGGACTGGCCCTGCTGGCCACCGCCGGCGGAATCACCGCAGCGTTCAGGATCCCGCAGTACGTCATCGTGCCGACCCACGAGGAGCTGGTGGTCTTCCAGGAGTGTGTCGATACGGGTCGCGTCGATTGCGCACCCGTTCATGTTGCGCCGCTCAATTTCGTGATCTATCCCGCGTCGAGCCAGACCGGCTGAAACCCCGGTGTTACGGTCGGATCGTTCGATCACAGGAGCCGAGAACGTCACGCAGGAGTCAGGTGGACCAGCAAGCGTTCGTGTCCGGAACCGGAGACGACCCACCGGAAGACGCCGGACAGTCGCCCCATCGAACGATTGGAAACTCCTTGACCATCCCCAATCTGCTGCTGCTGTTGTTCGCCGTCGGAGCAGCCGCTGCCGGGCAACTGTTGCTGAAACACGGGATGACAGGGGTGGCCGCCGCGGTCGAACGCGACGGCGGCCCGCTACTGGTCAAGGCCGCGACCTCGCCGTGGGTGATCGGCGGGTTGGTGGTGTTCGGCATCTCCGCGCTCGCCTGGTTGACCACCCTGTCACGGGTGCCGCTCAGCGTCGCCTACCCGTTCAACGCGATCGGCCTGCTGGTGATCATCGGATCCAGCGCGATCGTGCTGCACGAACGGGTCACACCGCTGGCCTGGCTCGGCGCGGCCATGGTCGCCGGTGGGTTGGTGGTCGTGGTGCTGGCCCAGGCACAGCACTGATGTCACAGCACTGACGTCACAGCACTGACGTCACAGCACTGACGTCACAGCACTGACGTCACAGCATTGACGTCGCCGGCCGGCGGACCGAATCGGCAGCCCGCCCGTCGGAATCGTCTTTGTCCATGGCGCTCTCGGTGTCGTCCGCGACGTCGGCATCGACCTGCTGGGCGCCGATCGCCGGATCGTCCGGGCCGGTGGTCACCGTCTCGCCGAGCAGTGGGTTGGGTTGGACCCGCGCATCGCGAATGATGTTGAACGCCAGCAGCAGGCAGCCGACCGCAAAGGCGATCAGCCACGGCCACCAGCCGAACCGCGGCTCCCACTTGGCCTCGTCCAGCCACCAGACGGGGCCGTTCCAGCCCACCGCATAGCGCTGGCCGTTGATGTAGAACGCGACCATGTGCACGATCGCGACGCTCACGCCGATGAACCAGCCGAACCGGCGCATGGTGCGGCCATCACCGGCTCCCCACCGCTCGCGCAGCACCACACCGGCGAGCATCGGCACCACGATGAACATCGGGATCATGTGCCGGCCCTGCAGCCCGCCGCCGATCGGGAAGAAGACGATCGCCGCGATCGCATACGCGGAGACGCCGACAGCGAGCAGCACCACGATCATCCGCCACAGATCGGACCGCTTGGCGACCAGCATCCCGGCGCCCACCGTCACCATCAGCAACAGGATCCAGAGCCCCATGAACGGCCCCGGCAGCACGGTGTCGTTCCAGCCGAAGTAACCGACACCCGTGCGTAGGTACACGAACGACCCGTCGATGAAAGAGCCCCAGGCCTGCTGATCGAACACCGTTCCGGTCAGTGCGGGATGGTCGTACAACTGCTCCCAGACAATGATCGCGACTGTGTCGATGGCCAGGATCGCGGCAGCGATGATCACCGCCGGCCGACCGTGACGCAGCTGACGCCACAGCACCGGACCGGCTCCGCTGAACAGGGCGATGACGGCCAGCAGGGCGAAGGTCAGGGCGCCGATCTGCCGGGACAGGATCAGCGCGGTGCCACCGACGGTGAGCACGGCGAGCGAACCGCGATTGGCCAGGGACTCCGGCCATCGGGTGGTGGTGATCAGCACCGCGGCGACCGCCACCGCGCCGACGATCTCCAGGCCGACCGTCGAGGCGGTCGAGAGGTGGAACACGGCCATCGGGGTCAACCCGACGGCGAGCCCGATCGCCGCCCCGCGACCCAACCATCGGGTCAGCTGCCACACCGCCAGCAGCATCACCGTCATGCACATCAACACCTCGGCCAGCCGGGCGAGGTGGAACGCGCGCGTGGTGTTGTCGGCGAGCAGGGTCGCCCAGCCGAGGGGCACGAAGAAGAAGACCGGGTAGGCGCCCATGGCGGTCTTCTGCTCCACCACGCCGGTGGCATTGTTCCCTTCCTTCGGCAGGCAGTCCGCGGTCTGGTCCGGCCGGAACGCGGTGCAGAAGAAGTCGTCACTCACCTCGAGCTCAGCCGGCACACTCACGATCCTGGAGATCGAGTTGTTGCGGATCTCGGTGACTTCCTCAGTTGGCACGATGATCTCGTAGATGTAGTCCTCCATGTTG
>Ga0164308_10001905_pt1 | contig 11137 bp, 14 predicted proteins | sample Whisoiple_246_MG_FD_109983 | JGI IMG/M metagenome (GOLD analysis project Ga0164308, IMG submission 109983) | Soil microbial communities amended with fresh organic matter from upstate New York, USA - Whitman soil sample_246_MG | ecosystem: Environmental > Terrestrial > Soil > Unclassified >... | reverse complement strand
GTCATAGAGCTCGGTGGAATCCTTGAGATCGCTGAACAGGAAAGTCAGGCTCAGGATCTTGAGGCGCTGGCCGATGGCGAGCGTCTCGGTCCGGTAGATGTCGCGGAAAGTCTGATTGGTGAGCAGACGCGTTGCGGTGAGGATGGGCTTGCGTCGCTTCAGCAGGTCGTCCAGCGCCTGGTTCGCCACCCATACAGCCGGCAACACGCGGCTCTCGGTGCGGTTTTCCAGAGCCAGATGCAGTCGCCCGGGACGCAAGGCAATGGCGTCGACCGGCACCTGGACCTTGTTGAAGATCACCGACAGGTTCTGGCGCTCGCCCGCCTCCTCGCCGCTGACATCGAGGAACTGGGCGGTATGGGTCACGGGATCGAACACGATCAGCGAGCCCTTCGGCAATTGCAGGGAGAGGATGGCCCTTTCTCCCGGCGGCAAGTCGACGCCGTCGAGCGTGATCTGGCGCAACAGCTTCTCCAGATCGGCTGGAAGATCGATGGCCGAACTCCAGAAGATCTGGCGATAATATTCGGCCGCGGACAATTCGTCGGGATTGTGGGCCGCAATCTTGCGCACGCGCGGACTTACGGTGAAGGTCACCTCGACCAGGTTGTCGAGCGTCGTCTCGTAGCCCGCGGCGCAGAAAGCGCAACTATACTGGGCCCGATCCACGGTCTTCAGGCTCTTGTTGGCGGAAAGAACCCCGGCGCAACTTGGGCACATCACGTTCCACGTCATCTCGAAAATGCCGAGCCCCACGGCATTCAGCAGCGCCGCGATCACCCGCTCCTGGTCGATGCCCTCCCTGGCCGCGAGATCAAGCGCGTTGATCTTGTTCAAGGCATGATCCGGGGCATCCCGCACCACGCGCTCGAGCATCTCCACCACGTCGTCGTCGGCCGATTGACGCAGGGCCGCAAACAAAGTCTCGGCTTCGCTCATGCGACAATGCTACACGAAACAAGGCTACGCGGAAACCCGGCTGGACCGATGCGTCCCGCCGTGATGGCAACAGGTGGCACAAGATTTCAGCGAAGCGTAGCCGGATGGATAGATTCAATCCGCGAACAGCAGCCGGTAGATCGATTTGAATCGAAAGGATTGCTTGCCGGCCAGTGCGGTTGCTTCAAATTCGGCACCGTCGTCGGAATAGGTCCCGGTAAATCCAATGCTCATGACTTTTCGTGCCCAGGGATAGGTGCCGGCAATCGGCGAATGCTCCTGGCTGGTCATCTCGCCTTTCCACTTGCCGCCGGAGCAGGTGTAGCTGCCGACCGTGTAATAAAATCCGCCGCCGCCACGCATGGTGCCGTCACGCAGCACCATGACATGCCGGTTGTAGGCTTCCACGCCGTCCAGAAACCTGGTCTCGGCCAGGTAAAGTCCGTTCCTGATCATGGTTGATGCCGCCCCGTCGAGAGCATCGTCAGCCCGGGCTGCCCCCGGCTCGTGCCGGCAAGACTGCGCGTCATTGCGCGGCTTTACAAGCTGGCCCAAAGGGCGGAATAGCGCCGGGTTGCGAGGCATGGCGCTTCACAAAGGCCGGCCGAAAGTCGCCTTTTTGCTGCCCACCATGATCCCTTAAAGACAATGTCGGAATCACCTGCCCCGAAACGTCCTCAGGCCGCGCCCCGCCCATCCATCACCAACGAGGTACCCATGCTCTACGCCCTGCTCGCCTATCACGTGGAAGAAGACGTCGCATCCTGGGCCCCGCAGGAGGATGCGGGGCTGATGGTCGAGTTGGGCAAGGTGCACGACCGCCTCCAGCAGGAGGGACGCATCGGGCCGGCGGCGCGGCTCGGGGCGACAAAGGGCGCCTGCGTGTTGCGCGGGCCGGGCAAGGGCGTGGTGGTCGATGGTCCCTTCACCGAATCCAAGGAGCAGCTGCTCGGCTTTTACGTCATCGACTGCACCGATCGCGACGCCGCGATCTCAGCCGCGCGCGAGCTGCGCCGGGTCAATCCGACCGCGATGTATGAAATCCGCCCGGTCCGGCTTTATCGCCCGGGCGTCGCGTTCCCGCTGACCGAGGCCGCTGCCGGCGAGCAGGCGTAAGCAGGCGTCCGCCATGCGCGGTGCGGATGCATCGGCAGACGCGGCAAAACAACCGGAGAGGCCGTTGGCGGCCGGCGCGAGGATTGTCAAGCCCCAGCGGCGGCTTTCGCGCCCGGGGGCGTGGGGCTAGGGTGCCAAAATGGGCTTCATTCCTCGACTTGAATCGTTGCGCGGGATCGCGGCCCTGACCGTCGTTGCCGCCCACGTTTGGGGCCAATTCTCGGATGCACCCAGCACCGGTTGGGACGCTGCGGTGTTCCAGGGCCTCAAGGGGCTTTCCAACGGCACCGGTGCGGTGGTGGGATTCTTCGTCATCAGCGGCTTCGTGCTGGCTCGATCGCTCGAAGCCAATGCCGATCCATCCCGCTACTTCCGCCATCGCATTTTTCGGCTTTTCCCGGCCGCCATTACTGTCGTTGCCTTGTTCACGGCATTGCATCAGTGGTTCGGAATCTATGTCGCCAACGAAGGTGACTTCAGGCCCGGCAACGTGATTCTGAACATGCTCATGATCCGCACCGATATCAACGCGGTCATGTGGTCCATGAAAGTCGAGTGTGTCGCCACGCCCGTGATCCTTCTCAGCGTCTGGCTTGTGCAGCGAAACGGCGCCTCCTGGCTATGGGCCATCATTGCGGTGTTGTTTGCCCTGTCATTTTGGGGGCCATACGTCCATGCGCTTGGCGACGCTTCGTTTTATGCCTTCCTCGTTGGCGTGCTGGCCCAACATTATGGAAGCCGGATTGCCGGCATACGGCCCTCGATCGCCGCCATCGCGGCGCTCTTGTCGGTAGTTGTTTTCTGCTATCTCGGCACGCGAAAGCAAACCGCGCCCGTGCTGATGCTCGAATGCGTTTGCGCCGCCTGCCTGGTTTCCTTGATAGCGTGGCGACCGGTCGCGCTGTTTCGGCCCCTCGATCTCGGCGTTGTCAGGTTCTACGGAAAGATCTCCTACAGCTTCTATTTGCTGCACCTTCTCGGCATCCTGTTTGCGAACCAGGCCCTGGCCGCGGCGAACTTTCCGATCGCTGCCTTGCCGGCCTCCGTCGCCATGATCACGGTCCTGATTGCTTCTGTGTTGATGACCCACGCCGGCGGCCTATTTGTCCTGGCGCTATATCGAGGTGCCGTTCATCAATTTGGGGAAGAGTTTTAAGGGGTACCGGCTGGCTCGCGGGTAACGGCCGCAGCCCGCATGACGCGGGCGCGCCGCGCAGGAACACATCCGGCCTGGCGTTGATCAATGTGAGCGGGAGATCAGCAGGTCGTCGAACTTCTTTCCCTTGCGTAGCTGCGCGCGAACCCAGTGCGGCTGCAAGCCGCGTCCCGACCAGGTTTCGGAGGGCCGCTCAGGATTTCGGTATTTTGGGTGTACCTTCGGGTAGGGCCGCCGCGTCTTGGCGTCGATTTCAGCCATGCGACGCTGCACTTCATGCATTTCATCGTCGAGTTTCGTTGCAAGAACCTCACGAAGCTGTTCGTGCAAATTCCAGAGTTCGTCGACGCTCATCTTTGCAAGATCAATATCCTTCACATTTCGTCTCCTGGTTTGGCTTCAAACGAGGGGCGGGATAAAGGCGGGAAAACGGCGGCTGAAGTGAGGTTCCGGCACGCTGTCTTAAATTTCCCCGCTAAACAATCCACCCGCGCAACTATCACGCGCAAGCCGGGGATTGGTTCCGGCCTTAATTAGAAATATTAAGTAAAATGTTGCGTTTTGATTTATTCGGTTAATCAGACTCTTGGCAGGAGTGATTGCGTCCCCGCCGGTTCCCGGGTCAAGAGTTCTTCCCCCCAAACGCACAACGCCGCCTGAGGCGGATCATGATCGCTCGGCGGCGATCCATGCCGATGATGGCAGTAGCGATCTCGCCTCTAGGGTTCCGCGATATCGCCGTCGTCTTCATTTACGATAGTCGCGGCGAATTCATCTACCGTATAAACGCGACCGTCGGCGACGATGGTTACGAAGGGCATTCCTTCGTCCAGGAACTTGACGGCTGCTTCGAGGGCCTCTTTTCGGGTCGTCTTGGTGACCTTTATTATCCCCTCAGGCTCACGCGGCTTGCCCTGTACAATAAACACAGTTCGAGCGTCCCCGCTTTCCGCTGAGGATAGCACTCGCCGGTACGAACGCACAACGCCGCTCAAGCGGAATATGATCGCTTGGCGGCGTCGGTTTAGATGCTGGGCCCTCAAATCCCCAGCAAGGTTATGTCTCGGTGGGGCCGCCAAGGTTCATCGGGCGGGGAAAGAAAAGGCCGCCCGACTCTCGCGCGACTGCCGGCTCCCCACTTGCGCCGGTTCCGTCGCGAAGACTTTGCAGGCGGCCCGACGCACGACGTTGTCCGGACGACACACGTCGGGCCCAACCAAACCGCTGGCCCAGCGGCATGGCCGAATCGAGTCTATGTTAACTTCGTGGCAAAAACCGCGCGGCCTGAACGCCAGGCCGCGATCTCGCGCGTGAGTTGCTGGCTGTGCCACGCCCGGACTCACCCGGCGCCGCAATCTCGAAGCCTGCGAAGACTGCTGACCAGCCGATGGCGGCAGGTACCGCTTCCTCGGTCGTCCCTTTCACGCGGCGGAAAAACGTCCTAACATAGCGCCTTGGTAATCCGCGGAGGTTACCGCGATGCGATTCCGCGTGAGGAAATCGGCTCACGTTCTGGAACGCCTTGGGCTTGCGATGGCCGGGGCTGCGAGCGGCTTGTTTGTCGGGGTTCTCGTGGGCTCGAACGTCGACCTCCTGACGTCGCAGGGTTTTTTGCTGCTGATGATGATCGGCGGCGCCGTCGGATTTTACCTTGGCATCGATACCCCGCCCCTGCCCTTTCATCCGGCAAACGACAGCGCCGACGGCCAGATCGACACCGCGGAGTTCTTGAGCGCGGTCGGCACCTTTCTCGCGACCGGCTCGGCTTTCGCTTCGGTGGGCGCGATCGTGCTCCGCCACGATCCGCACATCGCCTGGACGTCCCTGATCATGGCGGGATGGGTGATCGGCGTCACCATGCAAATCATCGCCGGCGCCATCGCCCGCCTTCGCCGCCGTTGAGACGGCGTGCATCCATCCTCCGTCATTCCGGGACGGTGCCTTAGCACCGGACCTCCAGATCTGCAATTGCGCATCGGGGAATCCTTGGATTCCGGGTTCGATGCTTCGCATCGCCCCGGAATGGCGGTTATAATTCCCGCCATCCCGTCCCCCGGCCGGGGGGAATCGCAATGCGAGGCTGATCGAAGATGCCTGCAGGCCCAAATGCGAACGCGCGCGTGCGAATAGCCTTGCTGTTCCTGTTCTTTCTGATCGTTCTTTGCGTCGGGGGCTGGTTCGCAGGCGATTTGAGCCGGCTGCAGGACCGTTTTTCCGCCCGGGAAAGCCAGGCGGCGTTGCAGGCCATCGGCGAGCCTGGGCAACTGGACGAGGCGCTCAGACAGCATCCCGCAAATAAATTCCTGCAGATGATGGCGATGGCGATCAAGGCCGCCAATAAGACCAGCGCCGCGACTGAAAAGCTGACAAGCGAAATCGAGCCGCCGGCGATTTCAAAGGCGACCAATCTGGGAGCGATGAGCCGCAGCGATCTCGAGGCGCTGGGCCGCGATCTTAAGACGGCGGAAGCCAACGCGACGGCATTCTTGCCGCGCTATGTCGCGGTGCTGAAAACCGAACGCGATGATGTGGAAAAATACGCGCTGTCGCTGCATCTTGGAAAAGATACCATGCGCAGGCTTCTGGACAACATCGACCAGCGGCACGCGGACATCACCGCGTTGATTTCCAGGACGCTGCCGGCGCGCGCCGATTATTATCGCGCCTACGAAAATTATGTCGCGGTTCTGGTCAAGGAATTCGGCGGCTACAGAGTGGTGAACGGCGAATTCATATTCCCGTTCCAGCATGTCGTGAATCGCTACAATGCCGCCGCCGAAGCCATGTCGGTAGCCGCAAAGCGGGTCAACGATCTGGAAGCCGAACGAAGAAGCCTGCAGCAGTCGCAGCAGGACGGCCTGGTTCAGCTCGTCAACGGGAGATGACGAGAGCGACGAAGCAATCCATTCCCACCACTGTTTTGGATTGGTTCGCGGAGCCTGTCATCGGGCGCGGATTCGCGCGACCCGTTGGCTCGCAATGATGGTGTCGAGACGCGCGCCACATCTACAGCCGTCATCACCCGGCTTGACCGGGCGATCCAGTATTCCGGAGACGGCTGTGATGGAATCGAGAAGCCCGCGGCGCACTGGACCCACATGCGCGGGGGTATGACGGCTTGTTGCTCTTGCTATTGCGCCCTGCCCTCAATACGGCGGCTTCTTTCGCGCGCGCTGCGCCTTGGCCGCCTCGATCCACCAGGCGAGATCGTCCGCAAAGCGCGGAAACGACTGGGCCAGCGCCTTGCCGGCCTCGCCGGTCGGCTTGCCGTCCGCCGACAACGTCTGCGCTATCGGCCCAGCCGCAATCGTGCTCGAAATCACCACCATGCCCATCTCCGAGAGCGTGCCGTGCCAGGCGGTTGCGGCGCGCGCACCCGAAATGCGGCCGGCCGAATAGCTGGCGATGGCGGCGGGACGCCAGAACCATTCCTCGAGAAAATGATCGGTGAGATTCTTCAATCCCGGCTGGACGCCCCAATTGTATTCGCCGGTGATGAAGACAAAGCCGTCGGCGTCGCGGATCTGGCCGGCAAGTCTTTCCAGCGCGGCGGGCGCGCTGCCTTTCGGATATTCCTTGTACATCCGGTCCAGAATCGGCAGCCCGACCGCCTTGGCGTCGATCAGCTCGACCTCGTCGCCGCGGCCGCGCAGACCCTCGACCACGAACTGCGCGAGCCGAATGCCCATGCGGTCGGACCGGTACGAACCGTAGAACACGAGAATGCGATGGCTCATGGAGCCGGCACATTATCACGCCGTGGATGCCCGGCTAGCCCATCCCTCGGTCTCAATGCCGCTTGAAATACTGCACCTCGCGCTCGTGCTTTTCCGCAGCCGCGCGCGATTTGAAGGTGCCGAGATTGCGACGCTTGCCGGTCTTCGGATCGACCTTTCGGGAATAAAGCCGGTACCCGCCCGATTGCAGTTTGCGGATCATGGAACGCCTCCTCCTTTGCCTGCTTCCCGCATCAATCGCGACGGCCGCGCGCTTGTTCCCGCCGGTCACGACCGATGTAACGCCGACGTGACGCCATCATAACGCTGACGTGAGTGCGTCTCGGCTGTGATGCCGACGACGCGTTCCCAATTTCCCTTTGAAACCAGTTGACGAGGAAAGACTGGAGGTCACGAACCCGGAGAACCAAGATGCTCGCCCACCTGCCGATTGTCATTCTCGCCGCCCTGTACCCCATGCCCGTCGCGGACGCCGCGCCGAACTTCGATATCGCGCGCGAATGCAAGTTCGAAGGCGGCATCAAACCGACGCAGGAAAGGTGCGCGGCCGACGAGGCGCAAGCGCGCAACCAGCTGCAAAACGAGTGGAAGCAATTTGGTCCGGACGCAAAAAAACAGTGCAACGAGGAAACCACCGCGGACAACTCCCCGAGCTACGTCGAAATGCTGACCTGCCTCGAGATGGAGCGCGATGTGAGGAACCCGCCGAAGTAAAGCGGGGCTAAAAACAGAGATTGGTGACCAGATTGCCGCGCTTGTCCTTGATCGCCCACGGGCATCGCAGACGTTCCAGCGCCTTCTTGGCGTCTTCATCGCCGAGTGCTGCGGCCCGCTCGTAATAGGCTTTCGCAGCGCTCGAATCCTTCGGCCCGCCACGCCCTTCCAAGGTGAACGCGCCCATCCGCTCCAGCGCGCCGGGGTGATTTTGCGCCGCCGCCTTCTCGAACAGGCTGCGCGCGCCGGCGTCGTCCTGGGCGCCGCCGGTGCCGTCCGCCAGCATCAGGCCGAGCTGATATTGCGCCTCCGCATTGGTCTCGGCGGCTTTCGCCAGCAGCTCTCGCGATCGCGCCGGATCGGACGAGGTGCCGCCGCCAGCGAGCGCCGCGAGATTGCTGACGCCGCGCGGGTTGCCGGCTTGCGCCGCGCGCTCGAACAGTTTTCGCGCCTGTGCTTCATCGCGCGCGACGCCCGAGCCGGTACCGTAGAGCACGCCGAGTTCGACCATCGCCGAGGAAGAGCCCTTGTCGGCCGCCTTGCGCCAAGCGGCGATCGCTTCGCTCATTTGTCCGCCGGCGGCGTAGGCGCGGCCGAGCTGGTAGAGCGCGCGCCGCGACGAACCGCCGGCGATCCGGCAATATTTGATCGCGGTCGCGACATCGGACGGCGCGACATCGGAGGTGCCCTTGACGTCGGCCGGCTTGTCGGGATCGAAGGGATCGGCGGCGAGCCGGTCGCACAGCACGAGATCGGCGGATTGCGCGTTGACGGGCGATGGATTGGCCAAGGACGCAGCCGCCGCGACCGCGATCGCCGTAAGGGCAATGCGGCCCGTCGCGGCGGAACAAAGCGCGCGGGGTCGTTTCATCATGGCGCGCATGTTTGCGTCGGGAACATCGTGAGATCAAGCACCCTTCAAACGCAAAGATCCGCCAAAACGCCGATGCGCTTTGGCGGATCAGGTACGGCCGGACGTCCCCCACATCCGGGCCGTCTCGGGTCGAAGGCTTAGGCCGCGGCCGCCTTGGCGGCGGTCGGAACGGAGGCGATCGTCTTCAGGATCTGGGACGTGATCTGGTAGGGGTCGCCTTGCGAGTTCGGGCGGCGATCTTCCAGATAGCCCTTGTAGCCGTTATTGACGAAGGAGTGCGGCACTCGGATCGAGGCGCCGCGGTCCGCGACACCGTAGGTAAACTCGGTGATCGCCGCGGTCTCATGCTTGCCGATCAGGCGCATGTGGTTGTCGGGGCCATAGACCGCGATGTGATCTTCGCGGGCGGCTTCGAACGCCTTCATCAGCTGGTCGAAATATTCCTTCCCGCCGACCTCGCGCATATATTTGGTGGAGAAGTTGGCGTGCATGCCGGAGCCGTTCCAGTCGGTGTCGCCGAGCGGCTTGCAGTGGAATTCGATATCGACGCCGTACTTCTCGGTCAATCGCAGCATCAGATAGCGGGCCATCCACATTTCGTCGGCAGCACGCCTGGAGCCCTTGCCGAAAATCTGGAATTCCCACTGGCCTTTTGCCACCTCGGCATTGATGCCTTCGTGGTTGATGCCGGCGGCGAGGCAGAGGTCGAGATGCTCGTCCACCATCTTGCGCGCGATGTCGCCGACATTCTTGTAGCCGACGCCGGTGTAATAGGGTCCCTGCGGCGCTGGATAGCCGCTTGACGGGAAGCCAAGCGGACGGCCGTCCTTGTAGAAGAAATACTCCTGCTCGAAACCGAACCAGGCGCCTTCATCGTCGAGAATGGTCGCGCGCTTGTTCGAGGGATGCGGGGTCTTGCCGTCGGCCATCATGACTTCGCACATCACCAGCGCGCCGTTGGCGCGGGCGCCGTCGGGATAGATCGCGACCGGCTTGAGCACGCAATCGGAATTATGGCCCTCGGCCTGCAGGGTCGAGCTTCCGTCAAAACCCCACAGCGGAAGCTGCTCCAGGGCGGGAAATGAATCGAATTCCTTGATCTGGGTTTTGCCGCGTAGATTCGGCGTCGGCGTGTATCCGTCGAGCCAGATATACTCGAGCTTATACTTGGTCATTGAGGTCTCTCATGAGTTGATGATGCGAAGCGTGGAAACCGAGGTCTTTTGGTCACCACAAGCGTACCCGGCCAGCATCGGCCAGTCCTCACCAAGCAATTAAAGTGCCAAACCGCTGCACTGCGGAACGCCCGAAAGCGGGATGGAAACCGCCTCCGGCCGGCGGCCGGCGGTCCATTCGAGCTGCGGCAAAGCCGCGCGGTTCGTGGTCGCGGCGAGCTGGCGCTTACGCCTGATTCCACGGCAGTCCGCGCGCTTATCAAGGCTCCCGATTAAAGCTGCGCCATTCGCCCGCAACATTCCGAACGAAAGCCGGCCCCTCCCCGCAACCTTGGCAATGGTTCAGGCGTTAGCCAGTCGATAGCGGCTTCCCAGTGAGCAAAAACAAAATTGCCCATAATTTATACAGCGAATGATTTTGTTTTGATCAGGTTGCACGAGCGGCGGGCACGAACGATATCGGTTTCAGTAACTGGTCGGGAACGAGTCGGGCGCAGCATAGGTCCAGGCGCCGCGACAGGGGGGTCGCGACACGGGTCGCGGCACAAGGAGAGACGATAATGAATACGAGTCCGAATCGCGGGTCTGCCAAGATCTACCAATTCCCGGTCGGGGGGCGCTCGGCCATTGACCGACGGCGCCTTGAAGAGACCGGGAGCGGCAGCGATCCTGCTTCGTCACGCGCGAGCGAAGTCGCCTGCAGCGACGCCTGGTATCACGCGGCGGCAATCCAGGAATCCAAGCCGGTGCGGGAGCACTGATGCCTTCAGCACCTCCGATGCCGGCGCGTTGCGCTGCTCTGGCGCAACATCAAATGACATGAAAGGGTCGAAAAAATTTCGGCCCTTTTTCATGTCTGCTCGCAGGCCGTCGCCGGTCGCTTGCCGCGCTTGACCGTGGTGCCGGCCTTGGTGATTTTCAAGGTGACGCCGCCACCCGAATAGCGCGAACCCGAAAGCGCAACGCGCTTGCCAAGCGTCACGGCCTTTCCATCGATCTGCAGATGGGCTCGCCGGTCGTAGGGAAAAAATCCAACCACGAACTGTGAGCCGTCGGCGCAGCGATAGTTCTGGAACGGCTGCTGCGCGAAGGCGGGCGATGAGGCGCTTGCAAGTCCCGCTGCAAGCGCTGCCGCACCCAAAATAACTGTGGCTTTGCACCAATTCATGTTGGCCCCCTTTGCACGGCGAATATAGACCATAGCCACCTGCTCAAGCGATATGCCTTCCCGTCATTTCTCCGCCGCCAGGATTACCTTAAGCTGACGCCATGACAGACCCACCTGCCCGCCACCTCAATCTCGCCGGCGCCAGTAATTTCCGCGACCTCGGGGGCTATCGCACAATGGATGGCCGGACCGTGCGCTGGCGGCAGATCTTTCGTTCCAACCATCTTGGCCACCTCACCCAGGCGGATATCGAGGTTC
>Ga0164308_10001904_pt1 | contig 11142 bp, 10 predicted proteins | sample Whisoiple_246_MG_FD_109983 | JGI IMG/M metagenome (GOLD analysis project Ga0164308, IMG submission 109983) | Soil microbial communities amended with fresh organic matter from upstate New York, USA - Whitman soil sample_246_MG | ecosystem: Environmental > Terrestrial > Soil > Unclassified >... | reverse complement strand
GCCGCGTAGCCGCACAGCACCGCGAACCCGGTCCAAGGACCCAACGGGTGGGCCAAGCCGGGCGTGCCGCCGGTCAACTCTGCGCCAAGGTTGGAGGGCAGGTATTGCACAAAGTGGTCGGTCAAGGAGGCGGGTAGGAGGAGTGTCAGCGTCGGGATGACGAAGAACACCGCAACAAAGGTGGTGATTGCTGCGGCGGTGTTCCGCAGTAGCGCACCCAAAGCCAGTGCTGTCACACCGGCAACGGTCACATACAACGCCGCACCGACCACCGACCGCAGCGCATAGGGGTCGGACAGCGACGCGTCCAGGTGCTGCCCGCTGAGCAGGGCCTGGCCCACGAAGAACGCCGCGAAACTGGCGACCAGCATGGTGAGGAACACCAGGACGGCGAACACCGCCAGTTTCCCCCACAGCATCGGCAGCCGGCGTGGCACCACGGTCAGGGATGAGCGGATCATGCCGGTGCTGTACTCGCCGCTGATCAACAGCACGCCAAGGACACCAACGGCCAACTGCGCGAAGAAGATGCCCGACATCGACGCCGAGATCGCGGATTGGCCGGGCTCCAGGCCGCCGGGCTGATTCGCGGTGATGGCCGAGATCAGCGCACCGAGACCGACCATGAACACGACGGCCATCAACAGGGTATAGAGGGTGGAGCGTAGGGATCGGAACTTCGTCCACTCGGACAGCACGACCCGTGGCCCGGTGACCCGCAGTCGGGGAACAGCGGAGCTGGATGCCGATACGGGGGAAAGGGTCTCGGTCATGGCGTCACCGCCGCGGTGTCGGTGATCCGGGTGCCCGGGATCTCGGTGGAACGGTATTCGACGGAGTCGTTGGTCAGTGTCATGAATGCTTCTTCCAGTGAGGCCTGTTGGACGGTGAGTTCAAAAATGGGGATGTGGTTCTGCCAGGCGATGGTGCCGATGTGTTCGGCGGCCAGGCCGTCAACCCCCAGCACATCGGGCCGGCCGAGGACGGTCGTCACAACGATGTCCGGGCCGACGAGAAGCTCGCGGAGCCTGGTGGCTTCCGGGCTGCGCACGGTGACGGAATGGTTCGAGGCGCGGGCGACGAACTCATCGACGGTGGTGTCGGCGATCAGTCGGCCGCGGCCGATGACGACCAGACGTGTTGCGGTTTGGGCCATTTCGCTCATCAAGTGGGAGGACACGAACACGGTGTGCCCGTCGGCGGCGAGGTCCTTGAGCATGGTGCGCATCCACCGCACCCCTTCCGGGTCCAGTCCATTGACCGGTTCGTCCAAGACCACGGTCTGCGGGTTGCCCAGCAGGGCCGAAGCGACGCCGAGGCGTTGACCCATGCCGAGGGAGAACCCGCCGACCCGTTTGCCGGCAACGTCGCGCAGTCCGACGATGTCTATCACCGCGTCGACCCGGCGGGCCTTGATGCCGTTCGTCTGGGCAAGGGCGAGAAGGTGGTTGCGTGCTGATCGGCCGGTGTGCACCGCCTTCGCCTCCAGTAGCACCCCGAGTTCGGCCATCGGAGCGGCGGCCGACCGGTAGTTGCCGCCGTTCACGGTGACCCGACCGGCGGTGGGCTGGTCGAGCCCCGCGATCATCCGCATGGTGGTGGATTTCCCGGAGCCGTTGGGGCCCAAAAACCCTGTGACGATTCCGGGCTGCACCACGAAGCTCAATCCGTCGACGGCGAGTTTGGTGCCGTATCGCTTGCTGAGGTTCTCTACTTCGATCATTGACGTTGCCTTTCAGGCGTTTGGCGGGGTTGTCTTCCAGGCTTCCTGCATCGGAAAACCGTGACTTCTCCGCAGATTTCCACGTTCCGGTCTCGCCACTCGAGTGCTCCCGTGGACCGCCATCGGCATCCGGGCATCGGTGTCGTGGTGATAGCGGAATGACGGGAGCTTGTCTTCCTCACCGCGGTGGCCGGGCGTCGGCTGCCGCACTGCTGGTGGGATGGCTGCGAGCGGTATAGGGATTGCAGTTCAGAGTCATTGTTTGTGAGGGCGTGCACCGACCTGGCTGCCAATAGCGGTCAGGCGGTGACATCGCGATTGGCGGGCGGGACGGCGGCTGCGCTCATTTCAGCGGTGATGGCGCAGGGCTTGAAGCCCTTGACGGTCAGGTACACGCCGAGCGAAAACTCCCACGCGGCGATCGGGAGGGCGCCGAGCCCGGACCAGACCGATAGCTCGTCGTAGACACCGAAATACTTCGCGAGGACGGAAGCGAAGATGATGGGCGCTCCGATGAGACCGATGATGGGAAGTGCCCGGGGCACGAGGCGGGACTTGTACATCAGCGAGCCCAGCAACAGGGCGTTGATGCCCGGGATGAGTGCCTGTCCGAGGAGGAATGTCCAGTGGTACCCGGCGTTCAGCAGCTGGCCGGCGACAAGTGCTTCTGGTCCGGCGCCGTCCTGTCGCAGCGTCACGATCGAGAGCAGGCTGACCACGCCGGCGAAGATGGTGGCGGCTTCCAGCGTCCGTGTGGTGACGAATCCCAGCGCGGTTCCTTGGTTCTGCCGCTTGAGAACGGGGTACAGCGTGACGGCGGTGCCGATGCCGGCGAGGGCCACGATGATCTCCAGGAGGCCGCTGACGAGGATTTGAGTGTCTGCGCCGGAGCCGACGATGTAGTTCGCTTCCTTGACCGGGCTGTAGAGAAACAGGGTCGGGATTGAGACGAAGGTGATCAGGTAGAACACACCCGCGGTGAGCGAGATCCTCCTCAGCGAGCTCATTGGAACTCGTTTGTTTGCTGTGGGTTTCAAGGTTGGAGCGGTGGTGGTCATCTCATTCTCCTGTTGTGGGTGACACGCTGGTGGGCGACCCGCTCCGCGGGGCAACGGTCTAGGGCTTGACACCGGGCTGGGCCGGCGGCGCCGGTGGCAGCGGTTCGACTCGGGTGACCGAGATCAGCGGCAGGCCGAGGTCGCGCACTTTCTGCAGTAGGCCGTGCAACGCGGACTGGTCGACTACGGGGCCGTGAATGACAGTGGTGCCGTCGTTGCAGTTGGTGAGCGTCAGGCCGTCGAACCAGGCGGCCCAGCGGTTTTCGAGGTGCCCCTTGAGGCGGATTTCGTACTGTCCGGCCTCGTTGGCGGTCGATATCTCGCTCATCGTGCTCCTCTCGCTGTTAGCTACCCGGATGAATCTTCCGGCGATGTGTTGGTGTGCATTCGAAAGGTAGAAGTTGATGTGGTGAGCCGACATCACCACTTGTGGTGATTGATGTGGTGACCCGGCGATGGTCTTCGGTGATGGGCAGGCATGGCCGCCCGGGACACGGTGCAGTCAGGCCGACGGCTCGGTCGGTCAGGTGCGGTGATCAACGAGATCGAGTTGGCCCAGAAGATCATGGACAGGGGGCCGGGACTGCATGCTTGTGGCCGTTGGGCGCGGGTGCGCTACAGGAGGCCATGCTCCTCGGCGCGGCGGACGGCCGCCCGTCGGCTGTTGACTCCGAGCTTGGCGTAGATGCTCTTGGTGTGGGTGCGCATCGTGTTCACCGAAACGAAGAGCCTTTGTGCGATGGCCGGTCCGTCCAGATCGGTTGCCAGCAGCCGCAGCACGTCGAGTTCGCGCTCGCTGAGCGGATCGATGAGGCCCGTACTGGCGCGGGGGGCCAGTTCGCCGGGGCGTGTCGCGGTGACGCGCGCACCGTCGAGGGTACAGGCGGCCAACAATCGATGAACGTAATCCCACTCGGCCTGCCTGCTGGCGACCGCCGTCAGTAGGGACACCATCGGTGGTCCTTCCCCCGCGAACACCCGAACGTAGCCTTCCGGCTCAGCCAGGGTCAGCGCTCGTTCCAGCGGTGCAAATGCGCCAAGGGAGTCGCCCTCGGCGTGGTGGGCGAGTGCCTGCAACACCAGGATTTCGATCACACTGCCGTTTCTGCCGCCCGCCTCGGTGGCGGTCAGTAGGCGCCGCAGCAGGCGGTTGGCATCGTTCAGGGAACTCTTGTCGCCTTCGATCGTGTGCCGCGCGAGGAGGACCTTGGCGAGAGTGATGTGCTCGAATTCCCGCACGTAGGAGAGGTTGTCGTCTATCCACAGGCCCTGCTCTCTGGCCCAGCCGAGGGCTTGGGATACGTTTCCCATCGCCGTCAGCAGGCGCGCCCGCATCGCTGGGATCGGCCGCACATTCGGCGAGAAGTCACCCATGTACACGCGCTGCGCCTCGTCGAGCATGGTGAGTGCGCCGACCAGGTCACCCTGGGATTCCCGGACTCCGGCCATCGCGACCCGCCACCGGTACGGGTTCTGCCCGAGCCCGGTGTGCTCGCCGAGTTCCTGGCTGCGCAGCAGGTGCGCCGTCGCGGCTGCGAGATCACCGCGTTCACAGGCGATCTGACTGATCCCGACGTGCATGTCCGCGGTGCCGCGGAGCACGACCGGAGTTTCCTGGGAGGCTATCGACAATGCCTCTTGATAGGTCCGGAGCGCGTCGCTCAGGCGGCCCTGGGTGCTGCGGATGTCCGCCAGCGTGATCGAGCAGCCCAGGATGTCCGAGAAGTTCCCGGCCCGTCGGAGCCCATCGACACAAATGGAATAGGCACGGTGGGCGGCGTCCAGATCTCCGCGGGACCATAACGCCAGCCCGGAGAGACCCGCTGCGCCGGCGCGGACGGCGTCGTCATCGCCGGCGGCGCGCTCGATCGCCAGCTGGGCGTGCTGGAGGGTGGCGGGGACGTCACCTCGAATCAAGGCGAGCGCAGCGCGATACATCTCGATCGCCCCTGGGAGGCGGGGCAGCTCCGCTCTGTCGACGACCACCATTCCCGCGCCGGGTGCCGGCAATCCCGTCTGGTCGGGCGTAGTCGGTTGCAGCCAGCGCTCCACATCCCGTAAGCGCTCCTCGACGCCCTCGGTCTCGGCGCCGACCATCAATCCCCCGACGAGGCCGATCCCCAGCACAGGCCGCATTCGCACGATCTCGTCAGGAATGACGTCGAGCCAGCCACGGATGGTGGCGTCCTGCCTGCTCCGCCGCAGGTCGGGGATGGCCACCTCGATCATGTCTGCTGCCCGTTCGACGTCGCCGGCCGCCAGTGCATGGCGGACCGCCGGTGACGGTTGCCCGTTCGCGTCGTACCAGTGGCTGGCTCGCCGATGCAGGTAGGTGATCTCGTCGGGCCGTTCATCGTGAAGGTGGGCCTGCAGCATGTCAGCGAAGAGGTGGTGGTAGCGGTACCAGTGGCGAATGTCGTCGAGTGGGACCAGGAAGAGGTTGGCGCGGTCCAGCGCCTCCAGAGTGGCCCTCCCGCCGGGTTCACCGGTCACGGCATCGCACAGCGGGCCATTCAACCGATCCAGCAGGCAGGTGCGCAGCAGGAAGGTGCGGACCTGATCGGTCTGCCGCTGCAGCACTTCCTCGACGAGGTAATCGACGATGAAGCGGTCGTCGCCCGAGAAGCCTGCGATAAATGCACCGATGTCCGTCCGTCCCTCCATCGACAGCGCAGCCAGTTGGAGCGCGGCGATCCAGCCCTCGGTCCGAACCTCCAATGCCGCGATATTTTCGTCAGTCAGGTCCAACCCGATGACGTCGTTGAGGTAGGAGGCAACTTCGTCGGGGGTGAAACGTAGGTCGGCGGCGCGGAGCTCGATGAGTTCGCCGCGGGCGCGCAGCCGAGCCAACGGCAGTAGTGGGTCCGCTCGGCTGCTGATCACCAGGTGGGCCTGGGGCGGGAGGTGTTCCAGCAGGAACGCCATCCCGGCCCGGATATCGGGCCCATCGACCAGGTGGTAGTCGTCAAGCACCAGGTCCACGTCGTTCGGTGCGGCCGCGAGCTCGTTGAGCAGCGAGGCGAGGACGGTCTCGATCGGCGACTGCGCCGACTGTGGCAGCGGGAGCACGGTGGCTCCGACGCCGGGTACCGCTTTCTGCAGGGCGGTGATCAGGTAGGTCCAGAACGTGGCTGGTTGGCGATCGCTCTCGTCGAGGGAAAGCCACGCCACGGACCGGTTCTCCGTCGTCGCCGCTGCCAGCCACGCGGTGAGCAGCGTTGTCTTTCCGAAACCTGCGGGAGCAGAAATCAACGTCAGCCTGGCGTCTGAGACGCAACCCAAGCGCCCGCTCAGTCGTGGACGGGCGACCAAATTCCGCCGGGGCCTGGGAATGTAGAGCTTGATCTCGAGCAGCGGGTTGGCCAAGTCAACTCCCCTCGGGGTTCTCGCAATGGGGGTGCGCTCGAGGCTGGAGCATGCCGCCCTGCGCGGCCGGATTGTCTGGTCCGGAGCGTGGGCTCACACCGATCCGCACCAGCCATCCCAGGTTGATGTCCGCCTTCATCGGACGCGTCTCACGGGCAGGATTGCTGCTCCTGCGATGACGGCGCAGATACCGGCGGCCGCGTAGAGGACGCTGTAGCTGCCGCTACTGATCGCCAGGATGACCGGCGCGATCGCCGGCGCGATGGAACTGGGAAGAGCGCCGGCAATGTTCATCACGCCGAGGTTCTTGGCGTTGTTGTCGGTGTCGGGCAGCACGTCAGCAACGAGCGCGAGGTCGACGGCCATGTACACACCGAAGCCGAGTCCACCGATGGCCATGCCGACGAGATAGCCGTCGAAGTTGCTGGCGATCGCGATGGCGAACATCGCCAACCCGTACACGACCGCGGCAACGAGGACGAAGATCTTCCGCCGGCCGGTCCGGTCCGACAGCCTGCCGGCGACAAGGGACGCAGCGACGAGGACGACGGACTGGATGAGGGTGCCGAGAAATATCTGTTGTGGCACATCAGTTTCGGTGCTGCCGATCTTGTCCAGCAGGTAGTAGGCCTGATAGGTGGTCAGAAGGGAATAGGCCAGCACGAACATGAATCGACTGGCGAAAGCCCACCCGAAGTCCGGGTTCCTCCGGGGGTTGACGTAGAAGGTGCCGGCGAACTCCCGCAGCGACCAGATGGGCTTGTCCGCCACGGCGAGCCGTCGATCTTTGAGGGTGATCACGAAGAGCAGGATGAAGAAGCCGCCGATCGCGCAGGGTGCCAGGAACATGATCAGCTGGTTGCCGGTGAACAGTTGGACCAGGAAGGTGCCGGTCACCGATGCGATGGGCAGGCAGACACCCAGCACACCGGACACAGTGCCTCGTTGAGCGACCGGGATCTGGTCGGGCAGCACCGCAACCAGGGCCGCGAGCAGGGCGTTGAAGAACAACTGCGCGATGCACCATCCGATGAGCACGATCGCGATGCTGGGTGCCAGGGCGACGACGAGGATGCCGAGGGAACCACCCGCCAGGCCGATGACCATCCAGGGCCGCCGCATGCCGTGTCGGGAAGAGGTGCGGTCGCTCAGCCGGCCGAAGAACGGGTTGGCGAACATCGCCAGCAGGGCGCCGACTCCCGCGACCAGCGCCAGGCTGTTCGGTGCATGTTCGATCCCGACCAGCGAGTTGACCTTCAATGCCAAGCTGACCAACAGGGGTGCGAGGAACAGCAGGACGGTGCCGATGTATGCCAACGCGTACATCGCGACGAACCCCCACCCGACCCGGTATGCCACGGGTGGTGTCTCGAGCCCCGACGCGTCGGCCACGGTTCGGTCGGGCGATCGGTCGGGCCCTGCGGTGGGAGGAAGATGCGCAGGATCAGCAGGGATGCTTTCCGTGGGCAGCGGAATTTCGGGCATCACACTTCTTTCAGAGTTGTCAATTGAGCACATTCGGCCCGCTGTCCGACCCGCAGACATCACGGTCTCCGGCGGCCGGCTGCGGCCCGGGTGTTACCCGTAGTGAGCTGGGGCGAGCCCGACGAGGTCGGCGCTGACCTGCCAAAGCCGGTCGGCCGCAACGGTGTCGTACGAGAACTTGTTGGACGTCTTTGGTGTGCTGTTCGCGAAGTACTGGCCGGTGATCGTGTCGACGCCCGGTGACGACGCGAGGTAGGTCGAGGTGGCCGCGCCTTGTGCGGGCGTTTTCATCAAACGCATCAGCGGCCGCGCCATTCTGGTCAGCAGCGTGGGGTCTTCGGCACCGAAGGATGTGCTGACCACGCCGGGATGCAGGGCGTTCACCGTCACTCCGGTGCCATCGAGGCGCCGGGACAGTTCGTAGGTGAACATGACGTTGGCGAGTTTGGACTGGTTGTAGGCCCGCGGACCCGAGTAATCCGTCGCGCCCTGCAAGTCGTCGAAGTCGATGCGCCCCAATGCCTGTGCGTTGGAGGACACGATGACGATCCGCGCCGGCGCACTTTCTTTGAGCCGATCCAGGAGCAGGTTCGTGAGCAGGAACGGCGCCAGGTAATTGACCGCGAAGGTGTGCTCGAGGCCGTCGGTGGTCACTCGGCGGTGGGCCCAGAATCCGCCCACGTTGTTCACCAGCACGTCTAGTCGCGGGTACGCGCCGAGCACGGCCGCGGCCAGTCGGCGGACCTCGGTCTGCGACGACAGGTCAGCGCTGAGCGAGTCCACTGCCGGGTTGCCGGATTGCCGGCTGATGTCGGCCGCGGCCACCCGTCCGCGGGTGTGATCGCGGCCGGTGATGCAGACGCGGGCGCCAAGGGCGGCCAATCCGATCGCGGTCGCCTTGCCGATGCCTCCGGTGCCGCCGGTGATCAGCACCGTCTTCCCGGCCATCGAGCCGACCGCGCCGCCTGGCCCAGGGGTCATGCTCCGGTCCAGGTTCCTGCGGGTTCCGGTGTGGGTGGAATTGCCGGCCCCGCGGTCGGTGGCAGGGGCGGCAGGGTGGGTTCGGATCCGCCCTGATCGAGGCGGAACGGCGGGTACTGGTCGGTCATCAAGGCGGCGTAGGCGATGACCCGATAGATCCAGCGGTTGCCGCCGATGATCAGCGCGAACAGCTGTGGCGGGTACTTCCCGGTGACCAGCAGCATGATGGCGGTGATCACCACGAGCAGTCCGAACAGACCGCCGGAGCCGACCGGGTTGACCGCGAAGCGTTCACCGGCGGAGTTCCAGCCCCACCAGTTGGTCACGAACAGCCCGATGATCAGGTAGTGCGGGACGGCCAGCAACCACTTGACCAACACCAAACCTCGGGAAAGCGTTGTGGGGTAGACGATGTCCAGGGTCGCCGGATATCCGAGGGCGAGCCCGAGGGTGAATGGGGGGTACTGGTCGGTGCCCAGGCCGCCGTTGGCGGCGTAGTAGGACACCCGCCAGGACCAGCGCAGTACTCCGCTGGTGAAGTCGAACAGCGGACGCGGGTAGCGACCGGTGAACAGGATGCAGAATCCGGCGATGACGGTGACCACCAGGAAGGCGGGCCAGAGGAACGCGAGCAGGAAGTAGTGCGGGATGGCCAGGAACCATTTCACCAACCATTGCCAGCGGGACAGCCCGGGATCGAGGTGTGCTGTCAGCACCACCGGGTGGTCGCCGCCGGCCTTGTCCACATGCATGACCATGAGTCTCGTCTCCTGGGCGGCTGATCCCGACAACGATTGCGGGGATTGGTATTCGAAGTGCCGGCTCCCTTGGAGGCCCGGGATATGGGCGAGCGTGCCGCGCTTCCGTTGGGGAGTTGATCCGCTCCAGACAGCTGCCCTACATCGTAAGCTTATATTGTAAGTCCTACGCTGGTAATGTTCGTAAGTCAATACAAAACGGACAGGAGCACCAATGATCAACCCGGGCAACGAGGCCCGCGCGCGGTTGAACCGGGACAAGGTGGTCGGGTCCGCCATCGCGTTGGCCGACGCGAGTGGGATCGAGTCACTGAGCATGCGCAAACTCGGCGGCGAACTCGGCGTCGAGGCGATGTCGCTGTACAACCACGTGTCCAACAAGGGGGACCTGACCGATGCCATGATCGACGGCGTTTTCGCCGAGATCGACCTGCCATCCGGCGGAACCGACTGGCGGACTGCCATGCGTCACCGGGCCATCTCGGTCCGGAAGGTGCTCGCCCTACACCCTTGGGCAACCGGGCTGATGGAATCGCGGACCACACCCGGCCCTGCGACGCTGCGACACCACGACGCGGTCCTTGGAATTCTGCGGGAGGCGGGCTTTTCCATCGTGCTGGCCGCGCAGGCCTCTTCAGTCCTCGACAGCTACATCTACGGATTCGTGCTGCAGGAGCGAAACCTGCCAGCTACCTCTATGGGTAGCACGAAACTGGCCCAAGTGATCCTGGCGCGGCTCGCCACCCAGGATTACCCCCACGTCGCCGAGATGACCGTCGAGCACGTCCTGCAACCTGGCTACGACCACGACGCCGAGTTCGAGTTCGGGATCGACCTGATTCTGGACGGCCTGGGGAGGGTTTGCCGCGCAACCTGATCCACTGTTACCTCGAGCACCCGGCTACGCCACAAGGGTGCGATTTCCGGTGAGGCGCGGGCCGCGGATCACGAGCCAGAGCCCCAGCAGGAACTCCCCGATGAAAGTGAAGGTGGCGGTGTCGGTCCAGGGTCCGGGGGACAGCACGGTGCCGAAGGTGTCGATCGCGTAGCTCAGTCCGTCGATCACGACGAGAACTGCGATGAGCTTCGGGACGTATCCCGATGTGAACGCGAGGTATCCGATGACCAACAGGTGCAGGCCGAACAGAAAGAGACCGGCGTGCCAGACATCGTTGAACGAGTTGATGGCCAGGAGCGCTTGGGCGTGTAGTTGTTCTGGGCTGAATGCCGCGAGGTGGTTGTGCTCGTTGAGCAGGCGAAGCACTTCGACGAGCCGGCTGATGGCCACCATGAAGACCACGGCGAAGGCAATCCTGAGGGTGGCCGCGAGCATGGAGAGGCTTTTGTTCACGGGGCTGAAGACCCGGTAGAGGGCCCATCCGACGAGGATGTCGAGGGGGATGACCAGGTACAGGCTGACGATGCCGAGCCGGAACAAGCCGCTCGACTCGGTGATGTTCATGGCAGTTTGGGCTGGATCACCTGGTGCGAGGAGCCCTTTCACAGCAATGAAGTAACCGAATGCGGCCAGCGCGGAGATGAGCAGGAGCCCGATTCCTGCGGTGAGGCCGGCGTTGCGGATGGACCGGTCCGGGTCCGTCTCGGTGTTGCTGTTGATTGCTGTTGTCGAAGTCATGGTCTGCTCCCTTTTGTTCGCCGGCCCTTGGCGGCCGCGGTACAGACCGTGACAGGGGCCGGTTGAGCCGCGGTCGAAGCGCGGTGGAGACAAAGTGTTTCGATCCGGATTCGGGCGCACTCCGAGGCCCGACAT
>Ga0164308_10001902_pt1 | contig 11145 bp, 8 predicted proteins | sample Whisoiple_246_MG_FD_109983 | JGI IMG/M metagenome (GOLD analysis project Ga0164308, IMG submission 109983) | Soil microbial communities amended with fresh organic matter from upstate New York, USA - Whitman soil sample_246_MG | ecosystem: Environmental > Terrestrial > Soil > Unclassified >... | reverse complement strand
GTCCGGACCGCCCAGCCGGACCCCGAGCTCCCACGTCAGGTGGTTCAGCCCGACGTGGTCGAGGTGCACCTCACCCGGCGTCACGTCGAGCAGAGCGGCGAACTTGCGCTGGAAGCCGATGGCCACGTTGCACAGTCCGACCGCCTTGTGCCCGGCCTGGAGCAGCGCCCGGGTGACGATCCCGACGGGGTTGGTGAAGTCGATGATCCACGCGTCGGGGTTGGTGCGGCGGACCCGTTCGGCGATGTCGAGGACGACCGGCACCGTGCGCAGCGCCTTGGCCAGCCCGCCCGCCCCGGTGGTCTCCTGACCGACGCAGCCGCATTCGAGCGGCCAGGTCTCGTCCTGGTTGCGCGCGGCCTGCCCGCCGACACGGAGCTGGAGCAGCACCGCGTCCGCGCCGGCCACCCCGGCGTCCAGGTCGGAGGTGGTGACGATCTTCCCCGGGTGGCCCTGCCTGGCGAAGATCCGCCGCGCCAGGCCGCCGACCAGCTCCAGCCGGTCGGCCGCCGGGTCGACGAGCACGAGCTCCTCCACCGGCAGGGTGTCCCGCAGCCGCGCGAAACCGTCGATCAGTTCGGGGGTGTAGGTGGACCCGCCACCAACTACTGCGAGCTTCATGGTTCTCAGCCCTTTACTCCGGTGAGGGTGACGCCTTCTACGAAGGCCTTCTGTGCGAAGAAGAAAACGATGACGACCGGCGCCATGACGAGCAGGGTCGCGGCCATCGTCAGGTTCCAGTTGACCGCGTGGGCGCTCTTGAAGGACTCCAGGCCGTAACTCAGGGTCCAGGCGCCCGGATTCTGCGCGGCGTAGATCTGCGGCCCGAAGTAGTCGTTCCAGCAGTAGAAGAACTGGAAGAGCGCCACGGCCGCGATCCCCGGCTTGGCCATCGGGACGACGATCCTGAGCAGGGTGCGGAACTCGCCGCAGCCGTCGACCTTCGCCGACTCGATGTACTCCTGCGGAATGGTCAGCAGGAACTGCCGCAGCAGGAAGATCGAGTAGGCGTCGCCGAACGCCATCGGGATGATCAGCGGCCAGAGCGAGCCCGACAGGTGGAACTGCTGTGCCCACACCAGGTACATCGGGATGATGACGACCTGCGGCGGCAGCATCATCGTGGAGATGACCAGGATCATCGCGGTGCGCCGGCCACGGAAGCGGAACTTGGCCAGCGCGTAGGCGACCGGCACCGACGAGCACACGGTGAACACGGTGCCCAGCAGCGCGTACATCAGCGAGTTGCGCCACCAGCCGAGGAATCCGGGTGTGTGGAGGACCGTGGAGTAGTTCGACCAGTTCCAGGAGCCGGGCCACAGGTCGCCGCTCATCGCCTGTTCGTCGCTCATCACGGACGTGAGGAACACGAACACGAACGGCAGGACGAAGAACAGGGCGAGCGCGACGGCCACGGAGTGGACCGCGATCCAGTGGAGGATCCGCCCACGGCGGTGCCCGGCCGTGCCGGGGCCGTTCGGACGGCTCCGCACGGCGGTGTCCGGCCTGTTCAGGGTGGTGGTGGTCATGTCAGTCCTCCGCCGGGATGAGGCCGACGCTCTTGCGCATCAGCAGAAGGGTCACGGCCATGGCGATGGCGAAGAGCACGAGGGACAGGACGCACGCGGCGCCGGTGTTGAAGTTCTGGAAGCCCAGCGAGTACACGAGCTGCGGAACCGTCAGGGTGGAGTGGTCCGGATATCCGGGCTGGATCACCGTGCCGGGGCCGATGGAGACGCCCGAGGCGAGCTTCCCCGCGACGAGGGCCTGCGTGTAGTACTGCATCGTCTGCACCACTCCGGTGACGACGGCGAACAGCACGATCGGGGTGATGGCGGGCCAGGTGACGTAGCGGAACTTCGCCCAGGCACCCGCGCCGTCCAGGTCGGCGGCCTCGTACTGCTCCTTGGGCACGTCCAGCAGCGAGGCCATGAAGATGACCATCAGGTCGCCGATGCCCCACAGGGAGAGCAGGACCAGCGAGGGCTTCGACCAGTTCGGGTCGTTGAACCAGTTCGGGCCGTGCAGGCCGATCCACGACAGCATCTCGTTGACCGGCCCGGTGGACGGGTTCAGGAGGAAGACGAAGGCGACCGTCGCCGCGACGGGCGGGGCCAGGTACGGGATGTAGAAGGCCGTGCGGAAGAGTCCCACGCCCGTCTTGATCTTCGTGATCAGCAGGCCGATCCCGAGGCCGAAGACGACGCGCAGCGCGACCATCACGACGACCAGCCACAGCGTGTTCCACAGGGCCGGGCCGAACAGCGGCATCTGCTCCAGCACGTACCGCCAGTTCCGCAGCCCCACGAAGGTGGGCGACTTGATCTGGTTGTAGTGCATGAACGAGAAGTAGACGGTCGCGACCAGCGGGTATCCGAAGAAGACCGAGAACCCGACGATCCAGGGCGAGAGGAACCCCAGGTTGCGCAGCCGCTCACGGTTCCGCTTGCGCCGCAGGGGCGAGTCGCGGGGGGCCGGATCGGTCGCCCGTCCGGCGGACTTCGCCGGGGTGGAGAGGGACAGTGCCATGACGCGGCTCCTCAGTTTTCCGACTGGACGTTGTCGGCGTCGATCTGTTCGTCGAGGTCCTTCAGGGCGCGGTGCAGGTCCTTCGTCCTGCCTGCCTCGACGGACTGCGAGAAGTCACCGAACGAGTTGATGTACTGACCGCCGTTGTTCGAGGGCGGAACGGCCTGGCTGTGCGGGTTCCGCGCGATCTCGATGAAGGCGCGGAACGCCGGGTCCGCGTCCAGGTCGGGGGACTTCAGCGCCTCGAAGGTGGACGGCACGTTGTGGATCGCGTTGGCGAAGCGGACGACCGGCTCGGTGTCGATCGTCAGGTACTTCACCAGCTCCCAGGCCGCGTTCTGATGCCGGCTGCTGTGCGCGATACCGGCCACGGTGCCCGTCAGGTAGCCGCGCCCGTAGGTGTCCGCCTGGTCGTCGGGGACCGGCAGCGGGGCGACCGCCCAGTCGAAGTCCGCCTTCGCCTCGTCCAGCATCAGCCCGCGCCACTCACCGTCCAGGTGCATGGCGAGCCTGCCGGTCAGGAAGCCGTTCTGGGACGACATCTCGTCGCCGAAACGGGCGCGGAGCCTCTCCATGGCCGCGTAGCCGCCCTGCGCGTCGGAGAGATCGCGCATGGTGGTGAAGAAGTCCTCGGTCTTCGGCTCGTCGGCGAGCTTCGCCTTGCCCTCGGCGTCGAAGTACTCCGGTCCCCACTGGGCGAACATCCGGTCGGGGGAGTTCTGGTAGAGCTGGAAGTTCGGCATGAAGCCGGCACGCTTCAGCGAGCCGTCCTTGTTCCTCTGCGTCAGCTTCACCGCGTCGGCCTTCATCTCCGACATGGTGCGCGGGGGCCGGGTGATCCCCGCCGCCTCGAAGGCGTCCTTGTTGTAGTACATGCCGAACGCGTCGGCGAGGAGAGGCGTCGCGCACTGGACGCCCTCGTACCGCGTGTAGTCCAGCAGGGTCTTCGGGAAGACCTTCGTCTTGTCGATCCCGCTCTTCCTCATGAAGGGGTCGAGGTCCACCCACATGCCGGACGAGCAGTACTGCCCGACGTTGTTGGTGGTGAAGGACGTGACGACGTCGGGTGCGTCGCCGCCGCCCGCACGCAGCGCCTGGTTGATCGTCTCGTCGCTGACGTTGCCGGTGGAGACGACGTCGATGTTCGGGTGGAGCTTCTCGAAGCGGGCGATGTTCTCGTCGATCGCCTCGACCTCGCCGGGCGCCGACCAGCCGTGCCAGAACTTCAGCGTGACGGGCTTCGTGGGGTCGTCGGTGTTGCTGCCGGTACTCGGATTGGCGCAGCCGGACAGCAGCAGCGCGGCTGCGCCGAGCGCCAGGGGCACGCGGGTACGAAAGCGCCATAGCGCCATAGCGGACTTCCTTTGCGGCGGGATCGTTGCGTCGGGATTGCGCGGGGGACGCGGCACCGGGGGAGGGGCCGTCGGGGTATGGGGGTGCCGTACAGGCCACCGGTCACGGGTGGCGAGGTGCGGTGGTGGCGGGTCAGGCGGTGTCGAAGACGCTGTCGCGCGCCTGGGCGAGGGCCGTCCGCAGCGCACCGGTCAGGATCGGGTCCCCCTCGATGTCGCTGATGCGGAGCAGCGGCCGGGGCAGGGCGAGACCGGTCATCTCGGCCTCGACCCGTTCGCGGAGTTCCTCCCCGCCCTCCTGGGCCACCCGGCCGGAGAGGACCACCAGTTCGGGGTCGACCACGGCGACCACGGACGCCAGACCGGTGGCCAGCCTGCGGGCGACCTCGGCGCGCACGGCCTCGTCGGCGAGGGCCTCGGCCAGCGGCCGGCCCCCGGCCAGGTCGCGTACGGCGGGGCAGGAGACCTGGCTCTGGAAGCCGCCCCCCGCGTCGGGGCCCGCCCAGTCGGCCGCGCCGCCGCGGGCGAGCGGGGCGCCGGGCAACGGCATGTAGCCGATCTCCCCGGCGCCGCCCGTGGCGCCGCGCAGGAGCGTGCCGCCCAGCACGATCGCGGCGCCCACGCCCTCGTCGAGATAGGCGAGGACGAAGTGGTCGTGGTCCTGGGCCACGCCCTCGTACTGCTCGGCGACGGCCGCGAGGTTCACGTCGTTCTCGATGACCACGGGCCGTCCGACCACCTCGGCGAGGTCGGCGAGCAGGGTGCGGGAGTGCCAGCCGGGCAGATGGGGCGCGTACCGCAGCTGACCGGTGTGCGGGTCGATCGCGCCGGGTGTGCCGATCACCACGGCGTCCAGGTCGTCGTGGCCGAGACCGGTCGGACGCAGGGCGCCGTCCACGGCCTCGGCGACGAGCTGGGCGGTGCGGTGACGCACGTCCTCGGCGACGGCGTCCGCCTCGACACGGCAGGAGCCGACCACGGTGCCGGTGACGTCCGCGACGACGGCGTCTATCCCGGTCGGGCCGACGGAGAGCGCGGCGACGTGGGCGGCGGCCGGATCGATCTCGTAGAGCACGGCGTTCGGCCCGGGCCGACCGCCCTGGCTGCCCGTCGACCGGACCAGGCCGGCGTCCTCCAGCCTCGCCAGCAGCTGGGACGCGGTGGGCTTGGACAGGCCGGTCAGCTCACCGATGCGGGTGCGGGTGAGGGGCCCCTGGGCGACCAGCAGATCGAGCGCCGCCCGGTCGTTCATGGCCCGCAGCACGCGAGGGGTACCCGGTGTCGTTCCGGCCATGAGCGCCGCACCCGCTTTCTGTTAGGAAACTTTACTGTCGATGGGAGGACGGTAGGGCGACGTGCCGGACCCGTCAATGGGAAGCGCCCCCGAGGCAACCAAAGCGTTACCTCGGGGGCGCTGTGCGCCTGTGCTCACTTCGACAGGTTGGGCGGTGCTATCGGCGTCGCCGCGAGCGACTGCGGGGAGGTCGCCGAGGCGTACGCGGACGGGGCCGCCATGGACGCCGTCGGGTCGGCGGTGGCGGCGTCCGGCTGCGCGGGAACCACGCCGATCATCCGGATCCCGGCCGCGTCCAGGGCCTGCTTGACGCGCCAGCGCAGCTCGCGCTCGACGCCCAGGGACTTGCCCGGCATGGTCTTCGCCGTGACCCGCACGGTCATCGAGTCGAGCAGCACCGCGTCCAGCCCCAGGACCTCCACCGGGCCCCACAGCCGCTCCGACCAGGGCTCTTCCTTGGTCATGGTCTCGCCGGCCTCGGCGATCGCCTTGCGGACCAGGTCGAGGTCCTCCACCGGGCGGACCGTGACGTCGACGCCCGCGGTGGACCAGCCCTGGCTGAGGTTGCCGATCCGCTTCACCTCACCGTTGCGGACGTACCAGATCTCACCGTTGTCGCCGCGCAGCTTGGTGACCCGCAGGCCCACCTCGATGACCTCGCCGGAGGCGACACCCGCGTCGATCGAGTCCCCGACGCCGTACTGGTCCTCCAGGATCATGAAGACGCCGGAGAGGAAGTCGGTGACGAGGTTGCGCGCGCCGAAGCCCAGCGCCACACCCGCGACCCCCGCGGAGGCCAGCAGAGGCGCCAGATTGATCTGGAAGGCGCCCAGGATCATCAGGGCCGCGGTCCCCAGGATCAGGAACGACGTGACCGAGCGGAGCACGGACCCGATCGCCTCGGAACGCTGGCGGCGGCGTTCCGCGTTGACCAGCAGGCCGCCGAGGGCCGTGCCCTCCACCGCCTGGGCACTGCGGTTCATCCGGTCGATGAGGTTGGTCAGGGCACGCCGGATCAGATAGCGCAGCACGATCGCGATGGCCGCGATGAGAAGGATGCGCAGACCGGTGTTCAGCCAGGTGGACCAGTTCTCCTCGACCCAGCCTGCGGCGTTCCCGGCCCGCTCGGCGGCTTCGTCCAGCGAGCCCGCGGCCCCGGGGGACGGGGCCGCGGCCAGGAGGGCGTACAGGGACACGGCGGGGACCTCCAGATGGGGCGACAGCAGATCGACAACACTAACGAAGCAGGGGGCGTGGTTCGTTGCCGCAGGCGGGGGAGAGACACGTCTCACCCGGGCACGCGAGGCGTGCGGACGATCGTCCGGCGGTGCCGGACGCCCTGCCGGAGCGCCTGTCACGAGGTCGCGGGGCCGCCCGGGAGGCGGGCACGTGAGGAAAATCCCCCCGGCCCGTTACCCGCACGTGGTGGCGCTCGGACCAGGCATGAGGAGAGACTGAGATCGGATCGTCCCGGCGCGAGCCACGCGTCGCCGGCGTACAAGGAGGCATCCACGTGCCGCACGTCCTGGTTCTCAACGCTTCGTACGAGCCGCTCGGCGTCGTACCCCTGCGCCGCGCACTCGTCCTCGTCCTCGAGAACAAGGCCATCTGCCTCGAGGAGTCCGGCGCCTTCATGCACAGTGCGAGCCGCGCGGTACCGGCGCCCAGCGTCGTCCGCCTCAAGCGGTTCGTGAGGGTCCCCTACCGGGGGCCCGTTCCCCTCACACGCCGGGCGCTCTTCGCGAGGGACGGCGGCCGCTGCATGTACTGCGGGGCCGCCGCGACCAGCGTCGACCACGTCATCCCGCGCAGCCGGGGCGGGCAGCACGCCTGGGACAACGTCGTGGCGGCCTGCCGCCGCTGCAACCACGTCAAGGCGGACCGCCACCTGCCCGAGCTGGGCTGGCGGCTGCGCCACCAGCCGGCGCCGCCCAGCGGGCTCGCGTGGCGGATCATCGGGACGGGGCACCGCGACCCGCGCTGGCTGCCCTATCTGCAGCCGTTCGGAGCGGACGACGTGATGGCCCGGATCGACGGCGTGTCAGCCTGAGGACCGGGCCTTCGGTGTCTCCGGGGCCCCGGGACGCGCGTCCGTGCCCTCCGCCTCGACGGCGTACGCCTCGACCGACCAGAGCGAGTAGCCGTACTCCGTGGCCCGTCCGTCGCCCTGGACCCGGATGAAGCGGGTGTCCTTCGCGTCCATCCGTACGCTCTCGCGCCCGCCCCCGCCGTCCCGGACGGTCGCCGCCGTGCGCCAGGTGCGGCCGTCCGGCGAGACCTGCACGCGGTAACGGGAGGCGTAGGCGTCCTGCCACCGCAGCACGACCTGGCCCAGCCGGACCGGGGCGGGCAGCTCGGCCTGCCACCAGGCGCCGTCCTCGGCCGGTGAGGACCAGCGGGTCTCCGGATCGCCGTCGGAGGCCGCCGAGGCCGGGAAGTCCGGGGTCTCGTCGCCCGAGGAGGACGCCGTGGCCGTCCGCACCAGATCGGGGCCCGCCGTGCGGGGGAAGGCCCGCACGGTCAGCGTGCTCTCCTCACCCTCGAAGCGCAGCGGCACCTCGTACTCACCGGCCGGCGTGTCGGCCGGGACGGTGATGTCCACGGGGACGTCGGTGCGCGAGCCGCCCGTCACCGTCGTCTGCTCCGGGACCGTCACCTCGATGCCCTTGGGGGCCTTCGCGGTGAGCCTGCCCTTCACCTCGCCGGGGCGCCCGCCCGCCAGCCGCGCCTCGACCCGCTGCGTACCGCCGCCGATCACCGCGTCCGTCCTGTCGCGGGCGAGGGCGAGACGGGCGGCCGGCTCGTCCTCGAACCAGGGGACGAGCGCCCGCACCTCCGGGGCCCCGTCCGAGGGCGGACGCGTGCCCGCGACCCCCGGTGCCGGGGGGCCGACCAGGGCCGGGCGGGCGGACGGCACGGCGACCCGCAGCGCGTCCGCCCGCAGCCCCTTCGCCGCCGTCTGCGTCCAGCCCGCCGCCGACAGGGGGCCCAGACCGCGCCAGCCCTCGCCGGGGACATGGACCTCCAGGACGGCGCCCGCGGCTTCGTCACCGGGCCGGGTCAGGGTGGTGACGGCCTCCAGCGGGCGCGCGCGGTCCAGGCGCAGCGTGTAGCCGTGCGCGTCACGGCTCGTCGTGCCCGTGTCGCGGTCGGTGCCGTTCCACGCGTCCGCCTCCGCGACGACCCGCTTCAGGAACGGATCCAGGACACCCTTGCCCACCGTCGCCGTGCTCGCCGCGATCTTCTCGCGCAGCGGTTCGAGCGCCAGCTGGGCCTTCCAGGCCGCCGCCCCGTCGCCACGCTCCTGCGCCAGCAGCAGGTCGACGGCGAGCTCGCCCGCCCTGCCGTACCGGGCCAGCTGTCCGCTCCACGGCCGCACCTCGTCCTGCAGCCGGCCGTCCGCCGGGGTGCTCAGCCGCTCAGGAGCCTGCCGCATCACGCCGAACGCGGCCCGCAGCTCACGCGCCGCCTTGTCGCGGGCGGCCCGGTCCGAGGAGTGCGCGGCCGGACGCGTCGCCCAGAACGCGGACAGCAGGGGCCGGAGGTACGCGGACTCGTCGCCGCCCAGCAGCGAGGTGGCACTGTTGCCCGCCAGCGCCTCCAGGGCGGCCCGTGCGGTGGCGTCGCCGCCCGCCAGGTCCTCGATCGCCGCCTGCCAGGACTCCTGCGGCCGGTAGCCCTTCGGGTTCCAGGCGAAGTCGGCGGCCGTGAACAGCGGGATGCGGGACGCCGACGGCTGCTCCATGGCGTTGGAGAGCAGCGCCGCGGACCCTCCGGCCACGGCGGGGTCCCGCCCGGTGTACGGGCCGAGGAAGATCCGGTCCTGCGCGTAGTCGTTCACCGGGTAGTTGTCCATGGTGACCAGGGGGCGGCGGAAGGCCGCCCGCGCGCCCGCCAGCTCCCGTCCGGTGATCGTCCTCGGCACCACCCCGACGCCGGTCCAGGCGACCTGCACCCGTTCGTCCAGCGCGGCGGCGAGCGCCGTGCGGTAGTCGGTGGCGCCGTCCTGGTAGAACTCGGTCGGCATCACCGACAGCGGCTCCGCGTCCGGGTGCCGGTCCGCGAGGTGCCGGGCGACCGCGCTCGCGACCCGGGCCTGCGCCCTGGCCGCCGCCTCGGGCCCGCTGCCGAACGTCTCCGCGTCCTCGTCGCAGTGCCACTCGCTGTAGCTGACGTTCTGGAACTGCAGCTGGAAGGCCCGCACCCCCAGGGCCCACATCGCGTCGATCTTCCGGTTCAGGGCCCGCACGTCCGCGTCGGAGGCCATGCACATGGCCTGCCCGGGGGAGACGGCCCAGCCCAGCGTCACGTGCTCGGCCCGTGCCTTCGCCGCCAGCGCACGGAAGTCCGCACGCTCGTCGGCCGGGTACGGATCGCGCCAGCGGGTCTGCCGGTAGGGATCGTCACCGGCCGCGTAGAGGTAGCGGTTCTGCTTCGTGCGGCCCATGAAACCGAGCTGCGCGAGCCGCTCCTCGCGGGTCCACGGCTGACCGTAGAAGCCCTCGGTCGTACCGCGTACGGCGGTACCCGGCCAGTCGCGGACCACGGCCCCGGCGACGGTCCCGTCCTTCACGAGCTGACGCAGGGTCTGGACGCCGTGGAACAGGCCGTCCTCGCCGACGCCGTCCAGGGCGATCACGGGACGGCCACCGGTCTCGCCCACGGCCAGGCGGTATCCCCCGGACGGCAGATCGGCGCGTTCCGGTGCGCGCAGGGCCCGCAGGGCGAGGCCGGCGTCGGTGCCGCCGAGCCGGATCACCGGCCCCCTGCCGGGCAGGGCGTCGTGCACCGTGCGTACGCCGGAGTCGCGCAGGAGCCCCCTGAGCGCGTCCACCGCGTACGGATCGGCTTCCGGGGCGGGGAGGAGGGTGACCTCCGTCCCCAGGGTGACGGCCCGCCCCGACGCCTCGACGGACTGCGGACGGGGCCAGACCGCGGGCAGCCCGGTGTCACCGGCACGGTCCGCCGCCGTCGCGGCGGGGGTGACGGGGGCCGCGACGGCGGCCGGCCCGAACGGGCCGAGCAGCCCGCCGATCACGGCGACGGCGACGGCCGTCGCGTGCCTCCTGCGCCCGAGCTGCACGCCGTACCCCTTCGTCCTGGCCCGGGTCCGTCGTCCGGACCGGGCCCCGATCCGAGCGGGACCGTGCCCCGGCATTGACGTCCGAGCCCACCACTCGCGCGAGGGAGTGTCAATGCGCGTGGCCGTTTCACCCGATATGCCGGATGTGCTGCGGGGTGTGGCGCGTGGGCGTTCGGGGAAGAGTCGCCGAGTGGCCGAAAACCACGCATACCCGGCGAGTACGGGAACGTGGTGTGACCCACGGCACGTTGGGCTCGTTAGTCATAACGCCTGTGTCACGTCCACGCCTGCACCCGCCCTCGCTGGGTAGGCCTGCTGTGTCCTGTTGTCCACGGCCAGGAGGCCAACGTGCCCGCATCCGCGCAGCTTCTGCTCTCCGCCCTCTCCAAACAGGTACCGAGCCCCATGGACCCCGATCCGCTGGCAGGCAAGACGTCCCCCGACTTCACCGCCCCTCCGATGATCAGCGAGCTGCCGCTCGCCGACGTGTCCCACCTGACCGGCGAGCCCGCGTTCGCCGACAGCGCCCCGCTCATCAGTGAGCCCCCGCTCACCAGCGAGCCTCCGCTCGCCGACGCCACACCCCTCACGAGCGAGCCACCGCTCGCCGCCGTCGCCCCTCTGACCAGCGAGCCGACAGCACCCGGCACCGCGGGAGGCATGGAGTCCCCAGGAGTCTGAATGGGCTTGTCCCGGCTCGCCGCACTGCACGGCGTCGCCACCTCCTTCTCCCCGTCCGCGGACGTCACGGTGTCCGTCCCCGACGACACGGTCACGGCCGTGCTCGCCGCGCTGGGCGTCGACGCCGACACGCCCGCCGACGTACGGAGATCGCTCGCCGCAGCCGAATCGGCGGCGGCTTCCCGACTGCTCCCGCCGACGGTGGT
>Ga0164308_10001900_pt1 | contig 11150 bp, 9 predicted proteins | sample Whisoiple_246_MG_FD_109983 | JGI IMG/M metagenome (GOLD analysis project Ga0164308, IMG submission 109983) | Soil microbial communities amended with fresh organic matter from upstate New York, USA - Whitman soil sample_246_MG | ecosystem: Environmental > Terrestrial > Soil > Unclassified >... | reverse complement strand
CGGCGACCTCGCCGCGCGTGTACGCGTCGATGACCCAGTCGATCTGCTCGGGGCTGAGCTCGCCCCGGTCCCGCTTGGTGCGGATGACGGAGATGGCGTCCATGGGAGGGGAGTCCTTCCGGCCGGAGGGGTAGGCGAGAGTCCCGCTGACTCTACGCGCATAGAGAGAAAACGTTCCGCCACCCCGCGCCCAGGGCCCGACGGGCCGGCCCGGGGACGGGGTGGCGGTGGGGGTTACTACCCCAGGTTCTGCGGCCCGAAGGCCTGCGGCAGCATCTCGTCGAGCGTACGGAGCCCGTCCGGGGTCTCCAGCACGAGCTCGGGACCGCCGAACTCGTACAGCAGCTGACGGCACCGTCCGCACGGCACGAGCACCGCGCCCGCGCCGTCCACGCAGGTGAAGTGGGTCAGCCGGCCGCCGCCCGTGGCCGCCAGCTGCGAGACCAGCCCGCACTCGGCGCACAGGCCGATGCCGTACGAGGCGTTCTCGACGTTGCATCCGGTGATCATGCGACCGTCGTCGACGAGAGCGGCCACGCCGACCGGGTAGCCCGAGTACGGGGCGTACGCCCGGGACATCGCGTCCCGGGCGGCCTCGCGCAGCGCGTCCCAGTCGACGGGGGCGGCGGGCGTCACTTGCCCTCGCCCTTGCGGTACGGCACACCGTCCGCCTTGGGCATGCGCAACCTCTGCGCGGACAGCGCGAGGACGAGCAGAGTGGTGACGTAGGGCGCGGCGTCGACGAACTGGCTCGGCACCTGGTCCGTCAGGAAGTACCAGGTGAACAGCAGGGCGGAGATGGCCGCCGAGATCAGCGCCGTCAGGTACTTCTTCCGGTAGAGCTGCCAGAACACGACGATCACGAGCAGGATCGCCAGGAGCAGCAGCATCGCGTGGACGTTCTCGGCACCCCCGCGCAGCTTGAGGCTGTCGGTGAAGCCGAAGAGACCGGCACCCAGGGCCATGCCGCCCGGCATCCAGTTACCGAAGATCATCGCGGCGAGACCGATGTAACCACGGCCGCCGGTCTGGCCCTCCTGGTAGATGCTGGTGGCGACGATGGCCAGGAAGGCACCGCCGAGTCCGGCCAGGCCGCCCGAGATCGTCACGGCGATGTACTTGTACTTGTAGACGTTGACGCCGAGGGTCTCCGCCGCGACGGGGCTCTCACCGCAGGAGCGGAGCCGCAGACCGAAGGCGGTGCGCCACAGCACGAACCAGGTGACCGGGATGAGCAGCAGGGCGACGACGGTCAGCAGCGAGAGTCCGGTGACCAGGCCGCCGATGATGCCGGCCAGGTCGGAGACGAAGAACCAGTGGTGTTGTTGCAGGTCCTGCATCCAGTCCGAGAGCCCCGGAACAGTGATCTTGTCGATCTCCTCGAGTCGCGGTGACTGCTTGGAGGAGCCACCCGGCGCGTCGGCGAAGGTGAAGTTCGACAGGTAGCGGGTGACGCCCACGGCGAGGATGTTGATGGCCACACCGGAGACGATGTGGTTCACGCCGAAGGTGACCGTGATGACCGCGTGCAGCAGACCGCCCAGCGCACCGCCGATGATGCCGAACAGGACTCCCACCCAGGGGCCCCACTGGAATCCGGCCCAGGCACCGAACCAGGTGCCGAGGATCATCATGCCTTCGAGGCCGATGTTGACGACGCCCGCCCGCTCGGCCCACAGTCCGCCGAGGCCGGCCAGGCCGATCGGCACGGCCAGCTCCAGGGCACCGCTGACCTGGCCCACGGAGGTGACGTCGTTCGCGCCGCTGATCAGGCGGACCAGCGAGACGAGGGCCAGCGCGCCGGCGATGATCAGCAGCACGACGGGCAGGGAGAGCCTGCGTCGGCCGCCGCCCTTCTTGGGGGCGACGCGTGCGGCGGAGACTTCGGTGCTCACAGGGCCGCCTCCTTCTCGGTGGTGAGGGCGTGGCCGGCGGCGAGTTCCTCGCCGACCTTCTGCTGCTGACGGCGGGTCCCGTAACGCCGGACGAGTTCGTAGCTGACGACGACCGAGATCACGATCAGGCCCTGCATGATCGTGGCGATCTCCTTCTCGAAACCGAACTGGTCGAGCGGGGACGACGCCTTGTCCAGGAACGCGATCAGCAGGGCGCTGAGGGCGATGCCCACCGGGTGGTTGCGGCCGAGCAGCGCGATGGTGATGCCGGTGAAGCCGAGGCCGACCGGGAAGTCGAGGCTGTACGTGTGGGTGTCGCCCAGCAGCGTCGGCATGCCGACAAGACCGGCGATGGCACCCGAGATCAGCATCGAGGTCAGGATCATCTTCTTGGCGTCGACGCCGGAGGCCTGGGCGGCGCTCTCGCTGGCGCCCGTGGCGCGCAGGTCGAAGCCGAACCGGGTGCGGTTCAGGACGAGCCAGTAGACGAGTCCGCAGCCCGCGGCGACGAAGGTGAATCCGTAGATCTCACCGGCGTCCGGGCTCAGCGGGAGGCCCGGGAACCAGCCGGCCTCCGGGATCTCGCCGGTCGTGAGGTTGTTGGAGCCGGCCGCCTGGTCGCCGAAGTTCGTCGGCAGGATCAGCCAGGCGATCAGCGAGGTCGAGATGGAGTTGAGCATGATCGTCGCGACGACCTCGCTCACCCCGCGGGTCGTCTTGAGGATGCCCGCGATGCCGGCCCAGAACGCGCCGACCAGCATGGCCACGATCACGATCAGGGCGATCTGGAGCGGACCGGGGAGGGTGACGCTGGCCCCGACGAGGGCGGCCACCATCGCCGCGAGCCGGTACTGCCCGTCGACGCCGATGTTGAAGAGGTTCATCCTGAAGCCGACCGCGACCGCGAGAGCGGCGAGGTAGTACGTACCGGCCTGGTTGATGATCAGGACCTGTACGTCGCTGTACGACACCTGCTCGAAGAGGAGGCGGTACAGCTCGAACGGGTCGCGGTTCGAGATGAGCAGCACCAGGGTGCTGAGGGCGAACGCGACGACCAGGGCGAGCGCCGGGCCGGCGAAGCCCAGGATCAGCCGGTCCTTGTCGAACTTCTTCATCAGGCCTCGTCCTCCGGTGCTGCTTCGAGGTGACCGGCGGCGGCGCCGGTCATGGCCGAGCCCAGTTCCTCGGGTGTGATGGTGGCGGGGTCGGCGTCCGCGACCAGCTGTCCGCGGTACATGACGCGCAGGGTGTCGGAGAGCCCGATCAGCTCGTCCAGGTCGGCCGAGATGAGCAGCACCGCGAGTCCCTCACGGCGTGCCTCGCGGATCTGGTCCCAGATCTGGGCCTGGGCGCCGACGTCCACACCCCGGGTGGGGTGGGCGGCGATCAGGAGTTTCGGGTTGTGGCTCATCTCCCGGCCGACGATCAGCTTCTGCTGGTTGCCGCCGGACAGGGAGGCGGCGGTGACCTCGATGCCGGGGGTCCGGACGTCGTACTCGCGCACGATCCGTTCGGTGTCGGCGCGGGCCGCCTTGGGGTCCAGGAGGAAGCCGCGGCTGTTGGGCTTCTCCGTGACGTGCCCCAGGATGCGGTTCTCCCACAGGGGGGCGTCCAGCAGGACACCGTGGCGGTGGCGGTCCTCCGGGATGTACCCGATGCCGCTCTCCCGCCGCTTGCGGGTGGGGGTGCGGGAGATGTCGTCGCCGTCCAGCGAGATCACTCCGCCGTCCGGGGTACGCATGCCGACGAGGGCCTCGATCAGCTCGGTCTGCCCGTTGCCCTCGACACCCGCGATGCCGAGGACCTCTCCCTTGTGGATGGTGAACCCGATGCCGGACAGCACCTCGCGGACGACTCCGTCCGGGTCCGTCGCGCCGAGGGAGAGCCCTTCGACCTTCAGCATCGGCACATCGGTCACCGTCGACTCGCGCGTCTCCGGCGACGGGAGCTCGCTGCCGACCATGAGCTCGGCAAGCTGCTTGGTGGTGGTGTTCGCCGGGTCGGCGGTGCCGACGGTCGTACCCCGCCGGATCACCGTGATCTCGTCGGCGACGGAGAGGACCTCCCCGAGCTTGTGCGAGATGAAGATGACGGTGAGTCCCTCGGCCTTCAGTTCCCTGAGGTTGGCGAAGAGCGCGTCGACCTCCTGCGGGACCAGCACGGCGGTCGGCTCGTCCAGGATGAGGATGCGGGCACCGCGGTAGAGGACCTTGAGGATCTCCACACGCTGACGGTCGGCGACCCCGAGGTCCTCGACGAGTGCGTCGGGACGCACGCCCAGGCCGTACGCGTCGGAGATCTCCTCGATCTTCCTGCGCGCGGCCGATCCGATGCCGTGCAGCTTCTCCCCGCCCAGGACGACGTTCTCCAGGACGGTGAAGTTGTCCGCGAGCATGAAGTGCTGGTGCACCATGCCGATGCCGCGTGCGATGGCGTCACCCGGGTTGCTGAACGAGACCTGCTCGCCGTTCACCGCGATGGTGCCCTCGTCCGGCTTCTGCATGCCGTAGAGGATCTTCATCAGGGTGGACTTGCCGGCACCGTTCTCGCCGACGAGGGCATGGACCGTGCCCTGACGGACGGTGATCCCGATGTCGTGGTTGGCGACGACTCCGGGGAAACGCTTGGTGATGCCGTGCAGTTCTACGGCGGGGGGACTGCTGGACGCGTTGATGACGCACTCTCCTTGGCCGGACAGGAGCGGGACACAGGGGGCAGGGGCGGGGGCGAAGTTATCGCGCCCAAGGGCTGTCTACACGCGTAGTGCTGCCGAATCGTAAGGCGTAGGTCCACGACCTGGTCCGGACTCGGGCTCCCGGGCCGGTACGAGCAGGGCACTGCGAGGCACAACTTCTTCGGTACGTCGATGCTTCGGTACTTCTGGCGGACACCCCACGGGCCCGGAGTGCGACGGTACGCGCTCCGGGCCCACGGGAAACCAGCCGTTCGACCGGAACCTTACGGGGCGGTCCTGACGGTGATCTTGCCGTCGATGATTTCCTTCTTCGCCTTGTCCACGGCGGCGATGACGTCGGTCATCTTGGTGAAGGCGGCGTTGGACGTGGCCAGGCCGACGCCGTCCTTGTCGAGGCCGTAACGGACCTCACCGGACTCGGGCTTGCCGTCCTTGACGGACTTGATCAGGTTGAAGACGGAGTCCTCGACGTCCTTGGTGACGGAGGTCAGGATCGACTCCTTGTAGGCGGCCAGACCCTCCTGCGCGTACTGGTCGGAGTCGACGCCGATGTTCCACTTGCCCGCCTTGGAGACGGCCTCGATGGCACCGGAACCGGCCAGGCCGGCCGCCGAGTAGACCACGTCGGCGCCCTTGTCGAGCTGGCCCTGGGCGGCGGCCTTGCCGAGGTCGGGCTTCGAGAAGCCGTCGAAGTTCGGCGGCTGCGTCAGGTACTGCGGGACGACCTTCACCGAGGAGTCGGTGTCGGTCACGCCCTGCACGAAGCCGGCCTCGAACTTCTTGATCAGCGGGGTCTCGACGCCGCCGATGAAGCCGACCTTCTTGGTCTTGGTGACCTTGGCGGCGGCCACACCCGCGAGGTAGGAGCCCTGCTCCTCGTTGAACACTATGTTCGCGATGTTGTCGCCGGTGACCGAGGCGTCGTCGATGATGCCGAAGGTGATCTTCGGGAACTTCGGCGCGACCTTCTTGATGGCCGGGGCGTAGGCGAAGCCGACGCCGATCACCGGGTTGTTGCCGGCGCGGGCCAGCGCGGTGAGGCGCTGCACCTTGTCGGCGTCGGCCTCGCCGTCCGAGGGCTCGGCCTCGGTGCCCTTGACGTCGAGTTCCTTCTCGGCGCGGGCCAGGCCCGCGTAGGCGGCGTCGTTGAACGACTGGTCGCCACGACCGCCGATGTCGTACGCGATGGCTGTCTTGGCGCCCTTCGAGTCGGACGAGGTGCCCGACGAGGAGGTCGACGATTCGCCACACGCGGTTACGCTGAGCGCAAGCGCCGCGGACATGACGCCCACGGTGGCAATCCTGGTGATCCGGCGCAAGGGAAGGCTCCTTCAAACCTGACCGAAGCGCCTCTTCCGGCGCTGGTTTCGCGGCGATCGTAACGCGCGTAGATGTCAGATAAACCCCCCTACGGAAGCCGTTACCGGATCGTCGCGAACGGAAGGTGTCCGGGCCGGTCACAAGCGGTTACGGGGCGGAAACGCGAGGTCATCCGAGCGCGGGTCGCCTCGCGGTTCGACCGCGTCAGACGTCCAGCAGGGCGGCCGCGGTGAACAGCTCCACACCGACCGTGATGGCCTCTTCGTCCACGTCGAAGTTGCCCCGGTGCAGATCCAGTCCGCGGGTGTCACCCGGCGCGCGGACACCGAGCCTCGCCATGGCGCCCGGGATCTTCTCCAGGTACCAGGAGAAGTCCTCGCCGCCGAGACTCTGCTCGGTGTCCTCGATCGCATACGATCCGCGGCGGACCGTCATGGCGGCGTCGAGGAGGCCGATGGTCTCGGCCTCGTTCACCACGGGCGGCACCCCTCGGACGTAGTCGATCACCGTCTTGGCCCGGTACATTCCGGCCACCTCGTCGATCGCCGCGTGCACCAGGTCGGGGGCCTGCCGCCAGCTCTCCAGATCGAGGCAGCGGACCGTCCCGGACAGCTCGGCGTGCTGCGGGATGACGTTGGGCGCGTGACCGGTCTGCAGCCGCCCCCAGGTGACGGCGAGGCCGGCCCGTGCGTCGACGCGCCGGGCGAGCAGCGCGGGCACGTCGGTGGCCACCCGGGCCGCCGCGGTGACCAGGTCGGTGGTGAGGTGCGGGCGGGCGGTGTGTCCGCCGGGGCCGTCGAGGGAGATCTCCAGGCGGTCGCAGGCCGAGGTGATCGGCCCGATCCGGAGCCCGATCTTCCCGACGTCCACCTTGGGGTCGCAGTGCACCCCGATGATCCGTCCCACCCCTTCCAGCACCCCGGCCGCGACCGCGTCGGCGGCGCCGCCGGGCAGCACCTCCTCGGCGGGCTGGAAGATCAGCCGCACCGGGCGGGGCAGCAGCCCCTGCCGGTCCAGATCGCTCAGGACGAGGCCCGCCCCCAGGACACAGCTCGTGTGGACGTCGTGCCCGCAGGCGTGCGCCCGGTCGGGCACGGTGGACCGGTAGGAGACGCCCGCCTTGGTGTCCGGGATCGGCAGCGCGTCGATGTCGCCGCGGAGGGCGAGCATCGGGGTCACGCCGTCCCACTCCCCCACGTCGCACACGAGTCCCGTGCCACCCGGCAGCACCTGTGGTTCCAGACCGGCCTTCTCGAGCCTCGCCTTGATGGCCGCGGTGGTGCGGAACTCCTGGTTGCCGAGCTCGGGGTGCATGTGCAGATCACGGCGGAACGCGATGAGCTCGGCACGGAGGTCGTCGGGCAGGGCGCCGGGCAGGACGGCCTCGGCGTGGGGCGCACGGGACTTCAACTGGTTCACCCATCCAAGGGTAGGCCCCTGACACCCGCAACTGGCCACAGATCAACAAAAGTTCAGCCGCACAGGGGAACAAAAGACGGCCGAAGACGTGTGACCGCATCACCCGATGGGTAAACTCACCCGTTTTCGCCGGTCCCGGACCTGCGCATCGGGGCCCTGGAGTACAGTCCCTTCCCTCCGCGGGCGACCTGTCGGCCCACCCCGTGAAGACGTACATCGGCCACAAGGACGGCGTTCCCGTTGACCAGTGACACTCCCGGCACGCCGTCCACCCTGCTTCAGCGGTTCGACCGGACCTTTCACGTCTGGACCTACGGCGTGGGCCACTCACAGCTGCTGCTCCGCGCCCGCAAGAACCACGCGGAGGAATACCGGCTGGACCTGCGCTTCGTGGCGGTCGACTCCATGCAGTTGGTGAGGCGGTACGAATGCCTGGAACTCCACTCGGTCGACGACGACGCGTTCGCGCGCGTCTTCGAGGCGTCCGGCGTCCCGCCGCGATGGCGTGACTCCCGGCTCGTGGTCCGGTTGCAGTCCCGCACCGGCACCGGGTACGTGCAGTGCGCGCGCGTCACGGTCGACCGGCACCCGGACGACGAGGGAGTGCCCGCGGTCCCGGACGTGGTCTGGAGCCTGAGCCCCTCCGGGCTCCGCGCCCGGCTCGGGCCCGACGCCCTGCGTCCGGATGCCGCGCCGGTCACCCAGCGGGTCCGCGTCGACCCGTCCAGGCGCGGCACGGACCGTAGTTGAGCGAAGCCCGTACCGCTCCGCATAGGCTGCTGCCGTTGGCCAACGCATGACACGGGGGTACGGGGCTGATGAGCCAGGCGATGGATGTCTTCGAACCGCTCCAGGCCGACGACCCGCCGGTGGTCGCGGGCTATCGGCTCGTCGCACGGCTGGGTGCCGGGGGGATGGGCCGGGTCTATCTGTCGCACACACAGGGCGGTCGCCCCGTGGCGATCAAGGTCGTGAGGCCCGAGCTGGCCGACGATCCGGGTTTCCGGCGGCGGTTCGGCCGGGAGGTCAAGGCGGCCCGGCAGGTCCGGGGTGCGTACACCGCCGAGCTGGTCGACGCCGACCCGGACGGCGTACCGCCGTGGCTGGCCACGCTGTACGTACCGGGGCCGTCCCTTTCGGAAGCGGTGAACCGGCGCGGGCCGCTGCCGGTTCCCGCGGTGCTGTGGCTGATGGCAGGGGTGGCCGAGGCGCTGCAGGCCATCCACGCCGAGGGCATCGTGCACCGCGACCTGAAACCGTCGAACGTGCTGCTGGCCGCCGACGGCCCGCGGGTGATCGACTTCGGTATCGCGCTGGCCGCCGACGGAACCTCGTACACGGCGACGAACGGCACGATCGGTACACCCCCGTTCATGGCCCCCGAGCAGGCGTCCGGGGACGAGATCACGGCTGCCACCGATGTCTTCGCGCTCGGCCAGACCGCTGCCTACGCGGCCCTCGGCAAGCCGATCTACGGCGACGGCCAGGCCGTCAACGTGCTGTACCGGATCGTGCACTCCGCACCTGATCTGTCCCTGCTGCCCGAGCCGCTGCGTCCGCTGTTCGCCCGGTGTCTGGCCGCCGACCCGGCGGAGCGGGCCACGCCGGCGGAGGTCGTCGAGTGGTGCAGGAACCGGCTGGGGGCGGACGCGGGCGGTGGGCCCACCGTGTGGCGGGAGATCACCGGGCCGGAGGTGGCGGTTCCGGCTCCGGCACACGAACCGACCCGTACCTACCCGCCGTCGCCCGTACCGGCGTCCGCGGTACCGACGTCCGCGCCGACCTCCCCGCAGCCGGCGTTCGGGTGGCCTCGGTCGTCTCCCGAGCCGGAGCCGACGCCGGAACAGCGCAAGGCCCGCAGGCGGCGTACGGCGCTGATCGCGGCGGCCGGGGTGACGGGGAGTGCGCTGCTGGTGGTGGCCCTGGCGTGGTCGCTCTCGGACGCGATGAACCGGATCGGTGACCGGAGGGCGGACGGTTCCGGAGCCTCCGCGCCGGGCCCGGACGCACTCTCCTCGTCATCCGCACCGGGGTCCTCGTCGGGCCGCTCCTCGGACGGTTCGGTCGACCGGGACGACTCGGCTTCCGCGGCCGGCTCCGCCGGGGAGGCGGCGGCCTCACAGGAAACGTCCGAGGACCCTCGGCCGGAGGTGTTCGCCCCGCTGCATCTGGGCGCGGAGAACTCGCTGAGCCTCAGGAGATCGGACCCGCAGCTGGAGAGCCGCAAGGGTGAGATCCGGTTCGGCTGCGAGACGGTCGGCTGTGAACTGAAGAGTGATGACGCGGTGTTCGTCCAGATATTCGGAGGCCACGGGACCTCTCTCGACATGTGCCGGCTCATGCTCCGCAACGCCACGAAGCACAGCTGGCCGCTGGCCGGTGCGGCGGCCGGCAGCGAGATCTGTATGAAGGACTCCGAGGGCAACGTCGGTCTGTACGTGATCCAGACGAAGTCGACCGCCCTCCCGGAAATCGCCTTCCTCCAGGGAGACCTCACCGTCTGGCGGAACGCGGACCGCTAGGGAGCGCCCGCTCACGGCGTGGTCCCGCGCGGAGCTCGCACCGCACCGGGTCCGCGCCGCACCGCACCGGGGTGAGGGCGGCCGGCGCCGGCCCTCATCCCTCCGTGACCGCGGTGACCGCCGTGGCCCGCCACGGCGCCAGCCGCTGCACGTCCTTGGCCGTCTCGGTGACACCGCTCAGGAAGCCCTGGGCACGGGGCGACGCCGTGTCGCGGAGCCATTCCGGTGCTATGTCGCACACCGCGACCTTCACTCCCGTGCCCACCAGGGCCAGGGGAAGGGTGTGGACGACGGTGGACGGGAAGCTCAGGACCGTGTGGCCGATGGGGCCTCTGCGGGCGATGAGCTCCAGGGGAAGGTCGGGGCGGACGATCTCCAGGCCGGTGGCGGATTCCAGGGCGTGGAGCTTGTCCGCGGACTCACGGCGGTGGGCGAAGTAGCGCGTCGCGCCGTGCGCGCGGGCCAGCGTGGTGACCGCCTGCTCGTAGGGGGCGGGGTCGATCACCCCCGTCTCCACGAGGGAGGTGCCGACCAGGTCGGCGCCCTTGGTGATGAGCGGCGGGCCGAAGCGCTCCCGGGTCCAGGCGAAGGCGTTCGCCGTGACCTCGATGCCCTCCGGGGCCTCCACCGGCATGGCGGTGAACACCTCGACCGTGCGGGACGCCGACGGGGTGAAGCTGCGGCGGGCCGCGGAGGTGACCGGGGCCAGGAGCAGCTCGCGCGGGCCCCCGCTGCCCCTGCGGTGCCATCGCACCAGGCGTTCACCGCGCGCGAGTTGGGCGACGAACTCCATGGTGGCGGTGCCGTCGTCGACGACCGTGATCCGGCGGGTGCGGACCAGGCTGAGGAGCAGTTGCACGTACCGGGAGAAGGGGTCCCCGATGACGATGCGTGCGGCCTTGCGGATCAGGCCGGTCAGCGCCCGCAGGGCCTTCAGAGGCGCGCCGGTCTCCCCGCGCGCCTCCTGCCAGCGGACGGTGATGCCCTCGTCGCGGGCCAGCTCCGCCATCCTGCGCAGCTGTCCGCGCGACATCGGGTCGACCGGGGGGAGGACGACGATCGTGGTGTCGGTTCCTCCCCGGGTGTGGGTCCACTCCAGGACGTTCAGGAGCTGGACCGGGCTCTCGACGAAGGCGAGGTTCACCGGTCGGCCCGTCAGACCGCGACCGGCTCGGCGGCCGGCGCGTTCTCGCCGTCGGCGACGACGCCCGCGACCCGGCGGAGCTTCTTCATCGGGCCGAGCTCGGACTCGTAGACCTTCTTGACGCCGTCACCGAGGGACGCCTCGATGGTGCGGAT
>Ga0164308_10001899_pt1 | contig 11151 bp, 11 predicted proteins | sample Whisoiple_246_MG_FD_109983 | JGI IMG/M metagenome (GOLD analysis project Ga0164308, IMG submission 109983) | Soil microbial communities amended with fresh organic matter from upstate New York, USA - Whitman soil sample_246_MG | ecosystem: Environmental > Terrestrial > Soil > Unclassified >... | reverse complement strand
CTGCGCGAGATGAAGCAGCGCGGCGAGAAGTTCGCGATGCTCACCGCCTACGAGCAGTACGCCGCGCAGACCTTCGACGAGGCCGGCGTCGAGGTCCTGCTCGTCGGTGACAGCGCGTCGAACAACGTCTTCGCCAACGAGACCTCGCTGCCCGTGACCGTCGACGAGCTGATCCCGCTCGCCCGTGCGGTCTCCCGGTCGGTACGCCGCGCGCTCGTCGTGGCCGACCTGCCGTTCGGCTCCTACCAGGCGTCCCCCGAGCAGGCCTACCTCACCGCGGTGCGCTTCATGAAGGAGGCCAACGCCCACGCGGTCAAGCTCGAGGGCGGCGTCGAGATGGCCCCGCAGGTCCGCAAGCTCACCGAGGGTGGCATCCCGGTGATGGCGCACATCGGCTTCACGCCGCAGTCCGAGCACAACCTCGGCGGCTACCGCGTCCAGGGTCGCGGCGACGCGGCCAAGAAGGTGGTCGAGGAGGCCCAGGCGATGGAGGACGCGGGCGCGTTCGCGGTCGTCATGGAGATGGTCCCCGGCGACGTCGCCGCCGAGGTGACCGCCGCGGTCGGCATCCCCACGATCGGCATCGGCGCCGGCGCGCAGTGCGACGGCCAGGTGCTGGTGTGGCAGGACGCCTTCGGGCTGCGCACCGGCCGGATGCCGCGGTTCGTGCGGCAGTACGCCGACCTCCACGGCGTACTCCTCAAGGCGGCGCAGGAGTACGCCGCCGAGGTGAAGGCCGGCACGTTCCCGGCGGAGGAGCACACGTTCTGAGGTCGGGTCGCCCTTCGCCCTTTAGGGTGAGGGACGACGGTCGGAGCGTTCGGTCTCCGCACGCACCAGGAGACGCCCGCCATGCCCCGCACCCTCGCCCTCCTCCTCGCCCTCGCTCTGAGCCTCACCGGCCTTGGCGCCGCGATCGGCACCGCCTCAGCGGCCGGCGCGGGCGGGTACATCACGGGCACCGTGACCGGTCCCACGGGGCAGCCGATGGCCAACGTCTGGGTCGACGTCACCTACTGGCGAGCGGACTGGGAGTCGTGGGAGGGCGCGGACACCGTCCAGACCGACGCCTCCGGTCACTACCAGTCCGGCCCACTGCCGGCCAACACCTACCGGGTCACCTTCACCGCCGACGACGGCAACTACCCCGTGGTGTCCTGGCCCGACGACATCACCCTGACCGACGGGCAGACCGTCACCGGGATCGACGCGCGCTTCGTGCTGGGCGGCAGCATCTCGGGCACGGTCACCGGTCCGAGCGGCAACCCGGTGGACGCGATGTTCGTCCACGCATGGCGGTGGCTGCCCGAGCTCCAGATGTGGAGCATGGTGGGCGCGCCGTCCCGCACCTCACTCGGTGACTACGAGATCAAGCAGCTCGTCCCCGGGCGCTACCGCGTCTACTTCGAGGCGACCACCTTCCAGCCCGAGTTCTACCGCGACGCGGCGACCGTCGAGACAGCCACCGACGTCACCGTCGTGGGCGGCCAGGTGACCACCGGGATCGACGCCCAGCTCGCCGCCGGCGTCCACATCTTCGGCACGGTGACCGACCCCGACACCCATCCGGTGTCGGGCATCGACGTCCTCGCGTGGCGCTGGAACAGCATCAGCAAGGCCTGGGACTACCGGGCGACCGCGCGGACCGGTGCAGGCGGGACCTACGACCTGCGCGGGATCGGGCCGGGCACCTACCGGGTCCAGTTCTCCGGGATCGGGACCGGCTGGACGACCGAGTTCTGGGACGACGCCGCGAGCATGGAGACCGCCACCGACGTCACCATCGACGACACGTCCGCCTTCGACGTGGACGCGCAGCTCTCCGACGTCGACTACCCGTCGATCAGCAGTGCGGGTGCTCCCACGATCGGCGGCACCGCCCAGGTCGGGCGCACCCTGACGGCGACGCCCGGCTCCTGGAGCCCGTCGACCGGTCTCGGCCACCTCTACCAGTGGTTCCGGGGCAACGTCCCGATCACCGGGGCGACGGCACCGACGTACACCCCTACGGCCACCGACATCGGCAAGGTCTTCAAGGTCCAGGTGACGGCGTTCAAGGCCGGCTACCTCTCCACCTCCTCGACCTCGGCGGCGACCGCTGCGGTGATCCCGGCTGTCGTCGCCAACACCTCGCTGCCGAGCGTCACCGGCACCCCAGTCGTCGGCGCGACCCTGACCGCGAGCGCGGGCAGCTGGAACCCGAGCGACGCGGCCGTCGGCTACCAGTGGCTGCTCGACGGTCAGCCCGTGGCCGGCGCGACCACCCCGTCGTACCCGATCCGGGCGAGCGACCTCGGGCACAGCCTCAGCGTGCGCGTCGCGGCGAGCAAGACGCCCTGGACGTCCTCCACCGCCACGTCGGCAGCGGTGACCGTCGGCGCCGGCACCATCACGGCGACGACGAAGCCCAAGCTGACCGGCAAGGCCAAGAAGAACGCCGTCCTCAAGGTCTCCCCCGGCACCTGGTCGCCCGCCGGCAGCGTGAAGATCCAGTGGTACGCCGGCGCGAAGGCGATCCGCAAGGCCACGGCCGCCAAGCTCAAGCTCGCCGGCAAGACCCTCACGGCCGTGCGCAAGAAGGTGATCTCGGTCCGGGTGACGGTCGCGGCGCCGGGCTACACGACCGTCGTGACGACCCTGAAGCTGCGCGGCAAGGTGCGCTGAGCCGCCATGACATCTGTCACGGGGAGGTCGTGACGACCGTGTGAGGGCACGGGGGCCGTCCGGCGCCAGGGTTGAGGCATGACCTCCACCGACACCCTCACGCGGACGACCGCCGTCCGGCTGGCGGGCGTGACCAAGTCCTTCGGACCCGTCGACGCCGTCCGCGGGATCGACCTCACCCTGGAGCAGGGTGAGACCGTCGCGTTCCTCGGCCCCAACGGGGCCGGCAAGACCACGACCATCGACATGATCCTCGGCCTCTCCCAGCCGACCTCCGGCACCGCAGAGGTGCTCGGCATGCCGCCGCGCCACGCGATCGCCCGAGGCCTCGTCTCTGCCGTCATGCAGACCGGCGGCCTCCTCAAGGACCTCAGCGTCCGCGAGACCGTCGAGTACACCGCGAGCCTCTTCGCCGACACCCGATCGGTCGACGAGGTGCTCGCCGACGCCGGCATCACCGAGATCGCCGACCGGAAGGTCGCGAAGTGCTCGGGCGGCGAGCAGCAGCGCCTGCGGTTCGCGATGGCGCTGCTCTCCGACCCCGCCCTGCTGCTGCTCGACGAGCCGACGACCGGCATGGACGTCGAGGGCCGCCGGGCCTTCTGGTCCGCGATCCGCCGCGACGCCGAGCAGGGCCGCACCGTCCTCTTCGCGACCCACTACCTCGAGGAGGCCGACCAGTACGCCGACCGGATCGTGCTGATCAGCCACGGCCGGATCGTCGCGGACGGCACCGGCGCCGAGATCAAGGCGCTCGCCAGCGGACGCACCCTCCGGGCCACGCTTCCCGACGCCGACACCGACACCCTGGCCGCCCTCGACGGCGTCACCGGCGTCGAGGTCCGCGGCGACAGCGTCCTGCTGCACACCAAGGACAGCGACACGGTCGCCCGCTACCTGCTCACCCAGACCCCCGCCCGCGACCTCGAGATCACCGCGAAGGGACTCGAGGACGCGTTCCTCAGCCTGACAGGAGACGCCCGATGAGCACCGCCTCGATCGACACCGCCCCGATCGACACGGCCTCCCGGCGGGTGCCGCCGCTCGGCGGCTTCAACCTGACCATGCTCTCCATCGAGCTCAAGCGGGTGCTGCGCAACCGCCGGACCGTGATCTTCAGCCTGATCCTCCCGACGGCGCTCTTCTTCGTGATCACCAGCAACGACAAGACCTGGGCGAGCCCGGTCGGGTCGGGCAACGAGGCGGCGTACATCATGATCTCGATGGCGCTGTACGGCGCCGCGCTCACCGCGGCCGCGGCCGGCTCGATGGTCGCGCTGGAGCGGGCGCTCGGCTGGTCGCGCCAGCTCCGGCTCACGCCGCTCAACCCGGTCGCCTACATCATCGTCAAGGCCCTGGTGGCCCTCACCATGGGCGCGTTCGCGATCGCGGTCGTCAACCTCTCCGGGCTGGTCCAGGGCCGGGCCGAGATGCCCACCGACGTGTGGATCCTCTCCGCCGTGGTCACGCTCTTCTGCACGCTGACCTTCGCGGCCCTCGGCGTGTTCATCGGCTACGTGGTGCCCGGGGAGAACACCATGCAGATCCTCGGCCCCGGCCTGGCCCTGCTGTCCTTCCTCGGTGGCGTCTTCTGGCCGCTCACCGAGGGCACGCTGGTGTGGCACGTCGCCGTCTTCACCCCGATGTACGGCGTGGCCGAGGTCGCCCGCGCGCCCCTGACCCACGAGCTCCCCTGGTACGCCGCGGTCAACGCCGCGCTGTGGCTCGCGATCTTCGTCGGCGGCGCCGCGTGGCGGATGGCGAAGGACACGGCCCGGGTGTGACTAGCCTTCCAGCCATGAGCGAGCGGCGGACCCCACCGAACCAGATGGCTCGGTTCGGTCCGCTGTTCGCCGCCGTCTGGCTCTTCTTCCTGCTCGACCCGCTGCTCGAGGGGTGGGCGCACCGCGACGAGGCCAGCGGCATCGTCGGGATGCTGGCCACGATCGCGTTCGGCGTCGTCTACATGGCGCTCTGGTTCCGGATGCGCGAGGACCGGCTGCGGCTGGTCGAGGCGTCGCCGCTGCGCTTCACGGCGCCGTACCTGGGCGCGCTCGCGCTGCTCGCCGTGGTGATGGTCCTGAGCCTCGGCGAGACCGGCATGGCCAGCGTCGTCTACATCGCCGTGGCCTGCATGATGGTGCTCCCGCTGCGCGTCGCCGCGGTCGTCGTGGTCCTGCTGACGCTCGGCTCCGTCGCGCTCAGTGCCGTCGAGGACTGGGGCAGCCAGCTCGGCCTGGCCTTCGGGATCGTCGCCGCCTCGGTCGCGATCTTCGGGATGCGGACGGTGATCCGCCGCAACCTCGACCTGCTCCGCGCCGAGCAGGAGAACGCCGACCTCGCGATCGAGAACGAGCGCAGCCGCTTCGCCCGCGACCTCCACGACATCCTCGGCCACTCCCTCACCGTCATCACCGTGAAGGCCGAGCTCGCCCAGCGCCTCCTCGACCGCGGCACCGAGGGCGACGTCGAGCGGGCCCGCACCGAGCTCGCCGACCTCGAGCGGCTCAGCCGTGACGCCCTGGCCGACGTCCGCCGCGCGGTCGAGGGCTACCGCGAGCTGACCCTCCCCGGCGAGCTGGCCCGGGCCCGGACCGCGCTGGCCGCGGCCGAGATCGAGGCCGAGCTCCCCAACTCCGCCGACGAGGTGCCGACCGACCTGCGCGAGCTGTTCGCGTGGACGGTCCGCGAGGGCGTGACCAACGTGCTCCGGCACTCCGGCGCCAGCCGCTGCCGGGTCGCGCTCTCCCCCACCGCCGCCGAGGTGCGCGACGACGGCGCCGGGCCGACGACCCCGAGCGGGTCCGGGTCGGGCCTGGCCGGCCTCCGCGAGCGCGCCGGCGCCGTCGGCGCCACCGTCATCACCGAGCAGCTCGAGCCGGGCTTCGTCCTCCGGGTCGTGCGCGCATGATCCGCCTGCTGCTCGCCGACGACCAGGCGCTGGTCCGCGGGGCGCTGTCCGCGCTCCTCGGGCTCGAGCCCGACCTCGAGATCGTGGCCGAGGTCGGCTCCGGCGACGAGGTCGTCGCCGCCGTGCTCGAGCACCGTCCCGACGTCGCCCTGCTCGACGTCGAGATGCCCGGGCTCGACGGGATCACCGCCACCGCAGAGGTACGCCGGGCCGCGCCGGGCACCCGGGTCCTCATCGTGACGACCTTCGGGCGGCCGGGCTACCTGCGGCGCGCGCTCCAGGCCGGCGCCTCGGGCTTCGTCGTCAAGGACACCCCCGCCGCCCAGCTCGCCGATGCCGTGCGCCGGGTGCACCAGGGGCTCCGGGTGGTCGACCCGACGCTCGCCGCCGACAGCCTGGTCGCCGGCGACTCGCCCCTCACCGCGCGGGAGACCGACGTGCTCCGCGCCGCCCGCGACGGCTCGTCGGTGGCCGCTATCGCCAGCCGCCTCTTCCTGTCCGAGGGCACCGTGCGCAACCACCTCTCCTCGGCGATCGGCAAGACCGGCGCCACCAACCGCGCCGAGGCGGTGCTGACGGCCGACGGCAACGGTTGGCTGTGACCCGTCGGGGATACCGTCGGGTATGCGCTCCCTCATCGCAGCCGCCGTCGCGGCGCTCGTGATCACGCCCGCCGCTGCACCGGCCGCGGCCCCCGCCTCGGATCGCGCCGAGCGCGCGGCGTACCCCGCCCTCCAGGTGACCCGGCTCGTCACCGGCCTCGACCACCCGTGGGACGTGCGGCCCATCGGCGACGGCCGGCTGCTCTTCACCCAGCGCGACCGCGCCACCCTCAGCCTCTGGGAGGACGGCCACACCCGCCGCCTCCGCTTCCCCAGCAGCCAGGTGTGGGTCTCCGGCGAGACCGGCCTGATGGGTCTCGAGGTCGACCCCGACTTCGCGACCAACCACCGCATCTACACCTGCTCCGGCGCCTTCCGTCCGGGCGGCGGTCACGACGTCCGCGTCATCGCCTGGCGGCTCGACGACGCGCTCACCCGCGCCACGAGGCTGCGGACACTCGTCGGCGGCTTCCCCACCAGCGCGGTGACGCCCGGTCGGCACGGCGGGTGCCGGCTGCTGGTCGACCGCCGCGGTGCGCTCAACGTCGGCACCGGCGACGCCGCCACCGGCACCAATCCCCGCAACCTGCACTCCTTCGGCGGCAAGACCCTGCGGCTCAACCGCTTCACCGGGCGCCCGTGGCCGACCAACCCGTTCATCCGGTCGGCGAACCGGACCGAGCGCTACGTCTACACCTACGGCCACCGCAACGTGCAGGGCCTCGCACGGCGCGCCGACGGCACGCTCTGGTCGATCGAGCAGGGCACCTACCGCGACGACGAGGTCAACCGGCTCGTCCGTGGCGCCGACTACGGCTACAACCCGATCCCCGGCTACAACGAGTCCGTCCCGATGACCGACCAGTCGCTCCCCGGCCGGCAGCGCGGCGCCGTCTGGAGCTCGGGCGACCCGACGCTGGCGACGTCCGGCGGTGGGTTCGTCTCCGGCTCCGGCCTGGGCGCGTACGACGGGACGCTCGCCGTCGCGGCACTCAAGGCGGAGCGGGTGGTCTTCCTGACGCTCAGCGCGAAGGGCAGGCTCCGCCGGGTGCACGTGCCCGACGAGCTGCGTCACTTCGGGCGCATCCGCACGGTGGTCGACGGCCCCGGATCGACGTTCTACGTCACCACCGACAACGGCGGCGGTCAGGACACCATCCTGCTGGTCAGCCCGCGCGGCTGAGCGGTCGTGGTGAAGGGCAGGCTCAGGCGCTGAGCGCGACGGCCGCCAGCCACAGCAGCAGGGCGAGGCCCGGCACCCACGGGACCCACCGTGGGTGCGGGGTCCACCACGCACACGCGACGACCAGGAGCGCCGCCCAGACGACGAGCAGCAGCGCCACGACCCACCAGGGCGCGAAGACCGCGCTGGCGGCGTACAGGAAGAAGGCGCACGCCATCCCGGCCATGCCGACGAACGGCCAGGGATCGGCCTTCGCGGGCCGGTCGTCCACGGAGGTCAGTCGTCGTTCCACTCGGGGTCGTTGTCCCAGTCCTCGTTGCGCTGCTCGGCCTTCTCGAGCGCGTGCTCGGCCTCCTCGCGCGTGTCGTAGGGACCGAGCCGGTCGATCGGCGGGCAGATGTTGGTCTCGTCCTCGACCCGGCCGTGCTTGACGCAGTACCAGAACTGGCTCATGCCTCCCGAAACTACACTCGCTCCTCGTGACCATCGCTCCAGCCGCTATCTCGCCGCGCCGTCCGGTGCCCACCAGCTTCGCGTGGCCGGAGTACGTCGACCGTCCGGCCCCGGCGCGCTACGAGGGGCCGGAGGTCAAGGACGCCGACACGATCGAGCGGATGCGCGCCGCGGGGCGGCTGGCCGCCCGGGCGCGGGACCTGGTCGGCTCCCACGTCGCCCCCGGCGTCACCACCGACGAGCTGGACCGGATCGGCCACGAGTTCCTCTGCGACCACGGCGCCTACCCCTCGACGCTCGGCTACCGCGGCTTCCCCAAGTCGCTGTGCTCCAGCGTCAACGAGGTCGTGTGCCACGGCATCCCCGACAGCCGCCCGATCGAGGACGGCGACATCGTGAACATCGACATCACGGCGTACCTCGACGGCGTCCACGGCGACACCAACGCGACCTATCTCGCCGGCGACGTCGACGAGGAGTCGCGTCTGCTGGTCGAGCGGACCGAGGAGGCGCTGGCGCGCGGCATCAAGGCGGTGCGGCCGGGCCGGCGGATCAACGTCATCGGCCGCGTCATCGAGTCGTACGCCGCGCGCTTCGGGTACGGCGTCGTGCGCGAGTTCACCGGTCACGGGATCGGCACGTCGTTCCACTCCGGGCTGATCGTGCCGCACTACGACGACCCCGAGCACGACGACCTGATCGAGGTCGGCATGACCTTCACCATCGAGCCGATGCTCAACCTCGGCACCCACGAGTGGGAGATGTGGGACGACGGCTGGACGGTCGTGACGCAGGACCGGCGCCGGAGCGCTCAGTTCGAGCACACGATCCTGGTCACGCCGACCGGCGCGGAGATCCTCACGACCTGTTGAGGTGCTGCTCCACCCGCAGCGCGGCCAGGCCGTGGTCGGGGTCGCCGCTCATCGCGGCGGCCAGCCGCAGGTGCGGGAGCGCCTCCTCGAAGCGGCTCTGCCGCTCGAGGCAGCGGCCCAGCGTGTGCTGCGCCCAGTCGTCGGAGGGGTTGTCCGCGACGAGCTTCTCGAGATCCGCCTCGGCGCGCTGCAGCTGGGCACGGATCAGGTACGCCCACGCCCGCAGCGCAAGGAGGCCGGTGTTGTCGGGCTCGTCGGCGAGGGCCGGCTCGAGCACCTCGAGCGCCTCCTTGGGCGCCCGGCGGGCGAGCAGGTCGTAGGCCGTGCGATAGGCCGATTCGGGAGCCGCCTGGTCGGGGAAGACGACGGGCGGCACGGGCAGCATGTCGTCGTTCATGACCCCTGAACGCTCGTTCAGGCGCCGGGATTCCCGGGCGGGTCGTCGTGCAGGATCCGCTGGAAGAGCACGTGGTCGCGCCACTCCCCGCGGACGAAGAGGAACCGCTCGGCGGTGCCGTACTCCCGGAACCCGGCCTTGCGCAGCACGGTCTGCGACCCGACGTTCTCGACCATCGTCCCGGCCTCGAGGCGGTGCAGCCCGAGGCGTACGGCGTCCAGCGCCACGTGCTCCGTCAGCGCCGTCGCCAGCCCCTTGCCGGTGTGCTCGTGGTCGACCCAGTAGCCGACCGTGCCGCTCTGCAGCGGCCCGCGGACGATGTTGGTCAGCATCGCGCGGCCGACGACCTCGTCGCCGTGCCACAGGACGTAGGTGTGCAGCCGACCGTCCTCGGCCGCCTGCAGGTTGCTGGCGACCGCCGCCTCCTGCCCCTCGTCGGTCCAGAACTCCTCCGGCCGGTCCGGGTCCCACGGCTCCAGGTGCTCCCGGTTGCGCCGGTAGGCGACCGCGAACGCCGGGGCGTCCCCGTCCCTCAACGGCCTGATCTCGTATCCCTCAGCCACCACGGCGCCAGGCTAGTCTCCGCTGCCCTATCCTTTCCCTGCGGATGGGCTGGCCGGGCGACCGCGTCACCGCCCGAGAGGGAGGTGCCGAGGAAGGTCCGGGCTCCACAGGGCAGGGTGGTGGGTAACGCCCACCCGGGGTGACCCGCGGGAAAGTGCCACAGAGAACAGACCGCCTGCACGGCAACGGGCAGGTAAGGGTGAAACGGTGGTGTAAGAGACCACCAGCGACCGGGGTGACCCGGCCGGCTCGGCAAACCCCACCTGGAGCAAGGTCAAGAAGTCCGGAGCCTTCGGGCCCCGGGCGCGCGCACGACTGAGGGCGGCCCGCCCGAGTGCGCGGGTAGACCGCTGGAGGCGGCCGGCAACGGTCGTCGTAGATGGATGGTCGCCACGCTTCGGCGTACAGAACCCGGCCTACAGGCCAGCCCGTCCGCAAAACTGGTTCTGACCTGCGGAAACGCGATCACGACACCGCTGTAGTCCGCAGATAGTCCGCAAGAGAAATACTCTTGCGACTTCAACTATCGATGGCACCTGTTCGAATAGTGGCGCGAGCCGGTGGTTGAGGAGGGCGCTCTGGCGCCCGTCTCGAAACCTCCGGCGCCGGGAAGTCGGACTCGTCGCTGCCCGCAATGTCGCTGGTCGAGTAGCCGTCGCGAGGAACGAGCGACGGCGTATCGAGACCCCCGCAGCGAACTGCCCACGCCAACCGTCACCAGTCGCTAACCTCCCGACCGTGCTCGCCGACGACAAGCAGATGAAGCTCCGGTACGCCGGCACATGCCCTCTCTGCGGAACGTCGCTCGAGGCGCGCACTGAGGCTATCTACGAGCGCTCGACCAAGACCGTCCGTTGCCTCGACTGCTCCCCCGCCGACTCGCCACCGCCAGTGGTCGAGCCTGTCGAGACGCCCGACGCCCCGGTGGTTGAGGTGCGAGCGAAGCGAGCCTCGAAACCACCTTCGTCGGCGGTCGAGGAGGTTAAGCAGCAACCGTCTCGAAACCCCGACGCCATCGACCCCGGCACGCCCGGCGCCTCAGCCCGCCGCGAGTACGAGCGCCGCCAGACCAAGCGCGACAACCGCATCCGCGAGAAGCACCCCAAGCTCGGCGGCCTCATCTTCGCAATGAGCGACGACCCGCAGTCGACGACCGCCTGGAACACCGGCGCTTGGCGAGGAGCGCCTGGGCCAACGTCTCAACGAGCTCTCCTCCGACACCATGCGCGTGCTCCACGACCGCCGCATCCCCGGCACCCGCGTCAACATCGACCACATCGCCGTCACCCGATCCGGCGTCTATGTCATCGACGCGAAGAGGTACAAGGGTCGGCCGTCGCTCGAGGTCGAGGGCGGCATCCTCCGCCCCCGCGTCGAGAAGCTCCTGGTCGGCACCCGCGACCAGACCAAGCTGGTCGACGGTGTTCTCAAGCAGGTTGAGGTCGCCCGAGGCAGCGTCGGCGACGCCACCCCCGTCACCGGTGTCCTCGGCTTCGTCGAGGCCG
>Ga0164308_10001897_pt1 | contig 11154 bp, 4 predicted proteins | sample Whisoiple_246_MG_FD_109983 | JGI IMG/M metagenome (GOLD analysis project Ga0164308, IMG submission 109983) | Soil microbial communities amended with fresh organic matter from upstate New York, USA - Whitman soil sample_246_MG | ecosystem: Environmental > Terrestrial > Soil > Unclassified >... | reverse complement strand
CGGCTGGGCGGTCCGCCTTCCGGGGTCCCCGCACCTGACCGACCGGTACCGGAACCGGGTGCTGCTGCCGTACGTCGCCCCGGGCCTCGGCACCGGACCTGCCCTGGCGCTCGGCGTCTCGGGCGCATCCCTCAGCTGGGCGGACGGCGCCGCACACCCTCGGGTCATCGACCACGGATGCACAGCGGTCTTCCACGGCCCGGATGTCGTCTACCGGCCCTCGCCCCAGGCACAGGTCGCGGAGGTGGTCCTGGTGGCCCCGACGCCCGTCGACGCCCTGGCCACCGCGGCAGCGCTCAGCGCGTCGGGCCTGACCGAGCAGTTCACCGCCGTCCACGTCCCGGCGGTCGCACCCGGCGAGGCCGCGCAGCTCGTCGCAGGCATGGGCCGCCAGGTGGTGCTCGTCCTCGGCGGGCGCGCGCCGCGCCGGCTCGACATCGAGCGTTGGGCGTCGACGATGGGTGACCACGACCGCTCGACCTCAGCCGCGACGCTGCCAGGCGGCCTCGGACCGCTCGACTGGCTCCGGTCGGCGGGATCCTCGGGGCTGCTCGCCTTCGCACCGTTCGGAACATCTTCCCACTACACCGCCCGCGACGGGGGTCACCATCGGTCACGCGCCTGAGCCCACCGCCCGTCGGAGGCCGCGCAGAAGGTGAGGAACAGAGTCGTGGTGACCGCCATCCATCAGCCGATCCCGCAGCCGATCCCGCAGGGGGTCGCGGAGCGCCCAGCGCGGTCGAGGCGCACGTCCTCCTCCCGTTTCTGCGCGTTCGGCATCGGCGACGCCGAGCTTCGCGACCTCGCGTTCGGGAGCCTCAGCCCGATCCTCGTCGCGTTCGTCGAGGACGGCGATCCGGCCTGGCAGGGTGTCGCCCGGCTCCTGGAGGCCGTGGCGTCGGACCGGTTGCGCTGCCTGCTGGCCGATCCGCTGCGGTGTCGCACGGCCGCTCCGCTGCTCGGACATGCGGGCACGATCGAGCTGCTCCTGATCGACCACGGCTGCCTGACCCGCCGGATCGACGTGTCGACCCCGCCCGCCGGGGTCGTGGCGCTCGTCTCCGGAGGTCCGCCGACGACCCCTTGACGCGACCGGGTCGACCGCCCGACTCCCATCGCACTCCCGCTGCGGCGGCGTGGGATCGCTGCATGAACCCACGCACGTCTGCAGGGCGTCTCGCCGTATGCGGCCTCCTCGTCGCCGGCCTCGCGCCGCTCTCCTCGATCGGCAGCGCGGCTGCCACGAGCGCGCCCACCTCCAGTGTCGTCGGCAGCGCCCGCACGGCGACGGACCCGGCGGGCACCACCTACACCTACCGCGGCACCTACACCCTGGACCTTGTGCACGAGCTCCACAACGACTGGGGTGCGCCGGACTACGAGGAGCGCGCCGAGTCCGCGACCCTCACCGGGACCATCCCGAGCATCAAGATGGACCAGCAGGAGGCGTTCACGGACCTCAGCCCGACGGCCAACGCCGTGCAGCTCGGGAGCGTGAGCGCCATCACCAAGGTCAGCATCAACAGCGGCCACCAGGTGCAGACCTGCAAGGGGGCGACCGGCACCGTCTCCGGCATGCCGATGCTCCGGTACGACCCGGCAACCCTCACGAACCTCTTCACGCCGTTCACGCTCCTGAGCGGGCCGACGAAGTGCACCTACACCGACGGCGCCGCACCGACTGACGGCCAGTTCGACTTCGGCCCGCTGACCGCGGAGCTCCGCGCGAGCGGTGACCTGCTCGATCGGGTCGGCGCCCCGAAGATCACGCTGAACTTCGACAAGAACGTCGGCACGACGCCGCTCAAGGACGAGGCACTGTGCCCGGGCTACATCCCCGGCGGCCAGACGAAGTCGTGCAGCTACGGCTTCAGCGGCGTGCTGACCCTCGAGCTCGTCGCGAAGAACGAGCCGAAGCAGCCGAAGCCGCCGAAGTCGCCGAGCGGGACCACCCTCACACCGGGTGCCAAGCAGGTGCGCACCGGCGTGCTGTGCAAGAAGAAGTGCACGGTCACGATCAACCTCTTCCCGTTCAAGGGTGGTCCCAAGATCAAGGCTCCCCGGGTCGTGCGACCGAAGCCCGGCCGGACCGTGACCGTCAAGATCGCCATCCCCGCGAACAAGCGGGCGCTGCTCAAGAAGGCCGGCGGCGTCACCGTGAAGCTGACGTACCAGGTGGCCGGCAAGAAGCACACCGAGGTGCGGAAGGCGCGCCTCTGACGTGACGGGAAGGGGCCGGGAGGCCCCTCCCACTGCCTTCACGCCGGCTCCTGCTTGGCTCGGCACGAAGATCGCCGGACGAGGGGGAGCGATGAGTGGGCCACGGGTCGAGATCGGGGTGCTCGGGACGAGCACGCTCGTCGTCGACGGCGCGCCCGCTCCGCTGAACGCCCTCCGGATGCGGAGCCTGCTCGCCGCGCTCGTCCTCGGCCCCGGTCCGAGCGTCTCCAGCGATCGGCTGGTCGACGCCCTCTGGGAGCAGCGGCCGTCGGCCGGCGCGACCAGCACGCTGCAGGGCTACGTCTCGCGGATGCGGCGACTCCTCGAGCCGTCCTGCGCGACCGCCGGAGGGAGCCGCTCCATCCAGCACGCCACCGGCGCCTACCTCCTCGACCTCGGCCCCGAGGGCACGGTCGACGCTCACCGCTTCGACGCGTCGGTCACCGCCGCCCAGGACTTCCTCCGTGATCTCCACGACCCGGCCCGACCGGGCGTGTCCGACCGACCCGACCGGGTCGAGGTGCAGCGGGAGCGGCTGGACCGCGCGCTGGCGACCTGGCGAGGCGAGCCGTACGCCGACCTCGGCGACGACGACATCGCCGTGGCCGAGCGCCGCCGGTTGACCGAGCGCCGGGTCGACGGCCGGACCGCCCTGCAGGTGATGGAGCTGATGATGGGGCGCGCGACTGAGGCCGCCGTCGGCCTCGAGGAGCTCGTCGACGCCCATCCGCTCCGCGAGCAGCTCTGGCGGCTGTGGGCCGTGGCACTCGTGCGCAGCGGTCGGCAGGCGCACGCGCTCGACGCCCTGGCACGCCTGCGCGTCCTGCTCTCCTCGGAGCTCGGGATCGATCCGTCACCGGCGGTGACGTCGCTTCAGGATGACATCCTGCGCCAGGACCCGTCCGCGCTCGGCAGCTCGACCCGACCGCAGCCGCCGCAGCACCCGGCGCCGCACCAGCCATTCCCCCTGCTCGGCCGCGATCGCGAGCTCCGGCTGCTCCAGGACGCGGTCCGCGGGACCGTCGCTGGCCATGGGCGGCACGCCGTCGTGGTCGCGGATCCGGGCATGGGCAAGTCGCGGCTCGTCGCCGAGGTCCTCGACTGGACCAGGCGCCACCAGCACGTCAACACGGTGACGCTGCGCGGCGCCGGCCACGCTGCCGCTCCCCCGATGTGGTCCCTGATGCGGGCCGTCGCGGCCCTGTCCGAGCAGACGGGCGTCGTCGCGCCGGAGTCGTTGTGCGGGCCGACGGAGGACTCGTTCGAGCGAGCGGCGGCGTTCGCCGACTACGTGTGTGCGTTGGCCGTGCGAGGGCCGATCGTCCTGGTCGCGGAGGACCTGCACCGCATCGACGGTGCGACGATCGGCGCCCTCGCCCACCTGGTTGGTGAGGCGATCGACCTGCCGGTGATGCTGCTGGTCAGCCGCCGCCCAGGGGTGCACGACGACGAGTCCGACGACCTCGCGGTCGGGATCGCCCGGGCCGGCGGTCTGTGGCTGGAGCTGTCCGGCCTCGACGCGACCGACACCCGGCGCCTCGCCGATGCCCTCCCCACCGCTCGGCACCTCACGGAGGCCGACGCCGAGCGATTCCGCGCGCGAGCTGGCGGCAACCCGCTCCACCTGACGGCGCTGCTCGAGCAGGCGACGGACGACGTACCGTCGGCCGTCGTCGCCCTCGTGCACGCCGAGCTCCGGTGCCTTCCCCCGGACGCTGCCGAGGTCCTAGGAACCGCAGCGAGGTTCGGCCCGCGCTTCCCCGTCGACGTGGTGCTCCCGCAGCTGCCGGGGCAGACCGGGTTGATCGAGATCGCGCTCGAGGCCGCTCGGCGCTCGGGTCTGGTGCGGCGTGCCCCCGAGGGGTGGGAGTTCTCGAGCCCGGTCGTCCACGAAGCGGTCCTGGCCGTGCTCGCCCGCGGCGAGCGGCTGGTGGCCGCGCCGCGGGACGGCGTCGACCCGCACTCACCGCGCCGTGGTCGACTCACCCTGGTCAGCGACACGCGCGAGGCCTGAGCCAGGTCCCGCTACAGGCCAGGTCCCGTTACAGGTCGCCGAGCATCTCGACGATCTCGTGGATCGCGAGGTCGTGGCGGCCCGGGTCGAGGCCCTCGATCCGCTCCCGCGCGAGGTCCGGTGGCAGTCGCCCACCGACGGCGAGCGTGTAGACCGTGTCGTCGAGCTCGAACTCGATCCCCTCGACCCGACCCGCGTGCAGCAGACCGTCGGGCGTGCCGATGACGACCAGCTCGCCCGGCTCGAGCCCGCGCTCGAGGTCGGTGTCGCGGTGCCGCAGGACGAACGACGTACCCCGAGCCAGTGTCGGAGGCGTCTCGACCTCGATGAGCTCCACTGCACTCCTTCCTGACGGCACAGGCAGGGCCGGTAAGCGGCCGACCCCGCCTGTGACGCTCAGCGCACTCGGACCTTGTAGGTCTTCGACGCTGCCAGCACCGACGTCGAGCCGAGGTAGCGGATCGTCAGCGACCGCTTCCCCTTCGTCAGTGCCTTGGTGGTGATGACCAGCTGAACCGTGGTCCCTACCTTCTTGACCACGGCCTTGCCCACGGCCTTCAGCTTGCCCTTCTTGCCTTGGGGGGCCATCACCTGGACCGTGCCGGTGACCGGCATCGGCGAGGTCACGGTGGCCGTGACCTTGAACTTGCGACCCTTGAGCTGCTTGAGCTTCGCGCTGAGGGTCGCCGGGGCCTTGGTGACCTCGTAGGTGCCTTCGGCACTCACCGAACTGGTCTCGGTGACACCTCCGGCGTACCGCACGAGCACCTTGTGCGCCCCGACCTTGTCGATCGGCAGGGCCACCTTCACCGGTGCGCTGCCGCCCGGCTGCGTGGCGACCACCACGCCGTCGACCTCGAACTTCAGCGAGCCACCGGGCACGGCGTCACGAGCGACCTTGACCGTCGCCGTGGCCGTGACCGCAGTGCCGTTGGCCGTCGTCGTCGGCCGGTCGAGCACGAGGGATGTCGTGGTCTCGAGCGGCTTGATGACGACGGTCACCTGCAGGCTGGAGGCGGCGGCGAGCGCGTCTCCCGCGTAGGCGAGATCCAGCGTGTGGCTGCCGTTGGCGAGGCCGGCGAGCGACAGCGTCGCCTTGCCGCCGACGAGCTGCAGAGCCGGCAGCTCCGTCGCTCCCTCGCGGACCGACACCCGACCCGACGGCGCCGTGGCGGAGCCCGTGACCGAGACGGTCACCGGGAGGCTGGCTCCCGGCAGCAGGTCGCCGCTGGTCCCCTCCACCGCGATGACGGTGGGCACCTTGGTGACGTCGTACCGGACGAACTCGCTGGCCGACGGCTTCAGGCTGCCGTCGCCGAGGTAGTACGCCTTGACCGCGACCGTCCCGATGACGTCGGTGTCGAGGTCCAGACCCGCAGTGCCGTCGTCGCCGAGCTTCACCACCTTGTACCACTCGCCGAACCGGAAGACGACGACCCCCGTGGGCGTCCGGCCCTCGGTCGTCACCACCGCGGTGGCCCGCACCTTCGGCGCGCCGATCGGGACGGCGGTCGGCGTCACGGTCAGCTCCGTGCGCGAGGCCACGGTCCCGCTGATGTCCTTCACGATCACCGTGACCGGGTCGGTCGCCGACTCGTTGGTGAGGTCATCACCCTCGTAGGCGAACGACAGCTCGTGCTCGCCCGGCTCGAGCTCGGGCAGCTCGAACGAGCCCTCGGCCCGTCCGTGCCCGGCCTCGCCGTTCTCGGCCTCGGTCACGTCGACCCAGGTGTCGACACCGTCACCGGTCACGTGCACCCGACCGGTCGGCACCACCGCCGAGCCCGTCGACTCCACCGACACCGGCACCGAGTCACCCACCGCCAACGGACCCGACGGCTCCACCACCGTGGTCGCGGTCTCCGCCTTGACCACCTCGTAGGAGACAGCCTCACTCACCGAGGAGTTCAGGGTCTTCGTGCCCAGGTAGTACGCCGTGACCTCCACCGCGCCGAGCTTGTCGGCATCCAGCTTCAGCGTCGCCACACCGTCCTGGACCGGGACCAGCGTGAACCAGCTCCCGACCTTGAACGCGACCTGACCCGTGGCGGTCTCGCCCTCCGGCACCGTCACCGCCGCCGACAACGTGACCTGCGGACCCCGGTACTGCGGCTTCTCCGGCGACACCGTCAACGACGTCGCCGTCTCACCGGTACCGACCGTCTGCCGCACGATCACCGTGACCGACTCCGAGACCGACCCGTTGGTGAAGCCGTCACCCTCGTAGGCGAACGACAGCTCATAGGAACCCGGCTCGAGGCCGGCCAGCTCCAGCTCACCGACAGCCTTGCCGTCGATGACCCGGTCCAGCGTCACCGTCTTCTCGACGCCCTCACCCGTCACCAGCACGTCGCCTGTCGGCACCACCGAGGAGTTCGTCGCGCCCACGGTGACGGTCAGGCTCTCGCCCGACCCCACGAGACCGCCCGGACCACCGGGCACGGTCGCCGAGGTCGACGAGTCCGCCTTCACCACCTTGTAGGTGGTCGACTTCTCCGAACCCACGTAACCGTCGCCGGCGAAGGTCGCGGAGACCGCGATCTCGTCGACCGTGCCGGTCGGCAGGTCCAGCTTCGCGACACCATCGACCAGCTTCACCGTCTCGGGCTCGCCGTCACCGACCGTGAACTCCACGTCGCCGACGCCCGGCTGCTCGTCAGCGTCCAGCACCCGAGCGGTCGCCACCGGCACCCGCCCGTCACCGAACACGACCTGGCCGGGCACCACCTCCAGCGACATCGAGGTCACCACCGGATCGCCGGGGGCAGCCGACACGTCCACCGGGACCGGATCGGCCGTCGATCCGGTGGTGGAGTCGTCGCCCTGGTAGGCGAACGTCAGCTCGTAGCTGCCCGGCGCGAACCCGGCCAGCTCCAGCTCGCCCGCACCCTTGCCGTCCACGACCTCGTCCAGGCGCACCCGCTGCTCGGTGATACCGGCACCGGTCACCAGCACGTCACCGGTCGGGACCACCGACGAGTTCGTCGCCGACACCGACACCTCAACCGAGTCCGCCGTCGTGGCGTCGTCCGGCACCACGACATCAACCGTCGTGTCCGCCTTCACCACCTGGTAGTCGGCCTCGTCGTGCGAGGTCGCCAGGTCACCCTCGCCCTCGAACGTCGCGACCAGCCTGTAGTCGTCGACCTTCTCGGCCGGCAGCGTCCACTCCGCGACCCCGTTGACCAGCGTCACCGTCTTCGGCTCACCGACACCGGTGAACGTGACCCGACCCGCCACCAGGGCGTCGTCACCGTCCCGCACCGTCGCGGTCGCCGTCACCAGGTCCGAACCGCCCACGACGGCGCGACCCTGACCCGACAGCTCCAGCTCGGTGTGCGTCGCGGTCGCCACGACCTCGAAGTCCACGACCTTCGACGAGGCGTTGATACCGGCCGCCTGGTCACCGGAGTAGGCGAACGTCAGGTGGTAGGAGCCCACAGCCAGCCCGTCCAGCTCCAGCTCACCCTCACCCTGGGTGTCCAGGTCGAACGTCGTGTCGACGCCAGACCCGGTCACGTGCACCTGGCCCTTCGGGACCAGCGTCGACTTCTTCGCCGACACCGACACCCTCGCGACATCGGCCACCGTCGCCTTCGCCGGCACCACGACCTTCACGTCGCTCTCGGCCGCCAGCACCCGGTACGACGCAGTCGCCCGCGCCGACCCGATGGCACCGTCACCAGCGAACTCGGCCTCGATCGCGTACGCGCCGACCTTGGTCGCCGGCAGCACCCACTCCGCGACGCCCACGGAGTTCAGGCCCACCGACACCGGCTCACCCAGACCGGTGAACACCACGGCACCAACAGTGCGCGGCTTCCCAGCCGCATCCAGCACCGTCGCCCGCAACCTCACCAGGTCCGAACCACCCACCGTCACCTCGGAGTCCTCCGGCGACAACGTCAACGACGACGACGCCTTCACCACCACCACGGTGACCGGGCCACGCGCCGACCCGTTGGTCGACCCGTCACCCTGGTAGGCGAACGTCAGCTCGTAGGAACCCGGCGCGAACCCGGCCAGCTCCAGCTCACCCACACCCTTGCCGTCCACGACCTCGTCCAGGCGCACGGTCTTCTCGACACCAGCACCGGTCACCAGCACATCACCCGTCGGCACCACCGACGAGTTCCTCGCCGACACCGACACCACCACCGAATCAGCTGCAGTCGCACCGTCCGGGACCACCACCGACACCTCGGTGTCCGCCTCCACCACCGAGTACGTGGCCTGGCGGGACGTCGACGGGTACCGGTCACTGTTGGAAGGCACGAAGCGGACCCACACCTTCCGGTCCTTCTTCACGACGTCCGCCGGCAGGTCGAAGGTGATCGAGTCCCCGTGGACGTCTGCCAGGTCGATCCGGCGCGAGTCCACCCACAGGTATGCCGTGCCGTCGGGCACCGTGCCGTCGTCCATGGCGAGCTTGGCCGTCGCCTTGATCCTGGTGCCGCCGACGACGGTCGACGAGCCGTCGAGCTCGACCGAGGTCCGCGTCAGGGTGCCTGGGGCGACCACCTCGAAGGAGGTGCTCGTACCCACCGGAGCAGTCGAGTCGTCGCCGACGTACTCGAACCACAGGTCGGCGTAGCTGCCGAGCGCGAGATCGTCGAGCGCCAGCTCACCGACGCCGTCCGTCAGCTCAATGGTGCGCTCCCTCCCGCCGATGTCCACCCGGACGTCGGCGGCCGGCTTCACCGAGGACTCCGGAGCCGTGACCGAGACCTTCACGACGTCCGAGGAGTAGACGAACTCGTCGACCTCGACCTCGAGCGAGGTCGCTGCCCGGGAGACGGAGTAGTCCGCATCCGCGCTCGACGGCTTCAAAGCGCCGTCGCCGGCGAAGCGCGCGGTCAGCACGTAGTGGTCGGCCGTGTCGGTCGGCAGCGTCCACTCGGCCACGCCGTTGACCAACGGCACGGTCTTCGACCCGCCCACGCCGGAGAAGGTGACCGAGCCTGCGACCGGGGCGCCGGCGGAGTCGCGCACCGTGGCCGTCGCGGTCGACGGGTGGATGTCGCCCACGTAGACGGCCCCGGAGCTGAGCTCGAGGTCGAGGTCGGTGGTCTCGCGTGGGTCGGCGGCAACATCGAGCGTCACCGTCTTGCGCACACCGCCGACGACGTCGTCACCGGAGTAGTCGAACGTCAGGTCGTGCGTGCCCGGCGCCAACTCCGCGAGCGGGTAGGTGCCGACGCCCGTCTTCACCGGGAACTTCTTGTCGACGCCGTCGCCGGTGACGTGGAGCGTGCCGGTCGGCACGGCCGTCGACCTCGGGGCCGCGATCGTGATCGTCGCCTCGTCCGCCTGGGTGGCGCCGACGGGAGTCTCGACCGACATCGTCGACGTCGCGAGCACCACGGTGTAGTCCGTCGTCGCGGTGGACGGCGCCAGCGAACCGTTGCCGTCGTACGCCACGGTGAGGCCCTTGCGGCCGACGGTGTCGGTCGGGAGCGCCATGGTCACCGGCGCTCCGTCGACCGGGACGGTGTCCAGTACCGTCCCGTCCACGGAGAACGTCAGGTTGCCGTGGGGGGTGGACTCGTCGTCCGCCACGACCGTGGCCTCGACCGAGTACGCGTCGCGGCCCTGGGCCTGCGGCTCACCTTCGTCGAGGTCGAGCGCGACGTGGGTGGACACCCGCGCGATGTCGACCGTTGCGGTCGCGGTGGTGCCGTTGACGAAGCCGTCGCCCTCATAGTCGAGCTGGAGCGCGTGACTGCCCACGGAGAGGCCGGCCAGCTCGAGGTCAGCCTCGCCGGTGGTCTCGTCCAGGCGCACGGTCTTCGAGAAGCCGTCGCCGGTGACGCGGACGCGCCCCGTGGGCACCTGCGAGGAGCCAGTGGCGTCCACGATGATGCGCCCGGTGTCGGCGGCGCTCGCGCCGTCGGGCACGTCGAGCGAGATCGTCGAGTCCGCCATCACGACGTTGTACGTCGCGAGAGCGGTCGACGGCTTGTGGGTGAACCACGCGGTGTACTTCGCGGTCACCTCGTGGTCGCCGATCGAGTCGACCGGCAGCGCGTGCGTCACCGGGCCGTCCACGATCAGCGACGTGAAGAACTCGCCGTCGACGTAGATCGCCAGGTCGCCTGTCTCCACGACCGCGTTGCCGGCCTTGACGGTCGCGGTCACGCTGAAGGCGTCACTGCCCACCACCGGGCCGGTCCCGCTGAACTCCAGCAGCGTCTCGGTCACCGGCGCGCCCGGCTCCAGAATCACCAGCTCCGCGCCGGTGTCGGACGGGCTGGTCTTGCGGTCGCCCCCGTAGTAGACGTCCAGGTCGTAGCGGCCCACCGGCAGGCCGGTCAGGCGCAGCTCAGCCTCACCCTGGGCGTTCAACGACACCGAGCGGGTGGGACCGTGGTAGCCGACCACGGTCACGCTCACGTCACCCCTCGGGACCACCGAGGAGTTGGTGGCGGCGACCGTCACCTTCACGGTCGCCGCACCGGCGACGGAGTCGTCCTGGATCGCCGTCGCCGTCACCTCGGTGTCGGCCTTGACGACCGAGTACGACGCCGGAACGGAAGAGGAGAACTCCTGGCGGAACGGATCGGTCGGGCTGAAGCGCGCGCGGACGACGCGGTCCTTCTTGACGACGTCGGCCGGCAGAGTGACGTCGACGGGAGCGTCGGTCGCGTCCCAGCTGTCGACCTCGGTGCCGTCCACCGTCAGCGTCACGGTCCCCTCGGGGGGGAGGCCGCCGGTCACCGCGACGGTCGCGGTGACGGGATCGGCGCCGATCACGGCGTCGTCGCTGTCGAGCGTCACCGTCGTCCTGGTCGCACGGTCGCCGCCCGAGCTCGCGACCACGACGGTCAAGGGCCGGTTCGTGGGAGCCGCGCGGCCGTCACCGGAGTAGTAGAAGCCGAGATCGTGCTTGCCGGGCTCGAGAAGGGCCAACGGCAGCTCGG
>Ga0164308_10001896_pt1 | contig 11154 bp, 10 predicted proteins | sample Whisoiple_246_MG_FD_109983 | JGI IMG/M metagenome (GOLD analysis project Ga0164308, IMG submission 109983) | Soil microbial communities amended with fresh organic matter from upstate New York, USA - Whitman soil sample_246_MG | ecosystem: Environmental > Terrestrial > Soil > Unclassified >... | reverse complement strand
TGGGGTAGCCATCCGTGCCCGTCCACTCGAGCTCGGAAAGGACGAACTCGTGAACGTACTCATCATCTTCGATCATCCGCGTCGGGATTCATTGTGCGGTGCAGTGCTGGAAAACCTGGTTGCCGGGCTGGATGCGGCCGGCCATCGAGCGGAGCTCGCCGATCTGCGCGCGGAGGGCTTCGATCCGCGGCTGACTCCCGCAGACGAGCCGGACTGGAGTAACGCGGACAAAGTCTACAGCGACGCGGTCCTAGCCGAACAGGCGCGCGTGCTCCGCAACGATGCGCTCGCCTTCGTGTTCCCGGTGTGGTGGTGGTCTTTGCCGGCGACCAGCAAGGGCTGGATCGAGCGCGTGTGGAACAACGGTTGGGCCTACGGCGCACGCAAGCTGCCTCACCGTCAGGCGCTGCTGCTCGGCACGGCGGCTGGCAGCGCTGAACATTACTCCAAGCGCGGTTTGGATCAGGCGATGCGCGTCCAGATCCTGACTGGGATGATGGCTTATTGCGGAATACCCAAAGCCGAGCTGCATCTTTTATTCGGCGCGCTTGGCGACGGGTCAGTTCGAGAACGGCATCTGCGGACTGCGCGCAGCTTGGGGGAATCGTATTTCGGCTGAACCCAATCGAATCGGGCCATGACCGGGTCCGAGTCGCGAAGTGGGGCCCGAGCTGCTGCGACTCCGCGCACCCGTTCGCGGAGCGCGCGGCGCCAGCAAGCGGTCCGGTTCCATGCGACAATGCCGAGCTTCATCTCCGAGTACGGCGTGCGCATCGGTGGCATGGCCGGAGGCCGAGGACAGTTGCGCGCGCGAAAAGTGCGGAGTATCGTCGCGCGAGAGGGTGCGCGCTTTGCGCTGACGGTCGTGATCTTCGAGAAAAATGCCTGGTTTCGCTCTGGGGGCGCCACACTCAGCGTGGCGATCTGGCTCGCGGCGTGCCATGGGCCGGCTTCTCGTCGCTCGGAAGCGAAGCCGGGCGCAAGCTCGGCTCCTTTAGCCGAATTGCCGGTGGGCTCGGCTCGGCCGCCCGCTGCGCCGGTGACGTCCTCTGCTTCGCGTCCCACAGCTCCGCTCGCACCGTTGGAGATCACGAACGGAGTCGCCGGTCAATTCCAGGTTCGTGCAAACGTGCCGCTCGAGCTATCGACCCAGGCGAACATCGAGGTGCAAACGCCGACCGGCAAGTGGAAAGCGTATGCCGATCTCGACGGCGGCAAGGGTTACCATTTGCGTGAGTCGTGTTCGCCCGAGCTGCCGGCATGTCGAACGCTCGCCGCCGGCGAACGGCTCGATTTGGCAGCCTGGTCTGGCTCTAGCTGCAGCGCGCAGTGCGAACCAGAGTGTCAGTTCATCGATCGCTTTCATTCGGGCGTTCATCGGCTCGTGCTGCACGCATGCGGCAACTCCGGAGCGCGCTACGATGGGCCGCCCTTCGCGATGGCAGCCTCTGCGCGCGAGTTGTGGCGCTGGAGGGCGGCGGCCGGCATTCAGGGAGGCCAGGTATTTCGGCTCGATCCGCACGGATTAGACGAAAAGAAGGCAGGGCCGCCCGAGTACATCGCTGGTTTTCACGTGGTCAAGGCCAGTGGGCGCCCGGTGGCGCCCGAGCTACTCGTCGATTTGGCCGCTTGGCTCCGCGACCGGGATGGCTTCGTGCAGTACGATGTGTCCAAGCGTTGCATGCAAGGACATGTCGTGGGCTTTCTGCTCCACGTCACGGCCGCGCGATTGGAAGAGCAAACCGTGGAGGTTGCACTCAATCTGGCGTGCAACGTCAGCTACGTCACCACGCGCGACGGTCGAGGCCGAACGAATCAGAGCTCGCACTTCGACCCTTCCTGGGCGCGGATCCTTTCGATCGTGCGTCGGGCCTTGCCCGATGACTCGGAACTCGCGGCGCTGCTCGAGAGCCCCACGAACTTCCCGGCCAATTTCGATCATCAACCCAACTGAGGAGACACATGGGTATTCAGCTCAATTTCGGCGACCACATCCCCAAATTCAAAGACTTTCGACCCATCCCCATGGACCTGCGGGCGGATGCGCAGTGGATTCGGGCACAAGCGAAGGCCATCGCCAACACCAAGCCCACCGCAAACGCATACTTTCGCTCGTTGCCGAAGCACCGGACGCTCAGCGCGTTGTTGGCTGATGGCTCGATCTGGGTCAGCTATTTCAATAGTCCCGCAGCGGACGGCCAAACCTACACTCTGGGCGGCTTCAGTGAAGTCGCCATCGACGCCCGAATGTGGAGAGCGGGGAGGGCCACCGCACTCGGCGTGCTGATTCACGAGCTGGCGCACGTGAATGGTGCTCCGGATGAGACTACCCAAGCTGAAGACGCCCTGGTGCACTGCGGCCTAGGCAACTTGTTCGAGCTTCATACCGGCATCGACCTACCGGACACGCCCTATCGGCCAGGCTTGAAGGGATAGGCGGCGGAACCGGGGGCCGCCGCCTTGCCCCGCCGGGATCAGAACCCGGGCGAGCTCGGAAGGCTCTTACTCAGGTACAGCTGGTCGTAATACCCATCATCGAAAACCATCGAGCAAACGAACAACACGTGCGTGGTGTTGCTGTCGGAGGTGCCGCCTGTAAATCCTTGAACCCAGTTGGTGTTGGTGTAGTCCGTGTCCGCGTCGAACGAGCTCGTCGCTTCGCCGACCGAGCAGGTGTTGCCGGTGGGCAAGAACGAGAGATAGCAGTGGGCCGTGCCGGACCCACCACTGCTCGCAGTCTTGAAGCGATAGCCGATGTAATAGGTCTGGTTCGCGCTGGCCGGCAGACACTGGGAAATACTTCCCTGGCCGGGGATCAGCACTGAACCCGAGCCCGAGCAGGAGTCGACGTCCACGGAAGAGTACGCGCTCTTGAACGTGGTCCATGAGCTCGTGGAGCCGTCGAATCCTGGGTTCGAGAGCAGGTTCCAGGAGCTCTTCGTGCGGCACTTGCAGGCGCCGTTGCCATCGCAAAACTTGTTGTTTCCGCAGGACAGGGTGATCGGAGCTTTGCTGCCTTCACACACGCCGTTCGACTGACAGCTATCGCTCGAAGTGCATATATTTCCGTCGTCGCAATTGCCACTCTTGACGACCGGCAACGGACAGCCGGTCGCGGGGATGCAAGAGCCCACGGCGTGGCATTGGTCAGCCCCGTCGCAAGTCTTGGGGCTACCCCCGCTGCACGTCCCATTCGACTGACAAGTCTCGCCCATGGTGCAAAGGTTGTTGTCGTTGCAGCCTGCGCCAGTTTTTACGACCGGCAACGGGCAGCCGGTCCCGGGCACACAAGCGCCGACGGTGTGGCATTGGTCAGCGCCGTCACAGGTCTTGGCGCTGCCCCCGCCGCACGTCCCGCTCGACTGGCAAGTCTCGCCCTCGGTGCAAGCGTTGTTGTCATTGCAGGCAGCGCCGGCGTTGACGACACAAGTTGCGCTCGCGGCAGCACAGGTCGTGCAACCACCACAAGCTGACCCCGAGTTCTGCCAGGCGCCATTCACGTCGCAGACTTGAGGTTGAGATCCGCTGCATGTCTTGGCCCCAGGGACGCACGAGCCGGTGCACGTCCCGCTGCTGTTGGAGCAAATGTAGGAACAGGCGCTGCCGGTATTCTGCCAGCTGCCTGCGGAGTCGCAGAGCTGAGGCTGGAGGCCGCTGCATTGTTTGGCGCCCGGCGAGCAGCTTCCGCCGCAAGCGCCAGTACTGGTGTTGCACACATAAGAACACGCACTCCCGCTATCTTTCCAGGAACCCGCGGAGTCGCAGAGCTGGGGTTGGAGGCCGTTGCACTGCTTGGCAGCCGGTGTACAGGCGCTGCACGAGCCGCCGTTGCAGACCATCGGGCACGCACTACCCATGTTCTGCCACGCTCCGTTCGCGTCACAGAGCTGAGGCTGGAGCGTACTGCATTGCTTTGCACCTGGAGTGCAGACGCCCTGACATCCGCCAGTCGTCGCGCTGCACAGATAGGTGCAGGCACTGCCCGCGTTCTTCCACAGCCCAGCCGTGTCGCAGGTCTGCGGTTGGAGGCCATTGCATTGCTTTGCGCCGGGCGTGCACGCGACGCACGCACCTCCCGTGCATACGCTCGGGCACGGCTCGCCTTGGTTTTGCCAGTCCCCATTCGAATCGCAGACTCGAGGCTGCAGCCCGTTGCATTGTGTGGAAGCCGGCACGCAGGTGCCCGCGCACGTCCCGCTGGTTGCGTTACAGGCGAAGGGACAAGCGCTCCCCGTGTCCTGCCAAACTCCGCTTTCGTCACACTCTCGCGGTTGTAAACCATTGCATTGTTTGGTCCCGGGCGTGCACTCGCCCGTCGGGCCTCCGCTGCCCGCTTCTCCGGCCGAGCCGGCTGCTCCCGCTTCGGTGTCGCCCGAGCCCGCCAGGCCACCACGACCTGCTCCACTCAGGCCGCCACCTCGACCGCCGGAGCCCGACTTCGCGAAGCCCGCGGCGCCACTGAGGCCAATCGATCCCGCGCCGCCCTTGGTTCCAAAGTCGCGGTCGGGCCCTTGACAGCCACCAGCCCCCAAAAAGCAAGCGCCCATGAACGCCAGCCCGCCTGCGATCGGACGTCTAAACACCATACTGCCTCCCTGCTCGTCGTTTATCACGCTCGCACGTCGGTGAGTCGCAGTCACGAATTTTCGCGCACCGGGCCGCGAACGGCCGGGGCGCCACACCAGCCGCGCTCACTCGGGTTGCCAGGGCATCGACAGCCGTGGCGTAAGGCTCGACTCATGGCGCAAAGCGCGGGTCGTCGGCGGTGAGCCAGTCCCAGTTGTCGTTCACGACCTGCGCCACGGGCCCATCATAAGTGTGCCCGGCGCTGGCGCTGCCGCCGACTCGCGTGTCTAAGCCGGCGCGCGTGAGGGCGGGGCCCAATTGCTTGACTTGCGTCAGACAGCCCGCTTGGCCGCACGCCAAGATCAGCTTTTTGCCACCGGCCTTGGCGAAACGCTTGGCTGCCGCGACGTTCCACGCAGAGATGCCGCCTTCGATGAAGATCGCGCGCGAATAGCGCTCGGGCTGTGCTTGCACCAGCGGTGCGCCGTAGCCCGCGCCCAACGAGAAGCCGATGAACATCAGCGGCCCTTCGGCGACGAAGGCCGCGTAGCGCGCGCGCAGGGCAGCGAGTGCAGCCTCGGTCTCGTCTTTCATCGCCCGTGCTGAAGAGTATTCCCAGCGATCGGCGGAAGCGGGTGCCCCGCGCCGTGGAATGCCGCGCGGACAGAGCACGAAGGCACGCTCGCGCACCACTTCGCGCCAGACGCTACATTGCCATTCGGGTCGATCGTAGTTGCCGTGCAGTGCCAAAATGATCGGCCGGGGCCGCGTAGTGGAAACTGGAACGGATACGACCGCGGGCTGAAACCCCGCTACCTCCAAGGCAACGAGAGGGTCACCGCCGAGCGCCGTGGCCGCCGCTCTGACTTCCTCCGCAGGGGGCTCGCTGCTCGCACCGTCGACGACGCCGACCGAGCCGTCGCGGTTGGCAATCTTGACCTCGCTGCCAGGAGCTCGCTGCGGGTCGGCGCTTGCTGGGCGCATCTCGCGGTTCGTCTCCGTGCGCGCACATCCCGTAGCTAGCGCCCAACCGAGCAGCGGCGCGCACCATAGGCACGCTCGTAAACGGTGCATCAACGACAACATCACCGGCCAAACCCTGGCCCGAACGATGCCCACGTGCAATCAACGTGGGCGAGTTCGACGGCCACGGACATTGGCGCCACGTTTCGAGACCACCCGCGTCTCGGTCCCGGAGATTGCCGATGGGCCCTGTTGGGCAGTAGCACTCAGCGCTTGCTGAAAATCTGATGAAGCGTGTACTGGGTGCCAGGTTCCTCGGTCAAAATTTCGAGCTGCGTCGGCATGGCGCTGAAGCCGTGGGTCTTCACGCTGGACCCTGCGCAAGTGTCGACCAAGGACAGCTTCGTGTTCGCGACGGTGTACTTGAACGTGCTGCGTTCGATTCGACCATCGACTTGAGTGACTTGCTCGATGACATCGCCTCGAACTTCGAGCGAGGCGCCCAGGCTACGCGCAACGTCTATGTTGAGGGGCACGTTGAATAGTCGCGCGGTGGTGAGTACGTAGTTGCCTTCATTGATGGTACCGCCGAGTGGCTCGGGGGGCGCGTTGCTTGCGAGCGCGACACTCTGGGTCGAGCCGTCGTGACTGAGATCGTTGCACGGACCCGTCGGAGATGCGCTCTCCGCTGAGCAAGCCGCGAGTACGAGAACAGTAGCCAGGGAAAGAACGCGAGGGCCGATTCGGGGCTTCATGAGGCGTGAAACCTAACATCGACGATTGAGTCGACAACGCGAAGCGCGGCTAGAAGGTCCGAGCCAGCGCTCGATCTTGCTTTGCCTTCCTCTGGATGCCGCAAATCACGCCGCAAGCCGTCTTCATTACATTATCGAAATGTAGTCGAAGCGCGCCGAGCCTGAGCCGTATCTTGTGCCAGTCCTGCTACGCGACCCGACCAATGGCGTAGCCGGCTACCAGGGCACACCTGCCGAGTAGCAAGCCACCTCGCATGAAGCGGACACCGCTCACTTCGAGCTGCGCTCTGCTCGCCCGAATACGGCCCTCGACCGCTCGACGACTCTCGTCACTGCGGCGAGCTTGCGTGCGTCCATACTTCGTCCGGTCGAACCCCCGCGCCCGTGTTTGGCCAAACCTCCGCGGCCTCTCGCCCTGGAACCAGATGCCCCAGCCGTCGGTAGTTGGCGTGAATCAGGGCGACTACGTTGAGAGGTAAGAAGCCGTAGGCGCGGTCCGCGACGATGGTGCGGATGCTTCCGGACCGAAGTTCTCTGTCGATGCTCGCGAGCAAGTCGTTCTGGAACTTCGAACTCGTGCCTTTGAACACATCCACTAGGGCAACCGCGTGCGTAAACGTCTCCGGGTGGCCGGCGAGCATCGGATAGTAGTTCGAGGTGGTGCACCAGAGCGGCCCGGGCAGCCGCGCCATGCCGTCGATGATTTGCTGGCCCACCTCGGCATCGCCGCGTGGCGGCAGTGCGGGCGTCTCCCCGAATGAAAGTAGACACAGCTGCAGTAAGACAACGGCAGAGGCCAGCAGTCGGTAGCGCAAGCGGCTCGGCGCCGCCTCGCCACGCGCCCGCGCGACGACGAGGCTGCTCGCAAAGGCCAAGGCCGCAAAGGCAGGCATCAGCACGTTGGAATAGCCTCCCGTATGCAGCAGGGAAGCGACTGAACCGGCCGCAGCGCACACCACGAGCAAGCCGCTCGCGAACCAGCTGCGCGGGCCGTCGCTGAGCAAAGGTAAGCCAAAGAGCACTGCGATGCCTGAGAGGACCATCGGCGCAAGTGAGCTCCAGAACGGCATGAGCGCCTCGCGCCAAACTGCCCAGTTTACTTCGTGATGCGCCGGGAGCTCGAACACGTAGAAGTAGAACCAACCGTGGCTGCTCAGCTGCAGCAGCCCAATCCCCAGCAACGAAAGGCCGACGAAGCAAGCCGCGGGGAGCCAGCCTTTGCGCGGCGAGCGCGCGAAGGCCGCGAGCAGCACCGGCAAAGCAAAGCTGAGCGCGCTCTGCTTCGTAAAAAAGGCGAGCGCCAGCAACACTCCGGTCGCACATTGTGCCTTCACGCTTCGGCCCAGTCTGCCGCAAACGCATCCGCCGAGAAGCAGCAGCACGAGCAGCGAATCCGCTCGCGCGATGTCGAACCAACGACCGCTCAAGTGGTACGTCGCCGCAAACAGACCGGCTGCGACGAACCCAGCCAACGCACTTCGAGTTTCACGCCAGACCCACCAAAATAGCAGCACGAAGCAACCCAAGATGGCGGTGCTCGAAACCAGACGCGCCGCGAAGTAGCCTTCGCCCACGACTTTGCTCACCGCCGCGCACACGTAATAGTAAAACGGAGTGTAGATGAACGGCGTGAAGTGCAGCGAGGGCGCCACGTACAGCGGCTCCCCAGCGAGGACCACGTGAATGTGGGAGATGATGCCGCCCTCCATCCATTCGAGCTCGAACGGGTAGCTCAGTCGAGCGGGTAACCTGCTCACGAAGCGCCAGATGGGTAGCGCCAGCCCCAGCACTAGCGCGACCGTCAGCGCACGATCCAAGAGTGTCGGCAGCCGCCGCTGGATGGCTGGGAGTCGGGGGAAGCGCATGCGAGACTATTAGCAGCACATGGCCCAGCCGTGCGACCGGATGCGCGCGGCCTCAAGATCTCGCGCCACCCTAGCATGCGCCAAGCCCATCCGGCGAGCTACCGCGAACGAGCCGTCGTGCCTGCAGCGAGCGAATCCTCATAGGCTTCTTTCAAGTACCCTTTGATACCCTCCACGTCCTTCTCACTCTTCAGCTTGGCGACGTGAGTAATGCCCTTTTCGTCCGGCACCACCTTGATGAACATGGTCGCCTCGACCTTGCGCTTCAGGTGCACGGCGATCCGGACCGCGTCCGTCATGATCACCAGATCGGCGAAGATGCGCAGCGTTCGAAGTAGGACGTATCGTTCGCGCGCGACGATCTCGATTGGACCGAGTGACTGGGCGAAGGACTCGATGGCTTCGTATACGGCCACGACCGAGGCAGGGCGATTGCGAAGCACTTGGCTGCGATCCCCAGTGCCACAGGCGTGACGCTGCGCCTTACGTGCAAAAGTGCGCTCGCACTCGGGGCAAGTCCAGGTCGTCTGCATGATCTCGAGCCTCCTCGCCCCGAAACCACAGCTATCATTTCCACGAAGCCAACGTAGCCCGACTGGCGGGCGACCCGGGCGCTCGCTGACTTGCGCCGAAACTGGCTGTGTTCAGGGCGACGCAACGCCTCGAGCGCAAGGGTTACGCGCAAAATGTTCGTGCGGCGTCCGCGCGTGCTGCTTCCCCAGCTTCGTGCAACGGCGCGGGCCGGTTGGCTTGATGGACCACGACCTGTCTGTCGCACAGCGGGGAAGCAAAGTAGCGGCGTTAAACCATGAGTGATTTCCACTGGTTAGGAAAAAAGCGCGCTGGCGTGTCGATCCGAGCATCGGCGGAGCGTCGTGGGGATGTGGCGCCGGCACGGGTCGGCGCCGAACCCCCACGACCCGGAGACGCACATGGAAAACGTCATCGCTTCCCGCGCCAACTTAGAATCCCTGAATCCCACCCCTCGCTCGCTGGTGTGGACCGGCCGCACCTTGACCGGCCTGATCGTCGCGTTCTTGCTCGTCGACGCGATCGGCAAGCTGATCCCGCTCGCGCCCTATGTCGAAGGCACGAAGCAGGCGGGCTACGCTCTGGAGCTGCTGCGTCCGCTCGGTTTGCTCCTCGCAATTCCAACGCTCTTGCACCTGATCCCACGCACGCAATTTTTCGGCGCATTGTTACTCACCGCGTACTTCGGCGGCGCCGTGGCGACCCACGTGCGTGCCGGTAGCTCGCCCTGGTTTCCCGTGGTGTTTTGCGTCATCCTCTGGGCCGCCTATGTGATGCGTTGCGCCCGCCTACGTGCGTTCCTCCGCGCCACCATCCAATGATTTCAGAGAAAGAGAGCGTCATGCGTTTCATGATCATGCACAAGAACGATCCGCAGACTGAGGCCGGGCAACTGCCACCGCCCGAGCTAGTGAGTCAAATGGGCGCCTTTATCGGGAAATACTTGCAAAGCGGCACCTTCGTCGATGGTGCGGGCCTGAGCGGCAGCAAGAATCGCACACGCCTGGTGATCCGCGGCGGTCGCTGTGCCATCAAGTCTGGTCCGTACGCCGGTGAGCACGAGCTACCCTCCACTGTGCTCCAGCTCAAAGTAGCCACGCGCGAACAAGCGATTGGCTGGGCCGAGCGTTACGGCAAAGTGCTGGGGGACGGGGAGCTCGAGCTCGGAAAAGTCAACGAGCCTTGGGATCTCGGCCTGATGCCAGCGCCCGAGAACGCTCCGCTGCAGTTCCTGCTGATCGACAAAGCCGACCTCGAGACGGAAGCCGGCGGTCGGAGCGCAAAAAAGAAAGCCGAGCTATCGCGACTCAAGAATGAAATGACGAAAGCCGGCGTGCTCATCAAGTCATTCGCGTTGAAGCCTAGCAGCATGGCCAAGCGGCTCGCCTTCACCAACAACGCCCTCGAGGTGACGGACGGCCCTTTCGCCGAGTCCAAGGAGCTGGTCGGCGGCTTCGCCATCCTCGATCTCTCGGGCATGGAGGAAGCGCTCGAACTCTGCCGCAGCTACGCCAAAATCCTAGGTGGAACGCTCGAGATTGACGTGCGCATCGTCGACCAAACGGATGACGCTGCGTGAACGCACCGCCGCCCAGCCAGCGGCGGCCAACGAGGCTCGAACTCATGACCAACGCACGGCAGGGAATAGCCTGCCGGTGCGTTTCGTCGCGCGATTCTGGGCCGAACTGTTCGAACATTTTCGTTGCGGGTGCGCCCGAAAATAGTCGCGAAAGCAGTCAGCGTGCCTCCCGCACGGCACGCTCTTGTGTGACCAGTGTGCTTGCTAAATCTGACTCGGCTCGGCGGCGCACCCACAGTCAGGCGCGCGCGCCCGCCGCCTTTGCGTGGTGCACCGCGGCTCATGTTGGCTTTGAAATTTGCCCCCTTGCAACACGCGCGGCGCGAGCTACGCGACGGATCGCGAGCGCCACGCCCGCTTACCCCAAAAGCGGTAGTCAAAACGCTGCTTACGTCGGCTTGCGCCGGACAAGGCGCCGCCGTCAGAGACGAGTGCTGGTTCAAATCCGGCCGGCGTCGAATCAGGATAAACCTTGCGCGTCCCGCACTTCGCGCTCGTGGCAACTCGTGGCAAGCATCAATCTCGGCGCCAATTCTTCAGCCTATTCCTGGTTGACGTCCCCGAAAGGGTGGTCGACTCTCTCTGGAGATGGGTCTGAGCAATTGGGGAGCGGCGGGAATTTTTGCATGCCTGTGCGTCGTTCCTGCTATCGCGTGCCAGAGGGGAGATTCGACCAGCGGGGGAGCACCTGCTGCAGTACGTAGCGTGCCACTTGGGAGTAGCAGGGTCGGCAGTCTCGCCTCGGCATCAGCGTCTGGTTTGCCCGTGCCGCCACGATCCGCTGCTCCGGCGGGGTCCACGCCTGCGCTCGCGATCCGCGTGGATGCGCCGGGCGAGTTTACTTTGGAGGCTGGCGTCGCACTCAACGTGGCGAGCCTTGCTCGGATCGAGACGC
>Ga0164308_10001895_pt1 | contig 11157 bp, 14 predicted proteins | sample Whisoiple_246_MG_FD_109983 | JGI IMG/M metagenome (GOLD analysis project Ga0164308, IMG submission 109983) | Soil microbial communities amended with fresh organic matter from upstate New York, USA - Whitman soil sample_246_MG | ecosystem: Environmental > Terrestrial > Soil > Unclassified >... | reverse complement strand
TCGCGTCGTTCGGATCGAGGCCTCCCTCGTCGTCAGAGACATCGAGCGAGCTGTGGGTGTGATCCGCGCAGCGCTTCTTGCCTAAATCCGCTGTCGGACCCTCCGCCGCGTCCGGCGTTGAGGGTCCCGGACGCGCGGAGCGCCCGAAGGGCGCGAGCACGGCCGGCCGCTCCGCGCCGCCCAACGCAAGGAGCAACTAAAGCGCACCCCAGTGGATTCGAACCACTGACCTACGGCTCCGGAGGCCGTTCGCGACACTTTTCGGGCGACCGAGGTTTTGGCCGAGTCACGACCGATGCCGCGTGAAACCCAGTGAAATGGCTCTGACAGGCATTGCCGACTACTGCCGGAATATGACACGATAGGACGGGTGGCCAGTAGCAGCACAAGTAGCAGCAAGAGATCGGTCCGGAAGCGGCGAAAAGGGAAGGCGCATCGCGGCGTCACTCTGATCCGACCGAACGAGAAGGCTCGGACGGGGTGGCGTGCGCGTTACATCGACCCCGACCTCGAAAAGATGGTCTGGGAGACGCTGGACCCTTCGCTCGACAGCATCGAGCTCAGGGAGGACTGGGCAGCGAGAAAATCGAAAGCGCTCGCCCTGCGTGGGCTTGAGCTGGTGGGCGGCGCACCCCGCGCGACGGGCACTGGCCTGGCCGCCGCGATGAAGCACTACTTTGACGACCATCCCCGGCTCTCTGAAGAGACGCTCACGCTCTATCGAGCGGCCACAAACAAGTTCCTCGCGTGGGCTACGAAAAATGGGCTCGAGAGCGTCGACGATCTCGACAAAGGGAAGCTCGTGGCGTTCAGCGCGGTGCTCGTGAAGGAGCCGAAGCGAGTCTGCAAGCCGGGTGGACGTCGCGGCGAGCGTGCGACCGCGAAGACTATGCGCTCGGCGTACACGGTGAACAAAGAGCTTCGTTCGATCGGGGCTGCGCTCAGGTACCTCCGCCGGCTTGGATTTCTGCCGAAGCTCTCTTCGGACGACATCAAAGACGGCCTTCAGAAACTCAAGGCTCCGCCGACGCGCATCGAGTACCTGAAGCCGCACGAACTTCAGCAGCTGCTGAACGCGGCGTTGAAGCATGACGCCGAAACCTTCGACGAGACGCGCGCAGAACACGTTGGCCTGCGCTCCAGGGGCACGACACGGAAGTACGAACCGATCGCACCCGTCATAGCCACGGCGCTGATCACGGGGCTCCGCATCTCTCACCTACTGGCACTCGATTACTCGGACATCGACCTCGATGCCCTCGACGACAATGGCAAAGCCGTTGGTGAAATCATCCCCCAGGGAGGGAGCGCGACGAAGCGCACGGGGCTTATCGGCCTCGAGATCTCGCCGGGCCTGCGCCGACTGCTCGCCGCGATGAAACTCAAGAGCGGCGGTCGCGGCAAGGTGTTCCGCATCACCGAGTCCGAGTGCAAAGCCGCATTGAAGCGCCTGATGACCAAGAGAAACGACGACGGCAAGACGCTGATCTACGGCGCCCCTTCCGGCTCCACGTGGCAGGCGTTCCGAAGAACGTGCGGCTGTTATCTCACGAACGCCGCTGGCATCTTTGGTAGCGCGAGCGCCTACCGCTCAGCTCGGCAGCTCGGCCACAGCGTCCAGATCGCAGAGCGCTACTACGTGAACGTGGTCCGAGGTATCCCCAAGAGCGCGCGCACCGTCGAAGCCGCAATGCAGATCGCGAAGCAGCTCGAACTTGTGATCGAAGCCGTCACTAGCCTGGCGCCGCGTGAGCGCCCATCGCGCCGCGCAGCGGGCTGACGCGGGCGACGTACAGCCCGACTGATGCCGGCGCGCCGCGCGCCGGAGCCACCGAGGAAGGCGGCGTCCAAGCCCGTCAATTCTCTTGACGTTGCTGGCAAGAGGCGTCTAATCGCTGCCATGAGGTCCGGCGGTGCTTTCGGATTCGGCGGCTACCAGTGGGCAACCCAGACGGGCGAGACGCGCATCACGATCACCGTCCAGAACCTCTGCGATGTCGGGAAGCCAGACGCCGCCGTCTACGCTGCGTTCCCGAGTCAAATCGCGTGCCCGGACTGTGGAGCGCCCAATGGGACTTCATGCCTTGGGCGATCGCCCGAGCGAGGGCCGCACCCCACCCGCGTGCGCGCAGCCAAGCGACTCAACCCCGTTCGTTAGTTCGTTCAAAGGAAAACAAGCCCAGAAACCAAACCCGAGTACATAGCCACGGATGGTGTGACGAGGCGCCCAGCCCGCTCATAGAGGCGTAAAAGAACTGGCGCGAAGAGCGCAGGGACGACGCGAAGCCCTGCTAACTTACAAACGTAGTTTCGGACTGTCCCACGGCGCGCGGTGCTCCCCAGCAAGTGGAGTTCCGTCGTGGTGTCTAAAAACCGAAACAAGACTGGTCCCAAGAGCACCGGCCCCGATTGGGCCGACAACCTGACTTCCGAGCTCGGTGCCCTCAGCACGATCGATGAAGTCGCCAAGTTCCTGAAAATCTCGTCGAGGCAGGTTCACAGGTACCTGAGCCACGGCAAGCTCACGTCGGTGCGTACAGCTGGCGCGGGCAAAGGCTCGCTGCACCGTATCCCGCGCACCTCGCTCGCCTTGTTCCTCCGCCAACGGAGTGACGTATGAGCTTCCAAGGTCGTGATGACGCTCGCCGGCTCCGCCAGGAGCTCGTCGACGTGCGGAAGCTCTGCGCCGCCCTCGGTCTCTTGAGAGGCGCCAAGCCGCAAGCCCGTGGGCTTCTCGTGCTCTGCCCCTGGCACGCCGAGAAGCACGCTTCGTGTTCCGTGACGCTCGGCCCAGACGGCACAGTGCGAGCCCACTGCTTCACCTGCCTGGAATCCGGCGACGCGCTCGCGCTCATCGCGCGGGTACGCGAGCTCGACGTCAAGACGCAGTTCCGGGACGTACTCGCGGAGGCGGCCAGAATCGCCGGTAGCGAGCCTGTCGCGCGCTACGAGCCCGTGCCTGACCCCGAGCGCTCGACGCTCGACGCGTTGTCTTACAGCGCCGTCGCGGCCCGACTTCTCGAGCTCTGCCCGCTCGAGAAGGAGCGCGATGCACTCCGGTATCTCGATCGACGGAAGCTTTTCGATGCAGCGTGTCAGGCAGGCGTGTCGGCGCTTCCTGCTCCAGGAAAGCAAGACGCGCTCATCCAAACGTTGCTCCGCGATTTCGAGTCTGCGACTCTCGATCGCGCTGGACTCGTGAGGCAGGGGCAGGGCTTCATGTACCCGTTCCACCGGTTGATTATCCCATGGCGTGGGCGCGACGGGTCGATCGATGTCCTGCAGCGTCGAAGGGTTGACGACGCCGACCCCAAGAAGAAATACGTGCTCCCGCCCGGGCGTAGACCGTTCTACCCGTTCGGCGCGGAACAGCTCCCAACCCACGCCGCGGAGGTCGAGATAGCGTTCGTCGAGGGCGCGCTTGACGTGCTCGCGCTCCGGGTCCTCGCTCGGCGTGACGGACTTGCGATCCTTCCGCTCGGGATTCCAGGAGTGAGCGGTTGGCGCAAGGAATGGGCCGCGCTCGCGAAGGGGCGCACGGTGCGAATCGGCTTCGACGCTGACGCCGCCGGCGAAAGGCATATCGCCGCCGTTGCGCGCGATCTCCGGGAAGCCGGAGCCACGCGCGTGCAGCGCTGGACGCCGACGGCCAAAAAGGACTGGGCGGAGTGCCTAGCGAGCGGGGCAACATGAGCGACGGAAGCGGCGGCTATTCGAAGCTCGACGACGTTCCGGAGACGCAGGCACCCGCACCCAAGGACGGGCGCCCCGTCATCGTGCTTCGCTCCGAGCTCATGCCCATGACGGACGAAGCGATCTCAGCGCTCGCTCAAGTCGAGGGCATCTACCAGCGCGAAGGCTTCCTAGTCGACGTCGTGCCGAGCGCGGAGCCGGACGGCCTCTCACGCATCAGTCAAATCCCCGCGTCTCGCCTTCGCGAGCTCCTCTCGAGCGTTGCGATGTGCAAGAAGCGCGTGAAGGGTGAGAACGACTCGGAGACCTTGGTCAGCGTGGCTCCCCCCAAGGACCTCGTCTCGATGATCATCGATCGCCGACACTGGCCCGCCCTGCAAGCGCTCAATGGCATCACGCGCGCTCCGATCGTTCGACCCGATGGGACCGTGTGTACGGAGCCTGGTTACGACGTAGCCACGAGTCTGTTTTACGAGGCGCGCTGTGAGGTGACGGTGGCGAAGTCGCCCACGAAGGACGAGGCGATGAAAGCGCTCGCGAGACTGCGCGGGTTGCTTGCCGACTTTCCGTTCGCAGCGCCACGGGAAGTTTCCGAATCAGCGTGGCTCGCCGCGGCGCTCACGATAGTTGGCCGCTCCGCCATTAATGGGCCGGTGCCGCTTACGCTGATCGATGCGAGCGAAAAGGGCTCGGGAAAGACGCTGCTCGCGGATGCGCTGGGTGCCATCTCGCAGGGCGAAAGCCTTCCTCGACAAACGCAGCCGGAGAGCAGAGAGGAGTGGAAGAAGACCATGCTCACTATCGCGATCGAAGCGCCGGCGGTGGTCCTGTTCGACAACGTCTCGAGCAAGTTCGGTTCGGATGCTCTTGACGCATTTCTGACGGGCACTCGCTACCAAGATCGGCTCCTCTCAAAAAACGAAACCGTGAGCCCAAAAACGCGCACCGTGTTCGTTGTGACTGCCAACAACCCGTCGTTCAAGCAGGACACGATTCGGCGCTCCCTTCACGTTCGGATCACACCGAAGGAAGAGCGGCCTGAGCAGCGCGCGACGTTCAAACATCCGAATCTCCTGCGCCACATTGGCGAGAACCGCGGGCAGTATCTCGGCGACGCGCTCACTCTGCTCCGCGCCTACTTTGCCGCGGGACGCCCGTCGGTTGAGATGCGCACTATGGGCTCGTACGAAGAATGGTCGGCCGTCGTTCGCGCACCGCTGATCTGGCTCGGCCTACCGGACCCCGCCGAGACACAAGACGAGCTGCGGGAAAGCGCGGACGACGATCGCGCCGTGTTCGGAGAGTTCCTCGCGGCTTGGGTCGCCTTCTTCGGCGAGGACCAGGACGAGGGAGTCACGGTGCTCAAGCTGCTCGAGAACTTGGCCGACACTGGGGAGAAGCACCCGAAGCGGGATGTCCTCCGAGTGGCCCTTTGCGCTTTTTGCGACACGGGTGGAAAACTTCCGACGGCGCAACAGGTCGGTTACCGGTTCCGTGCGAGCAAGGACCGGTCAGCATTCGGGCTCAGGTTCGAACGCTGCCAGGCGCACACCCGAACCGGCACCACATGGCGCGTTGCGCGCGCGTAGTGGCTGGCAAGTCTGGATCGATCGTCACATCATCACTCCGCGTCGTTTTCAGCCGTTTTGAAGCTGGAAGTTGCGTGACGATGTACGGCTTTCATCGTCACACCATCATCACGCGTATCATCACGACCGTGACGATGTGATGATGCGTGACGATGCCTTCCTCCATCGTCACGCACGCCGAGGCATCAGCAACCCTGCCAGTCGTTGTTCCGTGACGATGTGACGATGCTTTCTTCTTTAGAAAATAAAATGAGAAATACAGTGGAAAAGAGCGCACATACCTGCAGGGTCCCACGACGGAACTTCTGACGCCCACGAACGGCTTTCGGAGAGCTTGAGCAACTCGACCGGGTCATCAACGCTGCGCGCGGAGCCAAGCTGTACAGGACGCGCCACCCCGACGCAGACGGCGCAGCGCCCCATGACCGGCGAAGCGCGCTGTAAGCCGCTTCGCATCCCGCAAAATGACGAGGTACCAAACGCCGGGGAAGGGGGGCCAGGAAGTTAGCGCGGGTTCGAGCGGCCGAGGAAGCGTTTTGACGACGGCTGCCCCAGAGCTGTCCGGTCTTTGTCCGGCTCGTGTCGCCAACTCGTCCCTGGCTGCGTCCGGCATGAGTGCCTTATTGGGTGTGCCTGTCGGGTCCTTGTCCGGCTCGTGTCGCCAACTCGTCCCTGGCTGCGTCCGGCATGAATACCCCTTAGGGCGTGTTTCCAGGCTATAATGCAAACGTGGTCGTGATCATGGAGCGCGATTGGCACGCCATCGAGAAAGTTTACGTCTTCGGCGATGTGGTTCGCGTGCGCGAGGATGGCTTCGAGGAGCGAAAGTTCCCGACCATTCGCGCGATCGCCCAGCGGTTTGGAATCAGTCGGTCAGTAGTCGGGGAAAAAGCGCTCCGGGATGATTGGGTGAGCCGCCGCTTCCAATTCCGAGCCGCGCTCCGCAGCGCCACCTGGCAGAAGCAGATGGCGGACGAGGTGGCCAGGGCTGCGGCTCCTCCGCGCGACCGGTAGCGAGCCTGTTGGGTGCGCGCTTTGAGCTGACGGGAGAGGCGCACCCGGCCGGGGGAGCAAAGGCGATCCGCTTTGTTCAACTAGCGTTCTATGGCCGGTTTGCGTGCGCTCGCTTCGACTCGCTCTGCCCCGTCAGCCAGCGGCCGATGCACGGACGCTTGGCTGACGTTTCGCGGGCTTGCGGGACGAGCCTACCCGACACCCAACGGCGACGGTGACGTCCCTTGTATCGAGCCAGCGAGCGGCTTCCTTCGCGGTCGCCGTCTGGCCCTCACTTGATGTCTGGGTGATGAGTTGGCCCATGCTCGCAAGATTTCTCGCCGTCTTCACCGATACGCCGCCAAGAACAGCAAGCCATCGGATGGGCACCGGCATGCCCAGCTCGACGTCCCACCGGGCCCGCGCTGCGAGGAGTACGCTCTCGATCTTCGTCTCAGGCTCCCCCGCCTTGCGGTCGAAGATCGCGCGAGCTGCCAATGTAGCGGGCGGATAGCAAGTGACCGATAAAAGATGGAGAAGCGAGTTGATGTTTTCGAGGACTTGCTCGTTTGACAGGTCGCTGTTGCCCTCCTGCGCGTATCCGACCACGGTTCGCACGCAATTCGCGACAGGAGCCGCACGAGGTTTGCCCAGTCTCGCACCTAACGCACGAGAAAGCTCGAGAGCTCGCTGATACATGTACTGTGTGACCTCTGCCGCGAGCACATCAGATGAAACCGGCTGCATGCTTCAGGATACTCGGGTTATCCCGATTGTCAAGCGAGGGCGCGTGGCTTTTCAGGCTCGATAAGGCCATGGCGGCTGAAGAAGCGACCCCCGACCCCATGAGGCGTGGTGCTCATGGTACAAGTGTATTCCAGGTGCCTGCCCGTCCGCTCAATCAAGCCGTCCCTGCCGTTTACTTGGACTGGAGCACCTTCGTTCAAGCGTTCAATGCCACCTCGCTTACCGGTGCTGCACGCTTGCCCGGGCTTGCTGGGCTGCTGCCTCTTATCGAGGAGATGGCGGACCGAGGGAATCTCATCTTCAGCCACATTCATCTGAGCGAGCTGGCCGCGTGGGGAGACTTGCACGCTGCGCAGGGAATGGCAGCGTGGCTTGACGGGCTGCCCCTAGTTTGGGCTCGACTCTGGCCCCACGTTCAGGAGAGCGAGGATGATTTTTGGGTGCGCGCGGTGGCCGGTTGCGATTCGACGATTCCCGTCCGCGTCTTCGCTCCGAGCATGCTCGCGACACTCGAGTCGTTGTCGGTCGCCCGGTCCCCGGATGTCCTGCAGCACACACTCGCATCGCTCTTCGTGGAGGAGAGGAGGGACGGGACCATCGCGGCGAGCATGGCGGCTGACGCGCTGTCTTGGGCTGAGGCAATGCACTGGAATCGCCAATCGGCGAGTGACGCTGCGTTCACTCCGGCCGAGATTGCTCGTTTCGAGGAGACAGTCGCATGGCGCCACCGCGTAGACCTTCGGGAGCGCGCAGTCGCCGCGCACCGGAGGTTGCTCAGCTCGGCGCGCGACTACGCAACGTTGAACCCGTCACTGAACAACGTGGTCGATCCATTTGTGACGATGTTTCAGCAGAATCCGGCCGCAATGCCACTGTCCAAGGTTTTCGCGCGGCTGTCAAAGGGCTTCATCGCCACCTCGGTAGCACGACAGCCAGACAGTCGTGCGTTCGGGCTCCTGAGCTCGTCCATGGCCGACATCTTTCACGCGTTGATTGGTGCCGCCTACTGTCCTGTATTTAGCTGCGATCGTCTCACCGCGTCCTGGCTCGGCGACGTCCGCGCTGGGTTCGGTTTCGGCGCTCCCGTGGTCTTCGCCGGCAACGGGGCGAACTTCGTCGACGAGCTAAGCTGCGCATGGCGCTCCGCTCGGTCGGCGAAGCTTGCCGAGCAATCACGGCACCGCTGACTACATCCGCGCTCGACCGACCGCCGTCGGCTAAGGAACTCTTCACCTCTGACGCCGTCGCCGTCCTCCACGAAGCCGCTTCCGGCTCTCGCCGCGATATCGATCGCGTCGCGCACGATGCGCTGCGGAGCAGCGCTCGACGCAAAAGAAAGCTTGTCGAGCGCGACGTCGTCCAGGGCGGCCTGAAAGCCGAGCGCCGCGGGGATCTCATGATGCTCGACGTAAAATCGCTGCGCGATAGCCCACAGTTGGCTGCGATCGAGCTCCTTATTCAAGCCGCAGAGACCACTGTCGTCGCGCTGTGCGCCGCTCACCCCGCTCTCGAACACGAGCTCAGGCCCGACCTGGAGCCCGTCACCGACCGGCTTGCCGATCGACCGTTCGATCGCATCACCTGCATGCGCGACGGCATTCACCGGCATTGACAGACATTGGACCAGCTCCAGCGCCTCCGTGGTTGCTCGCTCGACGACGAAGAACCCGATTTCTAAAGCCCACCGAGAAAGCAAGGCTCTGGCTGCTCCGGGCCCGGAGCCTTGCTTTCCCCCTATCGCGATCAAGCCGCGCGCGCATACGACCACCATCGATGATGCCCATCAGCCTGTCGGCGCGACTGAACGTCAGCCAGTGTGCGTGGAAAGAGTGGCACGCGGCGACTAGCTTCGGTCCCCAGCAGCGTGCTACCGTCGAGCGCAGCTTCGCAGCCAAGGAGACGTCGGATGGGATGGAACTGGGCCAAAGTATCTGTGGTTGCGATCGCGCTGGCAGCTCTCGGCTGCTCCTCCGATCAGGATGACGCGGATGACGTGAAGCTGAACTGCCACCTAGACACCACCCCTGGTGTCATCGTCACCGTGAAAGGTATCGCCCAGTACACGACCGAGGTGGTTGGGGACGCGGTGGTCGACGGATACTCTTATTCTGACGGTCAAAATACGGTTTACGTCGCCGATCCCAAGCAGCCGTTCTCGGTGACCGTGGAGCTGGAAGTGGGCGACTTGTTCCAGAGCTCGAGCAACGGGTACATGCCGAGCACCGGGGCGAGCATCTATGTGCACGACACCTTCACGCCCGCGGACGGCAGCGCTGAGTCAATTAAACAAGGCACCATCGAGAACGAGCAGCTCTGCTGGAAAGGACTGCAGCAATAGATCCTAGCGACTTTGGTCCGCACTTCCTCCGCTAGCTGAGCAGTGCCAAAGCCGTGCCAGCTGGAAAGTCTCCAGTCTGGTAAGTCCCGAGCGTCAGCGCGATGAGTTCGAAATCGAACTGAGCAAAACCGATTTCGGCCCAGGAGAACACGGTCCCGATGTGAACCTTTCTGCCAGTTGGCGAGTCGCGCCCAATTCAAAATCTATCAGCGCAGAAGTCTCCTCGGGGCACCGCGGGGCGGCGCTCTCGGGATCGGTCCACGCAATGCGCGCGGTGCGGGGATCAGTCTCCTGGTGCTTAATCGCCGCTCGAACTGTCGATCGGGCGAAGCGCGATTTCACTTCCAGGACAGCGTAGATAATGCGAAGCAGCCGTCGCGCCGAAGCCATGACGCCGCGGCAAGGGCGGGCGGTCGCCGGGCGGCCGAGCTCGTCGTGATTGATGGCCTGCTCGCATCCGGAGCGCAAACTTCCGCTTCGTGACTCTGTCAAGAAGATCGCGAATGGCTTCGGTCCCCGGCAGCGTGCTACCGTCGAGCGCAACTTCGCAGCCAAGGAGACATCGGATGGAATGGAGCTGGGCCAAGGTATCTGTGGTTGCGATCGCGCTGGCAGCTCTCGGCTGCTCCCCCGATCAGGATGACGATCGGGATGGCGAGAGGCCGACCTGCTTCCTAGAGCCGAGCTATGGCATCTCGCTCACCGTAAAAGGTACCGCCCAGTACACGACCGAGGTGACTGGGGACGCGGTGGTCGAGGGAATCGACTATTATGATCCTCAGGGGCAGAATTACGTCGACAAGCCCACACAGCCGTTCTCGGTAACCGTGGAGCTGGAAGCTGGCGACTTGCTCAAGAGCAAGAGCTACGGGCACATGACGATCGGGAGCATCTTGGCGCGCGACACCTTCACGCCCGCGGACGGCAGCGCCATCATGGTCCACGAGCAGACCTGCTCGGCTGGACTGCCGCCCTAGGTCCTCGCGACTTTGGTCCGCACTTCCTCCTCCAGGTGAGCACTGCCAAAGCCGTGCCAGCTGGAAAGTCTCCCAGTCTCGTCAGTCCCGCACCTGAGCGCGATGAGATCGAAACCGAACTGAGCAAAGCCGATTTCGGCCCAGGACAACACGGTCCCGATGTGAACGTTTTTGCCAGTTGGCGAGTCGCGCCCAATCCAAGAATTTATCAGCGCAGAACTCTCCTCGGCGCACCGCTCGACGGCGCTCTCGGATCGGGTCGACGCAATGCGCGCGGTGCTTGGTTGAACGTGACCTTCGCCTCTCAGGATCACTCCCCCCAGAAGTTCTTCAAGCGAGCCCGTCGATCATCGCGTCGAGCGCATGCCAGTCATCGGTGTCGGTCTGACGGCGGCACCCCGAAAATTGCACGCCGAGCTGCCTTGCCTTGAGGCCTCTCATGTCCCCTTCGCGCCGCGTGATCGGCGCTCACCCTCTTTCGACCGCAGGCGGGGTCGGAACCCACTTTCTAGTAGCAGCAGGAGTAGCAGCAGATTGCGCGCTCGGATTTCCGATCGCGAATCCGGCGTAGTTTCAGCGCGCCCCAGTGGATTCGAACCACTGACCTACGGCTCCGGAGGCCGTCGCTCTAGGTGCTGCTCCTTGCGTTGAGCGTCTCTGAGCGGCCGGTCGTGCTCGCCCTTCGGGCTGCGCGCGCCCGGGACCCTCAACGCCGGACGCGGCCCCCAAGCGGGCCGCGCGCGGCGGAGGGTCCAACGGCTCGCGCAGCGCACTTCGTCGAGCGAAAGTGCGCAGCGCGGTCTCGACGGCTCGGGCTTGT